>Ga0172373_10008918_pt1 | contig 12612 bp, 12 predicted proteins | sample Lak10m_2_FD_114546 | JGI IMG/M metagenome (GOLD analysis project Ga0172373, IMG submission 114546) | Freshwater microbial communities from Kabuno Bay, South-Kivu, Congo - kab_092012_10m | ecosystem: Environmental > Aquatic > Freshwater > Lake | place: Democratic Republic of the Congo... | reverse complement strand
TCGCAGGTGTGGGCTGTCGAACTGCCGAGGACGGCGTCGCTGCGCGAGGCCGTCTCCATGATCCCCGACGACGCGTCGGTCGCGGCCACGTACCAACTGCTCCCGCACCTGGCCCATCGGCGCGCTGCGTTCGACTGGCCCAACCCGTTCATGGTGTCGGTGTGGGGCAACGACGACTGCGACCGCCTGCCCGACCCGGTGTCGGTCGACTGGGTGGTGCTCGACCTGACCCAGATCGGGACGACGAACTACGACCTCTACGACGCGATGGTGGCCGAGGGGGGACCGTTCCGGATCGAGTACGAGACGACCTCGGTGGTGGTGCTGCGCCGGGTGGGCACCTCGGTGGCCGTCGACGTGGCTCCGCAGGAGGCGTCGTGCAGCCTGCTCGAGTTGCGGCATCACGAGCGTTGAGCGGCCACTCGCGCGACGCGACGCGCGCTAGAGTCCCCGTCCGACCGTGAAACGGGTCCCGTGAGGCCCGTACGGAAGGAGAACCTCGTGTGCGCGCCCTCGTCGTGTCACGCCCTACGGCGTGAAACGCATGTCCATACCGTAGAGTGCATGACTATGCAGTCCGTGTGGTCCGACCCGGCTCCGCCCCTCGCCTCGATCGTGACAGACCCGCATCATCGGGGTCGGCTGACGTTCGCCGTACTCGGGAGCGAGGTGTGCGATGTCGCCGCGTGAGGCCGTCCTGGTCATGGCCGACGGCAGCCTGTTCGAGGGCGAGCTGATCGGTGCCGATCCCGCTGGTGGGGTGGCCGGCGGCGAGGTCGTGTTCAACACGACCCTGTCGGGCTACCAGGAGGTCATCACCGACCCGAGCTACGCCGGTCAGGTCATCACCTTCACCAACCCGCACATCGGCAACTACGGCGTCAACGAGCACGACTTCGAATCGGCCCGGCCGTTCTGTCGAGGCGTGATCGTGCGCGAGTTGGCGCGCCGCCACAGCAACCACCGGGCCGGTGAGCCGCTCGACGCCCTCCTGCGGCGGTTCGGGATCAGTGGCATCGCTGGCATCGACACCCGGCGTCTGACCCGCCTCCTGCGCGACTCCGGTGCGATGCCCGGCGTGTTCGGCACGGCGTCCGAGTCGGTGCTGCGCAGTGCCGTGGCCGCCGAGCACGGCACCGACGGTGTCGACCTGACGGCCCTCGTCACGACCCCCGAGCCGTACACCGTGGGTGAGGGCGCGCGTCGGATCGTGGCGATCGACTTCGGCATCAAGACCACGATCCTGCGGCACCTGGCGACGCTCGGCACGGTCGACGTGGTTCCGGCCTCGACCAGCGCGGCCGAGATCCTCGCCCGCTCGCCCCACGGCGTGTTCCTCAGCAATGGCCCCGGCGATCCGGCGATGGTCGCCGGTGCGACCGACACGATCGCTGCCCTGGTGGGCGAGGTCCCGGTCTTCGGGATCTGCCTCGGTCACCAGTTGCTCGGTCGTGCCCTCGGCGGCACGACCTACAAACTGCCCTTCGGCCACCACGGCGGCAATCACCCGGTGCGTCACGAGATCACCGGACACGTCGAGATCACCAGCCAGAACCACAACTTCTGCATCGATCCCGAGAGCCTCGCCGGCCGTGTCGAGGTGACCCACCTCAACCTCAACGACCTCACGAACGAGGGCATGAAGGTGCTGGGTGCTCCGGCCTTCAGCGTCCAGTACCACCCCGAAGCCGGACCCGGCCCCCACGACTCGAGGTACCTGTTCGGCATGTTCGACGAGATGATGAGCGACTTCCACGCCAAGGCCGGTGCCTGATGCCCCGCCGCGACGATATCCACAGCATCCTCATCATCGGCTCGGGCCCGATCGTCATCGGTCAGGCCTGCGAGTTCGACTACTCGGGCACGCAGGCGTGCCGTGTGCTGCGTGAGGAGGGGTACCGCGTCATCCTCGTCAACTCCAACCCGGCGACGATCATGACCGACCCCGACTTCGCCGATGCGACCTACGTCGAACCGATCACACCCGAGGTGGTGGCCCGGATCATCGAGCGCGAGAAGCCCGACGCGGTGCTGCCCACGCTCGGCGGCCAGACGGGCCTCAACACCGCGATGGCGCTGTACGAGCGTGGTGTGATCGGTCATCCCGGGACCCCCGAGATGATCGGTGCCAACGCCGAGGCGATCGCCACCGCCGAGGACCGCGACCAGTTCAAGCAGGCCATGCTCGAGATCGGACTGCGCGTGCCGGTCAGCGGGATCGCCCACACGATGGAGGAGTCGCGCGAGGTGCTGCGCGGGATCGGCCTCCCGTGCATCATCCGCCCCGCCTACATCCTCGGCGGACGCGGCACCGGCATCGCCTCGACCCCCGAGGAGTTCGAGTCGGTCGCGGCCAACGGTCTCGCGGCGAGTCCGATCAGCGAGATCCTGATCGAGAAGAGCATCGCGGGCTGGAAGGAGTACGAGCTCGAGGTGATGCGCGACCGCGCCGACAACTGCGTGATCATCTGCTCGATCGAGAACGTCGACCCGATGGGTGTCCACACCGGTGACTCGATCACCGTGGCCCCCGCACAGACCCTCACCGACGTCGAGTACCAGGAGATGCGCGATGCCGCGTTCGCCTGTATCCGCCGTGTCGGTGTCGAGACGGGTGGCAGCAACGTCCAGTTCGCGGTCAACCCCGAGACGGGCGAGCAGGTCGTCATCGAGATGAACCCGCGTGTGTCGCGGTCGTCGGCGCTCGCGTCGAAGGCGACCGGCTTCCCGATCGCCAAGATCGCGGCCAAGCTCGCCGTCGGCTACACCCTCGACGAGATCACCAACGACATCACCCGCACCGAGACCAACTCGACACCGGCCAGCTTCGAACCGTCGATCGATTACGTGGTCACCAAGATCCCGCGCTGGGCGTTCGAGAAGTTGCCCGGTACCAGCGGTGTGCTCGGGACCCAGATGCAGTCGGTCGGCGAAGCGATGTCGATCGGACGGACCTTCACCGAGAGCCTCCAGAAGGGGCTCCGGTCGCTCGAGCAGGGCCGCCTCGGCCTCGGCTGCGACCCGGGTGAGGCGCTCATGGCTGATCGCACCGACGAGCAACTGCTCGCGCAGGTCGCCATCGCCACGCCCGAGCGCATCTTCCAGGCCGGCGAGTTGCTGCGCCGCGGTGTCTCGGTCGAGCGCGTCCACGACGCCTGTCGCATCGACCCGTGGTTCCTCGACCAGATGCAGCAGATCATGGACGAGCGTGCGGCGATCGCCGAGGTCGGACACGCGGCGATGACCCGCCGCCAGTGGAAGCGGGCCAAGCAGTTCGGCTTCTCCGATGCGCAGCTGGCCTGGCTGTGGAGCACCGACGAACTCGTCGTCCGAGCCGCACGTGAGGCGGCAGGCGTGCACCCGACCTACAAGACGGTCGACACCTGCGCTGCCGAGTTCGACGCCGAGACGCCGTACCACTACTCGACCTGGGAGGACGAGAACGAGGTGCGCTCGAGTGACCGGCCCCGCGTGGTCATCCTCGGCAGCGGCCCGAACCGCATCGGTCAGGGCATCGAGTTCGACTACTGCTGCGTCCATGCATCGTTCGCCCTGCGCGAGGCCGGCTTCGAGACCGTCATGGTCAACTGCAACCCCGAGACGGTGTCCACCGACTACGACACGAGCGATCGCCTGTACTTCGAGCCGCTGACCCGTGAGGACGTGCTGAACGTCATCGCCGCCGAGACAGCGGCCGCGGGCGGGACGCCGCCGAAGGTCATCGTCTCGCTCGGAGGTCAGACTCCCTTGAAGCTCTCGGGTCAGTTGCCCGAGGGGATCATCGCCGGGACATCGCCGACCTCGATCGACCTCGCCGAGGACCGCGAGAAGTGGAACGCACTGTGCGACGACCTGCGGATCCCGCAGCCGCCCGGTGGCACGGCCGTCGACCTCGAGCAGGCGCTCGAGATCGTCGACCGCATCGGCTTCCCCGTGCTCGTGCGGCCGTCGTACGTGCTCGGCGGTCGGGCGATGCAGATCGTCCACGACCGCAACCATCTCGCGAGGGCCATGGCCGAGCTCGCCGGCTTCGGCAGCCTCGGTAAGGAGGGGGGTCTGTCCGCCGAGCGACCGGTCCTGATCGACCGCTTCCTTGAGGACGCGACCGAGGTCGACGTCGACGCGATCCGCGATCACACCGGCGAGGTGCTGATCGGTGGCGTGATGGAACACGTCGAGGAGGCCGGGGTCCACTCGGGCGACTCGGCCTGCGCGATCCCGCCCCAGACCCTGCCTGCCTGGGTGGTCGAGGTGATCGAGCACTACACGCGGGCCATCGCCGAGGCGCTCGACGTCCGTGGCCTGCTCAACGTGCAGTACGCCGTCGCCGGGACCACCGTGTACGTCATCGAGGCCAACCCTCGTGCCAGCCGTACGGTCCCGTTCGTGGCCAAGGCCACGGGCGTGCCGCTCGCCAAGGTCGCCAGCCGAGTGATGCTCGGTGCGGCCCTCGCCGCACTGCGCGACGAAGGGCTCTTGCGGCCCCCGAGCGATCACGGCCACGTCGCGATCAAGGAGGCCGTCCTCCCGTTCAACCGCTTCCCCGAGGTCGACACCGCCCTCGGACCGGAGATGCGCAGCACCGGAGAGGTGATGGGCATCGACACGTCGTTCGGGAGGGCGTTCTTCAAGGCCGAACTGGCGGCGGGCACCCTGTTGCCGTCGGAGGGAACGGTGTTCCTCTCACTCGCCGACGGCGACAAGCCCGCCGGTCTTGTCGTGGCCCGCCGTCTGCGGTCGCTGGGGCTCGGCATCGCGGCCACCCGTGGCACGGCGCAGTACCTGCGCCGCTTCGGCATCGAGGTCGACCTCGAGGTGGGCAAGCTCAGCGAGGGTGAGGCGACCAACGCCGTGTCGCTGATCGAGAGCGGCCGGATCGCGTTCGTCATCAACACCCCGCAGGGTCGTGGCGGCCGCACCGACGGCGAGCAGATCCGCAAGGCCGCCAACACCCACCGCGTCAGCTCGGTCACCACTGTCGAGGCCGCACTCGCAGCGGCGCAGGGCATGGGCGAGATGGCCGGGCACGAGATCAGCGTGCGCTCCCTCCAGGAGTTCCACGTCCGGTGACCGCGACGGCCGTCACCGTGGGGTCGGTCACGTTCCCAGCGCCGGTCATGACCGCGTCGGGAACCGCGGGCCATGGGGCCGAGTTGGCGCCGTACATGCCGCTCGACCGGCTCGGAGCGGTGGTCGTGAAGTCGTTGGCCTCCTTCGAGTGGGCGGGCAACCCGGCACCGCGGGTCCATCCCGCCGGTGTCGGAATGATCAACGCTGTCGGCCTGCAGGGGAAGGGGGTCGAGCACTGGCTCGAGCACGACCTCCCGCCGCTCCTCGCCACGGGCACACGCGTGGTGGCGAGCATCTGGGGGCGTGGCGTCGACGACTACCGACGGGCCGCCGAGATGCTCGCCGACGCTCCCGATGGTGTCGTCGCCCTCGAGGTCAACCTGTCGTGTCCCAATCTCGAGGGTCGGCGGGGCATCTTCGCCCACGACGCTGACCTCTCGGCCGAGGTGATCCGAGCCACCGCAGCGGTCGGTCGACCGAGGTGGGCGAAGTTGAGCCCCAACACCGACCGGGTCGTCGAGGTCGCGTCGGCGGTGCACTCGGCGGGTGCCGAGTCGGTGACCCTCGTGAACACGCTCCTCGGCATGGTCCTCGACCCGTCGACCGGGCGTCCGGCGCTCGGAGCCGGGGGAGGGGGCTACAGCGGACGCCCGGTCCACCCGGTGGCCGTCCGCACCGTGTTCGACGTGAGGGCCGCGTGCCCCGACCTGCCGATCGTCGGCGTGGGTGGGGTCGCGTCGGGCTGGGACGCTGCAGAGTTGATGCTCGCGGGCGCGCAGGCCGTCCAGGTCGGGACGGCGACGTTCGCCGATCCGGCGGCTCCGTGGACCATCCAGCAGGAGCTTCTCTCCTGGTGCGCGGCGCGTGGCCTCGACCCCGCCGAGATCAGCGGTCTCGCCCATGGCCCCGGATTGCCACGCTCTGCGCAGGGGTAGGCACTAGGGTCGGCTCATGGCAACACCCCCGCAACTCTCCCCGGAGCAGCGCGCTGCAGCGCTCGCGAAGGCCGCCGAGGCCCGTACGGCCCGTGCCGAGCTCAAGAACCAGCTCAAGATGGGCCAGTTCAGCCTCACCGACGCCCTGTCGTCGACCGACCCGATCGTCGGCAAGATGAAGGTCGTCTCCCTCCTCGAGTCGCTCCCCTCGGTCGGCAAGGTCAAGGCCCGCCGCCTGATGGAGGAGATCGGCATCGCCGACAACCGGCGCGTGCAGGGTCTGGGTGAGCAGCAGAAGCAGGCTCTCCTGGCCCAGTTCGCGAAGTGAAGCGCGGTCGGCCATGACGGCCGGCAGCGCCACCCACCGCACAGGTCGCATCGTCGTCGTCTCCGGACCCGGTGGTGTCGGCAAGGGAACCATCGTGGCCGCGCTCATGGAGCGCGACCCCGGACTCTGGCTGAGTCGGTCGTGGACCACCCGCGGCCAGCGGCCGGGGGAGTCGCCGACGGCCTACGTCTTCACCGACCGTGAGGCCTTCGAGGCGCGGATCCAGGCCCGTGGCTTCCTCGAGTGGACCGAGTTCCTCGGCAACTACTACGGCACCCCGACACCCGATCCGACGCTCGAGAAGGACGTCCTGCTCGAGATCGAGGTCGACGGGGCCCGCCAGGTGAAGTCGCTCTTCCCCGACGCGATCCTGATCTTCGTGCTGCCGCCGTCGCGCGACGAGCAGCAGCGCCGCCTCCGCGGTCGTGGCGACCCCGAGGACAAGGTCGACGAGCGGCTCCAGAAGGCGCTCGACGAGGAACCTGTCGGTCTGGCGCTCGCCGACCACGTCGTCGTCAACGACGATCTCGAGCGCACCGTCGGCGAGATGATGTCGATCATCGCCGGATACCGGGTCTGAGCGGCCCGTTCGCCCGTTACACTGCACCGTCGCTCTCAGGAGGCTCCGATGTCCGCTCGCTCGTACGACACCATGATGAACCCGCCCATCGAGGCGCTGCTCGACAAGGTCGACTCGAAGTTCAGCCTGGTCACCCTCGCCGCTCGTCGCGCCCGCGACATCAACAGCTACTTCCGTCAGCTCAACGACGGCGCCGGCTCGGCCATCCCGCCGCAGGTGTCGTCGGTGGCCCGCAAGCCGCTGAGCATCGGTTTCGAGGAGATCGCCGCCGACAAGGTCCGCCGCGGCATCCTCGAGGCGCCGGCCGACGACGCAGAGCCGGTCGACGGCTCCGACGACGCGGCCTGACCGGCCGCACACAGGGCGCGGAGTGCCGGTGACGCTCTCGGGACGACGCATCGTCCTCGGGGTCTCGGGCGGGATCGCGGCCTACAAGGCCGTCGAGGTCTGCCGTCGTCTCGTCGATCTCGGTGCGCACGTCGTCCCGGTGATGACCGAGGCCGCTGAACACTTCGTCGGTCCCACCACGTTCTCGGCGCTGGCGAGCGAGCCGGTGCGCACGACCATGTGGGACGCCGACAATCCGATCCCGCACACTCGCCTCGGGCAGCAGGCCGACCTGATCGTGGTGGCCCCGGCGACCGCCCACGTGCTGGCCGCCTATGCCGCCGGCCTGAGCCACGACCTGCTCACCAACACGCTCATCGCGACCCGTGCCCCCGTCCTGGTCTGCCCGGCGATGCACACCGAGATGTGGGAGCACGCATCGGTGCGCGACAACATCGCGCTGCTCCGTCGGCGCGGTGTCCACGTGGTCGAGCCCGAGTCGGGCCGACTCGCTGGCGGTGACATCGGGGCGGGTCGGCTCGCGTCGCCCGACTCCATCGTGGCGGCGGTCGTCGCCCTCCTCGCCCCGTCGCCCGGAGACCTCGACGGTCTCCACGTCGTGGTCTCCGCGGGAGGCACGCGCGAACCCATCGACGCCGTGCGGGTCATCGCCAACCGGAGCAGCGGCAAGCAGGGGTACGCCGTGGCCGCCGAGGCTGCGCGCCGTGGAGCGCGGGTGACGCTGGTCTCCACGGTCGAACTGCCCATTCCTGCGGGTGCCGAGGTCGTGTCGGTCGAGACGGCCGCCCAGATGCAGGCAGCGATCGAACGGCTCGCACCCTCCGCCGACGTCGTGGTGATGGCCGCCGCGGTCGCCGACTTCCGGCCGGTGGCGGTGGCCGACCACAAGCTCAAGAAGGACCAGGGCGCCCCGCAGATCGTGCTCGAACCGACTCCCGACATTCTCGCCGGGCTCGGGGCGGTCAAGCCCGCCGGTCAGGTGCTGGTCGGGTTCGCCGCCGAGACCGACGATCTGCTGGCCAATGCCACCTCGAAGCTGCGCCGCAAGAACCTCGACCTGATCGTGGCCAACGACGTCGGCGCCCCCGGCGTCGGCTTCCAGCACGACACCAACGCCGTGACGATCCTCACCGCCGACGGCGACGTCGAGCACGTCGCGCTGAGCGACAAAAGCCGCGTCGCTGCCGCCGTACTGGATACTGTGGCGCGCATCCGCCGGGCCGCCTCGGGCGTCGTCGGCTGACCTCGCATCCCTTCCCCCTGTCCACAGGAGCCTCCTCAGTGAGCAACTACACCTTCACGTCCGAGAGCGTCACCGAGGGTCATCCCGACAAGATGGCCGACCAGGTGAGCGATGCCGTCCTCGACGCCATCCTCACCGAGGACCCCGACGGCCGTGTCGCCTGCGAGACCCTGCTGACCACCGGTCTGTGCGTCATCGCCGGTGAGATCACCACGAAGGCCTACGTCGACATCCCGCGCCTGGCGCGCGACACGATCAACAAGATCGGCTACGACAACGCCCTCTACGGCTTCGACGGCAACACCTGCGGCGTCATCGTCAGCATCGACGAGCAGAGCCCCGACATCGCCCAAGGTGTCGACCACAGCGAGGAAGAGCGCAGCGTCGGAGCCCGCGACACGGTCGAGACCCAGGGTGCGGGCGACCAGGGGATGATGTTCGGGTACGCCTGCGACGAGACCCCCGACCTGATGCCGATGCCGATCTGGCTGGCCCACCGCCTGAGCGAGCGGCTCACCGAGGTCCGCAAGTCGGGCGCGGTCCCGTACCTGCGCCCCGACGGCAAGACCCAGGTCACCATCGAGTACGAGAACGGCCGCCCGGCCCGCCTCGGTGCGGTGCTGATCAGCACCCAGCACCAGGACGGCGTCGATCGCGACACCGTGATCCGCCCCGACCTCATCGAGCAGGTCATCCGGCCGATCGTCCCCGAGCAGTTCGCCGGTGACGGCTACCAGGTGTATGTCAACCCGACCGGCAAGTTCGTCATCGGCGGACCCCACGGCGACACCGGCCTCACCGGCCGCAAGATCATCGTCGACACCTACGGCGGCATGGGCCGTCACGGTGGCGGCGCCTTCAGCGGCAAGGACCCGTCGAAGGTCGACCGCTCGGCCGCCTACGCGGCACGCTGGGTGGCCAAGCACGTCGTCGCCTCCGGTGCGGCGACCCGTTGCGAGGTGCAGGTCGCGTACGCGATCGGCATGGCGCACCCGGTGAGCGTGCTCGTCGAGACCTTCGGCACCGAGACCGTGGCCAACGAGCGCATCGTCGAGGCCGTCCGGTCTGTGTTCGACCTGCGTCCCGCAGCCATCGTGCGCGACCTCGACCTCAAGCGTCCGATCTACCGCGCCACGGCCGCCTACGGTCACTTCGGCCGCAACCTGCCGGATTTCACCTGGGAGCAGACGAGCCGCCTCGCCGACTTCACGAGCGCCCTCGGCGCGTGAGCGAGGCGGGCGCCGCGTCGCCCCCGCAGGTCGCGCGCGTCGTCCCCGACGTCACCGGCCTCGACAAACAGTTCGACTACCTGGTCCCCGACGCGCTCGACGTTGTCGTCGGCACGCGGGTGCGAGTTCCACTGCACGGGCGCCGCGTCGGGGGATGGGTGGTCGCCCTCGGCCCGCCCGACCCGGATGTGCCGGTCGAGCGTCTCGTGCCGATCGCTGCTGTCTCCTCGGTGGGGCCGTCGGCCGACCTCGTCGACCTCGCTCGATGGGCGGCCGTGCGCTGGGGGGTCGGGCGGCTGCGACCGTTCCTGGTGTCGGCCTCGCCTGCCTCGATGGTGAAGCTGACGGGTCGGCCGCGCCGGACCGTCGTTCCCGGCGCCCGAGTCGAGTCGGGCGTCGAGGTCGTCCCGCCGCTGGTCGACCCGCTCCCGGTGGTGTCGCGCGCTGCGGCGACCGGTCCCACGTTGGTCGTCCACCCGTCACCGGCCGCGGTGCGGGCGATCGCCAACCGCCTCCGCCGACAGGGTCTGACGGTGGCCGTGGTGCCCGACGAGTGGTCGGCCGCAGCGGCCGGTGTCGACGTGGTGGTCGGCGGGCGTTCGGCCGTCTGGGCCCCGTGTCCCGGACTCGGCGCCATCGTGGTGCTCGACGAGCACGACGAGTCGTTGCAGGAAGAACGCACGCCCACGTGGCACGCGCGAGACGTCGCGATCGAGAGGGCACAGCGCGCGGGTGCTGCGTGCATCCTCGTCTCGCCCTGCCCCAGTGGTCACGCGCTCGTCTGGGCCGGCGAGCGGAGGGTCGACGAGCCGTCGCCGGCCGGGTGGCCGAACCTCGAGGTCGTCGACCGTGGTACCGACGAGTTGTGGTCGCGGTCGTTGGTGTCGTCGGAGTTGATCGCGGTCCTGCGCGATCCGTCGCTCCGCGTGGCCTGTGTGCTCAACACCAAGGGGCGAGCGCGGCTCCTCGCCTGTCGGGCGTGCCGGGCGGTCCAACGCTGTGTGGAGTGCGGGTCGGTCGTCGGTCAGGACGATGCCCGCCGCTTCGTGTGCGGACGGTGTGCAGCCCACCGTCCTCAGGTGTGCGCGGGCTGCGGCGCCACGGCGATGTCGTCGGTCAGGCCGGGGGTCACCCGCCTGCGTGACGAACTCGAAGCGGCTGCTGCCCGTCGGGTCGTCGCCGTGACCGGCGAGTCGGAGACCGACCGCGAACTGTCGGCGTCGGCCGATGTGTTCATCGGCACCGAAGCGGTCCTGCACCGTGTGCGGTCGCTCGACGTGGTGGCCTTCCTCGAGTTCGACTCCGAACTGCTCGCTCCGCGCTATCGGGCCGCCGAACAGGCACTGGCCCTGTTGGCGCGCGCCGGTCGGCTGGTGGGTCCGCGCGAGGGTGGAGGGCGAGTCCTCGTCCAGACCTTCGTCCCCGATCATCCGGTCCTCGCCGCTGCCACCCTCGGCGACCCGTGCGGCCTCTGGGAGCAGCAGGCCCCCGGGCGACGGTTGCTCGGCCTGCCTCCGTTCCGGGCACTCGCCGAGATCGACGGCACCGGAGCCGAGGAGTTCGCCCGGTCGACCGGCCTCGAGACGGCTCTCCGCGACGGCTCGGCGCTCGTGCGCGCCGACGACTGGATCACCCTCGGTACGGCGTTGTCGGCGACCGAGCGGCCGCGGGGATCACGGCTGCGTGTGGCCGTCGACCCGCCGCGCGCCTGACCGCAGCACGCGGTACCCCTTGGCCGAGCCGAGCCGCTCCGTCGCGAAGCCCTGACGTTCGAGCCATGTCTGCAGCGAGTCGCTGCCGAGGTGCTTGTGCACCACCATCGTGGCCGTGCCGTCGGGTGCGAGCCGCTCGAGCCAGCGCAGCAGCATCGCGTGAAGGGCGGGCTTGCCGATCCGGATGGCCGGATTGCTCCAGATCGCGGCGAACACGACGTCGTCGGGGACCTCGTCGGGGGCCACGACCCTCACGTTGCCGAGACCGTTCGCTGTGGCGTTCGCTGCACAGAGATCGCGGGCACGCTCGTTGACGTCGACGGCCCAGACCGTGGCAGCAGGGGAGCGACGCGCCATCGTGAGCGCGATGGCGCCGGTGCCGCACCCGAGATCGAGGAGGTGTCCGGTGGCCGGAGGGGGGTCGACCGAGAGGAGCATCGACTTCGTGCCCGGGTCGATCTGGGCGTACGCGAACACCCCTCGGTCGGTGGTCAGCACCAGCCGCATGTCGGGTAGGAGGAGCACGACCTCCTTCGGTTCGGAGGGCGCCGACGGGTCGTCGTCGAAGTAGTGGGATCCGGCGCCGTTCATCGGTGGGTATCGTGGCACGCATGGCCCAGCCGATCCGCACCTTCGGTGACCCTGTCCTGAAGACAGCGGCCCAGCAGGTCGCCGATGTCGACGGAAAGATCGTCCGGATCATCGACGACATGTTCGACTCGATGTACTCGACCGACAGCGGGATCGCTCTCGCGGCACCCCAGATCGGCGTCCAGAAGCAGATCGTGGTCTGGGACATCGACGATCAGCCGATGGCGATCATCAACCCGGTCGTGGTCGAGTCCGACGGCGAATGGGTGTACAGCGAGGGCTGCCTGAGCATCCCCGAGCTCTACGTCGACATCCTCCGTCCGGCGCGGGTCCTGGTCCGTGGCATCAGCCTCGAGGGCGACGAGATCGAGTTCGAGGTCGACGAGTTGATGGGCCGGATGTTCCAGCACGAGATCGACCACCTCAACGGTGTGCTGATGTTCGACCGGATGACACCCGACCAGCGCAAGGAGGCGCTCGCCGAGTACCGGCGCCTCCAGGAGACCCCGCAGCCTGCGCCGCGTCGCCGTCTCCGCCTCAAGTGACCGCTCCCCGTCGCCTCGTCTACCTCGGCAC
>Ga0172373_10008917_pt1 | contig 12612 bp, 13 predicted proteins | sample Lak10m_2_FD_114546 | JGI IMG/M metagenome (GOLD analysis project Ga0172373, IMG submission 114546) | Freshwater microbial communities from Kabuno Bay, South-Kivu, Congo - kab_092012_10m | ecosystem: Environmental > Aquatic > Freshwater > Lake | place: Democratic Republic of the Congo... | reverse complement strand
TTACCTGTATTGTGAGTTCTTCGCCGTCGTGCGTTATGAGTTCTGCTTTCATTTCTTTATGCCATGATGTCATCTATCGCATTAGTATAGCCCACTAGCACATCAATGAAAATCAACACCCTTCTTTATCATGATGGCGATGTTTCTTTGCCGAACTTTTACCGGTTTCGCTTGCGATTTCAAGCGGTAATTCGGCATTAACAGACGGGGTAAACAGCAGGCTCAGCGGTAATAACGCAAGCAGGCGCCACTTGTCGCTGATGCCAATCGCCACGCTTTTTTTAATGGTATTTTTTTACCTGTCATCCATTTCCCCTTTTAAGGCTTTGTTAAATAATGTCGTAGCTGCCTGGCAGGAAACGCTGGGTGGCTGGATTGTTAGTCTGTGTTACATCTGGCCTGGTTCGGAGATAAAGCCGATGCGCGTGACCCCGGCCTTGGCCGCATCGGCCAGGGCTTCGGCGACGAAACGATACGGTGCGTTTTGGTCGGCGTGAACATGCAGCTCCGGTTGCGGCGTTTGCTGCGCGGCTTGCTGCAAGCGCTCGTTGAACTGCGTGCGTGAAACCCTTGTTTCATCCCAGAATAATTGCCCGTCGGCGGCGATGGACAAGGCGATATGCGGGGTTTCCTGCGCTTGTGCTGCGCTGCTCGCTTTCGGCAAATCGATTTTGACCGCATGCGTCATCAGCGGCGCGGTGATCATGAAAATAATCAGCAGCACCAGCATCACGTCGATCAACGGAATCATGTTGATTTCCGAAACCGGCTGCCCGCCTTTGTGCTGATCAAAACTGCCGAAAGCCATCAGACCGCTCCTCCGGCAAACGGTACAGACCGTTTTTCCGCCTGCGCAGGTTCCGGTGCTTCGCCGATCGCGGCCCCGGTCGTCAGCAACGCGAATAAATCGTGCGCGAACGCATCCAGCCTGGCTAAGACCAGCCGGTTTGAACGCGCGCAATCGTTGTAGGCCAATACCGCGGGGATCGCAACCGCAAGACCCAAGCCTGTCATGATCAGCGCCTCGCCGACCGGGCCCGCGATCTGGTCCAGCGTCCCCTGTCCGCTTTTGCCTATGCCCAGCAAGGCATGATAAACACCCCATACCGTGCCGAACAAACCGACAAACGGTGCCGTGCTGGCGATCGACGCCAGCGCGGTCAAGCCCCATTCCAGGCGCGCGGTTTCTTCATCGATGACGCGCCGCATCGAGCGGGTCAGGAATTCCGACGCGGAACCGGCTTCCTGCAATCGTTGCGTACTGTGCAGCGCATGGTGCCGCGCGGCGTTAACGGCATGCCGGGTTAACTGCGCAAACGGTTCGCCCGGCGGCCGCTGGTCCAGATAGCCTACAACCTCGGCCAAGGACGCCGCATTCCAGAATATTCTCAGGAAATCCGCCGTATGCCGACGCATCACCAGCCCTTGCCAGGCTTTTACCACGATAAAGTACCAGCCGGCGATAGACATCGCGACCAGCAAGGCAAACAGGGCTTGCCCAACCGCATCGCTTTGGGCGAGAAAATGACCCAGGTTATCTTTGAAATCCATCGCTTATCCTTCGAGAGTAAATGAAACAGGCACCACAACCCAGGCCGGCACCGCCTGACCGCCGCGTTTGGCGGGCACAAAACGCCATTGCCTGACCGTGTCCAGCGCGGCCTTGTCGAGACGCTCGAAACCGCTGGTTTTACGCAGCTCAAGCCGTGCGACCGACCCGTCGGCATTGATCATCGCGCGCAGCAGCACTTTGCCCTGCTCGCCCTGTTCCCGTGATACAGGCGGATAGGCAGGCGTCGGGTTATCGAGATAATCGGCGTTCAAGTTCGGCGACATGGTCGGCAATGCTTCAGGCTTTGCATGATCCGGTGCGGCTATTGCAGCAGGTGCCGGGGCAAGCGATTCGGCGAGCGGGGTAGTTTGCCGCTCCTCTTTAGTTGTTTCCCGAGTTTGCGTGGCAGAGGTTGCGGCGACCGTTGAAAGTATCGGCTTGCGTTTTATCGCCACCGGCTTGCTCACCTTGGGTTTGGGTTTAATCAGCGGTTTTTTTGCCTCACTGCGTTTTTCCGCGTCGGGTTTAGGCGGCGCTTCGACATGAGGCTGCGGCGCGGCAATCCATTCAACTATGATCGGTTTAGGCGGCGTTTTCACAGCCGCCTGTCCAGGCATAGGCGAGAAGACCAGCCAGGCCAGATGCCCTGCAATCGCGATCACAACACCGATGACGGCTTCGCTACGCCGGCAATAAGACAATGCGTTTTTTTTCACGCATTGATGCCGCAGAGGTAATACCCACTCGCCGCCGGCAGCCTTCGATAATTCGTAAGCGCATGAAGAATCGATGAAAACTGATATTCCTGTTTCATCACCGGAATCAAATACATATAATTGTTGCTTTGATAGTGCAGACATAAACGTGTCGTATCGTTAAAAGCCTGGCTGGCTACCTGGTCCGACGGGGCTGGGTGACTGGCTGTAGCGCGGGTGGTAAGGTCAATCTATTTCGTTAAAATCAGTTTATTATTGCTGGTAATACGGAGACGATATTCGTCATTATTGTGCTCAATAAGGATTTCATTCTGTGCGCCGAACAGCTCGCTACTGCTGACCCTGCGTCGTTCAGGAACGGATTCCTGTTCTACGATCACGACGCTCTGGCGGTGAATGAACGGCTTGTTATTGATGTCTTTCATCGAAGCGGGCTCAAGGTTGCAAACGGTTTAGTGATACTTCGACGGAAGTTCACGGGCGCCTTGCTGTTCCAATAAATAAGCGCTCACTTTTTGCCAATGCTCCAAAAGTTGCTGGTACATCTCACGACTGCTGGAAACGTGTTCCAGCTCGGGATGTACTACCAGGAGGCTCAGTTGCCGCACAATAAAATGCGCTAACTTGGGACAGTGATGACCATTAATAAATTGCGTCATCGACAGGCAAGTTGCCGCATGCAATCTAATCAATTCGGTCCTTTCAGGAGTGGATTGTTGTTGAAGCATAAGACTCCCCAATGAGGTATCGTATTCGCTGAAAAAAATGTTTAACACACGCCCGATCAGCGTGCGTTAAACGAGGGTAGCGAGAGGTCACTTCATCGCCGAAGTAAATGATAATGATTATCATTTTGTATGGCAAGCTATTTTATTGCTTTTTTGCAAAGCCATCTTGGCCGGGATATTATCCAAGCGCACCGGCTCTGGCCTGACATGACGAATGTTTTATTGGATATATCCAGCCTGAAGCCGGGAGCATTAACAGGAATGCGCAAGCGCTGCCTTGAACAACGCAAGAGCTGGTCATAAACTATGCCGTCACACCCGGAAAACAAACCGAAGGATAATAATGAGTTCACTGCATATTGTTTGTCCGTACTGCCATGCCGTTAACCGGATGCCATCAGAACGTTTGCCGCAACATCCTCGCTGCGGGACCTGTAAACAGGCTTTGTTTGCAGGGCGTCCATCGAAATTAACCGCAAGTAATTTTCAGCAACACCTTTCGCACAATGATATTCCGCTCGTTATCGATTTTTGGGCGCCCTGGTGCGGGCCGTGCAAAATGATGGCGCCGGCTTATGAGCAGGCGACGGCTCGCTTGGAGCCTTGGGTACGCTTAGCCAAAGTGAATACTGAGCAGGAACAGGAAATTGCCGAACGCTATCGTATTCGCAGTATCCCTACGCTGCTTATGTTTAAAGCCGGCCAGGAAATCGCCCGTCACTCAGGGGCGATGACTGCGGCAGATATTATGAGTTGGATCAGTAGCCATATGTAAAACACCCTGTCAAAAACGTAGTGCTAAGCGTAGCGCTTGTCCCCCGGAAAATTGACATCCGCACAGTCCTGTTTTAGAGTTCGCCGCTGAGGATGTACTGTACATAAATATAATTAATTGGAGCGTATCACATGGCTAGACCATTAATACAATTGGCGCTGGATTCCCTGGATTTTAACCAGACGATAAGCCTGGCCGAACAAACAGCGCCTTATGTTGATATTTTCGAAATCGGCACGCCGTGTATCAAACACAACGGTATCGAACTGGTTAAGGAACTGAGAACCAGGTTCCCCAACAAGCTGATTTTAGTCGACCTGAAAACAATGGACGCCGGCGAGTACGAAGCGACGCCGTTCTATGCGGCGGGAGCCGACATCTGCACCGTACTGGGCGTATCCGGTTCGGCAACCATGGCCGGCGTCATCAAAGCCGCCAAGGCGTATCATGCGGAAGCACAAATCGACTTGATCAATGTGCCCGACAAACTGGCCTGCGCAAGAGAGGCCGCAAGGCTCGGCGCCAATATTATCGGCGTGCACACGGGGCTGGATGCTCAGGCGGCGGGGCAAACGCCGTTTGCCGATTTGCAGGCGATTGCATCGTTAGGCCTGAAAGTCAGGTTATCGGTAGCCGGCGGCATTAAGCAATCGACGGTCAAGCAGGTTGTCGAATCCGGCGCCGACATCATTGTCGTCGGCGCGGCAATCTACGGCGCGGCATCGCCTGCCGACGCCGCGCGCATGATACGCGATGCGGCCGACGGCAAGGTAACGCATCAGCAGATGGTCGTCGATAAGATATGGTCCATCCTTAGCGCAACGGAAGACTCGAATGCTGTAAGACTGACGCGCATGCTGGACCGCGCGTCGCGTATCTTCGTCTCCGGCGCCGGCCGCTCCGGCTTGATCTGCAAGTTCTTTGCGATGCGCTTGATGCACAGCGGTTACGATGTCAGTGTCGTCGGCGAAATTGTCACGCCGAGTATTAAACGCGGCGATTTGCTGATTATCATCTCGGGTTCCGGCGAGACCGAGCAATTGGTCGCCTTCACGAAAAAAGCCAGGGACGTAGGCGCCGATATTTTACTGATTACGGCAAAAGCGAAGTCAACGATAGGCGATATGGCGGACGGCGTGTTCCAAATGGGCACGACGGATCAATACGGCAAAGTGGTCGGCATGCCTATGGGCACCGTCTTTGAACTGTCCACGCTGTTCTTCCTGGAAGCATTGATTTCGCATATCATCCACGAAAAAGGCATTCCTGAAGAAGAAATGCGCTCACGGCACGCAAATATGGAGTAGCGGCAAAGAACGAGCGGCTATGGCTGCTCGAACCTAAAAACAGCGTTTTGTCCACGAAAAATACGAAAGGCACGAAAGATACGTCACAGTCAGTATGTTGTATGCATAGTCACTCACCCTTTGGATGATGATATACAGCACGATATGTCTTTGAATATTTTCGTGTTTTTCGTGGGCCGTGATTTTTTCCGGGTTCAATGCTCGATAGCAATTTCCAGAACCTCATCGGCTTTTTCTAACCAGATAAAGCTAAGCTGGTTTCTGACCGCTTCCGGTATTTCTTCAAAATCCCGCCGGTTACGCGCCGGCAGCAACACCGTTTTTATCCCGGCCCTGGCGGCGGCAATCACTTTTTCCTTGATGCCGCCGACCGGCAACACCAAACCGCGCAGGCTTATTTCACCGGTCATCGCGACATCGCTTTGCACGACGCGCTCGGAGAACGCCGAATAGAGTGCCGCAAACATCGCAACGCCGGCGCTGGGACCGTCTTTGGGAATCGCTCCCGCCGGCACATGGACATGAATATCGTTTTTTTCGAATACATCCTGGTTTAAGCCCAGCGTAACGGCATGTGATTTCACCAGGCTCAATGCCGCCTGGGCGCTTTCCTTCATGACATCGCCGAGCTGGCCGGTCAGTATCAGCCTGCCGTTACCCGGCACCTTCGTGGCTTCGATAAACAGGATATCGCCGCCCACCGGGGTCCAGGCCAATCCGGTCGCAACGCCCGGCTCGCTGGTGCGCATCGCGACTTCCCTGTCGAACTTTTTAGGGCCGAGTATCGCAGGGATAGCGTCGGCGTCGATCGCTTCGCTGATAATTTGCCCTTCAGCAATACGCATCGCGACACGGCGGAATACTGAGCCTATTTCACGTTCCAGGTTCCTGCAACCGGCTTCACGGGTATAGTCCTGGATAAGGGTTTGTATCGCCTGATCGGTAATCGCACATTGTTCTGGCTTCAGGCCGTTGGCTTCCAGTTGCCTGCCGACCAGGTAACGCCTGGCGATCTGGGCTTTTTCATCGAGCGTATAGCCGGTCAGTTCGATCACTTCCATCCGGTCGCGCAACGGCATCGGGATATTGTCCAGCACATTCGCCGTACCGATGAACATGACATGGCTCAGGTCAAAGGCGACACCGAGGTAATTGTCGCGGAAACTGAAATTCTGCTCAGGGTCCAGCACTTCCAGCAACGCCGATGATGGGTCGCCTTGATAACTGGCGCTGAGCTTGTCCATTTCATCGAGCATAAACACCGGATTATTGGCGCCGGCCTTGCGTATCGACTGGATAATATTGCCCGGCAAGGCGCCGATATACGTGCGCCGGTGGCCGCGAACCTCGGCCTCATCATGCACGCCGCCGAGGCTGGCGCGGATAAATTCACGCCCGGCTGCACGGGCGATACTGCGCCCCAGTGAAGTTTTACCGACACCGGGGGGACCTACAAAACAAAGGATCGGGCTTTTGCCGTTCGGGTTTAACTTGCGCACCGCCAGGAACTCCAGGATGCGCTGCTTGATTTTATCCAGGCCGTAATGGTCTTCGTTAAGAATATCGCGGGCTTTGGCAATATCAATAAGACTTGCACTCGCTTTAGCCCAAGGCAATTCGGTCAGCCAGTCGAGATAAGTGCGCAGCATCGAATATTCGCCGCTGGCATCGGACATATGCTGCAAGCGGCCCAGTTCCTTGCGGGCCTGCTTTTCCACATCCTCGGGCATGTTAGCGGCGCTGATGGCCTTGCTGATTTCCTCGATTTCCGCTGTATTTTCTTCGCCTTCGCCCAATTCCTTCTGGATGGCTTTCATTTGCTCACGCAATACGAACTCGCGCTGCCGCTGTCCCATCGTTTCCTGGGTTTGTTCGTTAATCTGGTTCGACAGTTTTAATACTTCAATGCGGTAATTGAGCAATTCCAGCACCTTGTCCAGGCGCTGCTGAATATCGAACAAAGCCAGCACCTGCTGTTTGTCATCGGCTTTTGCAATCAGGTAACTGCCGATCAAATCCGCCAGCATCGCCGGCGACGCCATAGACTGGACGGCATTAACCAGCTCCGCCGGCGCCTGCCGCGTCAGGTTCAGCACTTCAAGCGCTTTTTGCTTCAGTGTGATGACTCGGGCGTCAATATCCTTCGTGTTTGCATCCGGTTCTTCATAATATTCGACGCGGGCAACCAGGAACGGGTAACCTGGCATAAACGCCTTCACGCGAAAGCGCTGTACACCTTGGCACACCACATGATGCGTGCCGTCGGGCGTCGTGATATAGCGCAGGATGTCCGCGGAAGCGCCGACCTCATGTAAGTCATCAGGACCCGGTTCCTTCTCCATATCATGCCGCTGCATGAGCAGGCCGATCGGTTTCTCGGAACGGACGGCCTGTTGCACGGCCATAACAGATGAATTGCGCCCGATAACCAGCGGCAGGACGATCTGCGGAAACAGTACGATGCCGCGCATCGGCACGATAATCAACGCATCATCGGGCAGCGCCGGGACTAACGCATCCGGCGCGGCCTCCGCTGAAGCCTCGGCAGGATCAGCCGTGAATCCGGGCAGCAGGTTTTTAATGTCCCTGATATGCATCATGAGTCCCCTGCTTTCGTAAGGTAATTAACAAACAACCGTTGACAAACTCGCGGTTACCTATTTCAAATCGCCCTGCCGGCAGTTCGATACTCCGCTCAAAGCGTCCGTAGGGAATTTCCAGGCGCCGTATCTGCGCATCGGAACCGACCGGCAAATGGCGCTGGCCGCCGATGATAAGCCGGGGACCGTCGAGCATCACGCTGGTATGCTCGGGAGCAACGCCGGGCAAGGCGATCATGATTTTAAACGCGTCCAGGGTTTCATACATATCTACCGGCGGTTCCCAAGCAGGACGCCGGGCATACAGGATGGCCGGCCTGAAAAACTGCCGGTGCAGGCGGTCGGCCCGGTCTATCATTTCGCAGGCTTCCGCCCACATCCAGGATTCAAGGTCTCGTGATGGCATAGCGTTCCAAAGCGACTTGTAGGGCGCGCCGCGCGCGCCATAGGGAGTTAAGATTAAGCGTCGATAATCCAAAGCAGCCGACGAAGGCGCGCGCGGCGCGCCCTACCCGCCGGCAAATAGCGCCACCATTTCATCCCGGTTAATCACTTCTTTCTCCTGCAGCACCTGTGCGAGCTTTTCCAGGCCTGAACGGTTTGCCGTAATGATGTCACGCGCACGCACTTCGCCTTCTTCAATTAATGCGATGATTTCAGTATCGAGAAGGCGGGCCGTTGTATCGCTGTAATTACGGTACTCGGAGACTTCGCTGTCGAGGAACTGGAGCTGCTGGCGCTTGCCGTAGGTCAAGGCGCCCATTTTTTTGCTCATGCCCAACACACAGACCATATTGCGGGCAATCTCGCTGGCTTTTTCGAGATCATTCTGCGCGCCGGTAGATACGCTTCCCAACACAATCTCTTCGGCAATACGCCCGCCCAATAAAATCGCTATCTGGTCTTTAAGCTCATATTCCGTCGATAAAAATTTTTCTTCAACCGGCAGTTGCAAGGTGAAGCCCAATGCCGATACGCCGCGCGGGATAATGGAAATTTTATGCACCGGTTGGCCGGTCGGCACCTGTTCGGCAACCAACGCATGCCCGGCTTCGTGGTAAGCGACCCGACGCTTTTCCTCGGGATTCAATGCGCGGTTTTTCTTCTCGGGACCGGCCAGTATCCGGTCTATCGCCGCTTCAAAATCATCCATGCCTATCTGCTCATGGCTTAAGCGCGTCGCAATAATCGCCGCCTCATTGGCGATGTTGGCAAGATCGGCGCCGACCAGGCCCGGTGTGCGCCTGCCTATCACGGCAATATCGACATTGTCCGCCAAGGTCATCGGCTTGGTATGCAATTTGAGGATTTCGACGCGATCTTGCAAATCCGGCTTGTCGACGATGATCTGGCGATCGAAACGGCCTGCGCGCAGCAAAGCCTTATCGAGAATTTCCGGCCGGTTGGTCGCCGCCAGGACGACAACGCCGACCGAGGTATCGAAACCGTCCATTTCGGTCAGTAACTGGTTCAAGGTTTGTTCTCGCTCATCGTGGCCGCCCATGACGACGGGTCCGCCGCGCGAACGGCCGATAGCATCCAGTTCATCGATAAAAATGATGCACGGGGCTTTATTGCGGGCCTGCTCAAAAAGCTCGCGCACCCGCGCCGCGCCGACGCCGACAAACAGCTCGATAAACTCGGAGCCGCTAATGTTGAAAAAAGGCACTCCGGCTTCCCCGGCTACCGCGCGCGCCAGCAAGGTTTTACCGGTTCCGGGCGGGCCGACCAGCAGCACGCCTTTCGGCATGTGCCCGCCCAATTTCTGGATTTTCTCCGGCGCCTTTAAAAAATCGATGGATTCCTTGAGTTCCTGTTTGGCGCTATCGGCGCCGGCAACATCATCAAACGTAATCTTGGGCAGAGAATCGGGATGGATATGGGCTTTATTGCCCAGGTTCAGGAAACCGCGCTGCATACCGGCCGTGCGGCGCATGATCCAGGACCAGATAGCGACAAAAACCAGGATAGGGATGATCCAGCTGAATAACAGTGTACTGAACCAGTTTTCTCCGCTCCTGACGACATAATCGACATTATTTTCCTGCAACATTTCGGCCAGGTCATTTTGCCACAACGGCACCGTCATAAAATGCTGCCCCTGTTGATCAGCCGACTCCGGTTTTAACGTGCCGCTGATATAGCGCTCAGTAACAACCGCCTTGTCAACTTTCAGGGACTTTACATCCTTAAGGAACTGGCTGTAGGAAATTTCATCACGCTGCAGGTCCTCAGCCGTATTAAATATCGACAGTATCACGATTAACAGCAGTGCAAATAAAACAATGCGCCATTGCCTGGCGGTTTTGTCGTCCTGGGGTTTATTGAGCTCCACCCCCGGCTCCTGTTTGGAAAAGTCCCCGAACAATGCCGTAAGCGCATTTTTCAGGTGCGTGAAAAGACTGCCCAGCAATGCCGCAATAGACTGAATAAACTCATTTTTTTGCTTGTCCATAATATCATGCCTCTCATATCAATAGTGCTGAATGCCCCGAATACTATCGGGGATGAACGAAAGAGTACAGCCGGTTTACCCGTTTTGCCGCCAAACGCAAGCCATAGTGTAGTCAATAGCTTTCGGGGATATGGGTGTTTGATGGCGCCCTATTCCTCGCAATAGGGAGGTATCGCGACGACAAGCCGCTCCCACAAGTTACAGTTTAGGCCTCATATGCGGGAATAATAAAACATCACGAATCGACGGCGCATCCGTGAATAACATGACCAGCCGGTCGATACCGATGCCCTCGCCTGCTGTCGGCGGCATGCCGTGTTCCAGCGCGGTAATATAATCGGCATCGAAATGCATCGCTTCGTCATCGCCGGCTTCTTTTTCTTCGACCTGTTTCTGGAAACGCGCCGCCTGGTCTTCGGCATCGTTCAACTCGGTGAAGCCGTTGGCGATTTCGCGCCCGCCGACGAAGAATTCAAAACGGTCGGTGACATGCGGGTCATTGTCATTGCGCCTAGCCAACGGCGACACTTCTACGGGATACGCGGTAATAAAAGTCGGCTGCAGCAAACGGCTTTCGACGGTTTTTTCAAAGATTTCGATCTGGATTTTACCCAGCCCGTAGCCATCCTTGACCGGGATACGCAGGTTTTCAGCAACCTTAGCCGCCGCCTCACGCGTAGCCAAGTCTGCTGCGCTCAATCCAGGATTGAAATGCAGGATTGATTCAACCACCGTCATACGCTCGAACGGTTTGCCGAAATCATATTGCTCGCCCTGGTAATTGATAACGGCCTGGCCGACGACTTCTCTGGCAATGCCGCGCAGCATCGCTTCCGTCAAGTCCATCAAATCCTGGTATTCGGCATAGGCCTGGTAAAACTCCAGCATCGTGAATTCCGGGTTGTGGCGCGTCGATAGGCCTTCATTGCGGAAATTACGGTTGATCTCGAACACCCGCTCAAAACCGCCGACCACCAAGCGTTTTAAATACAATTCCGGCGCGATGCGCAAATACAACTGCATGTCCAGCGCGTTATGATGCGTCGTAAACGGGCGCGCCGTAGCGCCCCCCGGTATCACCTGCATCATCGGCGTTTCCACTTCCAGGAATTGGCGCTCGATTAAAAACTGGCGGATATAAGCGACGATTTTTGAGCGGATTAAGAAAGTATTGCGCGATTCCTGGCTCATAATCAAATCCAGGTAGCGTTGCCTGTACTTGATTTCCTGGTCGGCGATGCCATGGAATTTTTCCGGCAATGGCCGCAGCGCTTTGGTCAACAGGCGAATGCTGTCGACCTTGACGCTCAACTCATCAGTCTGCGTTTTAAACAGCACGCCTTCGGCGCCGATAATGTCGCCGATGTCCCATTTTTTAAACTGTTCGTTGTACACACCTTCCGGCAGCGCATCGCGCGTCACATACAACCGGATTTTGCCGGACATGTCCTGGATATGGCAAAAACTGGCTTTGCCCATGACGCGCCGGGTCATGATGCGACCGGCAAGCTTGACGCGTAGCGGCTGCGCTTCCAAGTCTTCCTTGGCTTTGTCGCCGTATTCGGCCAGTAATTCGCCGGCTACAACATCGCGGCGGAAATCGGTAGGGAAAGCGATGCTTTGTTCGCGCAATTCATTGAGCTTGCCGCGGCGTTGTTTAATCTGTTCTTGTTCGTCTTGATGTAAGTCTGACATGATGTGTTGATGATCTAAGGTATCTATAAACTAAAGTAAAATGCAATCAAAGGGGATGGGAGGTCACAGCTGGCATAATGCGAGTAAATCCCGGTTCAGTATGCTACTGTCGCCCAAATTAAGCTCTACCAGCCGCCGTAAATTCGAGATGCTTTCAATATCGATATGTTCGCATTTAAAGCCGACCGTATTATCCACGACATGGGAAACGGAAAGCGCCATGGTTATCTGCGTATCTTCGGATAAACGCAGCACCAATGTGTAGATTTGCTCAGGGTCCTCTTGCCAAGGAGAGGTAAAGCACAACAGGCAGCCTTTTAATGATAAATCGACTATTTCACAGGGCCAGGTTTTATCCCGGTTGTTTAAGGTAGCGCCCGCTTTATAGAAAATGCGGTGAAAATGGCGTTGGTCAATATTTTTTAATGTCATAATTTTGGCTACCTAAATGTTCAAAATCTCATTATAGCGACTGCCTTAATGGGATCTTAGGCAACAACTCGCAAGAAATAAAATACATGATATATCAACCAACAATAGAACGCAGATGACGCAGATGATTATGATAAACACGGATAATCCATGAAAAACCTGCGTTAATCATAACTACCAGCGTCATCTGCGTTCCATTATATTTGGGGGGCTATTTTTTGCGGGTTACCTTAGGCGATTTCCGGCGAAGAATATACCCAACTCGCTGGTCTTTTTGTCCATTTGTCGCTTACGGCGTCCTGCCTCTCGCGATCCTTGTCCATCCATGGACATCGTCTGCGTTGTAAAAATA
>Ga0172373_10008915_pt1 | contig 12613 bp, 8 predicted proteins | sample Lak10m_2_FD_114546 | JGI IMG/M metagenome (GOLD analysis project Ga0172373, IMG submission 114546) | Freshwater microbial communities from Kabuno Bay, South-Kivu, Congo - kab_092012_10m | ecosystem: Environmental > Aquatic > Freshwater > Lake | place: Democratic Republic of the Congo: South-Kivu... | reverse complement strand
GTGCCCATGAGGTAGTTGCGGACCATCTGCAACTCTTCATCGGGGATCTCTTCCTCGCGGAGTCTGCGCATCTCGTGGTACACCTCGGTGATGGCGGCCTCGCAGACGTCACGGCCCGCCTCGGTCGACACCATCCAGGCCGACTCGGCGACCTGGTTCTGCAGGTAGCTGTAGATGCCGTAGGTGTAGCCCTTGTCTTCCCGGATGTTCTCCATGAGCCGAGAGCCGAAGAAGCCGCCGAAGAGGGCGTTGAGCACCATGGCGCCGGGGTGGTCGGGGTGGTGACGGTTGGGGAAGGGACGCGCCAGGCGGATGGCGCCCTGTACGCCGTCGGGCTGGTTGTCGACACGGTGCCGCCGTTCGGCCGCCCGTACGGCCGGATGGGTGGGGGCGGGAAGCGGATCCCGGTTCAGGGGGAGGGCGCCGAAATGCCGGTTGAGCTGGGCCTCGATGTCGTTCGGCAGCAGTCCGGCGACAAAGAGGGTGGCATGGCCACGGGCATAGTGCCGGCCGTAGAAGTCGAGCAGGGCCGACCTGTCGAGCGCGTCATAGCTCTCGTAGGTGCTGTAGCGGCCGTAGGGATGCTCGAAGCCCCATAGGTACTCGTCGATCAGCCGGTTGGCGACGAAGTCGCACTTCCGGAGGTTGACATCGAGCCGCTGCTTCATATTCTGCCGGTAGATGTCGAGCTCCTGCGCGGGGAAGTCGGCCTCCGTCAGGAGGTCGCACATCACGGGCAGGAGGTCGGGCAGGTGCTTCGTGAGGCAGTGGAGGACGACGTCGGCGGACTCGCTATGGCAGTTGCGGTTGAGGTAGGCGCCGTGATAGTCGAAATGCTCGTTGATCTCGAAGGCGTTGCGCGAGGGGGTGCCGTTCTTCAGGAGGAAGTTGACGGCGGGGGCGATGCCGTTGCTGCCTTCGTACGCGTTGCCGGCGCGGTAGACGACCTCCACCTGGAGGACCTCCTCGGCCCCTGCGTCGATGGCATATACGTCCACGCCGTTGTCGAGCGTGAAGCGATGGCAGGGCCGCAGTTCCAGGTGCAGGTCGACGGGATCCTTGATGGGCGGGGCGATGGAGCGGAAGGACATGGGCGGGGTTTGTGTCGGGAGGAGTGGGGCAGCGGTGCGAGGGAGAGGCGGTCAGCCCTCCGAACGATAGACGAGGGTGCAGCTGTTCTCGTCGCGGAAGAGGGTGCGGCATTCCTCCAGCACCTGGTCGACCGTGACGGCCTGGTAGCGGGAGAGTTCTCCGTTCATCATCCCGGCGTCGCCGAGGAGCTCGTAGAAGGCGATGCTGGAGGCCCGGCTCATCACGCTCATGTCCTCGAAGGCCATCAGGCTCTCGGTCTTGTTCTTGACCTTCTGGAGCTCCTTCACGGGGACGGGACTCCGGCGCAGCTTCTCCAACTCCTCTTCGACGGCCGCCTCGGCCGTATCCATGGCCACGCCCTTGACGAGCTTGCCCTCGATGGCGACAAGCCCGGGGTCGAGGCTTCCGAAATGGTAGCAGTCGATGCTGCTGAAGAGCTTCTTCTCCTTGACGAGCGACTGGTAGAGGCGGCTCGAGCCGCTGCCGCCGAGCATGTCGGTGACGAGGTCGGCCGCATGGTAGCGGACGTCGAGGCGGCCCGACATGTGCCAGGTCCGGTAGAAGGCGTCGAGGGGCACTTTGGCGCCCACCTCGAGGCGGCGGGCCTCACGCTGTTCAGGCTCGGAGGGCAGGTCGCGGAGGTAGCGCGCGCCGGGCGGGATGTCGCCGAACCATTTCTCCACGTGTCCGCGGACGGCCTCGGTGCGCACGTTGCCGGCCACCACGAGGATGGCGTTGACGGGGTTGTAATGCTTGCCGAAGAAATGGCGCACATCGGGCAGGGTGGCCTTCTCGATGTGCGAGAGCTCGCGCCCGATCGTCATCCAGCGATAGGGATGCTCCCTGTAGGCCAGGTCGCGCAGGAGCTTCCAGACATCGCCGTAGGGCTTGTTGATGTAATGCTCCTTGAACTCCTCGCAGACGACCTTCCGCTGCACGTCGAGGCTCTTCTCGCTGAAGGCCAGGCTCAGCATGCGGTCGCTCTCCAGCCAGAGGGCCGTCTCGAGGTTATCGGCCGGCAGCTGGCAGTAGTAGTTGGTGAGGTCGTTGGTGGTGTAGGCGTTGTTCTCGCCGCCGGCCCGCTGCATGGGATCGTCGTAGACGGGGATGTTGACGGAGCCGCCGAACATCAGGTGCTCGAAGAGATGGGCGAAGCCGGTGTGGGTGGGCTCCTCGTCGCGCGCACCGACATCGTAGAGGACGTTGACGACCGCCATCGGGGTGCTCGCATCCTCGTGCACCAGTACCCGCAGGCCGTTGGACAGCGTGAATCGGTCGAATCGGATCATGCCGCGAATATCCGACGAATCGACGGGATTTGCCGATTGCGGGATTCCTATGCGGAGGATGCGGATCCGGCCGCTCCAGGGGCGGGACCCATCGCCTGCCGGATACGCTGTACCTTCTCCACGGAGATGGCATGTCGGGAAGCTATCTCGGCATCATTCATTCCATTTGCAGATCGCATGTCATCCAGCACTTTTACGACCGTTTCGATACCGTTACTCAGTCCTTCCTGCCTTCCATCCTCGAAGTATTGAAGCATGTATGCCTGCCAGCCAAGCTCCTGCCTGATCCGGTAGTCCATCTTCTCAAGTTCCTCTTCCGTGTAACGGGTGAGGTCCCAGGCATCCACAGCCTCGTAAAGCTCCTCGAAACGCTTCTTCTCCTCGGGTGTGTAGATCTCAATCATACGCTCAGGTTGGGTGAAGAACATCATCCAGGCGTGCCGGATGTCCGTCCTGTCAAAATTACCCAATTCCAGCCATTTCCGCATCTCCACAAAGGTCACGACGATCTCGCCCATGGTAGTGCCCGGATGGGTGTCTACGGTGGGCTCCACATGGTGCACCCAGTGATCCCCGTAAGGGAACATCGTATAGTCAAGTAGGCATAGTGAGTACACCGGGCGGGCGTGGTTCATGTTGCCGCCCCTCTTCAGCTGTCGGCTGTAGATGCGCGCCGCATTCATGAAGACCCTTTTGAAGAATTGCTGTTGTTTCTGCAACTGCATCTCCACGATGAACTGCCGCCCGGTACTGTCCCGACAGCTGACATCCACGATCGAGGACCGGCCCTCAGTGTCCTCGGAGAGCAGGTCCACAGGCATGTATTCAATAGACACGATCGGATGAGCCAGGGGCAGGAAGCTGTTCAGAAGATGTTTCAGCGCTCCGGGATGACGTTGGAAAATGGCTCGGAAGATCCGGTCGCTGCGGGGGTTCGACATGAAAGGATTTCCTACAAAACTACCCTTCGCGGAAAGCCTTTCCCGGTGTAGAAGGACACCCTGTCCCCGTATTTTCCCCCGGGAAAAAACGATCGTCCAGCATCCTCCGCGTGATGCGGCTCGGAACAGAGCGTAAAACAACAGAAAAATGAATGTAAAGAGATGGGGTATGCTGACTTGTCGTGAACCATCACAGCTTCACCGCCGCTGTCACAAACATGTTTCGGGGCTCGGCGGGCAGGATGCCGGGTCCGGGATAGCCGCCCGACCGGCGGGTGAAGTATGTTGCGTCGAGGAGGTTGTTGATGCCGGCTTTCAGGTGGATGCTCGCGTTGAGTCGGTAGCTGCCTCCGACGTCGACGATGTCGTAGGCCGGGATGGGGCCGTTCACGCCCGAGGGGGTGGGCAGGCGGGTGTTGTTGGCATCGCTGTAGCTGCGCAACACGTGGCCGTACTGCAGGGTGGCCGTGAGGCGTCCGCGGGAGAGGGTGAGGCCGGCGCGGTGGATGGCGGCGGGGGCGTTCTCGACCCGACGGCCCGAGAGGTTCGTCTCGACGAGGTTGTTGCCCGACCTGGCGACGACGCGGACCTTGCCGTAGCGGGCGTCGATCAGGGCCGAGGACAGGAAGAGGGTGAGGTTGCCCTTGGCGGACTTCGGCATCCAGGCCTTCACCGGGCTGAACTCGACGAGCAGTTCGGTGCCCCGGCTGCGGCTGTCGCCCACGTTGGTGCGCAGGTTGTAGAAGCTGCCGTCGGCCCGCTGCTGGGCAAGGAGTCCGACGCGGTCGCGGTATGCCATGGAGAAGACACTCACGTCAAAGAACAGCCAGTCGCGGATGCGACCCCGCCAGCCGAGGTCGATGTTGTGTCCGTTGGCGTCGCGCAGTCGGGCGTCGATGACATCGGTCGTGGGGTTGCCGACGAGTTCGCCGAAGAGCACCGGCCGGTAGGCCTGCGAGATGTTGGCGTAGAGTTCCGTGGTGGCGACGTGGTACTCGGCGCCCACCCCGGCGAGGAGGATGTTTCGGTTGCGCGTTTCCGTGGGTGTCCCGACCTCCTGTGCGCCTGTCGTTGCGAGCCTGCCCGAGGAGGTGTTGGAGAGGTGTTCGTACCGGATGCCCGGGATGACGAGGAGGTCGGCGCCGAGGCGGAAGATGTTCTCGGCGAAGGCGGCAGCGTTGAAGGTGTGGAAGTCGAGCGAGGTGGGGAAGGGGGCGGAGACGCCAAGGTCGAAGTCGTCGCCCGCATCGCCACGGCCGTTCTGTCGGCGCAGGGTGTGGCCCAGGTAGGCCCTGACGCCGGTCGTGAGGGTATGCCGTCGTTCGCCGATGGCATAGTCGGTCAGGAAGCGGGCCTCGGCACCGGCGTTGCGGTAGCGGTCGAGGTCGACCCGGCGAGTGGTGGGCGTCAGCGTGAGGGGATGGATGCTGTCGCGCAGGTCGGGCGTTGCCATGTGCCCGACGCTGTTGCGCTGCCCGTCCATGCCGAAGAGTTTGACGTTGAGGCGTGCCGATGTCGAGAAGGCGTGGTCGATGTTCACCGCCGCCATGGACCACTTGACCCCGAAATGGTTGCGGGACCTGAGGCTTTGGAAGCGGTCGGCGGCGAACTGCGCGTCGGTGAGGCCGCCCGGCTGGCGGCTGCGATAGTCGAATTGTGTCAGTTCGAGGCCGACCTTGAGCCTTGGGCCCGCCTTCCAGGTGTAGGTGGCGAACCCGGTATGCACACCGTAGCCGCTGCCGGGCCGGAAGCCGTCGCCCCGGCGGTGGTCCCAGAAGGCGTAGTAGTTCGACCGTTCGGTACGGCCGCCCACGGCATGGTAGGTATTGAACAGGCCAAAGCTGCCAAGGGTCTGCTGCGTCTCGTACTGGAGCGGCCGGGTCGCCTCGGAGCCGTCCTTCAGGATGAAGTTGACCAGTCCGCCGAACTGCGGCCCATACTGCAGGCTCGCCGATCCGCGCACCACCTGGATGCGTTGCACCGAGTTCAGCTGGGGCGTGTAGTAGGCCTCGGGGTAGCCGAAGGGGTCGCTGCTGATGTCGTACCCGTTCTGTCGGACGTTGAACTCCCAGCTGCGGTTGGGACTCAGCCCGCGGGCGGCGATGCCGATCTGTATCCCGCTGGGGTCGCTCTCCCATACCTGTATGCCGGGCACCTTCGCCATCACCTGGCGCATCGTGTTGTTGACGACGTTGCCATGCACGTTGTCCATCACGATGAGCGCGTTCTTCTTGCCGGCGTTGACCGTCGTACCCACGACCTCGGGCAGGAAATGGATGTCGGCACGGGTGTTGCGCCCGACCAGCGTGATCTCGGCGAGGTATTTTACATGGGGCCTGCCACCCGCCGTGTCGGTCGCGATCATGGTATCGGCTGCAGGCCTCGTCTGTCCGGCCATCGAGAGGGCCGTCAGTATCAGTCCGGTCATCGCCAGGGTCTCCTTCATCCGCATCGGTGCTGTTTTGCAGGACAAAATTGAACCGGCGCGGAGCGGGTCCGCTTACGAATCCGGAAATCTGGAGTTGCGAGAACGGGAAAATCAGCGATGGGCACTCGGACGGCCCCGCCGGGGATGCTTAGTAGATGCGGCCGGGGCGCATGCGGAGGACGACGAGTTTCCCGTTGCGGGAGACGACGAAGCGCAACCGCCCGCCGGCATGCTGCATGAGGTTCTTGTAGGCGGTAATGTTGTTGGAGAAGTCGTTGTTGATGCCCACGATCACATCGCCGGCAAGGAAGCCGGCCTTCGCGCCCGGAGAGTCCCCGATGACATCCTCAACGACCACCTTCCGGTCCACATAATAGATGCCCAGCCCGGTGTAGGCGTAATCGAATGGCTCGCGGAAGAAACGGTTGGGCACGATGTGGATCTCGCGCCTGCGGTAGTTGAGGACGGTGTTGAAGCGGTGCAGGATCTCGTTGCCGACGAGCCCGCCGAGGAAGGGGTAGGAGGTGACGTTGTACCTGTCGTCGAACAGGAAGGTGGGTACGCGTCGGAAGCGGTAGGGCCCTACGCGCACCCGATGCACGGTGGTGAGCTTCATGGTCATCTTGCCGCCGACACCTTCGGCCTGCGTCACCCGGGGGGGCCTGCGCTTCCGCGACAGCACCGCGCTGTCACGAGCGAACGACTCGGACAGCAGGAAGGCCAGTCCTGCGCCGGTGTCGAAGTAGAAGCGGGCGTCCATGTCGCGCGCATCGCGGAAGCGCGCCGTGAGGATGGGCAGGCTCGTCATCAGCGGCCGCAGCAGATGCCCGCCGCGGGGATACCTGAACGCACCGGGCGTGTACACCTCCATCAGCATGTTGTCGTAGTCCAGTCGGACGATGTACCTGTTGAAGAAACTGTAGCCGATGATGCCGTCCACCTTGATGCCGTAGACGGACGTGAGGATGTCGTAGTCGTTCACATGGAAGTCGAGGCTGTCGACCGTCAGGCCCGGAAGCTTCAGCCTGGCCCCGTAGAGGAAGTCGACCTTCCGCACGCCCGCGATCCCGCGGATCGTCTTCTCCGTCGGCACCACCGGCATGCCGAATTCCACGCAGGTCGACGAGTCGAGCGAGATGCCGCCGCTGCCCGTGTCGAGCAGGAAGTTGAGCGTGTCGGCATAGGCGTTCACACAGGCCCTGACGAAGACCACCCCCCCCGTCAACGCATGCAGCCGGATCGTGGCCAGGCGCACCGAAGGAGGCTCCGGCAGCCCCTGCTGGCCCCGGGACACCGCACTCGCGGACATCGCGGCGCACAGCGCTATGCAATACACACCATTCATCGGCATTGATGGCATCCAACGGAGATGGGTCCCAAGGCACGAAATTACGCCCGCTTACAACCCCGAGGGCCGTTGCTTTGTTGTCTGACGGGCATTAGCCCCGAACGTACCTTTGCCACGACCCCATATCATTCAATACATGCATGATCGACCCGACCTCTATCGCAAGGCACTCGACCTGGGCTTCCTCACGGCCGAAGAGGGCCTTTCCCTCTTCCGCGAAGCCCCGCTGGCGGAGTTGATGCAGGTGGCCGATGAACTTCGCCGCCTCCAGGTGCCCCATGGCAGGGTCACCTGGCAGATCGACCGTAACGTCAACACGACGAACGTCTGCATCGCCAACTGCAAGTTCTGCAACTTCTACCGCGTCCCCGGCCATCCCGAGTCGTACATCACCGACATGGCCACGTACCGCGTCAAGATACGGGAGACCCTGCGCTACGGTGGCGACCAGCTGCTCCTCCAGGGCGGCCACCATCCGGAGCTGGGCCTGTCGTTCTACACCGATGTCTTCCGGCAGATCAAGTCCGAGTTCCCCGATATCCGGCTCCATGCCCTGGGCCCCCCCGAAGTGGCGCATATCACGAAACTGGAGAAGTCGACGCACCGCGAGGTGCTGCAGGCCCTCAAGGACGCCGGGCTCGACTCGCTCCCCGGGGCCGGGGCCGAGATCCTGGTCGACCGCGTCCGTCGGCTCGTCAGCAACGGCAAGTGCGACGCACAGGAATGGCTCGATGTCATGGCGGCGGCCCACCAGCTCCATATCCCCACGTCGGCCACCATGATGTTCGGTCACGTCGAGACGCTCGAGGAACGCTTCGAGCACCTCGTCCGCATCCGGGAGGTGCAGCAGCGCAAACCCGCATCGGCCCACGGCTTCCTGGCCTTCATCCCCTGGACCTTCCAGGACGTCGACACCCTCCTCACGCGCATCCGCGGCGTCCATAACCTCACGACGCCCGAGGAATACATCCGGATGATCGCCATCAGCCGCATCATGCTGCCCAACATCCTCAACATCCAGGCCTCGTGGCTGACCGTCGGACGCCAGGTGGCGCAGGTATGCCTGCACGCCGGGGCGAACGACTTCGGAAGCATCATGATCGAGGAGAATGTCGTCAGCGCCGCAGGCGCACCCCACCGCTTCACCTACCGTACCATCCAGGACGCCATCCGCGAAGCCGGCTTCGAGCCGCAACTCCGCAACCAGGTCTACGATTGGCGCGAGATCCCCGCCGACATCGAAGAGCAGGCCGTCAGTTACTGACCGTGACCATCCCGGCCAAAGGCCTCAGAGCCCGATGACCATGCCTTCCTCCGCCACCCGGTAGCCGGCGGCCGCCACGGCCTGCCCTTGCCGGGTCCCGCGCCGGAGCAGGGGGTTGGTGTGGTTGAAATGAATATAGCAGACGCGCCGCCGCAGGCTGTCGGGCAGCGGGGCGAAGCGCGCCATGCTCTCGGTGACCGAAGGGTGCGGTATCTCTCGCATGTCCCGGCCCGGCAGTTCCGTCCCGTCGAAGAACGTACCGTCCAACAGCGCCAGGTCACAGCCCCGCACCGCGTCGGTGATGTCCCGCCCCCATCGCTCCCACTTGTCGATGTCGGGGATGAACAGCACCCGCTTCGATGGCCCCTCGATCCGATAACCCACCGTCTCGGAATACTCGTCGCGGTGCGGCACGAGGAAGGGCGTCACCCGGACGCCCGAGGGGAGGGTGACGCCGCTGTCGGCCGCCAACGGCCGCAATTCGATGTTGCCGGTCGACACCAGCTGGCTCCAAGGACCGTTGCCCGACAGGTAGCCGCGCATGCGGGGCATCGCATGGACGGGAACCGACCGCGCGCCCATGACCTCCCTGCCCAGCTGCATCAGCCCGGCATAATGGCCGATATGGGCATGCGTCAGGAAGATGCCCTTCGGCATCCGACCCACGGCCGGGAAGCGCTCCCAGACGGAACCCATCTGACGCCCGATATCGGGCGTGGCCTCGAAGAGCCAGTACGATCCGTCCGACGGGTCCACCAGGGCCAGCGCGGTGACAGACCTGGCGGGCACCCTTCCGTCGCGGACGGCCCGGCAGCATGCCTTCTCACAGCCCGCCTGCGGGTAGCCGCCATCCTGCGCCACCCCCAGCACCATCAGCAAAGGGCCCGGCCCGGCAGCCGACGCAAAGCCGGCCCCGCCCCCGCCCACCGACCGGCAGGCGGCGGACCCAACAACGACCCAGAACAGGCAAACGACCCCACACCATGCGTTGCGGTACGGCATGTTGCGCCAAAAACATGCGAGCGGGTAAGATCGGGGTGGAAAAGAGGGCGCCGAGGGGTTTTCTTGCATTTTTCGCAGGTTATCATGCGATGCCCAGCCGCCGTTCGGCCTTCTTCCAGAAGCCGAAGAAGCTGGGATGGTAGCCGGTGATGTCGGGGAACATCCATTCCCTGGGGTCGCAGACGCCCCGGTAGTGCCTGAAGAGGGGATGTTCGCGGAAATGGAAGGTCGAGCCCGGGGCCAGGGATAGAAGGGTGTCGAACTCCCCCGTGAAGATCCGTATCCCGGGGATGTTGGCGGCGAGGGAGGCTACGAATCCGAGGGTCCGTTCGCACACGGGCAGTAGACGGAAATGCGAGGGCTCGAGGAGTAGCACCCGTTCGGCATCGTCGTCCTTCCGCCAGCCGGGGTCGAGGTTGTACAGGTTGTAGACCATCACGGGGCGTCCGGTGCCGATCTCGGGCGGGTCCGTCACGGGCAGCGCGGTCGTCGCCGCGAAGGGGATGGTCTCGCGCAGGGTCTCCGGCACCTCCATCCCTTCCAGCTCGCCATAGGGCCTGTCGAGGAAGGTGCCCCGCTGGTCCGTATGGCAGTAGCGGTTGACGTTGGCCTGGTCGGCGAAGTAGAGTTTGCCGCTGAAGGCGCCCGACACCCACTGCCAGCTGCAGGCGTTGCTGGCGAAGTCGGCGTCGAGCAGATGATGGTACATCCAGTCGGCCGGCTGTCGCCAGTGGCAGCGGCCCAGGTTGCAGGCCATTGAGGCCGTGTACATGCGGCAGTGGTTGTGCATGTATCCCGTCTGCAGCAGTTCCTGCACTGCGGCATCGACGCCCTGGATACCGGTCGACGCCTCCGCCAGTGCGCGCGGGAGGCCCGCCCGCCCGCCCCTTGGCTGCGGGCGGCGCAGGTCGGTGTCGAGCAGGTCCGGCCGGGCGATCGCCACCTGTTGGAAATAGTCGCGCCAGGCCAGCTCCTGCAGGAACTTCTGCATGCGATACGGACGATGACCCAGCTCCAGCATCCGGTGCATCACGTATCGTGTGGAGATGACACCGCGCGATAGATAGGGCGAGAGGCGCGTGACGGCCCCGTCGATGAAGTTGCGGGAACGTCCGTAGGCGTGGGGGTCGATGGCGTCGACCCGCCGGAGGATGCTGTCGAGGTCGGTGGGGAAGGCTTCGACGCGGGGTTCTTGCGGCATCCGGGATGAACAACGGGGCAGGGCCTTGGTTCGATGGGAGCGTACGTCAGCGGGGTGCCCTCGGACCGGACACCCCGCTGACGGCGCTGTCAGCCCCCGGGTCAGAGCAGGCCGATATCGTCGAAATACAGCTCCTGCAGGATGTTGCTGAACTCCTGGAAGGTGATGGACGTGATGGTCGCATAGCCCCCGATGTTCGACAGGGGGATCTGGAAGTCGTTCCAGCCCTGCTGCGCGAAGGTCAGCGTGGGGCCGGTGGCCGACTGTCCGTTGAGCATCAGCTTGACGCGGCGGCCCACCGAGGCGGCGGGCACGAAGACGGAGAACTTGAGGGCCGTGTAGCCCGTCGTGCTCAACGCAGGGCTCGCCTTCGACAGGCGCAGGGCGCCGAAGCCGGCCGTGTAGTTCACCCGGATCGAGTTGTTCCCGCGCTTCAGGTTCGCCGTGTTGTTGAGCACGGCCGTGGCGCTGTAGGAAGTGTTGCTCCAGGTGGCCGTGAGGGCGTCCTCGTAGACGGGATAGCGGAAGCCGTAGGCGATGGCCGAGCGGGCCGTCCCGACGGGCGTCGTGACGAAGATATGGGCGGCCGTCACGCCCGCCGGCGCATTGACGACGATCTGCGTAGTGGTGCTGGAGACGACGGGGGTCACGGTGTTCTCGAACCGCACCTCGCTGACGCCGCGGAAATAGTTGCCGCGGATGGTCACGGGCGTGCCGGGCGTGCCGGCCATCGGGTCGAAGCCCGTGATCACGGGCGCCGGCTGCAGGATGCGGAAGTTGTAGGTGGCGGTGCCGTGCTTCGTGGTCACCGTGACGGGGTTGTTGACGGGGTCGGGGAGCACGGCGGGGATGCGGACGGTGATCGACGTGTCGTCGGCGTAGAAGAGGGAGTCCGGCGTCGTGACCGTGTTGAAGTCGACCTTGAAGGTGGTGGCGAGGTTCGTGCCCCGGATCATCACCCATTCGCCGTAATTGGCCGAGGTGAGGGGTGTCGACCGCTTGTCGAGATAGCTGACCGACTGTATCGTAGGGGCCATGCTCTCGTGGGTGGCGGTCTCCTTCCTGCAGCCGGCGCCGGCCGATGCGATGAGGGTCAGCGCGGCAAGGGCTCGATGGATGGGGGCATATCTTGTCTGTCGCATGTCACTGGTTTTTGGGGATGGGCTCACCATCCGGGGTTGTTGGCCGTGATGGACCGGTTCGAGTTGAGTTCCGCCTGGGGGATGGGCAGCAGCAGGTTGCGGGCGGCCCGCACCTTGGAGATGTTGTTCTGCCCTGCGGAGATGCGGTTCATCACCTGCAGGTAGATGCCCCAGCGGCAGAGGTCGAAGCGGCGGACGCCTTCCAGGACGAACTCGCGGGCCCGCTCCGCCAGCACGTAGCTGCGGAACTGTTCCTGGCTCATCCCCGCGGGTGCGGGCGACGCCTGCGCGCGGGACCGGATGACATTGAGTTGCGCATAGGCCTCGGCCGTGGGCCCGCCTACCGCCTCGTTGGCCGCCTCGGCGAAGATCAGCGGCACCTCGGCGTAGCGCATCAGCGGAAAGAAGGCGTCGCTGTTGGCGACGGTGGGGTCGTTCACGTCGGCGAACTTGATCGTATAGGCGCGGTTGTCGGTCGTGCCGTTGTTGTTGTAGGTCACCCCGTTCACGATGCGGTACTGCGCCGCCTGCCAGGACGGATAGTAGTATGGCGTGCCCGTGTTGGTGAGATAGTTGTGCGAGACGCCGTCCAATGCCCGCTTGTCGGCATCCTCATAGTCCTGAAAGTGGTTGTTGGTGAACCATACGGCCCCGCGGCCGAAGGTCGAGTATGCCGAGAAGTAGATGCTGAGGTTGTTGACGAAGGGCGTTCCGGCCATCGACTGCAGCTGCCACATGTTCTCCTGCCTGTTGCGGCCGGCCTTGCTCCAGACATCCTTCCAGTTGGGGAAGAGGGAGTACTCGCGGCTGTCGATGACCTGTTTGGCCTTGTCGCGCGCGAGTTGGAAATAGGCCTTGCTGTCGAGGCCCTCGAGGCCGGCGACGACCGACTTGGCATGGGTGTAG
>Ga0172373_10008914_pt1 | contig 12613 bp, 11 predicted proteins | sample Lak10m_2_FD_114546 | JGI IMG/M metagenome (GOLD analysis project Ga0172373, IMG submission 114546) | Freshwater microbial communities from Kabuno Bay, South-Kivu, Congo - kab_092012_10m | ecosystem: Environmental > Aquatic > Freshwater > Lake | place: Democratic Republic of the Congo... | reverse complement strand
CTGTTGGTCGGCGTCAGGCAAAAGTCTGTCACCTACGCCATTGAGGACGCCAGGGAGAGCGCCGATCTTGCCATCTCCTGGCTCAAAGAACTCAACTTGGATGGATGAAACCAAAGACCGTGAACCCGCCCCCCAGGCCTCCCCACCTCGAAGCCTCCCCCAACCGCCTGAAGGCGGAACTCCTTACAAAGCCCCAAGTCCCCAAGCCTCCAACGCCACGTCAGGAGTCCCGCGTTTACGCGGTTCAGAAACGCCTCTCGGCTTTACGGTCCATTCCGCTTCCGCTCCCGTTCCGCGATCTTGTCCCTCACCACGCGCAACCTTCGTTCCCATTCAAACCAAGCCCATTCCCAAGCCTTGCCCGCCAATTCACGGCGCATCTCATCCTCCCTTTTCCGATACTTCTCGTCCAACCTGCGCACCTGCCCCCAATCCCCCCAATCCATCGCCGCCTCCAAGCTGCAAACCCAGTTCTCAGGATAACCCGCCCCCCCCTCCAACGCGGCCGCAAGATGGCGACGCGCCTTCCCTCGATGCCCCACGCTAGCCGGCCACCCCGGAGCCTCCCAGTAAAGCAGGCCTAAACAACGATCCGGCCCCCAGCGGTCCACCTTTGGGTTCAACATCAACGCCCGCTGGAAAAGGCGCTCCATCTCGTCCACCAATCTCAACGCCCCAAGGGTCTTCGTCCGCGCGAGTTGTCCCTTGTTGATCGCCAAATAATACGGTCCCTCACCCAGTTCCGGATTCCTCCGCATCACCCTCTGCCCCGCTTCTATCCCCTCCTCCGCCAAAGACGCCCGTTCCTCCGATCGCGTTGCAAATTCAGCCAGCTCAAAACAGGCCCGCGCTAACCGTATCATCCGTGCCGACCCCGGATCCTCCTCGGGTCGACGCGCCTCAGCTCGCGACTCTAACCACTCGATTCGCGCTAGTTCCTTCGCTCTCTTGGCTTCAACGCCTAACTCGGACTCCGCAGCCCTTAACATCCCAAGCCCTAGCCCCGACCCCAATCCACATCCGACACCTCCTAACCACACCCACACCAACACCCTCCTGAGCACGCCTTGCATGGCCCAAACCCAAACCGCCCACCCCTCCCGAAATCGGTCCGACTCCGTTCCGTTCCTCATCCCATTGTTAGGAGTTGCGAAAAGGTTCATCCAATCCCTATAATGTCGAAATGAAAGGTAGCGCCAAGCCACCCGTACAGGCCACATATCGACCGTTTTTTCAAACGGGCTCCGCCCACGTACAGGCTCGGCGTTCTAATGCGTCGGACCCCATCCCGCCTTCCGCCACCCGAAACCTCACACCACGGGATGCGACTCAGTCGTAACCTCTGACTCATTACGGTTCATTCTCCGATTTTATGCGTTTTCCCCTCGCGCTCACCGTCAAGATCGCAAATCACATCATCCGCAACAAGCTCAGACGCACCCCAAAGTTCGCCATGGTGCTCCAGCTCGAGCCGTTGCATACCTGCAATCTCACCTGCACCGGCTGCGGCCGCATCCGCGAATACTCCACCAGCCTCAAAGACATGGTTCCTCTCGAAACCTGTCTCGACGCCGCCAACAACTGCGACGCCCCCATGGTCAGCATCTGCGGCGGCGAACCGCTCATTTACCCCAAAATCGAAGAGCTGATCGCAGGGCTGCGTCAACAGGGCCGAATCATCTACGTCTGCACCAACGGCGTGTTCATGCGCAAGAAAATGCGCGATTACATGGCGGCGCACTTCTCGTCCGCCATGGAAGCTCCTCTCAAAGCCCTGCTCTCCGAAGGGCTGATCACCGACAAGGAAGCCGATCAAATCCGTTCCGCTCCGCCCGAAGCTAAATCCAAAGTCACCATCGCTCCATCCCAGTGGATGTACTGGAACGTTCACGTCGATGGCCTCGAATACACTCACGATCTGATCGTCGAACGCGAGGGCGTCTTCAAAGAGTGCGTCGCCGCGATTAAGATGGCCAAAATCCTCGGCTACCAAGTCGCCACGAACACCACCGTCTACAAAGAAACTAACGTCCAAGAGCTCGAGGAGATGTTCAAGTTCCTGAGCTGGCTCAATGTCGATGGCCATACCATCTCCCCAGGCTACGACTACGACGCCGCCAAAAAAGACATGGTCAAACGGCTCGGTCGCGATCCGAAAGAGTTCTTCCTCACCCGTGAGATGACCCGCTCCAAGTTCAAGGATATCCAAAAATGGGGCGAAATGTTCACCATCCTCGGCACCCCCGCCTACCAAGAATTCCTCGCAGGTAAACGCGAACTCACCTGCACCGCGTGGGCAATCCCCACGTTCAATGTCCGCGGTTGGAAAGCCCCCTGCTACCTCATGACCGATGGCCACCATCCCTCCTACCAAGAGATGCTCTCCAAGGTAGACTGGGAGAAATACGGCGTCGTCGACGGTGTCGCACGCGATCCGCGCTGCGAAAATTGTATGGTCCACTGCGGCTACGACCCCAGCGGCGCGCTCAGCACCAAACCTCGCGATACCTTCCTCAACTTCAAATACAACTTCTTCCCCAGGCCAAAACCCTACGCCGAAGGTTTCAAAGTCGATGCCTTCACCGGTTTCTCCAAAGGCAAAGGTCACCTCGCCGAAGCCAAAGCCGCCGTCAATCAGGAGCTCGCAGGCGCCAAATCCGCCTTCCAACGCGGTGGAGCATCCGACCCCAACCACAGCCACAACCACGATCACGTCCACTCCCAAAACGGTGGCGGGAGCTGTGGCTCCGGTGACTCCTCGCAGCGTGACGACCTGCTCTCCAAAATCAAACCCAAGACCTAGCCAACCCGGTCCAGCCCCCAACGCCCACGCCCCTCTCCCTACCTCTCTCGCATGAGCAAAACTCTCTTCCTATCCCCTCCCAGCTTCGATGGCTTCGACGGTGCTGCCGGTGCCCGATACCAGGCTCGCCGCGAGGTCACCAGCTTCTGGTACCCAACTTGGCTCGCCCAACCCGCAGCCATGGTTCCAGACTCCAAGCTGATGGACTGCGCCCCGCATAATATCGAAATCGATCAGTGCCTACGCGAAGCCGCCCACTTCGATCACGTCATCATCAATACCTCCACCCCTTCCCTCAAAAACGATTGCAAAGTCGCCGAAGCAATTAAGAAAAACCGACCCGAAACCAAGATCGGTTTCATCGGTGCGCATACCGCCGTCCTCCCCACCGAAACGCTCAAAGCCTCCACCGCCATCGACTGGGTCGGCCGTAAAGAGTTCGATTTCACCTGCAAAGAAGTCGCCGAAGATCGACCGTTCGAGTCCATCACAGGTCTCTCCTACCGCAATGTCGACGGTAAGATCATCCACAACGCCGAACGTGAGATGATCGCAAACATGGACAGCCTCCCCTGGGTGGCCGATGTCTACAAACGCGATCTCGATATCGAAAAGTATTTCATCGGCTACCTCATGCATCCCTACGTCAGCCTTTACACAGGCCGTGGATGCCCAGCCCAATGCACCTTCTGCCTCTGGCCTCAAACCATCGGCGGCCACAAATACCGCGTTCGCTCAGCCCAAAACGTCGCCGACGAAATGGCCTACATGAAGAAAATCTTTCCTCAGGTGAAAGAGTTCTTCTTCGACGACGACACCTTCACCGCGAATCTCCCGCGCGCCCGCGAAATTGCTAAAAAACTTGGCCCCCTCGGCCTCACTTGGTCCTGCAATAGTCGAGCCAACCTTGACTACGATACGATCAAGTCCTTCAAAGACAATGGCCTCAGGCTGTTCCTCGTCGGTTACGAGTCCGGCAACGCCGATATCCTCCAACGCATCAAAAAGGGCGTCACTCTCGAGGAAATGCGCAACTTCACCCGCTCCTGCCACCAAGCCGGAGTCGTCATCCACGGCACCTTCATCCTCGGCCTGCCCGTCGAAACACGTGAGTCCATCGAGAACACTCTGCGGTTCGCCCAGGAACTCGACGTCTTCAGCATCCAGGTCAGCCTCGCCGCCCCTTACCCCGGCACCGAGTTATACGAAATGGCACGCCAAAACGGTTGGTTCTCCAAAAAAGACAAAAGCGATATCTTGCACCAAGATGGTTTCCAACAGAGCGCTCTCGAATACCCTGGCCTAGACAAAGAAGAGATCTTCGAGGCCGTCGATCGCTTCTATCGCGCCTATTACCTGCGCCCAAAACCCATCCTCCGCATCATCAAAACCATGCTCGAAGACAAAGACGTCTTCGTCCGCCGTTGCCGCGAAGGGTTCGAATTCTTCCGCAGCCTCAAACAACGCAAAGACGATCTCGAAGCCGCCCGTAACGCCGCTGCCTCTCCAGCCTGAATCTCCCCCAGCCCAAACCCACATCGTTATCTAGCTAGCCCAGCCTCGTAGTCATGAATACCCCTCAGCTCCGTGAAGCCTGCGCCTCGAAACTCGAAGCCGCCGCTCCTCATGTGCCCAAGCTCCAAGCCTTCGTCGGCCTCGATGGCTTCGTCGACGAAATCATCCACGTCGTCGACAAACGTTCCGATGCCGAAAACTTCCAGCGCGTCCCCTCGATCGCGAAGCTCGGCGAGCGAATCTCCGGAGCCGCCGGAAAGAGCACCAATATCGAGTTGGTCACCAAACTCATCAAACTCGGCGGCAACGGGCCCATCATGGCCAACGCCCTCGCAAGCCTCGGCATCAAAGTCACCTACCTCGGCACGCTCGGCTACCCAGACCTGCATCCGGTGTTCAAAAAGTTCGCGCAAAACGCCGATGTGTTCTCCGTCGCCGAGGCCGCCCACACCGACGCGCTCGAGTTCGAAGACGGCAAGCTGCTCTTCGGAAAAATGGTCCCACTCAACGACATGACCTGGGCCAATATCCAGGCCCGCTTCGGCCTCGATAAGTTCAAAGTCCACTTCGCAGGCTCCGACCTCGTCGCCTTCGTGAACTGGACCATGATTCCTTACATGAGCCAAATCTGGGAGTCGCTCCTCTCCGATCTCTGCCCAACCATCTCCGGCCCGCGCCGCAAAATTTTCTTCGACCTCGCCGACCCCGAGAAACGCCAAGCCGCTGATATCCGGCACGCTCTGAATCTGATTCAAAAATTCCAGGCTCATTTCGACGTCATCCTCGGCGTCAACGAAAAGGAATCTTACGAAATCGGGGCCGTGCTCGGAATTCCCGCCCGCCCGCACACTCCCGAGGGAGTCTCAGCGATGGCGCTCGAAATCGCCGCAGTTCTCCAAATCGATACCCTCGTTGTCCACCCCGTAGCCTACGCCCTCGCCGTCTCCGGTGGCTCGCTCGCACTCGTCCAAGGGCCTTTCATCCCCACGCCCTTGATCACCACCGGTGCTGGAGACCACTTTAATTCGGGGTTCTGCACCGGAAAATTGCTCGGTCTCTCTCTCGCCGAGTGCGTCCTCTGCGGCGTCACGACCAGCGGCTTCTACGTCCGGACCGCGCAAAGCCCCAGTGTGCTCCAGCTCGCCGGAATGATGCGCGACTGGCCCTCCGCTTAACCCACCCTCCGCCACCATCCCTCAAAGGCTCAGCTCACACCGACCCATCCCGATAGGATCATGATTCTGAAAGTCGTCCCCTACGGCACCCCGATCCTCCGACAAAAAGGGGCTCGGGTAGGCGCTCTCACTCCAGAGATCAAACAGTTCGTCCAAGACCTCCTCGATACCATGAAGGAGGCCCACGGCGTCGGCCTCGCCTCCCAACAGGTCGGCCGCGCCCTCCAGCTCGCCGTCGTCGATGTCCGCGGCATCACCGACCGCCCCTCGTCTCTCAGCATCCAAGGCAACCCCGCCGACGTCGACGCCTTCATGCCCCTCGTGCTCATCAATCCTGAGATCACGCCGGTCTCCGACCCCGTCGAAGGCCCCGAAGGTTGCCTCAGCTTTCCGGAAATCTACGCCCCGGTCCTCCGCCCCGAGTCGATCCTCGTCAAAACCACAAACGACAAAGGAGACCTGCTGGAGTTCCGCTGCGGCGGACTGCTCGCCCGCGCCATCCAGCACGAATACGATCATCTCCAAGGGATCCTCTTCATCGATCGTATGACTCGCAAAGCCAAGCAAGAAATCCAGGATGAAGTCGACGCCCTCCAAGCCGAAACCAAAGCCGCCCTCAAAAAGAAGTCCTAGCTGAGAGCCGAGGAACCTGCCGCAGCTCCGCGTTCACTCAGCCCTGGGAGCGCCGGCACCCCTGCCGGCCTTGGCCCATAGTCGGATCCGTTGCCGACCTAGGCTCGCAGCCTCTCACGCCTCGCTACAAGACTCGAAAACCAGCCTAGGACCATCGCCCCCCTGCGGCATGCCCTCCAACCCAAGGGCTTCGGGGTCCAAAATAGCTCATCTCAGCTCAATACGTCCGCCGCAAATGCGACGGCAAAATGTTCAACTCCGACCGATACTTCGCGACCGTCCGACGAGCGATCATAATCCCCTTCTCCTTCAGCAGCTTCACCAACTCCTCGTCCGACAGCGGATGCTTCTGAGACTCGCCCTTCACCATCTCATCAATCATGTCCTTCACGCTCGTGTTCGAAACCCCAACCCCAGACGAGGTCTGAATGCCCGAGGTGAAGAAATACTTCATCTCAAAAATACCCTGCGGAGTCTGGATATACTTCCCCGACACCGCCCGGCTCACCGTCGTCTCATGAACCCCCACAATCTCCGCCACCTGCACCATCGTCATCGGCTTCAAATGTGAAACCCCATGTTCCATGAACTCGCGCTGACGCTGCAATATCTCCCGCGCGATGTTCAAGATCGTACTCTGTCTCTGGTGGATGCTCTTGATCAAAAATTTGCCCGCGCGGATCTTGTCCCGAATGTATTCACGAACCTCCTGCGAACTGTTCGCCTGCGACATCAAATCCTTGTAGGTGTTGCTAATCCGCAGGTGAGGAATGTGCTCGTCGTTGGTCGTCACCGTATACTCCTCACCGATCTTCTGCACAAACACCTCCGGAACCACATACGATTGGTTGTCCGGTAAAAACTCTCGACCCGGCCGAGGCTCCAAATGACCAATCCGCTCCACGGCTCGTTGAATTTCGTCGATCGTCTTCCCAAATGCCCTCGCCAAATCGGGCAACCGCCTCCGCCCTAACGCATCAAACTGATCCTTAATGATCGAATACTCCAACGTGTCCGTCCGACGCGCCCGCTCCAGTTGCAACATCAAACATTCCCGCAGATCCCGCGCACCTACCCCCACCGGGTCAAAGGTCTGAATCACACTCAAAACCTCCGTGATCAACTCCGCCGCGAGGTTCGTCGAAAACGACAACTCGCTCACACTGGCTTTCAAATACCCGTGGTCGTCGATGTTCCCGATAATCATCTCCGCAACCGGCCACTTGTCCTTTGCCAAATCCGACAGATGCAGTTGCTCCAACAAATCCCCCTGCAACGACGCCGCCACCGTCAAGCTATCGAACATGAACTGCCGACGCTCCTCTTCGTCACTTCCCCCACGGCTCGTCGCACCACTGCTCTCCGAAAAATGATCCCTCCAATCCTGATCAATCTGCGCTAATCGCTCAAACTCCGCCTGCCAATCGTCAGCAGGATTCTCGGCCGGCTTCTCCGTCGACGAATCATACGCCAAATCCGTAGGCGGATCCGCCGGATCATACGTCTCCGTAGGCTCATCCCCCTCACGAGCCCCCTTCTCGTCCTGAGTCATTTCCTGAACCGGCGTCTCCTCCAATACCGGGTTCATCTGCAATTCCTGCTCCACCAAAGCCTTCAGCTCCAAAGTCGGGGCCTGCAACAAAGCTAAAGATTGTTGCAGCTGCGGCGCGAGAATCTGCGACATCGCCATTCTCTGCGATAAATGCATGCCCTGTGACATGGACCAGATCCTACCAACTACCGATTTGAGCTCAAGCCCCAATCGGCACGATTAGTGCTTTTCAGGAATCATGCCAAGAGCTACCCAAACCACGACAACCGCGCCCCAAGCAACTCCAAGCCCCAAAGCCCCGTATGGAGTTCCGCCTTCAGGCGGTCCGAAAGGCCCCACGTCCTCCCGTCGCCGCGCACGCACCTCCTGGCACCCCTCGCCCCAAGCAACCCCCAGCCACAAAGCCCCGTACGGAGTTCCGCCTTCAGGCGGTCCGTAAGGCCCCACGTCTCTGCATCCTCACCCGCCACCACCCTGAACCACAGCCAACCCCTCCAACCTAAGCCCCAAGCCATCGACCCTCACTTCAACTTCAATTCCCGCCTTGACCTACCGCGTTTTGCATCTCTGTTATAAACCGAAATCATGCGCTCGCTCCGCACCCTCCATCGCTCACCCCAACGTGCTGTCACCTCCGACACCGCACACCCCCACACACCCAGAATTCCACCAACCCAGCGCCACCCCTCCCCCACAACCTGGCTCGCCCTCGCACTATTCTTCCTCGCCAACCCGATCCTCTACCTCCACGCCGCCACCGATCTCCCATCCGCCGACAGCGTCATCCAAAAGTTGGTCTCCAAAGCCAAGGTGCTCTCCGCCGATACCAACTCCAACCGCTACGTCTACTCCCGCACCACCTCCACCGAAGAACTCGACGACAAAGGACGGGTCAAATCCAAAAAGGAAAAAGTCTACGAAGTCAAACTCATCGGTGGCATGCCTCATCCACGTCTGGTTCGCATCAATGATCAGGAGCTTTCCCCAGCCCAAATCCAACGCGAGAACGAAAAGGAGGAATCCGCGCACCGGCGTATCGCCGATGAACGTCAAACGAATCGTCGGGAGATGGTGCTCACCGACGACCTCACGTCGCGCTTCGTGTTCACCGTCATCCGCCGCGAACGTTTCAACGACCGCGATGCCCTCGTCCTCTCCTTCTCCCCGAAATCAGAGAACCTACCCGAAAAGCGCATCGCCGATCGCGTCATCAACAAGCTCAACGGCACGATCTGGGTCGATGAACAGGATAACGAGCTGGCCAAAGTCGACCTCCAGCTCCGTGAAGAAGTCTCGCTCTGGGGAGGGTTTCTCGGCTCCCTGAAAAAACTCTCAATGGTGATGGATCGTGACCGTCTCCCCAACGGAACTTGGTTCAACAAAAACAGCACCGTCGTTATCCAAGGCCGCAAACTGCTCAGCTCCCTGAACATTCGAGCTCGCGAATACGCCTACGATATCCGCCCCGAAAAGGCCAAATCCCAGCCCTGAGAAGCCATGCAACCCAGGCTCATCCCTTCCAAACGTATGCTCTGGATATTCCTCCTCCCCCTCGCCGCCCTGCTCGCGGTCCGGGCTTACGGTCGTTTCTCACCCCCTCCCAGGACCCTCGGCATCTCCCAAGGCCAACTCTATCCCTGCCCAGCCAGCCCCAACTGCGTCTGCAGCGAGTCCAATTCTCAAAATGACGCAGGTTCAATCCCCCCTCTACCCGCTCCTTCTTCCGCTCCGCTCCAAACACTAAAAGCCACCCTCAAATCCATCGGCGGTAATCAACTCGTGTCCGAATCCTCCAACTACCTGCACTACACCTTCACAACGCCTCTCTGGGGCTTCATCGACGACGTCGAGTTTCGCCTCGATGCCTCAAATCAGTGGTTCCACGTACGCTCCGCCTCCCGCATCGGCTATTCAGACCTCGGCACCAATCGCAAACGGATCGAAATGATCCGCTCTCGGCTCACGCTTCCCAATCCCAACCCGCCATCCGCGCCATAACCCCAACCCCTGACCTTCCCCGACCTCCCAATTGGTCCTTCTACGCCGTATCCATGCGGTAAGAATTCAACGCGGAGACGGCGAAGAGCGAAGACGCAAGGCGGGGCAAGGGAATCTCCAACCGCTGGAGCATGGCTCCATACACCAGCTAGTGAGGCGTACACTCCATGGAGATAGAATCAATTCCTCTGCACCTCTGGCCTGTTGCGCCCTCGCGTTAAAACTCTTCTGAATTGTTACGGCTAAGCCAATTACGGAGTCAGATAAACCTTCAACCAATCAAAGATCGTTCGATGCCAAAGCTCGCTGTTCTGCGGCTTCAAAACCCAATGGCCCTCGTCCGGGAAGTATAGAAACTTCGACGGAATACCCTTCCTTTGAAGTGTCGTGAATAAGTTCATCCCTTCGCTCACGGGCACTCGAAAATCGAGCTCGTTGTGGATCACCAGGTTCGGCGTCTTGAAGTGCTTTGCAAATCGGTGGGGCGAAAACTTCTCAAATTCAGGGTTCTCCCACGGGATGCCATGGTCCCACTCGTCAAACCAGACCTCCTCCGTCGCTCCATACATGTTGTTGAAATTGTAAACCCCACAGTGCGTCACCAAGGTCTTGAACTTGTCCGTGTGCCCCTGAAACCAGTTCATCATGTACCCGCCAAACGAAGCCCCCGCGGCCGCCATCCGGTTCGAATCCACAAATGATTGCCCCTCCAAATACGCCACTCCTTTCATCAGATCCTCATACACCTTACCTCCCCAGTCCCCACTAATCTCATCCGTGAACCTCTGCCCAAAACCCACGCTGCCACGCGGGTTCGGTAGCGCAACCACGTAGCCTTGAGCCGCCCACAGCTGCGCGTTCCACCGATACGACCAACTGTTCATAAACGCACTCTGCGGTCCACCATGGACCCAAAACACCAAGGGATACTTCGTGCCCCGCTCAAACCCCGGCGGCTTCACAATCCACATCTGAACCTTCGTCCCCCCAGCGCCCTCATACGTCACACTCTCCGGCTCCTTCAGTTCCAATCCCCGAAACATCGGCTCATTATGCCGCGTGATCACTTCCAAATCTCCCCCTGACAGCTTGACCGAAAACACCTCAGCCGACCGCGTCATCTGGTGCGACGTAAAATACACACGCTTCCCGTCGTGCGGTAACGAGATCTCTCCGCACACACCCTTTCGGATCACTCGCTTCGAATCCCCACCTCCCACACCCACCACCCAAATCGGCTTGTACCCTTCCTCCTCCGCTTCAAACACCAACTTGCGCGAATCCGACGTCCACTCAAAGGCCTCCACACTCGTGTCCAATCCCGACGTCAGACTCCGCACCCCACCTTTCGCTCGGTCATACACCATCAACTGCCATCGGTCCGCCTCAAATCCAGCGCGTTCCTGAGCGCGATACGCAATATACTTACCATCCGCCGAATACCGTGGAAACGCATCAGCCGCCCGGTTCGTTGTGATCTGCCGACTCACCCCCGTCTTCAAATCTACCTCGTAAATGTCGTGGTTCGTGCTCCAAGCCTCCTCCCTCGTCGGCCATGGCGTCGCCGTATACGCCAACGCAGACCCGTCCGGTGAAAAATCAAAATCGTCCCCCGCAGAAAATGTCGATGATGTCGGCACCGCATCACGATCCCCAGGGGTCACATCCCGTGGCTCCCCTCCCTCTACTGGCGCCACAAATAGATGCTGCCTCTTCCCGTCCACCCAGCTGTCCCAGTGCCGATACAACAGCTGAGTGATCACACGACCCTTCACCTTGCTCTTTTCTAAATCCTCCAGCTTCTTTCGATTGAGTTCGTCGCTCTCCTTAAATGGCTTATCGGAATACTCGGGGAACACCGACGACACAAAAGCCAGCTGCTTGCTGTCCGGCGACCAAATCGCTTGGCTCGCTTCCGTCGAAATCTTCGTCACCTGCCGCGCCTCCCCGCCATCCGGTGAGATCACGTAAATCTGCGTGCTGCCTCCTCGGTTCGACTCAAATGCAATCCATCGACCGTCCGGTGACCACCTCGGATGCCGATCCTGCTTGGGGCTCTGTGTCAATTGCTTCGAATCACCGCCTTTCGTCGACACGATCCATATGTCGCTGTTCGATCGGTTCTCCGCTTTGTCCACAAGGGTCAACACATACGCCACCCATTGCCCATCTGGTGACACTTGCGGGTCCGAAACCCGATGCACCTTAAACAAATCGTCAACTTCAATAGGCCGCGCTGCCCAACCCACCACGCCCCAGTTCATCAGCATCGCCACACACGCCCACAACCATTTCCGTAGCCTCGAAACACGCATGCCCCGCACTCTACCAAACCAAAACGGCTTGGCGATAGGAACCTCTCACCCGAGCCCCGGCACCACCGGCACCCCACCCAGCCCCGCGCCCAGTGTAACTCCCAAGCCCCAAAGCCCCGTACGGAGTTCCGCCTTCAGGCGGTCCGAAAGGCCTCACGCCTCCCCGCCGCCGCGCACACACCTCCTGGCACCCCTCGCCCCAAGCCGTAACCATGCGGTAAGAATTCAACGCGGAGACAGAGAGGACCAAAGACGCAAAGCGGGCCAAGGAAATCTCCATTCGCTGGCGGATAACTCCACACACCAACTGATAACCCTGATACTCCATGGTAATAGAATCAACTCCTCTGCGCCTCTGGCCCTCCGCGCCTTCGCGTTAAAACTCTTCTGAATTGTTACGGCTAAGCAACTCCAAGCCCCAAAGCCCCGTACGGAGTTCCGCCTTCAGGCGGTCCGAAAAGCCCCACGTCTTCCCGTCGCCGCGCGCGCACCTCCTGGCACCCCTCGCCCCAAGCCGTAACCATGCGGTAAGAATTCAAAGCGGAGACAGAGAGGACCAAAGACGCAAAGCGGGCCAAGGAAATCTCCATTCGCTGGCGGATAACTCCACACACCAACTGAT
>Ga0172373_10008910_pt1 | contig 12615 bp, 11 predicted proteins | sample Lak10m_2_FD_114546 | JGI IMG/M metagenome (GOLD analysis project Ga0172373, IMG submission 114546) | Freshwater microbial communities from Kabuno Bay, South-Kivu, Congo - kab_092012_10m | ecosystem: Environmental > Aquatic > Freshwater > Lake | place: Democratic Republic of the Congo... | reverse complement strand
GGTCTATTCGTGCTGGGGGGAGCGGTCGGATACTTCATGAATTCCTATGAGATGGGTTTTGCTCTGGGCATCATCCTCTCGCTCATCTTCTGGTGAAGTCCGAACAGACGCATCGCGTTCTCCATGGTATACCGGCGTACTTCCTGCGTCGGTTCGCCTCGCACTTCTGCTATGAAGTCCGCCACGAGCGGGATGTTCTTGGGTTCGTTTGGATATTTTTTCTTTGCACGCAAGGGCTCGGGCAGGAGGTATGGGGAATCCGTCTCGACAACCAGGAGTTCCCGGGGGATCTCCCTGACGAATGCTTGTTTTTCAGGCATATACGTCACGTCTCCGTCCACACCGATGAAAATGTCATGCGCGATCGCAAAATCAAGGAGTCTCCGGTCCGGTTCGCAGCAATGGAAGACCGTTCTCCCCGACAGAGCCCGGTCCCAAACCGTTTCCAGGAGCGGGATAAGCTCGTCCATTGCTTCGCGGTTATGGAGAATAAGGCTCTTGCCATAGACTAATGCAAGCTTTATCTGCTCTGCAAGAACGTCTTTTTGCAGTAAGACGAATTCGGGCGTCACCGCATAGGAAGGATATTTTGTCCCTTCGTATTGATGTTTGTCGAGCCCGACCTCGCCCACTGCGAGGACCTTTTCGTCCTTCAACAACTCTCCAATTGCATGAAGCTCATCAGCAAACAGAGATCTTCCTTCCCGGTATTGCTCGAACACGTGATGCGGGTGGATGCCTACTGCCGCATAGGTATTCTCATGTTCTACCGCTATGGAACAAGCCGTTTCTGACGTCTGTCTATTGGTTCCCGGGATGAGGATATGAGACACGCCCGCCTCATGCGCCCTCCGGATGACCGCATCGACCCCGTCCCCCTTGGGAGGGGTAAACCGTGCGAAGTTGAGATGACAGTGGGTATCGAACATATTGTGGAACGATGAATAATCCACTATTATTATATGTGATGAAATCCCTGGGTAAAATCATATTGGCTGTGTTCGCGCTGACTTTCGTATTTTCGGTCACCATGCAACCACAAGCCTACTGGCAATACAAAAACAGCCGGCTCATCTGGATCAAGGCACCCATCATCCCGCGCGCGGACGTCCTTGGAACCGGCAACGAGGAAGCGTTCTATATAATGATAGATCCCATAACGCCAACCGCAACTCCAAGCCCGACCCTTACGCCGACAACAACGCCAAGTGCCCAACTCGACGGACTAACGGCTGCCGGATGGCGTGATGGAGGGAATCACAACCCAACCCACACCCCAACGCCGACCCATACACCGACCCCGACCGCGACACCTGTTCCCACAAGCCCGGCCGGCGGCGGTTGCTTTACCCCTTCCATGCAGGTTCAGACGCCCCAAGGGGCGCGTCCGGTATCTTCCCTGCGCGTCGGCGACACGGTACTTTCTTACGATACCCAGACCGCGACATATGAGGATACACAGGTTACTCGTACGTACATACGGATCATCAATGGGTATAACGTCGTTTCCCTTGCCGATGGCACCAAGCTAGAAGTAACAAACGAACACCCGCTATTGACAAGCGAATCTGTTTTTTTGAAAACTGCCGAACTGTCACCTGGCATGTCTCTCATCACATATAAAAAGGGCAAAAGCGTTCCCGTTCGGATAAGCTCAATAAAAAAAGTGCCCGGTCCGGTGGAAGTCTACAATCTGGAAACAAAGAAAACCCATACGTTTATCGTCGAAGGCGTTGTCGTCCACAATAAAGTAGACATGGCGCAGGCCGATCAAGATCCGCCGGCAGATACCCCGATTCCCACTCATACACCCATACCCACCCGTACGCCGACACCGACCATTCCTCCCCGCTATACGCCTGTTCCCAATACCCCGACCCCGGTCGGCGGGACATCGACCGGAGCATCAGGCCCGGGCAAGACCGGCCCAATCAAACCAACCAACACGCCCACTCCTCGGCCGACGCGGACGCCGAATCAAACCACCAACGACAATGCTCCCGATGAGCCGGCAAGCGAACCGACCCCGACATCGGCTCCCGGATTCCTCGATAATCTCATATCGGACATCTTGGCACCGTTTGCCGTTCCCACATCCATACCGCTGCCAACAAGCATCCTTGATTCCCATCTCACTCCTGACGTAACCGTCACCCCGACACCTCGCCAGTCGTTCCTCGATAAGATAATTGCGGACCAACGCGCCAATCAGAATTCCGGCGATGCGCCGCTCATCTCGACTGTCACTACCCAAACGGAGGCGGTAACGATCATCAACAAGAAGGATGTCGCCCGTATCCAGATCTCTGTCCCGACCGCACAGGCCGCTGAGCCTTCCGCGCCCAACAAGATAGGTATCGCGATAGAAAGTAGAAAAGGCGCTATCATGCAGACTCGTCAGGAACAATTCGTCATCAAGAAGCCGAGCCAGATGGTCACCATTGCCGGCAACGCCGGAGCGGGATCTCTTTCTATAGAGTCAAGCCAGGTTACCGCAGATGTGTCGCTCCCCATATCGATAAATCCCCTCACGAATATTATGACGATCGAGACGCCGTTCGGCCCCCAGAAGGTAACGATCATGCCAAACGAGGCCGTGGGGATCGTTGAGCAACTCAAGATATCGGATGCAAACGGCACTCCTTCTACCATCAGGATTGAAGCGCAGAACAATCAGCTGGTCTATTCGATTATAACCAATAGGACGGAGAAGATACTGGGGATTATTCCCTTCCCGTTTGAGAAGCAGGTCGTTCTGTCCGCAGATACCGGCGGAATCATAAAGATAGACCAATCCTTCCTCATGTCCGTCCTCTCCATGCTCGTCATCAAGTGACCTTAGTCTTTCGCCGCTTGGATAGTCAGCGTCTTATCGAACAGGTCTCCGTTTCTCCACAGTTTCACCTTGACCGTGTCCCCGACCTTCTTGGCGCTGATGAGGACCGAGAGCTCGGACTTGCCGCCCGTCACCTTGGTCCCGTCGAATTCGGTCACTATGTCCTCCACCTGGATTCCCGCTGTTTCTGCCGGCGACCCGGGAGCGATATATACGACGTATGCCCCTTCGGCGATGCTGTTGGCGATTGCGGTCTTGCGGTCGACGACCTGGTACCGGACACCGATGTACGGCCTGATGAATGAACTGCCGCGGCTCTTGAATGCCGCAAGAATCTCCTTGACCGTATTGACCGGGATTGCAAAACCGATGTTCTGGCCGGATGTCGCAATGGCGGCGTTGACCCCGATAACCTGTCCCGCCGAGTTGAGAAGCGGACCGCCTGAGTTGCCTGGACTTATTGCCGCATCGGTCTGGATGACATTATCAAGCTTCTCGACATATCCCTCGTAAGGGGAACCCGCGGTTATCCCCCGTCCCAACCCGGAAACAATACCCTGGGAGACGGAGTTACGGAACTCCCCAAGCGGTGTCCCGATGGCGATCGCCATCTGACCAAGCTTTAGACTGTCAGAAGAACCCAAAGCCAATGGCTTGAGACCGTTTGCGTTTATTTTCAGGATGGCAAGATCGTTCAAGGGATCGCGGTAGATATTGACCACATCGTATTTCTTGTCATCGTTTAACAACACCTTGTAGGTTGCCTCTGTGTCGGCAACAACGTGCTTGTTGGTAATGATAAGCCCGTCTTCGGAAACGATAAACCCGCTCCCTATGTTCTGGTCTATTTTTTGCGTTGATCCCGGCGTCTGTCTGAATCCGCCGAAGGGATCAAAGGGATCTATCTGGATGAATCCGTTGTTTTGGGTCGTTTTCATGATGCCTATCGTCACCACGGAGGGGAGGGATTCGGAAACAATCTTGGTAATCACGGATTCTTCATACACGACGGTTTGTTTCTGGCCGGACACGCCCGTCAGGGACACATTCGGCAACTTACCGGTAAATGCCGGCACGAAATGGTATGTCTGCGCAACGGCAACAGCAAAAATAACGAAGGCAACAAAGACGATTAGTTTTTTCATAATGCATCCGTTTGGAGAAACGGGTCAAAAACTAATAATATGTCAGGGCGCCTTATTGTAACAACACAGAGATAGCGCGGTCAAGCTGATTGTCCTTCTCGCGTGTCAGCGTATTGCCTTCTTCTAGCTTCAACAGCTCCTCGACGTCCGGATTGATTCCCTTGTGATTGATCCAGTCGCCGTTCGGGAGGACCCATTTTGCAACCGTGACATGCAGGCCCGCCCCTCCCTTGAGGTCTATCGCTTCCTGGACCGAACCCTTCCCAAACGATTTCTCGCCGACAAGCTTGACCCGTTTATGGTCGCGGAGCGCGCCGCTCAATATCTCGGCGGCAGAGGCTGATCCCTTGTTAATCAAAACTACAAGCGGAATATCGAGGAGCATCCCGGTCCGCATCACCGTGTAATTCTTGTTCTCAAGGCTCGTTGATTCCTGCTTGACAACTAGCTTGCCCTTGGGCAGGAATTCGCCCGCAAGGTAAACAGAGCTTTCAAGGAACCCTCCCGGATTATCGCGTAGATCGAGCACCAGTCCCTTGATTTCCTTGCGGTCCCATGCCGATTTGATGTCGGCAACCTTTGTTTCCCATTCGTCAACAGTATTCTCGCCAAACTGGTTGAGTTTGAGATACGCGACATTCTGGCAACCCGAAGTGCACATCGAGGCATGTTCATCCAGCCTGACCTCAACGGAATCCACGTGGATGACGTCACGTATGACCTCGAATTCAAGCGTTTTCTCACCGCGTAAGATACCCAGCTTCACTTTCGTACCCTTTTCTCCCCGAATCTTGGAAACAGCCTGCGGAAGCGTCCACCCATCGGTCGACTCTCCGTTGACCTTGTCAATATAGTCTCCGGAAACGATGCCCACCTTTTCGGATGGCGAATTCTTGAGGGGAGCGATGACGACGATGCGGTTGTCTTTGAGTCCAAGCTGGGCTCCTATGCCGTCGAATTTGCCCCCAAGATCATCCTTGGATTGCTTGTTCTCGTCCGGTGTCATGAAATAGGTATAGGGATCCTCAGCCGAAGCAACCATGCCTTTTATCGCACCGTACACCATCTTCTGCGGATTAATCTTGGTCTTGTCGACGTATTTCTCTTCCATCTTCTGCCATACGTCCCAGAACATGGTAAAGTCCACGTTCTTGGCGCTTTTGGCTGTGTTTTGCGTCGTCTGGGATGCGTTCAGGACGCTATACGTAGACCTGTCAACCTTGGTCGACGCCATACGGTACTCACCAAGCTTGTACCCCGATCCGAACAGGAGGACGGCGAGCGAAAGAATCAACAGGACATTCGTTATTTTTTTTGGTTGCATACGCGTATGATTTCCTAATTACTGGTAAAAATATATCTTACTATTTTTTTTATCTCCGACGCAAGCGGGGTATTCCGCCTTGAAGGCTGCCTCGAAATCCGCGACATCCTTGATCTTGCAAGCAGGGAGATCTGTTTCCTCTGCAAGCGCACGGATCGTCACGAAACCAGCCGCACCAAGTGTTTCGAGCTTCGCCTGATCAAATGACCGTATATGATTTACACACACGATCTTGCCGCTTATCTCCTCCTCCACGACCGAGTGGACTTGTCCGGGATAGATTACTTCGCCACCAAAGTCCCGGGTTATGTCCTTGAGCGGGTATTCTTTCGCCTTTGCAACCTTGAGATGTATGAGGTTTTTTTCTACATCAACCACTTCTCCCTTGAAATAGCAGGTGTGGACGACCCGGACATCGGTTTCCGCTTCCAGAAGGAGCATTCCTTCCCCGTGATCTATCTCCTTGATGATGCCTTCGAACTCGCTTTTGTATTTCCGGGTCGAGAAAAGCGATTTTTTCTCGGCCAGGACATCGTTTTTCTTCACCGTGTCTCCGACGAACTTTTTCAGGTGCTGGAATATCTTATGGGGAGGGATGGAAAGCCGTTTGGCAATTGCTATCTTTATCGTGCTGCCGGCCTGCTCGGAATACAAGGGAGTTGTGAAATCCACGTCCTGCCCTTTTTTAATAAGAAGATTTTGTGCGCTCGGAAGAGTAATCGTAAGAATCATGCACTCATTATAGCAGGATGAGACGGAAGTAAAACCGGCGTTTCGGCATCATCTCATTCCCTGGTACGAGACGAAGGGAAGAAGCGCGAGGAAACGCGCGTACTTTATCTGCTTGGTCAGCTTGCGCTGGTGGTTGGCGCAAACACCTGTCCGTTCACGGCTCAGGATCTTGCGGCGGGAAGACAAAAACTTCTCGGCGTTATCCAATTCCTTGTAGCTGGGTTCTGCCTTGTACTCACAGTAAAAACATTTTGCTGCCATGGTAAAAATCAATAATTAGTAATAAATAATCTCAAAACGGTATATCGTCCGGATTGACTGTCTCATCCTGTTTCGGTTCATCGGTCACGGGTTCCGCCGCAACCTGCTCGGGGGATGGCTGCACCGGGGCGTCGTCTGTCTTGACCGCCTCCCCGACGGCTCTTTTCCCGTCCCCGAACACGATGAAATCATCCAGGACTATCTCGGTAACGGTGCGCTGCAGTCCGTCTTTCCCGGTGAAATTGCGATAGGTGATCCTTCCCTCCAGATAAATCTTGCGTCCCTTTGTCAAAAGCTTGCCGCAGAGCTCCGCGAGCTTCTGCCAGGCAACGATGCGATGGAATTGTGTGTCTTCCTTCGTCTGTCCATCAGCGGTCGTCCAACTCCGGTTCGTGGCTACGCCAAACGTACAAACCGCGGTTCCGTTTGGGGTATACTTCAATTCGGGATCACGGGTCAGGTTCCCTATAAGGATGACCCGGTTGAGGGATCTGCTTGCCATATCGCTCTTATTCTTCAACTGCTAATAGAAGGTACCGGATAAGCACCTCATTATAGTTTAGCCGTTTCTTGAGTTCCGCAATCTGCGTCCGTTTTATATCGAGTTTCCAGTTGTAATAGGTCGCCGTCAGCTGTTTCTTGATGGCATATGCAAGCGTCTTCTTGCCCCAGCTTTCCTCGGCGAGGAGTTTAATATCTAACGTCTTCAAAAGCTCCTTGAGCTTCTTAAGTTCGGATTCTTCATTCAGAAGAAACGTGAGTTCGTACTTCATAAAAAAAATAAATTAGTGATATTGATTGTGCTGACAAGCTCAATAATACTTGTATATAATAATGGTTACGATGCAAAAAATCAAGTCTATCTTGCTTGTCACGGCGGTCACACTCCTTCTTTTCACCCGGTTCGTCAATCTCGGATGGGGGCTCCCGTACCCGATGCATCCCGACGAACGGAACATGGCGGTTGCGATACAGGGGCTCGCCTGTCATGTGGCCTGGCCCGTTTCCGCTTCCCGGGTCAAAGAGTGTCTCAATCCTCATTTCTTTGCATACGGACAGCTTCCGTTGTATCTGTCCTATGCCGGCATCGGGCTGATGCATCTTTTTTCCCCGGCCGGTGCGCCCGCATCTTTTGATGAGGCTGTCATGGCGCTCCGTATCATATCCGCCATCGCATCCGTCCTTACCGCGGCAGTCCTCATGAATATCCTTTTCCTGTATGTCCCCCGCAAAAGGTTCGCGTTTCATTTTACGTCATTTTTGCTCATCATCTTTTCTCCCTACTTCATCCAGTTTTCCCATTTCGGCACGACCGAATCGCTTCTCATGCTTTGTTACTCAACGCTTTTGTATCTGTGCCTCAGAGCAATCCGGGCAAAAACCGTATCGAAACGGCAAATCATCGCCTTGGGAATCGTGGCAGGAGTAGCCTCGGCCGTCAAGGTCTCATCCCTTCTTTTTTGGTTCCTCCCTGCGGGAATTCTGGCCGTGACCGCGTTTCCCAACCGGAAACTGATCGGGACACGGATGATTCGTCTGTGTCTGTCGCTTTGCCTTCTCGGAGGGACGGCGGGACTCGTCACCCTCCTCCTCTCTCCGCAGAACGTCATATCGCTCCCTGATTTCCTCGGCGCACTGTCCTACGAATCGTCTGTCGCCATGGGAACGTACATCGCCTTCTATACGAAACAGTTCGTCGGGACGGTTCCCGTTCTCTATCAGCTGCAATTCATCTTCCCATATGTCCTCGGGTGGCCGGTTTTCCTTGTCTTTGCAGGAAGCTTCTTCCTCCTGCCCTGGGACAGGAAACATAATATCCTCCGGTTCGCGTTTCTCCTGTATTTCATTCCCTCATCGGCGACGTTCGCGAAATGGACCCGCTTCATGGCCCCCATACTTCCCCTCGCGACGGTCATGGCGTTACTTTTTGCATATCATGCGGCAACGTATATCCTGAAGCATTTCTCCCGGATGGGCAAGGCCGCGGTTGTCCTGGCGGCATTGCTTGCCATCCTCCCGGGAATCGCGTTCCTGTCTGTGTACACCGAGAAGGACGTGCGTTTCCGCGCATCCGAATGGATATACGCGAACATAGAAGAGGGTCAAGCGATACTCAGTGAAACCGCCAACGTCATAGATATCCCCGTCCCCTCCTCATCGATAACGACCCGTATTCCCCAGTACCAATACACGTCTTTTAATTTCTACGAGGTCGACCAAAATCCCGCGCTCCAGGACCGCCTCGCGCAGGAAATCGGGATAGCGGGATACATCTTCGTTCCCTCCCGCCGCGTCTTCGCCAACCTGACGTGCGTCGCAAGCAAAGGAGAGCTCATCCTTCCGCCCGCGTCCTGCGAACGCGCGACCGAATACCCTATCCTGGATACCTATTACCGGCGGCTTCTCGACGGCTCGTTCGGGTTTTCGCTCAAGCACACGGAAACCGCATATCCCCGCCTTTCGCTTTTCGGCAAAACCATCGTTTCATTCCCGGATGAATCGGCTGAGGAAACGTGGACCGTGTTCGACCACCCGGTCATCCGCATCTATGGAAGAAGTAAGAAAAACAACGTGCGGGTCCAGGGTGATGTTCCCCTGGATTTCAGCTCTTATCCCCTTGTTTCTGTGCGGATAAACGGAGTCAGTAAAAAACTCCTCGTCGCCGACTCGCCCGAGAGATGGTCCCAGGGCCTCATGTACGCCCGCTCGCTTGAAGGCGCCGACGGCATGCTGTTTGTCTTCCCCGAGTCCTCTCCTCTTTCGTTCTGGAACAAAAACACCGTCTCCGACCTGACGCTATATTGGATGCGGGGAGATACGATTGTCGGAACCGCCGACATGAAATCCATTGAAAAGACGAAAGAAGTGGTGTCTTTCTCATCACCGAGCCCGGTGGACCGCGTTGCCGAGATCCTGAAGTAACCGGAGCGTCACTTTTTCAGGGCATCGATGCCGGGAAGCGTTCCTTTTTCGATGAGCTCGAGCATCGCTCCTCCGCCGGTTGAAACATGGCCTATCTTGGCCGCTTCCGGCCGGTTCTTGATGACCGTCAGGGTGTCTCCGCCGCCCACAACCGATACGGCACGGGGATTGGCCGCGATAGCTTTCAATATCGCCACGCTCCCCATGGCAAACCGCGGGTTCTCAAAGTATCCGACCGGTCCGTTCCAGATGATGGTCTGCGCCGACAGGATGAGGTCTCCGAACAGTTTTTCCGTCTCGGGACCGATGTCGAGGGTTATGTCACCTGGGGCTATCTCGGATATCCGTTTGACCGTCGGGACCGTCTTTGTATCATCTTCCGTGCCGATGCGCCGGTCAACCGGAAGGACGATATTCTTGCCGAGAATGACGGCCTGTTCAAGGAGTTCTTTCGCTTGCGGGACCGATTCTTCCTCGATGAGCCCTTTCCCTGTCTCGAACCCCTCTGCCCTGAGGAAATTGTTCGTCATCGCGCCACCGATGAGGACATGGTCCGCAATCTCCATGAGCCGCTCGATAAGGCCTATTTTCGTCGAAATCTTGGCCCCTGCGACGATTGCAACGACGGGATGAGCCGGATTCTCTATCGCGCCCAGTATCGCTGTAATTTCTTTTTTCAGCAGGAGTCCTCCGAAGGAAGGAAGGAATGCCGCGACCCCGACAACCGACGCGTGCGCCCGGTGGACGCTGCCGAAAGCGTCACAGACGAACACCTCACCGAGCTTGGAAAGAGCCTTGGAAAAGGCCGTATCGTTTTTTTTCTCGCCCTCGTAGAACCGGGTATTCTCGAGCATCATGATTTCGTTTTCCGCCTGGTTGGATATTAGTTTAGAGCCTTCTGGCGATGTAAAATCATCGACAAGCGTCACCTTGTACCCCGGGAGGAGTTCTTGGAGGCGTTTTGCAACCGGAGCGAGGGAAAATTTGGGGTCTCTCCCCTTCGGCTTGCCCAGGTGGGACATGAGGACAAGCTTGTTCTTGCCCTGCAGGAGCAGCGTGAGGGTCGGGAGCGACATCCTGATGCGCGCATCATTGTTTATGGATCCGTCGCTTTTGAGGGAGACATTGTAATCGACCCGTACCAGGATGCGTTTGCCCGTGATTTCGGTTTCATCGATGTATCGTACAGAGGACATATGGATATGGGATAGCCCAATTTCTAATCCTGCGGCCGGGAGCCTTACACGAACTGCGCCACCTTTTCGACCAGGTCGAAAATACGCGTCGAGTAACCCCATTCGTTATCATACCATCCGAACACCTTGGCGAGCCGTCCGTTGATGACCTTGGTGTAATTGGCGTCGAATATGCACGAAAAGGGCGAGCCGATGAAGTCCGATGAGACGAGGGAAACGGTCTCATAGCCCAAGAGTCCCTTCATCGCGCCTTCCGAGTATTTTTTGAATGCCGCGTTGATTTCCTCGGCCGTCACATCCTTTTTCATGACTGCGGATATATCGGTGAAGGAAACGGTCGGTGTAGGAACGCGTACCGCCATCCCGTCGAGTTTGCTTTTGAGCGAGGGGATGACCTTTCCGACCGCTTTTGCGGCGCCGGTCGTCGAAGGACCGATGTTGAGGGCCGCCGCGCGCGAGCGGTCCGGTTTTTTGTTGCTTTCATCAAGAAGAGACTGCTTGGCGGTATAAGAATGCACGGTCGTCAGGTATCCCATCTCGACCCCGAATTCCTTCTCGAGGACCTTGAACATGGGTGCCGCGCAGTTGGTGGTGCAGGAAGCATTGGAGATGACCTGTTCGTCCTTCCAGTTGATGGCGTCATCATTGACCCCGAGGACGACGTGAGTCGTTTCCTGGTCCTTGGAAGGGGCCGTCAGGAGAACCTTTTTTACGGAACCATGGATGTGCTGCATGAGATCGGCCTTTTTCGTGAAAGCACCGGTTGCGTCAACCACGACGTCAACGCCGTAGGTTTCCCAGGGAATGTCTTTGATTTCGGCAACCATGGTCGTGGGGACATCGGTGCCGCCGATAGATATGGCGTTTTCCTTGGCTGTCACTTTTTTGCCGTATGTCCGGTATACCGAGTCATATTGGAGAAGATACGCAAGCATGTCGGGAGGAGTCTTGCGGGTATTGATGGCGACTATGTCGAACGTGTCACGCTCGAATGCGATACGGGTAAATGCGCGACCGATGCGTCCGAAACCGTTGAGGCCTACCTTTATACGCTTCATACAGCGGAATTATGAAAATAATAATGGAAAAATCAACCGCTTTCATTCTACGGGGATTGCGAGTATTTTTCAATAAGTCCCCGCGTGCCCTTGATTTTCAATTGCGCGAACATGGATGTGAACTCTCGGGTGAGGGCTGCGATGATTGGCTGTTTTGCCTCATCGGAAAGCATCCAGAGCTGTTTCTTGAACGGCCCGATTGCTTTTTTCCTGAGTTTGTACAGGAACTGGTCATCGTTCCACTCGGGCTTGCGTTCGGCGCTGCAATGCGCCATGACCCACGCATACATCTCGTCCCTAAGGGGCGGGGGGAGATGCTCGTATACGGTATTCTGGAATCCCGTCGCAAAATGGATTTCGAGCGTCTCAGCCTCGGGAAAACGATAGAACATGTCGCCTGAGAGAGTCGACGCGCCATGCTGGACCGGTCCGCCGATGCCATAATCCCGCCGGGCGACCGCGCCTATCTCCTTGAGGACGCTAAAATCGACGCTTGCCTTGGCGATGGTGCCGTCGGGCAGTACCTTGCCCCCGTGGCTCGTTCCCGTCTGGACGCTCACCTTGCTCATCCCGACCAACCCTTCTGTCTTTTTTGCATACCCGTCCATGAAGGCGCGGAATTCCCCGACCGTGCTGTTCTTGCCCCCGATATGGCCTATCTCCCCTCCAATCGAAACCGTGACGCCTGCAGGCTCGATTTCCCGTATGAATCGCGTCAGGACGGCGGTCATTTCATAGTTGGTCTTTTGCTGTTCGTCAAGACTGGCTTTGGTCAGATCCACCAACGTTGAAGCATCGATGTCGATATTATAAAATCCGGCGTCTACTGCCGATTTGATTACTTTCCTGAGGTCTTCCAGGGCAACATCCGGAGTCGCCTGATACTTCTTGGCGCTGAACTGGGTATGATCCGCCTGGATGAAGACTGGACCCTTCCATCCCTCAGCGATTGCCGCTGCCAGAATCGACACAGCATATTCGTCCGCCGTTTGATCGGTATAGGTCTGTTCCCCGCGGGCAATCTCAAAAATAACGGCCCCCATGGATTCTTGTATCATGAGACGGAACACGATGCGCGCCGTGTCATAGGCAAGCGCGCGGATGTTGCATGCCGGCACCGTGAACCCCCCGACTTCCCCGC
>Ga0172373_10008909_pt1 | contig 12616 bp, 17 predicted proteins | sample Lak10m_2_FD_114546 | JGI IMG/M metagenome (GOLD analysis project Ga0172373, IMG submission 114546) | Freshwater microbial communities from Kabuno Bay, South-Kivu, Congo - kab_092012_10m | ecosystem: Environmental > Aquatic > Freshwater > Lake | place: Democratic Republic of the Congo... | reverse complement strand
ATTTGGTACGTTCACCTACCAGTTCATTCTATTGCGAACTTTTCCCATACTCTAGACCCCCCAGAAATCCTCATTTTTAGAACGAGAGAAAAGTCCGCAAAATGTACCATCCGCTCCGCCATTCTTAGCCATTCTTGATGGTGTCTCCGCTCGTTTTTAGCATTTCGCTATTCATTGCCTAAACCACAGTATCTGTGGGCTTCAGCATCTCATCAAAGCGAAATTAGCACTCAACTTTTTGCTCTAAAAATCACTCAAAATCACCTCATTTTTAGGTCAAAAACAGCCTGTTTTAGTCTCCAATCTCCGTTTAACCTCAACCTTTTTAGATTTAGTTGACTTAATAAATCCAAGGCTTTTAGCTGATTGGGTCGAAGTTATAGAGTCGGTTATGCAGTTGTTTTAGTAAACTCAAGGTAGTGGTAAAGGAAGGTACTACATGGTGTTTGACAGTATTAAAAGATTACTATTGACAAATGTATTAATATTTAGTAAGTATATTAACCATGTCTTAATTATATATTAACTTTAACACAGGACAAATATGCAAGCAATTACAGATATTAAGCTTAGAAAGGAATTATTTTTCATTCTTGATCAAGTTGGCAAGACTAACATTCCAATCACCATTACTAGAGATAATAAGAAATCAATCGTTCTTTTGTCTTTAAAAGGATATCAAGCAATTGAAAAAATCTTTGAGCTAATTGACGATCCTTATCAGCTATATTTGGACATTACTAAAGATGAGAATAATATCATAACCTAAATCGATTTCAGCTTTATCGTAGGAGCAGCAGTCATTGCAGAGCGTAAGACTGGATTGTCCTTTTCAGCTTACAGTGTGTGGCTGATGACAATAAGCGTACGGTTAAATTAGTAGGAGAAGTGCTAAAAGTTAGACCAAAAGAATTAATGCTAACATGGACAATTCCTGCTGATCTTGAAGACAATTCATGCGTTATGCCTTAAGGTGAAGCATAATAATTTTAAAGTTGGATCAAAAATGCCTCCTAAGCAGCTAGCCTTGTTTTAAAACTCGGTCCCTTGGGGCCGAGTAGTTTATATGATGCACAGTTGAAATGCTGGGTAAGGTTATAAATTTCTGCGCTTACTTCAAATTGACTCAATTTTACTTCTCCAATATCAACTATTAACCATTTATATCATGAGTAATATTTTCTTGATCGGTTTCACCAATTAATATTGATTTATTTTCGATAAAATCTGTTTCTTTTATAGGGATCAACTTCCCATCTATCACATCATACCCTTCAAGTAAAGGAAGAAGTTTTTCTGGTTTATGAGAAAGATATTGCTCTAATCCTAACGCACTTTTATCATCCGTAGAACAATGACTTACTTCTAAAGTTATGAATTTTGCTTTTGCTTCTTGCACTGACATGATATTCCTCCTATTATTAACTGTAGTGTTTAAGAAGCTTGTATAGATCAAATTGTTACTAGATTTTACTTTCTAAATCTAGCTATTGATAAACTACCTTAGACACCATTAATAATTGCAATTCATTGAAGTTATTGTAATAAAACCACAAATAAACGTCAACTATCATTTCAATAATAGCTATCTATCTAATTTCATCCTAACATCTTTTAATTAGTACGCAAGTATAGGTTTCGTGCTTTTGATAAGTATAGGATAAATACACCTACAATATATTAAAACTACTCAAATAAACCTAAACATCTCACGCTGTTCTTGCCACAACTCTGGTATAACTTTACACATAAAATCCTGTAATTTAAGATCACGCGGTTGCTTACCTGCTAAAATATCTGCAACTATATCAGGCGCAACTAGATTCAATCTCAAGATACGACCAACATAAGTTGGAGTAACTCCTTCTTTTTCTGCAATTGCTTGAATTGATAGCTTACTATTCTTTAATAGACTCTGCTGCCATTTAAAAGCTTTAGCAAATCCATTAATAAGTTTTTGATCGTAATTTGGATTAGCTTCTTCTCTTGGGACATTCTTAGGTAAAATAACCATTGCAGCGCCTCCACGTTTTTTAATTTCCATCGGTATAAAGATACTGACGCTGTTTTCTTCAATATATGATGTATGTCTTGTATGCTCCATTATGCCACCTCTTTAAATTCATTATTTAGTTCATTTGTTAAAGAACTAAGTCCATCACTATAAATACGCACATCAAGTCCTTCTGGCTTTATTGTAACTTGCTTGATCAGCAGATGAGTGATTCTTATCTGTTCGCTTAAAAATAATTCCTCCCATACTTTGTTGATATCTTTTAGGCTATTAATTATTTGTAATTCTTGAATACCTCCTGCATCACTGCCATTATTAGCACTAGTTGCAATAATATGAGCAATAATCTCCGGCCTTTTAAGTAGGCTTAATACCTGAGCAACAACCAATTCCTCTACTTCAGCAGCTGCTATCGTTCTGACTACGCATTTCTCACTAGTCATGCGATTTTTGCTTGAGCATACATAATAACGGTAGCGGACACCATTTTTCTTCATATTATAACTTGGTGTCATACTAGCGCCACAGCAACCGCAGAAGAAGATTCCTTTTAATAAAGGTGGTGTGGATATTCGAGTTACTGGTCTTAATATGCGATCATCTTTGCGAGTAAAAATCTTTTGAGTTTTCTCCCATATGTCCGGCGCGATGATTGGATCATGCTTACCATCGTAAACATTACCTTTATGTAGTATCTTGCCAGCATAAACTGGATTCTGCAGAATATGTCGAATGGCTTTCTTACTAAAAGCTACTCCATTATAGACTCTACCTTTTGCTGACTCCCAAGACTTAGTCTTATAACCTAATGCATTCATTGATCTAGCAGTTTCAGTAACTGACTCTACTTCTAAAAAGCGCTGATAAATAGCGGTAACTGTTTTTGCTTCTTTTTTATTAGTTTCTAGATTGCGGTCCTTTGGGTCATAACCTAAAGGCGGAACCCCTCCCATCCACATTCCTAATTTACAAGAAGCTTCAAATTTATCTCTGATCCGCTCAGAGGTTAATTCTCGCTCATATTGAGCAAAGCTGAGCAATACGTTGAGCATCAGTCTGCCCATAGAATTACTAGTATTGAATGACTGAGTCACTGATACGAAACTACACTTATGCTCATCAAGTAACTCAATGAGTTTGGAGAAGTCTAGTAACGACCTGGTTAGTCTATCTATCTTATAGACAACGATACAATCAATCTTGTCGTCTTTAATGTCTTGTAATAATTTCTTTAGCGCTGGACGTTCTAGATTCCCGCCAGAGTAGCCACCATCATTATATTGAGTCGGTAGACATACCCAGCCCTCATGTTCTTGACTAGCTATATAATTTTCCCCAGCTAAACGTTGAGCATCTAACGAATTAAATGCTTGCTCTAAACCTTCTTCGTGAGACTTTCTGGTGTAGATAGCGCATCGGATTTTAATTTTTTCTTCTATCATTGTAAGATCTCCTTTGAATTATGATCGCACCTTAAAGAATTTTGGTCCATTCCACTTAGTTCCAGTAATATTTGTTGCAATAGCAGATAAGCTGCTCCATCTGCGTCCGTTATACTCAAAGCAATCTGATTTAACTTCTACTTGGTGCATTGCGCCATTATGCTCGCGACAAATCTTAGTTCCTATTAGCAAATCACTATGTTTAGTTTTGCTAATTGTTGTTCCGCCATTAGCAATCGACTCAAGCTTTGCTTTAGTTGCTTCATCCAAGCCACCAAATGCTAACTCTTGTAAACGGTAGGCAATTTTAGGGCGTAACTGATCTTTCTGAGCATTATGCAAACATTTATCTTTAAATAAGCTGTTATAGAGTTCTCGTAATTCAACAGGCGTCTTATTCTCTAATTCAAGCACTTGCCTGATAATAGTTTTATTTGTGTTGGTTTTCATTTTGTCTTACTCTCCATTTTTATTTGTAAATAATTTAAGGTCACAATTCTAATGTTCTTTGGACCCAGGTGGATTAATGCTCTGTAAGGGCTTGAAGTCCAGAGGAATTTCTCCATTTGCTCCCTCTTTTATGCAGTACAGTCTCCAAATAGAGACAATATGCAGAAAAATAACCCCCACTAACCTTATTTTAATGTATGGAGGTTATATTTATCTGTTGATTTAATTGTATTTGTAATCGATTAACTGACTGCTAATCTTTAGCTTGCATTAAGAAAGTAGTAACGTTCAGCAAAATACTGTAACCCTTTGGACGTAATGCAAGTTTGACAGCGAACCTTATTATCAATAACGTTAGATTTTACTACAAACAGTTCTTGCTGTATGTATCGTTGATATGGTACTAATGCTCTACCTTGATAGAATAAGTAATGATTTTTTAGTGAGTCGATAAATAAATTCGGCTGAAGATCAAGAGCCCTAGCAGCATTTTGTAGATTATACATGCCATCGCTATTTATAAACTTATCGTAAAAAGTTACTTTTGGTTTGTCGATTTCTACCTGATACTCAAGATTGTTAATTTTATCTGTATAATTTATTAAAAGCTTGTGAATCAGTTTAGTATTATTAAAATCAATCGGTTGTCCATAACTTCCTGTTTTACGTATTGTGGGTAGAACTTCACTAGTGACCCATTTTTTGAATTTTCTAGCTTCAACTTTACGACTACCAAATATTAAGGAGTATAATCCTGATTCATTAATAAAGCCTAATTTCTGCGGTCCACCAAGGGTATCCACAATCCGGAACCCCCTTTCATCATCCTCTAACATTCTTGCTGCATGGCCAGTGTTGTTATACCCCAAAATACTAGCTATATCATTTGTAGCAAACCATGCCTCTCCTTTTTCGTCAATAATTATTCTTACTTGACTACCCTCAAAATTAAAAATTTGCGGTAGCATTTTATTTTTAGTATTGTCATTGTCATAAATTTTATTTGTACTCATAGTAATTCCTCATTTGTTTAATTATTAATTGTTGATTTTTCGATTGGAAAGAATTTTCTCTCTCTCTCGAAGATGTATTCTCTTAATTGCTGTCATTAAAAGTGAAGCAATCTCATTTAATCTCTCCTTTGCTACTATAGACTGCAATGTTGAATCATAGCTTCTGCTCATGTTAACTACCTGTTCCACAATCATCATAATTATAAACCCAAGTTTTAGGACATTTTTCCACCTCAATATTGCCGGACTGACGGCATTTAAAATGAGTGGGTTGCACTAATATTTCACCTTTGCCGGTAACTGGTAGGCGCATATGTTTTATACATATATACCCACATTTACTGCGAGGTAGTTTAGCTAAGCCATAATCTTCTCCATTTTGAAAGAATTTTATAAATCCTTTTGTAGCTAAGACATCCAATCTATTCTGAATAGTTCTTTTACTACCTAAACCGTATTTGGTTCCACCACCTTCAAAAATTTCAGCAAATTGACTCATCGTGTAAGCATCTCCTGCCGTTGCTGAATCATAAATTAAATTCAAAATTTCATTGCTTTTTTTATCTCTCGCATCGTCAAACTTATTGATGCGTCTTTCTAAAGATGTTGAAGGCTTATACTCATCGTCTCTAATAAATATTCCATTATCCCATCGCACAGCAATTTTTGTTTGAGAAGCGGAATAATTAGATTTCTTTAGAGATAATTCTCGCATTTCAGAAGAAGCATTTTCATCTTCTAGTCTTGCAAAATACCATCTAGCACGGAAAGTATTATTCCATGCGGTAGATCCACCTGTACCAGTTTTCCTCTGTATACCGCTATCTGATGGATGAGCGCAAACTAATACTGCAGCATTAACTTCTCTGGCAATTATCCCACAACAATTTTGTACAAATTGCCTAGCTTGAGTTCTAACATTTTCATTGCCAGCAAATAAATCTGCAAGAGTATCTAGAATCACCAGCTCTGGTTTAAACTTCTTTATATCTTCTAATAAATGATCAAAGAATTTAGTTAGTTTTCCCTGATCCTCTTTATCAAATTTCATCAATAGGTTATCTTTGCCAACTCTTGAGACAAACAACATATTACCAAAATCAGCTTCAGTAATTCCTAGCTGTAGATTAATTTTATGCTGTCTGCGATGGATTTCATCTTTTTTATCTTCACATAGCAGAGCATATACCCTCTTTGACTCAGATTTAAACCCAAGCCATTCTTTGCCGGTTGCAACTGCGCTCATTAATTGCTGTGCTAAAAGCGATTTTCCAACTCCACCATCACCATAAATAGCGCTAACTTCACCTTTGGGTAGCCAATCTGGAATAACCCATTCCATTTCTGGAGGAGTTCCTATTAAATCCTTATCATATATATGCTCAATCTTATTATCATTATCATTGGCAATGGTACTAGTATTTATAATATCAGTTATATCAATAAACTTTGCTTGCTCAATGAACGTTTTTACATCTACATTTTCTGCAACTGCATCTGCAGCATCCCATTTATCAAGCTTATCTTCTGGTACATCGATTATCTTTACTGATTGAACGCCGATCTGAATAAGTTTTTCGTACACTGATTGTGCATAGTTTTTGCCAACTTCATCATTATCAGGCCAAATAATTACTTCTTTGCCTTTTAATGGCGACCAATCAGTCTTATCTAGAGGAGCTTTTGCTCCAAACATGGCGGTTGTAGCACAAATGCCTTGATCAATAAGAGCCTGAGCGCATTTCTCTCCCTCAACTAGGATAATACTCTCTGATTTTGCAATACCAGATTGATTATAAAGAGGCCTATTTGTTTCAGGGGCTTTATATACCTTATTGATAGCATCATATGGCCTAAACTGTTTACTTCTCCCTTTAGGATCATAACGAAATACTGTAGCTATTGTCTTGCTATCAATATCAGTATAATTCCACTTAGCAGTAGGTGTTCCAAGATCATCATTAGCTGCTACCTCGTCAACAGATGCTTTTGGAGAAGATTTAACCATAGTCTGAGAAGGTACGTAAATGCCCAACCAGTTTGTCATATCTGCAATTAATTCAGGAAAACTGCTTCTAGTATCAAAGTTCTTCTTTCTAGCCCAGAGCTCAAAAATATCTCCACCCTCACCAGTAGCAAAATCCTGCCACATTCCAGCTTTGTCACCTTTAAGCTCGATCTTCATACTTTCACCACGTTCACCCTGAATATTTCCTACATGGAATTTACCATGCCGAATCTTTCCGTTAGGGAAGAGATGAATCAATAACGAAGGCAATCCACCCAACAGCTGACGACGTACTTCTTCTGTTGGTACAGCCTTGTCAAAAGGCTGCTCTCCTGTATTTTTACAATTTAAATGAGCTCTCATGCTTTCTCCCTAAGCCCAACTTTGGCGATTTGAACTGTTAATAGACTGCTGTGCGTTTGGTTGATGGGCTTGAGATCCAATCTTTCCCATAATCATTGCGTAATCTTTATGGTCAACCGTAATTGCCGCTTTGATCTCATTCCTATACTTGACATGTTCATCACTTTTCTCAGCAATCACATCAATGCGAGCAGCAAACTCAATTCCATCTATTGATGCAAAGCTATTTATGCTTCTAACTAAGTTTGCAGTATCGCTGTTATCTTTTGCCGATAATCCACGAGCTGAATTGATCATTGATTTGATAAAGCCTTTGCCCATGTTTTCCCAGTCTGGACCTTTAGGGCTATGTAAACCAATTCGGCTCCAAACTTTACGTTTGGCGTATTTACCCTCAAGAACAATAAATTCTGCCTCAAGATATACGGTTCCTTTAGTATCAGATTTAGTAGCGTAACCATCTGTCCAACCTTTAACTGGTTCATTATAGTTACCTGGTTTAATAGTCATTCTAACTTTAGCTAATGTACCATGAGGTATTAGCTCATATTCAGATGATGGCGCTTCATATTTATTAAGTTCTTCCCAATAAGTCATTTTTTATTCTCCTATAATATTGTTTATGATTGCTGATTAATAACTTGTATTATCGTGATTATCTTGTATAACGTGAGTATGCTTAGCAAAATACCGTAAGCCTTTGGGTGTAATGTAAGTTTGGTAATAGGCTTGTTTATCAACCGCATTTGATCTAATCACAAATAAACCTTGGTCCCTATATAGTTGATAAGGTACTAACGCTCTTCCTTGATAGAACAAATAGTTCTTTTTCAATGAGTTGATAAACAAGTTTGGATTAAGATCCAAGGCTCTAGCAGCATTTTGAAGATTATAGAGACCTTCACTATTTATAAAATCGTCATAGAAACTAACTTTCGGCTGATCATTTGCTACTTTATCTTCAAGTTGTATCACTCTATCAGTGTAATCAAGAACAAGTTGGTGCAATAATCTAGGATCTCCTAAATTAACTTGTTGGCCATATCCACCTGTCTTGCGTATTGTTGGTAGTACATCACTAGTTACCCATTTTTTAAATTTTTTGGCCTCTTCTTTACGACTTATAAAAATTAATGAGTATAATCCAGATTCGTTAACAATGGTGAATTTCTGTGATCCTCCAAGGGTGGGCACAATATGGAAACCCTTTTCATCGTCTTCTAAAATTCTTGTTGCATCTTTTGTTGAGCTATACCCTAATATTTTAGCAATATCTTTTGCTATGAACCATGGCTCTCCTTGTTCGTCAAGAATAGTTCGTACCTTACTTCCTTCAAAATCAAAGATTTGTGGTAAATTATCATTTTCTGAATTTGTATTATAAATTTTGAGTGCACTCATTGTTGTTCTCCTAATGTTTGAGTTATTAAATGTTGATTCTTAGCTGCTAATGGTGATTTGATCTTCTCCATTAATTTGCCTAAATGCGGCTCTTCAATCATTACAAGTCTTCCAGATCGATCTTTAGCTGGGAATCCATACGGGTTAATAGTATGATTAATAAAAGCACGGTAAGTTGAGTCTGCACTTCCTCCGCCATCACCAATCTCAGCCATAGTTATCACCTGATCGACGATGCCTGGAAGTTCTAGTCCAGTTTTACTTCCCTCAATCTGTGGCGTATAAAATTTACGACCAAAATCATCGAGCTTTTCATCTAAGATTCCCACAAACTAAATATTCTTATCCCTAGTATGCTGAAGATGAGTTAACCAATTGATCATCTCTTGGCCTTGTAGTCCATAAACAGCTCTTAGATCCAGTTTGCCTGTCTTATCACTATAAGCTTGAGGTTGGACCTTGCACCACTGAAAGCAAAGTCTTCCGGCTACTGTAATTGAATCAATAAAGATAGTCTCATATTTATCTAACGCAGCTGGATCGCCAAATCTCTTGCAAACCTCATCATAATGTGCTTGACTATAAGCGAGGTTATTCGGAATAGATGGATTAGCTCCTCCTATAAACACAGCAAAATCTCGACAATCTTGCCATGTTTTGGGTCTAATTGTATCTCCATTCCAACCTTCAATCGCCAGATCCCCAGCTTCTAGATCAAAAAATAAGGTAGTCTGAGGATTTAGAGTTTTTAGCAGAGACGTTTTACCAATGCCGCTTTTCCCAAATATACAGCCTTTGATACCACGCTTCTCTGCTATTCTTTCCTCAGCAGAAATTATCGGTAGTTTTTGCATTCTCTCCTCCAAAATTAAGTTGTTGATTATTATCAGTATTATTAGCCTGAACTACGTTTTGTATAGCTATTACACCAGTAATCCAGTCCCTGAGTTCTTTTGCTTGCCTGAATGAAACATCTGCTTCATTTTCTAATTCAAGCAATCTTTCTGTTGATAATGAAATAAGTTGTTCAAGTGAAGCATGTTGTAAGTTACTTAAATTTAAATCTGTCATTTAAGCACTCTTCTTATGACGTATTAAGTTAATAAATCCTTCTGCCTCATGTTTTTCCACTGCTTCCAGTAGATAACGCACTCGATTGCTAATCTTTTCATAAGGTAAGTTACGACTATCACCTTGTCGCCAATCTTGCAAAGTACGAGGAGAAATACCCCATCTACGAGCAAGTTCTTTTTCTGGTATATATTTTGTGGTCATGTTTTTCATGCTTACGCTCAACTATTAATTATTATTAATAAATGCAATTCTGATATAGTTAACTAATATTAACTTCAGTTTACATATCCCCCAAAAAGCAAGTAATAGCTTAAGGTTTACAATCATTTAATGATTAACAAACTTTCATTACTATTGTTACTTTCTGTATTTCTTAACTTTACACAAATAATTCTCAATTGCAATGATTTTCAATTACGGGTTGATACGGTTATTTGCGGTAAGCAAAAAAGCTTTTCATTTTTTTATTTCTCTACCTTCAATTTCATCACCACAAAATAATATTCATTTACCTCATTCGATTATTAGCATACTAAACAAACGTACTTACCAGTAAGTAACCGAACTGCCATATTGAGTCATTTTATGGTACTATTTATTAGTGAATTATGATTGAAATAGCGAGCTATTTAGTGGATTAGCGGTGTGTTAGCTTCTTATAATGATTAGCTAATAAATTTAGGCAGGTTTGTAAGATTATAGCTTAGTTATTAACTTACATTCTGAGAGTGTTTTTCTGCATTATGCAATGATTTTTCATTGACTGCATTCTAGGAATATAATGCTCAACCTGAAGAATTATAAAGGTTTTGCAGATTATTTTTAGTATGCAATTTGATACTCATTCTGCATTTTTAAATATGCCTTCAAACCCAGAGTTTATATAGCGTCTCAGAATGCACCAATACTATATATAAATATATATAGATATATCCTTACGGATATTATCTATATTTATATATTAAAGAATCAGCTGCTAAAAAAATCATTCAGATAATGAGTAAAAGCTTAATTTGGAAAAGACGAAGAAAATGAAAAACAACAAAACAGAGAGCTATGAAATGAAAGCAGATAGCAAGGCAGAATTTTTTATTAGAGCTGAGAAAAATATTTTAGCAATCGATCTTGGCACTACTACCGGCTGGGCTATCAAGAATGGATCTGGTATTACTAGCGGTAGCGTGAGCTTCAAGCAAAATAGATTTTCTGGAGGTGGTATGAGATATTTGTACTTTCAGCAGTGGTTAAATGCTCTACCGCAAGTAGATATAGTCTACTTTGAGGAAGTGAGAAGGCATCTTGGCGTTGATGCTGCACATGCTTATGGAGGATTTTTAGGACACTTAACCGCTTGGTGTGAGGCAAATAAAGCTCCTTACCAAGGAATACCGGTAGGAACAATCAAGAAGTTTATAACTGGTAAAGGCAATGCCAGTAAATTGGAGATGATTGAAAGAATCAGAACGCTAGGACATCGCCCAATAGACGACAATGAAGCTGATGCACTTGCTTTATTGCACCTGGCGGTGCAAAGAAAAAATCAGCTCCAAAAAAATTTCATGCAGGAGTAAAATATGAGTATTAACCTCAACAACAATGCTTGTGATACTGTAGAACTTACAGAGACTACATGGACCGCTAAAATAGTAGAAGAATATTTTCTGGAGGTGATATCCACGCTAAAGAAGCTTCCTCCGGTTAAACAAAGAGGATATTTTAACTCGTGGCCAGATATAATCTATACTCCCAATGAGCTAATGTTTCAAGAGAAGATTCCTAAAAGGTTAAAAGCAACTCCTGAGGCAATTTCAAGAATCGATAAAGTTTTTAATTGGATGATCTGGATAACGGTAGAAGAGCGCAAGTTGATTTGGAAAAGAGCCAGAAATATTAGATGGCAGAGCATTTGCCAAGAATTTGGCTACAATCGCATCACTGCTTGGAGAAAGTGGAATATTGGATTGAAAAAGATTGCTAAAATGCTTAATAATCGAAAATCAATATGATGCGCTATCCTTTGCATACGCTTGTATACGTTTGTTTACGGTTAAACCCAAAAGCACAAAATAGTACTAAACAAAAACCGGAATTTATGCTATGGTTATCAGTATAATTGCAATAGTAGTGTGAGCAAGCCAATTACAAGTTTTATGTCCTTTGAAATATCCATAACATCTGAATTAAAACAACTGCAAAAGCAATTAACCGCACTTGAGCGAGAAGTTTATCCTAAAGCTGTTGCTAGAACGCTAAACCGCGTTGCTGCGAGTAGCAAGGCAGCAAGCGCTAAGCATATTGCTCCGCAAATGAACACCAAGCAAGCTGATATCAAGCGTAAGATGGTTGAAGAGAAGGCTTATCCAAAGAAGCTTTGGGCAAGCATCATAGCAAGCGGTAGTCCATTAAAGCTGATAGCGTTCAAAGCAATGCAGACAGCTAAGGGTGTAATGGCTAAAGCCTGGGGCGTGAATAAATTATACAGAGGAACATTCATAGCACCAGTTAAACATGGTAGTAGCAATATGGCTGTATATAGCAGAAAGACTAAGCATAGCCTACCAGTCAAGCAGCTATATGGGCCTGGTGTTGCGCAGTTATTTAGGAAGCCGGAGAATATAACTATCATGCAGGATACTGTGCGCATGAGAATAACAACGGAATTTAAAAACAACTTAAACTATTATGTTAGCAAGCTCAAAAAGTAATCTAAAAACGTTAGGTACTCCTGACGGGTGGCGGCTTGCGGGTAATCGTCGCCGCGAGATATTCCTAGATTCAGGATTGTAACCTCCACTTCGCACTTCTTATAAAATGCCCTGTAGGCCATATATAGCATAACTTACAGCTATTT
>Ga0172373_10008906_pt1 | contig 12618 bp, 17 predicted proteins | sample Lak10m_2_FD_114546 | JGI IMG/M metagenome (GOLD analysis project Ga0172373, IMG submission 114546) | Freshwater microbial communities from Kabuno Bay, South-Kivu, Congo - kab_092012_10m | ecosystem: Environmental > Aquatic > Freshwater > Lake | place: Democratic Republic of the Congo... | reverse complement strand
TCCAGCAATAGCAGCGATGACCTCTACCATGTATCCAGTTTAGCCTTTGCCTTGACCGCGTAGTAGCTTGCGTGTGCCGCGTGGTTTGCTGCGTTTGCCTTGGCCTTGGCGTGTCAACTTGGGTGGTCCAGGTTGATGCTCGATGCGTGCGGCGCCGGTTTTGGCCTTTACGACCACGGCACACCAGCAGACTTGGTAGGTGCGTGCTGCTCATCAAGCTGGGCCTGCAGGGCAGCTTCAATCTCAATCACCTTGTCGTCGCCACCGAGGGCTTCCTTGACCCAGCCGATCACCAGTTCAGAGGTGAGGTCGGCAAATGGAATCAGATTTTCTGGCCGCTGGAAGCCGACGCTGCCGTAAGCACCGCTGGTGTAGGTGCCATCCACAGCGTTGACGGTGTAATGCGCCGTGAACACAAAACCGTCAGCGGTTTCGCGCTCAAGGTTGGCGATGGCCCAGGTAAACGTGGTCACGGGCTTGGATTGCTTAGGCATAAAACCTCAGGTTCTATAGGAGTTTAATACGGGGACGCAGTAACGTCAAAGTCTTGTGGCCCTGACTAAAGAATAGAAAGACCGCCCTTGTGGTCCAACCCCATTGTTACAAAGACAGTGCGCGTCATCTTTACGTTGCCCATGCTTTGCTTGAATTCTTCAGTTTCTTTTTCGGGGTATTTTGGTTCGTACTGCATGGTTTCCGGGTTTAACCGGTTGCACTTGTGGTCACCGAGGTGATAGGTGTTAAGTGCTGCTTGTGCCTCTTTGATTTGCTCGGAATCAAGACAGAACGACACTGGCACCTTGAATGTTGCAATCGGAGTCATGGTTGTTAGAGCAAGTGACTTGTGAGCGTTAGCTAAATGTGATCTTGGCGTTGCCAGTCATTTTGATTGAGCCACCGGGCTTGACGGTAACGCTGACGCCATCAACCATGTCGGCAACGTGCTCAACAAGCTTGGTCACATCTTCTTCGTTGTCTGTGGCGCTAATCTCAAGTTTGGTAGCAGGAAGCTGAGTCTTCCATTCTTTGTTCCCGTCAATACGGGCGTACTCCTTTCCGTTTGAACGGAAGACGAGATCGTTGTCGTAATCTTGTTGGGTCATGGTTTCTAGGGAACTGTGGCCGGGGGCAGGAGGTGACACTCGCTGCTCCACCACAATACACCACAATGCGCAAAAATAAGTTTGGCTGACAAAAAATGTGTCAGCTAGATCTGCTTTGCTCAGAAACAGTATTGAAGGGGACTACTCAATGCCAGCGGCTGTTAGCCGGGCTTCAAGGGTTTCAATCTTGGCAACAGCTTCCTGCAGTGCAGCAGTCAGCAGGGGCACCAGCTTGGATTGGTCGATGCCTTGGTAGACGGGTTTGCCGTCAGCATCGACTGCATCCTTCTCGCCAGTAACACATTCAGGGACAACCTCAGCGGCTTCGTGAGCAAGGAAGCCATCAACTGTCTTGGTTGGATCAGCAATGAAGCCGAAGCGACTGGGCTTCAGTTGTTGCAGGCGGGTAATGCCATCAATAATTGGGACAATATTTTCTTTAAGACGATAGTCAGACGTGGTGTTGTAAGCAGTTGCTGTGTTTGTGTAAGTAATTGTGCCAATGGTGCCATCGTTATTTTCAAAAACAATAACAGTAGAAGTGTTTGTTGTATGATTTCGATCAAAAACAAGTTGAGTCGCGCCTTCGCTGTGATTAGGTCTAATTGATAAGCCGCCAGCACCGCCATCTGTTGACGTGCCAACTAAGAGGCGTCCCGAACTATCGCACCTGAATCGCTCAATCGGGCTTGCATCACTTCCTGATTCGGTAGAAAAAGTTAAAACAGAAGCGGAAGCACCACTGCGCCACGCACTGATATCAAAAATACTTGATCCTTTATTTTGCAAATAAATACCGTCTGCGCTATATGTTGTGGCTGCTCCTGTCGCAACAATGGCTCCTGCTACTTGAAGAGCTTGGCTAGGGCTCGTAGTGCCAATCCCTACCTGGCCTGAAGTGTTAATAACCAATCTATCGCCAACACCATCCTCATAGATTGTAAATCTATTTACACTAGCGCCGATTCCATTTCCTACAAACCAACTCCCAAGTGTTGTTTTGTATTGAGTTGCTGCATTACGTGATCTGTTGTTTTCAATTAATTGATACGCTTGACTGTTCGTTAGCGGTTGATAGATGTGTAGTAATTCGCTGGGCGAAGTAGTCCCTATGCCTACTGACCCTGACGAGTTAATCGTCATACGAACGGCGCTATTTGTGCCAAACTTCAGTCCAGCGGCCTGTTCCGTATAAATAAAAGGGTCGCCGCTATCGGATGCAATTACAGCATTGTTGGAGCCAGATACATTAAATCGGCCTGTACCAACAACATGAAGTGTGTTGCTAGGCGAACTAGTCCCCACGCCTACGAGGCCAGCGGAGGTGATGCGGAGGCGTTCAAGACTGTTTGTGGTAAAAGATAACGGTATATTTGAATAATTGCCGATATACGATGTGGTTCCATCAACAGCAATAGTGGCTGTATTTGATCCGCTATTGACTCTACATTCTACATATCCCGATGCCCTTGATACAGTGACTGAATTAGCTGATGGATTTGCAGTCCCAATCCCAACATTTCCACTCGCATCAACAAACAACCTGCCCGTGCCATTAGTTGCTACCGCTACTTGGTCTGCGCCGGGGCTGTAGATGCCAGTGTTTAGGTCGCCCGTGAAGGTGATGCTGGGCAGTGCTGCAGTGCCAGCGGATGCGCCAATGGTTGAGTCAAATGTTGCAGCGCTGGTAACGTCCAGCGTGCCAGGGATGTCGATGTTGCTGGCCCATTCAACATCGGTGCCATTGGCTGCCGTCTGTAGAAGCTGGCGGGCGGTGCCATTGGCCAGTTTGCTAACGGCAATCTCAGCGTTGGCGGCGATGTCGGCGTTAACCAGCGGATAGGCGCTCAGCTTTGACCACGGCTGATAGGCCAGCGCTGTCCATGTCGCACTGCCATCACCGAGCTTCCAGTAGCCGGTGTCCGATTCAAGGCCAATCTCACCAGCCAGCAGCGTAGGGTTAACCGATGTCCAGTTGGCAGCCGTGTCGCGGCGTTGCTTCTGAAACGCGAGCAGCGTTGTGGTCATGCAGCACCTCCTGGCTCGATGATAAGCCCTCGCGCTGGCGATGTCGAAGCAGGCCCGCCATCCACAATGTAAAGCCGCGCTGGTGTCGTGGGGTTGGCGACGCTGCCGTCAAAGACAAAATCGCCAAGGTCAATAGGCTCGGTAATCAGCTCAACCTCAACGTTGAACCGCCCACACGACGCATGACTGACAAGCATCGCTGACGCATAGCGCCAGGTGTAATCGCTGATCAATGCAACGGGCGGTGTTGCCAGTCCAGACCACACCTCAGCCGACAGCCAGAACCGATCGAAGCTGCCTTGTACATCGATGTAGTGCTGCGTCAGTAGATTTAGGTCCGCTTCCTGCAGGCTGGTGAATGTCAGGTTCAGCGCTTGCCCGATGCGACGGTTGCCGCGTCTGAAGCTCGCATCCACGCCGCTGAGTGATTGCATCCGCGACTGCGGCAGATCACCCGGCACATAAAGGCGAGTCGATGGCACCAGCGACGGGAATAGATTCATGGTGCCAATAGCACAGAAACGAGCTGCACGCCCACATTGTAAGAAAGCGGTGCGGCCTGATCAACGTCTACCTGGTCGGCGTAGCGCCATTCATATTCAACGCCAATTGGCGGTGTGGTAAATCCTGACCAGATGATTGCTGGCAAATCAAAGGAAAGCATGGTGCCCTCTTGCCCAATGTAATGATTCAATATCTGATACAGTTGCGACTCTGTCAGATAAAGCCATCGAAGGCTCAGCACCTGCGCCACGCGGTCGGTGCCCTGCAGGAACCTGACGCCCACGCCGCTGACGCCATCATGATTGAGCTGCGGATAATCACCGAAGCTGAGCTGACGAGTTGCTGGTTCAATCGATGGAAATGTGGTCATGACAGCACCCGGAACGACCCATTCAATAGCTCATCGCTGATGACTGCAATATCGCTGTTATCTACAGGGAAGTGTTCAGCATTGATCTCGCTCGTGCCATCGCTGACATAGCTGATGCTGGTGATTTGATACCATTCAATCTCAGCTCGGTTGTCGCCTTTGCTGCTGATGCGTTGCCGCTCGAGCTTGATCACATCGGTTGGCTTTAGATCGGTCACAATCAACGAAGTCTGAAAACTGACCGTATGGGTTGAATGCTTACGGCGTGCCAGCTCATACTTGCCGTACATGGCGGCATGATTAGAGTCGCAGCAGAAGTCCGTCAAATCAAACTGCTGCACCGGTGCATCACGGGATGTTGTGGTATATGCCACCTGCACAGTGCGTTGAATGCCAATCTGGCTTGGGTTGCTTTCACGCCATAGCATCACGGCAATGAAGTCTTGCCGATCTGCGACTGGCTTGTATGCCTTGCCAAAACTGCCCGGCAGGATGTTCGATTCGTTGAATGTCTCTGCAGGCGTGAGCGCTGTTACGTCGATCTGATCGCTATTATTCAGCGGCAGGATTGGCTCAAAGCGATACTGACCACCAACGGACAGGAACGACAGGAGAAAGAATGGTGCGATGGCTGCAGCGAACTCGATCAGGTTAACTGACTCATCCAAGATGCCGTTGTAGTGCAGGCTGTATTCATCGCAGAATGCAGCAATATCCATCATGTTGCCTGTGTAAATCGGCGCAGCGATTGCGGCGGTTGCTGCACCAGCAGCGCGTTTATAGATCGTGAACAGGTACATCACCAGGTCGATGACCTGATTGCTGGCACCTGTAGGGTAGACGCCGCCTACCAGGCCGCCGCTGTAGAGATCAACCTCGACGCCTTCATCGTAGAAGATGAACAGCTGTTTTGTTGTGGTCGGGAATGATCCCTCGCTAGGCGGATCGTAGATGTCGCCATCAACCCGTAAGAATGTTATGTCTGCATAAGCTGAGTTATCAGCAGTTGGCGTTGATGCCGGATTCGAATATGGTGTTTGCACCACCTCATTCTGAACGCCTGTCAGCGTGCCGGTACTGACTGGCAACGATGGATTGTATTGTGCATCAACAGTATCAACCGTTTTTTGAAATACGGGTTTGGCCCCTGCAGGTATGCCGAGCGCTGCAGCAATCCCACCAGCTCCCAATTCAATATAGCCATACAATGCAATCTGATCTACTATTGTTCCGACAATTCGTCCACCGCCGGTTGACGAATTGTAGTTCTCCACAAACGTGACTCCGGGCGCATACCCAGTAAAAGCAAGCCATGCAGCGGTGACATCTGCACCATCATCAGAATTAAACACTTGAATGTCGGCTGCTGTATAGCTAAAAACCGTGTTGCTTGTGTCACCAGTGCCCCTGGTAATTGTGCGGAAGCCAGTGTAAACTCCTGCATCGACAGCACTCGATTCTGTGTAAACAAATCCAGCATCTGCCTTAAACACTTCTCCAAGATACGAAAAGGTTTCAACTCCGCAATACAATGTGCTTCCACCAATCGGGCAAACATCAGGAGCTGATGCAAGCGTGGCAGCGCTGGCATAATCATGTGCCAAGGTGATTGTCTGATCAGATAGGAATGCAACGTTCCGCAGCCCAACGTAAGTACGATGCTTCTCGGGGCTGGCAACAATCTCGCCCTGGCTGATTGTGTATAGGAAGCTGCCGACGAACTGTTGCGTTCCGGCTTTGACCATTGGCGGTTGTAGCCACACGCCGCCAATACCGCTGACCCGTTTGCCGAAGACAATCGGAATGGTCTCGCCGGGCGTCGCAATACGCTGTGCCTTGTCCAGGTCAGACGATGGTTTCTTGCTTGTCAGCAGGGAGTCATCGAGCTTTGATCCAGCTCGCGCTGGTCGCGCCTTAGGCTGGGCTGGAGCTTGAAATGTGGTGATGCCCTCGGGTGCCAGCGTGGCCGGCATCGGTGACGGTGGTGGCGGTAGCGGCGCAACCGGAGGCGCTGGCGCTGGCGCAAGCAACGCTTCCTTTTGCTTTTGTGTCTCGGCTAGGTTGCGCCGAATCTGGCCCCAGACCTGTTCATCTTGCCACTTGGAGATCTGTGCTTGATGGTCGGCCAGGGCCTTGAAGTAGCCCGGTTCATTCCATTGGATGTGCCTGATTATCTCTTCGCTCATGGCTCATCCACCGGGCAGTAGCACGTGACCATCGTTGCTTCCATGGGCGAGATCAGAAAGACGCCGGCATCAATCTTCTCGACGCATAACTTCTGACCGCTTGGCAGTTCATAGACGCGTTTGCCATCACGCAACGTCAGCGTCACATCAGAGTGCGTGCTGCCATCCTTGCATGTGACGGTGAGATTCATGGCGATCAATCGGTCTTTCATCGGCTTGTGAACCTACCAATCAAATCCGATGAAACCTTACGGCTCGGGATCTGCGCTTTGAGTTTGTCGATTGCAGGATTGACCGTCCACGACACCGTCGTGTCGTTAAGACTGGCTGATTGAATGCTGCCGATGTAGCGGCTGACAATTTGCGCGCTTGACCCATCGAAAGAATCCTGGCCGGGGTCTTGAATCACCAGCGATGCAATCACGAGCGTGTCACCGTTGATTGCCGCATCAGTCAGGTCAACCACGTCACCAACCGCTGCCAACACAATCGACAGGTCATTCACCGACCCAGCGTCTGTCGAGCCGAAGCCGCTCACGTCAAAGGCCAGATAGCTGTAGCTACCAGCCACGTCCGTGTCGATTGTCAGCTCCTGCGCTACCTGGTAGAAGTTCTGCCATTGCCGCGTTGGTGCGCGCAAAGCGCCAGCCATCACGTTCGTGCGGTCGGCGTAATACTCAAGAAAGCACATGATGTCGTAATAGCCCATCAGGCCAGCCCCACAGCTCGACGCGTGCCCATGTCGTTGCGCAGCATGGCTAGCGTCTGGTTGACACCGGCCTGCACGGCGCGGCTCATGTCCTGCGTGGTCACGTAGTTGGTACCGTTCATCTGCGTCACCGGCCCCGTCTGGATGCTGACTCGAGCCGAGCTAGGCATCACAACACCGCCTTCTGCAAACCGCGGAATAGCAGAAGCGCCACGCCGACCGGCCATCCAGTTGGCGGCAAAGCCTCCCGCCTTTGATTGCGGCACGATGTACTCAGGCTCGCCGCCTTCGCCAACCAGCGCCATCGTCGGGCCACTCACTACGCCGCCATCAGCAAACCGTGGCAAGCTGACGCCAGGGAAGGTTGGAATCTGTGGCAGTCGCAATACAGCCAGCGCGCGGTTGGCTGCAGCGATCAGTTGATTGATGCCACCGATAGCTCCGTTGATGGCATTCTGAATGCCACCTATGACTCCATTCACGATGCCGCGGATTGCACCAGCAGCGGCCTCAAATGGCCGAGACAGCATTCCGCCAAGGGTTTGGAACAGCTGGCCAATGCCATTGGCCATGGCGCCCAGGGCGCGTGTGATGGGGTCAATGAAGATCGACTTGAAGCCCTGCGCTGCAGCCTGCAGCACAAAGCCAATGCCTTGGAAGACTGCGCTGATCTGGTCGCGGAAGGCGTAGATCGCCACGCCGGCGGCCACCAGCAGCGCAATCCAACCAACCGGACCGGTGAATACAGCCGCAAGGATTGGCAGCAGACCGCTCAGCGCGCCGCCGACTGCAGTGATCGCAGGGACGATACCGGCAAAGATGGCGCCACCTGCAAACACACCAGCCAGTGCGCCGCCAATCGAGATGATCGCGCTAATCGCAGGTGCCAGCAACACAAATGCTGCAGTCAATGCACCAACTACAAAGATGATGTTCTGTAGCGGAGCAGGTAGCCCGCTGAACCATTGAGCAAGACCAGCAATGCCCTGCGCCAGTTGTGTGATGAATGGTAGCAGTGATGTAATTGCTTGATTGAATGGCCCTGCCACAGACCTGGCGATTGCATTCAACGCGTCATTGAACTTATCGGCCGCCTGGGCCATCTCCGTGTCGATGGTCGCTGAGTATTGGCTGAGCGCGCCGCGGCCTTGATTGAGCATCGGGATCAGGTTGGCGCCGGACCTGCCAAACAGTTCCATTGCTAGCGCTGTCTTCTCAGCGCCATCGGGCATTCTGGAGAACTTGTCTGCAAGATCGAGCATGATCGCATCCATGCTTCGCACTTTGCCCGACGCATCGGTTGAGTTGATGCCGATCGAACGCAATGCTTCGTTGGCCTTTGATGCAGGGTCAACGACTCCCTTTGCCAGCCTGCCCATTGCTTTGCCGACTTCATCGATGCTGCTGCCTGAATCGTTTGCTGCGGCGCCAAACTTGCTCAGGATCGGCACAGCAACGCCCGTGCGCTGACTCAGATCGTTCAGGTTGTCTGCCGTATCAATCGCGCGTTTGCCCAGCGCTGCAATGCCTGCAATGCCGACCGCGGGCACCAGCCCACCCAGCGCGCTGGTCAGGCCGCCAGCAGCGCCTTTGATCCGACCTAGCGCGCCGCCAGTTTCCTTTGCCTGTCGTTCGGTGTTGCCCAGTGCTTTGTTCAGGCTGTTGATCTCGCCCAATCCATCAACGCTGGCCTTGACCCTGATAGCCGCATCCATGTTCAGTGCCATTTACTTCGCCCCCTTCGGCACAGCCAACAGCACCTCGCCCTCAATCACCTGGATGTCCTCCAGCATGGTGGCGGGGTCCTCTGCTCCATACAGTCTAAACGCTAAATCCAGCGCAAGGTAATCAAGACCAATCACTCCAGTCGGTCCGCTGCGCCACTGCGTCTGGCATCTCAGGAACATCTGCACAGCAGGCCATGCCTCCGGCTCAACTTCAAAGTGCTCCGGTTCTGGCGGCAGATTGAGATCAATGCCAAAGGCTGCAGCGTCGTCAGCGGTGTTGTCAATGACGCCACCCTTGACCCAGTACCGCGCAGCCTCGGTCAGTTTTTTACTTTCTTGCCGGCCACGCTTTCAAAATATGCCTCGATGATCGAGCCAGCCAAGCCAGGGACATTGAGCAGCTGGGCTTTGCTGCTGGCGCTGAATGGCACCTCCTCGCCTTCGTCATCAACGACGCCGGTCCAGCCCAGCAGCACCTCGTCAGCAATGGAGATGTCCGAGATGTCAGTCTCAAACGGTTCGCCCTTCTGCGCCGCTCTCAAGCGCTCCTGAACCTCTGCCTGAATCTCGTTGATCCTGGACTGCGGCAGCCGCTTGAACTCCGCATCAAAGGTCTGCTTCTCGTATTTGCCGCCATCGGTTGGCACCTTGAAAGGCACCGGCCATGAGTAGGTGGTGGATTGCTTGAGAACGAATGCCATGCAGAGATCAGGTGAAGACCAGAATCATCTCATCATTGCCGGTGCTACCCGGAACTGCAACCACAGGGACCGACAGCATGTGGATGCCGTCCTGGTCTTCGTAGCTCACATCACCAATGTCGATGGTTGAACTGGTGAGCGTGACGATGTTGCCAGCCGTCTGGCCATGCTTCAGCGTCAGGTTGCCAAGCGTTGAATCGGACAACGCTGCCGTGAAGTAATCCTTGCTTGCGATTGTCGGCGCCTCAATCACCACGGTGCCAGTAACGGCACGATTGGTGATCAGCACCTCCTTCGAGCAGCCGACCAGCTCGCGGTAAACCACCTCATTGCCGATGTCTAGCTCGACCGACTGAAGGCATCCGGCGTAGCTGAGCAGTTGGAAGTTGGTCGTGTTGCCATTCTTAAAGATGACCGGAACTGCCTGATTGCTGTATGTGGCAGCAGGTGCAGCCGTATCGGTCGGCGCGTTGTAGATGCCGGTCAACGTAAAGTCGAGAGTTGGGATCTCGCCAACCTGGCCATTAACTGTGAACGTTCCGCGGCAACCGGTGATTTTGTGCAGCACACCATCGATGTTGTAGTAGATGCTGACGCTGCTGAACGTGTCGCTGACTGGCTTGTATGCCACGTTCGCGGCAATGCTGTAAACGCTGGTCGCATCAGGCGTGAATGTAGTGGTGGTCTTCTGCACCGTTGCGACCTTAGTGCTGCCGACATAATCGGTAATAATGCCGCTCGAGCCACTGCCGGTGCCGCTGGTGATCGAGATCACCATGCCGTTGTAAATGTCGTCTGTAGCGCTTGCGCCGGCTGCAAGCGTAATGCTGCCAGCCGACCCTGCCTGTGCAGTGCCGGTGAGCGCTGCAGCTGTTGTCGTCGCGCTGAACCCACAGGCTTGAATCACCCGACCAAATGCCGGGGCAGTGCCAGCGCTGCCGCTGCCTGCCATCTCAACCTGGAATGTCACCTCAACGCGGGTGTTGGCCAGCAGCTGCTGCGATGCACCAAGGTACGGGCGGATCAGCTCACGATCGACGGTGTCGCTCTGAAGGGGCGTGATCTCAAGTTCACGCACCAGAATCGCATCAGTGCCGGCTGGCGTGCTGTCGGTTGCGTAGGTGGCTTCGGTCTTTGCCAGAATCAGGCGTTTGCGGCTCAGGAGCGGCATCGGTCAATTCCTCAAGGCTGGAGGGTTGTGCCGGCTCTTTGCCGGTGTGCGGATCCAAGACGCAGGAGCCGCCTTGGCCGTGGTATTCATTTCCCATATTAACCGCTCAAGCTGTGCCCAAATTGGCGACACTGGTGCGATAGCGAATTAGATAGTCGCAGGCAATCACGCCAGCCGGCTGGTCTGCTTCCACCAGTTCAAAATTGACGCCCTGCGGTTGCACATCAATCGCATACCCACCCAGGGTCAGGTCAGCCATCAGCTTGGCGTGCAGGCTTTCGATGGTCGGGTCAGCGACCTGGTCCGGCACGTTGCCGCGCACGATCACTGCTATGCGCACAGTCAGTGACCAATCCAGCGTCGGCAGACTGGTGTTCTGCTGGGCCGAATCACTAACCGGTTCGATCACCAGCGCTGGGCTTTCGCCTCTGCTGAGTGGCTCGACCCGGCTGCGATAGATGCGCGTGCTCACGCCCGTCGTACCCGTTAGCGCGCTCGCTACAGCTGCCAAGATTGATTCGCGGCGGGTTGTCATGCGCTAGCCACCTGAACGACGGTGCAGATAATGCCTGGAATGCTGGGGTGCGCTGGGTTTGCAGAAGCTGCCTCGGCGTGGATATATGCTGCCACGTTGGCTGCGAGTGTTGACCTTGAAGGGGCCGCTCATGTCTTCTGCAAAGCGATCTGAACAAACTTGCCGTCATCGATCAGCATCGTCTCGCGGACCGTGTATGCCACGCTGTCCACTGTGATCGAACTGCCGCGAGTCAAGCTGCCAAAGTCAGACCCCTTGGCGGTCAGGGTGTAGTCCGTACTCAGAACCATGCCATTCGCCAGCACTTGGCTTGGCATGTCCAAGATGCCTAGAGCAGTAACGGCGCCAGCTGTGCAGCTGACGCCGAAGTCTGCCAGGAAGATGTCAAGATCTTCCGTGATGGCCATCAGCTGTACTTCTTCGAGCCGAGAGCAACAACCGAAACAGCGCCGGTGCCTGTGCCGCCAGTCACGGTGAACAGCACCCGAACATAACGACGCAGGTCGTTGCTGTTCAGGTAGATCTTCTCATGAAAGGCGGTGTTGGCAGCAGCAGCGGTGAAGCCGCCACCGGTTGCATCGACAAAGTCGCCGCTGGTGGTGGTGTTGCTGGTCTGGATCTTGGCGGTCAGGGTGACGCTAGCGCCAGCAGCAGCTGCGTCGATGATGAAGGCGATGTCGCCTTCATAATCCACCAGGTCAACGTTGGCGGGGGTGCCAGCGCCCGTGGATGCGACCACTGCGTTGTTGTGAAGCTCAAGGAGATCGGTCTTCGATCCCAGGTTGTGAATGGTCATGGTTTCGCCCTCCGTCGAGGGGATGATGGTTTGCGGAGCGGTTGAGCAATAGCCTCAACCACGTCGGCCACCTCTGTGGCCACTTCGATTGCTTTGTTGATACCGATGAGCAGCTTGGCGTCGGAAGGGGATGCCTGAACGACATCCCCAACACGAACCACCTGGCCCGCCAGCATCGTTTGCCGTAGGACCTGAATCAACATCAGAGGCTGTCGTTACCGCGGCTGAACGACTCAGGATGACGAACAGCGATGTCCACATCCTGCATGGCCACCACGCGCACAGTCCCAGAGGTGCTGTGGGTGTAGGGGTCAACCATCAAATCAAGGCCGGAGAAGTAACCGATGATAAGGTCAGCAAAGTTGCCGAACCACAGATCGCCGGATGCAACCTGGTTGGAGAGCACGCCGCTGTAGCCGTTGACTTCGTTGCCTTCCATCACAAACAGACCGGACCCAGCGTCCTTAGCTGTGGTCTTCAGACCGCCACGCATCGCAGCGTTCATCAGATAGACCGGGCTGCCGAGCAGCGCGTTGGCAGTTGCCACGTCGCTCTCAAGCGCCACAACCTCAGCGAAGGTGGGGATTGCAGCGGCGAAGTTCTCAGTCCCGATGCCGGTGGTCAGCTTCAGGCCAAGGGGTTCGCCATTGCTGCCGGTGCCATAAAGACCAGCCAGGTCGATCTTGAGCGCCAGCACACGTGCTAGATCGTTACGAACCATGTTCTCAACGTCGATGCTGGACTGCAGCACCAGGCGGCGGCTGTAGTCAGTGAACGCGGCAACCGTC
>Ga0172373_10008905_pt1 | contig 12620 bp, 11 predicted proteins | sample Lak10m_2_FD_114546 | JGI IMG/M metagenome (GOLD analysis project Ga0172373, IMG submission 114546) | Freshwater microbial communities from Kabuno Bay, South-Kivu, Congo - kab_092012_10m | ecosystem: Environmental > Aquatic > Freshwater > Lake | place: Democratic Republic of the Congo... | reverse complement strand
TAACAAGCTTCTTATCCCTGAATGGGGTTTCAACGAATCTATAGCTGAACCAAGAGAGCAAACCAGTTGTAAACAACAGTCCTACCACTAAATGCGTAGAGAATTCATCCTCAGTGAAATAATGCCTCGCAAATGCCAGTATCGGTTGATGCCATAAATAGGCACTGTAACTTATCAGGCCGATTCCTACTAATAATTCATGCCTGAGAATAGCGCATGTAATCGTCCCTTCTTGCGCAAACAGAATTATCAGTAACGTGCCAAGTGTAGGCAACAGGGTGTACACACTAGGGTGGGGTGTTTCCTTGCTGAAGAGCATGCTTGCAGACAGTATGAGTATTAGTCCTGTTATACTCAGCGACTCAACTAATGTTTTTGGCCACTGCTTATTCACATGCTTGAAGTAAAGAAACGCGAATGCTCCGACAAGTAATTCCCACATTCTACTCGGCAATAGATAGAAGGTTGCCGTCGGTTCATTTTCACTCCCCCAGTTGGCCATTACCAAACTAAGCAACAAAAGTGCAAAAGTAATTACCCAGATCCAACGTTTTTCAAAACGCCAGACAAACATTAAGAATAACGGGTAAACAATATAAAATTGCTCTTCTACCGCCAAGCTCCAAGTATGGATAAGGGGTTTTAAATCAACCGAAGTATCGAAGTATCCGGCTTCATTCAAAAACAATATGTTCGATGCGAATGCAAAGGTAGCAACAATACTCTGCGAAAAGTCTTCCATTTCATTAGGAGGAAGGAGATACCAAGCAAATGGCAAACTGACCGTTACAACCAAGAAGAGTGCAGGCAATATTCTTCTTGCTCTCCGTTCATAGAACCTTGCAATACTAAAACCACCCGCTTCCATCTCTGAAAGAATAATGGTGCTAATCAGATACCCACTAATAACAAAGAATACGTCGACGCCAACGAACCCACCACGGAACACACTGACTCCCGCATGGTAGAGAATCACAGGCATCACTGCGATTGCACGCAAGCCGTTTATTTCACTCCGATAGCGCATTCAATTTCCAACCATATTCCATAATCCAGGCCATCTATTAAGCAGCCCCGTTTATATCCCCAGTCTGCACGATTTCTTCATAGCTGCCGACGCGGCTTATCGAGCCGTTAATCAACTCTACGATCCGATCGCACCCCTTAAGGGTTGACAGCCGATGCGCGACGATCAGTACGGTAACCTCGTTCGAGAGGTTATCGATCGCATCCATCACCGAACGTTCTGTTCCCTCATCCAGCGCGCTGGTCGCTTCATCGAAGACGATGACATCGGCCTGTTTGTATAGAGCACGAGCGATCCCGATCCGTTGGCGCTGACCACCGGACAGGCGCACGCCGCGCTCTCCGACGCGTGTCTCATATCCTTGACCCAAGGCTTCGATGGTTTCCGCGATCTGGGCCTTGCGGGCCGCTTCGCGGACACGGGCGAGATCTATCTTCTCCACCCGGGTACCTATGGCGATGTTCTCTGCGATGGAGGTATCGGCAAGAAAGATCGCCTGAGGCACATGGGCGACATGCACTTGCCAGGAGCGATTATTAGCCGGGATGATGGCCTGACCATCGACCCGGAGACTACCCTCGGTGGGTCGCAACAAACCCATGATAATGTCGAGCAGCGTACTCTTACCGCTGCCCGTGGTGCCGATGAAGCCAATCCTCCTGCCCTTGGGGATCACAAGCTCCACTTCTTTCAATACCCAAGGCGTCTGCGCTGAATAACGGAAGGATAACTTATCCATGACGATGTCACGCTGGAACGGAATCGGCTTCGGTGAAGATTCGGTAGCATGCGCCGGGATCGGTTGATCTAATAGTTCTAGGGCGTCTCGCAACGACGCCTGCCCGCCACGGGCAAGGGTCCAATTGGCATACGATTGCTGCAAAGCCGGAAGGAGCCGCTGCGCCCCCAGCGCTAACGCGCCCAAAACGGGTACGGCACTGGTAAATCCCGCCGCGTTCCCAGCGAGCGAATAGGCCAGTATCGCAATTAACACCATCCCCAACGCCTCGATGGCGAAACGCGGAATGCCGGCGATGATCTGGACATTAGCCCGGGCGCGTCGCAAAGGAAGATCCGCCTCCCGAAATATCTTGCAATAAGTCTCCTGGATCCCATCGATCAGTACATCGCGAATACCGCCCAATCCTTCTTGCAACGCCTTCATCACCTGACCCTGCTCATACGCAGCGCGTTGGCTGTTGATCAGCACCCGTCTCTTCGTGAAACCGATGATGGCCAGATAGATGGTGCCGAAACCGGCGAACGCTGAGACGGCGATGAGAGGCTGAATGGCAAACAACACCGCTAGAATCGCGACCAGCATAAAAGCGGAACTGGTGATGATTAGCATGGGCAAAATGGTCAAATGCACGACTTCATTCGCCTTCTGAGATACCGCTGCTATCACTTCGCCGCTGTTACGCGCCACATGGACGGAATAGGGTTGATAAAGCGTACGGCGGTAGATGCTGATGCTCAGGTCTGCACCCACGGCATGACTCAGGCGCGTCTGCGCCCATAACAACCCAAGCCGCATTACCCCCGAGAGCACGGCTGCAACCGAAAAGGCGATAGTGAGTGGCATGAGCAACTGCCAAGGCTCGTTGATACCCAGTAGAGGGATCACGGGTTGCAAAAAAGCATGCCCATATAATTGCCCGGGATTGGTGAGTACCGCCAGGAACGGTAGAACCGCGCCGATGCTGACGACCTCCGCAAAAGAGGCCGCAACCATCAACAGCAACAGCAGCGCGAATTGCTTGCGGCGGCGCGGCGCGATATGCCCCCAGAGCCGAACAAGGTTTTCTTTCATGCGGTCTTGACCCGGTATTGATCCCGGCTCATCCGAGCATATCCCAAGACAGGGCAGTGCCGCGTTTCACATCCACACGAACCGTCTTGCCCTGCACATGATCAAGATACTTGGTCGGCAGCCCCAGGCCGGGACGGATCGCGCGGACGTTCTCTCGGGTCAGGACTTCGCCTGCCTTGATATCCTTCACGACATACAGCGAGCGTCGGAACTGGATGGACTTTTTCTCTGCAGCGGTGAGGCCGTAACTCACCTTGCCCAGCGCCTGCCATGCGCGTTTGCTCTCGACGACCAGTGCGGCCATCTCGGCAGGCTCCATCGAAAACGCGCTGTCCACGCCTCCATCCGCACGGCTCAACGTGAAATGCTTCTCGACGAGCGTCGCCCCCAGCGCGACGCTCGCCACCGACACCCCCACGCCCATGGTGTGGTCGGACAGCCCGACTTCGCAGTCGAACAGATCTCTCAAATGCGGGATGGTCAGAATGTTGGTGTTTTCCGCCGTCGCCGGGTAGGTACTGGTGCATTTCAGCAGGATCATATCCTTGCATCCGGCTTCGCGAGCGGCGCGCACGGTCTCGTCCAGTTCCGCCACAGTTGCCATGCCGGTGGAAATGATCATCGGTTTACCCGTCGCCGCCACCTTGCGGATCAGCGGGATGTCCGTGTTCTCGAACGAGGCGATCTTGTAACAGGGGACATCCAGACTCTCCAGGAAATCGACCGCCGTATCGTCGAACGGCGTGGAAAAACCGATCATCCCCAGTTCGCGGCAACGGTCGAAGATCGGCTTGTGCCATTCCCACGGCGTGTAGGCCTCGCCGTAGAGTTTGTAGAGCGACGTGCCCGCCCACAGGCTGTTCGTGTCGCTGATGTGGAACTCGCGCTCGTCCAGATCGATGGTCATCGTGTCTGGTGTGTAAGTCTGTATCTTCAGCGCGTGGGAGCCGCACCTGGCTGCCGCCTCGACGATCTCCAGCGCACGCTCCAGTGACTGGTTGTGATTGCCGGACATCTCGGCGATCACAAAGGGTGGCTTGTCTCGGCCAATTTGCCGATTTTCAATACGCATCCATTTTCTCCGGATAACTCATTCAAATAATCGCACGCCCGAGCATGAAAGCCTCCGCCGCCGCACAGCCTATCGTCGCGCCACGCCACCCGGCAAGATGCTCTACGGCCTTGATGGAACGAGGGTGCGGGAATGCCCTCATTTCAGGAGCATACGCATTCAATGCCGCCAGTTTTCTATCGAGAAAATCCGTGACGTCAAAGAAATAGTCCGGGGCGAACTGCATGCCGGAAGCTGCGGGACGCCATTCGGTACTGGATGGCACTTCAAAGAACAGCAAGGTTCTTACCCAATGTCCTGGCTGAGGGCGACATGCCGTAATGACGGCATCGTGGAGAACCTGGTGGTCGACATTCACGTCTCCGGTATGATGCGTCAACACCATATCCGGTTTATGAAGCTCGATCTCGGCTTCGACGATCTTGACGACATCGAGCAACTCCATTCCGTCCATACGATTGTCCGGCAACGAAAGCAATTTGACCGATGCAACCTCCAGAATCCCGTTAGCTACTTCGGCGCATTTAGCCAACTCGGACAGCTCCTGCTCATGCATCGCCGGATCACGCACGATGTTGCGGCTGGTCGCCCCCTCGGCCACGATAACTACGTGAACGGCCCAACCTTCGTCCGCAAGTCGGGCGATCGTGGCGCCACAGCCCAGCACTTCATCATCCGGATGCGCGGCAATTACAAGGGCAACCTTCATGGCTTCTTCCTCGTTATTTTTACATCGGCGATGATGCAATCAGGCTTCAGGCTTGCTCGGCTGAACTCCAGACAGAATTTCCCTGTTTCGAGGAATGCCGGCGGATAACCATTCGCATCAAGCATGCGAATATAGTCAAATGCTGCCTCCAGTGATTCCAGCGATCCGATATTTCCATCCTGTCGGGTGCGCCGACGGAAAGTGGTCGGCTCACCGATCTGTGGCTGCGGCTCAGGCATCTCCTGCAAAATCGTCTCGATCATTTCCCCCGTCAATTGACTGGCGCGCATCAATATCTCCTCCGCCGTACCCAGCAAGGACAATGGACGCTTCAGGTATACCGGCCCGGCATCCAAATCCGCAACGCAACGCAACGCCGTCAGCCTGGTTTCCTCGATCCCTCGCGCAACAAGATTCTGGAGCGGGCTGCCCCCCCGACCAAAAGGCACGTCGGTCATATGAAAGATCACACATTCGAATCCTTCATAAATTTCCGCAGGAATCTTCCACGACCAATGAAGGAAAAAGACGTAGCTCGGCATGAACGCATTGAGTCTGGACGGATCGAGCTCGGATTGCTCTCGAACACGAAGCACCTCCAGACCGAGTTTGGCCCGCAGCATCTGCTCAAGCGCATCATGCCGCTCATGTGGAGATGCAATTACCACACGTAGATTGTCCGCCATACTTATCCTCAAACCTTCAAAACCATGGACCGATATTGTTCCGAAAATCCCGCCGCCTGGAAAACGCGTAATGACGCAAAATTCTCAGGCAAGATTTCTGCGGACACTGCGCTCGTTTCCGGATGATTACCCCTTAACCAGTTGAGTCCTGCGAACAACAGGGCTCGCCCCATTCCTCTCCCCGCCATCTCCGGATCGAGATAAATTGAAATCACCGCCGACTCTGATGAATCGAAATCGAAGCGAACGACCCCCAATGCCCGCTCCTCTGAAAAACCTATTAGCAGGGCACGCCGGGAATCGGCAAGACTACGATTCCACCATTCGATATGCGTATCCAGGCTTACCGGCGATGGATCAAAGAAATATCGACGAGTCGATTCGCAATTCCTCCAAGGCCAGACAACTGGCGCATCGTCTGCTGTAGCCAACCTCACATATACGCCATCCGTCCCTACACCCATTCCCGGATGCCAAATCTCGCTGACGATACGCAAAGCCCCGCCTCCATCGACCGCATTCATCGCCGCATTCGAAATCAGTCTCAGCAAGGCTGCGTTTTCAAGCAGGCCTTTCGTGTGACGCCTGATCAAATCGACAAGATCGCCGCCGCCATTTGGCGCGTATAGCAAACCCGCCTCGGCGGCATCAATGATCTGTCTTCGCTGATTATCGGCTGTGCAAAGACTCAGGGCGGGCAGACCCAGGCAACAGCGCTCCCATGTCGCCGAGCCGCCTGCGCCTATCGCAAGGTCGGCGGCCGCCATCAGTTCGGCCATTCGGGCGGTTTGCACATGGCAAGAGTAACCCTGCGTCGCACAGGCTTGTTCGATCTCCGACCGGTGCGGATGCTGTGCGCCGATGACCACGTCAATCTCGACTCCCTTGATGTCCAGCCCCGCCAATGCCTCGATCGCAAGGCCGGTGTAATTGCCCGCATCGACGCCGCCGAAGAACACCAGAATGCGCCTGACCGTGCCCTTTCGTGGTTTGACTTGATCGCGCATTTTGCGGAACTCTTTCCGCAGCAAGGCATAGTGCGGGCCGAGCAACATGCGGCAGTGTTCCGGCACCTTGCCGTCATAGCGGGTCTGCATATCCCGGTAGTAGTTTTGGTCCAGCAGTACATCGCAATCGTGTTGGCGGTCGGCAAGATCGTCGATGGCCATGATCTTCCCGGCGGTGTTTCGCATGGCGCTTTCCCAGCGCGCGTCCAGCGCGTAGTGATCGACGACCAGCCAGTCCCATTTCCGCCCCCCCAAAACCGCGGCGGAATCCTGAACGTCCCGGTCCTGGCTGGTTCCCAGCCACGAAGAATGTGCCAGGTCGCCCGCCGCCTCCCCGGCGGCGTTATCCAGCGGCGCAAATTCGATGCCGCGCGATTCCAGCATGTCGCTCAGGTAGGCCGGCAGGCCGCGGCTGACGAAGCGTATTTGCGCACCGCGCTGTTGTAGAGCTTCGGCCAGTGTCAGGCAGCGCATGAAATGGCCGGTGCCGATCCGGCTGGTCGCATCGAGGCGGAAAGCCACTCCGAGGTTCACGACTTTCCCTCCCGGCTCATCCGCGCCAGCGCCAGCGCCATCCGGTAATCGTCCATGTCGTCGATGTCTACGGCTCCGACCCAGTCCATTGGGAAATAGCGATGGTCCGGACCATAGAAGGTGCCGGCTTCAAGCAGCGCGTCGCGCCCGGCTATCCAGATGGCGCCGGTGGGGCAGTAAAGGTGCTCCAGGTCTTGCGAGCGCTTGCTCATTGCTTCCGGGAAGAGGCGGGTCGGCACCCTGTCTGCATCGAGTTTCACCGCCCACCATGGGTTCATCCAGCCGAAGCGGAAACAGCTGATCTGGTAGTCGAGGTTGCGCGCCTGGAAACTATCCATTGCCGCCCGGATGTGACCAGCATCGCGCAGGGGGCAGTTGGGCATGAGTTGCGCGACCCGGTCGAAGCGGGTCTGCCAGTGCGCTTCCGCCTGTTTCAATGCGCTGATGGTCGCCAAGCTGGATGGCGCCGCATCGTCGGCATTTTCCTGGCGCAGGAAGGGCACGGATGCGCCGGCTGCAATCGACACCTCCGCGATTTCCTCGCTATCCGTCGAGACCAGGACACGGTCGAAGCAATCGCTCTCCAGCGCGGCCCGTATCGTCCAGGCGATCATCGGCTTTCCGTCGAAGTCGATGATGTTCTTGCGGGGGATGCGTTTAGAGCCGCCGCGTGCCGGGATGATGGCGATGCGCTGCACTACCACACGCTCCAGCCGCCGTCGGCGACCAGTACATGACCGTTGACCGCCGAACTTGCGTCGCCGAGCAGGAATTCCACCGGCCCGATGACTTCGGGGTCTTTCAGCATGCGGCGCGACGGCACCAGTTGAGCGTACCGCGCAAGGAACGCCTCGTCGACACGGCCCTCGACGCCTCCGTAGGCCACGCAATTGACGCGGATGTGTTGCGGCGCAAGGCGCACCGCCAGCTCGCGCGTCAGATGATGCAGCGCTGCTTTGCTGACGCCATACTGAATGGGAGATCGGTCCAGCGTGCCGTCATAGAGGGCGGGGTTGGGTACTACTTCACCATACATGGAGCCGATGTTCACGACAGCTTGCAGTTTGTGGCCTGCGGAACGCGCCAGACACATCGACAACTCGTAGGGCACGACGACATCCATCTCGAATTCACCGACGAAGGCTTCGCGCTGTGTCGTGCCGTCCGCTTGCACCGCCAGCATCTCGATCGAGCGCGCATTGTTCACCAGATGCGTGACGGCAATGCCGCGCGCCGACAATTCGTCGACTAGCCATTGTGATGCACCCGGCTGTTGCAGGTCGGCCGCGATGCCTGTGACCTGTCCTTTGGTCGGGCCGATGTCGGAGACCAGGCTGTCCACGCGCGACTGCTCGCGCGAGGTCGTGACGACATTCCAGCCGTGCTCTGCGAAGTGACGGACGAGCACTTGTCCGAACTTGCCGGTTCCGCCGGTCAATAGCAGCGTCCTGTTCATTTGCGCAACCCCGATTCGATGATCGAGACGACTTGCCGGTTGAATTCGATCGGTGAACGGCAGGTTTTGGTCCTGATACCTTCGACGAACTCGTTCAGCGCGGTCTTGAACGCGGAGAATGCATCCGCGAATACAAGCTCTTGCCAGCCCCGTTCGCCGTGGATACGTATCGACAACGGCGCCGCAATCTCCTTGCCGAAGGCGGAAAAGTCGGCGGTGATGCCGTTCCCGAAGCCGACCGAGACCGACAGGCCGCCTCCGGCAAAAGTGCGGGAGCGGGCGCTGGCGATGTCCGCCGGCGCTCCTATGATCTGCAACGATGGCTCGATGATGTGCACTGCGTATTTTTCCCAGCTCTTGGGCGTGGTCGCCTGGAGATGTCTGACCGGGCCGATCCGCTCGCGATCGCTCTCGCTCAATATTAGTTCTTTCGCATAGCGGAGCGCCGAGCAGGTGTATATCTGCCCTTCATATTGCTGGAGCCGGTAGAGCGCGTCCATGCCATCCAGGGATAGCGAAATCGGTTTGTCGATGTAGATGGGGATGCCCGCTTCAAGGAACGGCGTGGCAAATGCAAGGTGGTTCTCGGCATCGTCGCGGGCGAGCAGCAGCGCGTCGATCTGGCCGAGCATCGCTGCCGGTTCGTCCACCAAGTGCGAGATAAGCGAGGCCTTGGCGACCCGATGGGACATTTCGGCATCCTGGGTCCAGATATGCGTGACTTCCACACCGGGAATGCGCGCGTCCGGCCAACTTTGTTCCGCAAGGTATTGCGGGATCACCGGGTATTCGCAGGCTTTCATGTGTTCCAGCGAATAGCCGTTGCAGATCGCCGCCCAAGAATAGGGATGACCGTTGCCTTCAGAAAGGCCGATCACGCCCAGTTTTAGCGTCATTTGAGTTTCCAGTTGGAGGGCTCAATAAGTTGAGGATCATTACACGACAAGCCCGCGCCCTCAATGGTTGGCGCATCGGGCCAGATCGTGATTAATTCCTCTAGATGTTGGAGGTTTTCCACGCCGACAATGATCCTGGATATACCAGTTTTTGCCTTGGTAAAACCTATGCAAACAGTCAGTTCGCTACCCCCATATTCGTCGACTAATGAGTCCCATTGTTGCCAGAGTGAGGCCCATCGTTCAAAGTATACGGGGCGCAACCTTTGCTGCATCAAAAGCAAGCCCTGCAAGAATATAGAGCGGGTATGAACTTCAATACCGGAATCTGATAAGCGTCCCAGCCACCCGCTCTTAACTAAGCGCTGATCAAAGATGCTGAATGGAGCCTGTACTAGATCGGGTGTCATCGCCCGTAATAGATTGGGCAGTAACTGCGGGGAATAGATCGAGTATCCGACTTTCTCGACCAAGCCATCGGCCTTAGCTTTCATTAGACCCGCTGCGATATTAACCCCCTGGGATCTGAGTATGTCTGCGGGGTTGTGTAACAGTAGCCCATCCAATCGGTCGACCTGGAGCCTGCTCAGGGACTGCCGAACATGGCTCAACACCCATTCTTTCCCATCCACATGGTCTCCAGGTAATGGCGGCACCTTGGTAACTATCTTCCAATTGCCGACGCCGACATTTCCCAGAACCTGTTCGCTGTCGCCATAGGCGGCAGCTGTATCTAAGGTATCGATGCCCGTAAGTCGAGCCCTGCTAAGGATACGGGCAGCCTCGTCGGGGTGCGTTTTACCAGCTGTATTCGAGACACCATAATCTAGACCGAATTGCACAGCCCCTATCGCCAACCTCATGCGTTCATAATCCTATGCAATGCAGCGACGACCATATTCTGCTGGCTAGCCGTCAGCGCCGGATACATGGGCAGACTGATTGCTTCTTTGTAATAACGCTCTGCTTCCGGAAAGTCACCTCGTTTGAAACCAAGAGCTTCGTAATATGGCTGTAGATGAACAGGAATATAATGTAGGTTGACGCCTATGTCTTGTGCGCGCAACAAGTCGAATACTTCGCGATGCGATAGTTTCAATTTATCCAGTTCTAGGCGGATGGGATACAGATGGAAAGCTGAATAGCTATCCGGATGCTGCCATGGTGTTTGCATGGGCAGATTGCTTAACAAGGCATCATATCGTTGAGCGATACTATGGCGCTTGTTCACATATTCATCCAGGCGGGATATTTGGCTGTATCCTAAAGCAGCATGGACATCCGTCATCCGGTAGTTGTACCCGAGCGAAATTTGTTGATAGTACCAAGCGCCATCAGATGCATGGCTCATGTGCCCGGGGTCACGGGTGATGCCGTGGCTGCGCAGGAGGGACATCTTATGGGCGATTTCACCGTCATTGGTCAGGGCCATGCCGCCCTCGGCGGTGGTAATGATCTTGACCGGGTGAAAACTGAAGACGGTGATGTCACTGTAACGGCCATTACCGATCGGCTCATTCTGATAGCGGCCGCCGATGGCATGGGAGGCGTCCTCGATGATTTTGAAACCATAGCGCTGCCCGAGCGCATGGATGGCCTCCATCTCGCAGGGCTGGCCGCACAGATGTACGGGGATGACAATCTTGGGCAGTCTGCCCTCGCGCTCCGCTTGTTCCAGTTTGGCAGCCAGTGCGGCCGGGCTGAGATTGTGGGTGCGCGGGTCGATGTCGACGAAATCGACCTGTGCGCCGCAATAGAGCCCACAATTGGCGGAGGCCACGAAGGTAATGGGGCTGGTCCAGAGCCAGTCTCCCGCCCCCAAGCCCAGCGCCAGGCAGGCGATATGCAAAGCGGAGGTGGCGCTGTTGACGGCAACCGCATGCGGTACGCCGCAGTAATCCGCTACGGCTTGTTCGAAACGGGGGACCATCGGGCCTTGGGTCAAGAAGTCAGAACGCAGAACGTCCGTTACTGCGTCGATATCGGCTTGAGTTATGTCTTGACGACCGTAGGGTATCATGGGTTGTCCTAAAGAGTGGGGTCGATATGCTCACGAATCAGCTGGCGGATTTGCTCGACACTGAGAAAGTCCGGATTACTGCCACTGTCGTAAGCAAACCCCTGAGGTACAGGTTTACCGCCCATAATTTTGGAGTAGTATTCTAAATTACGAATACCCACTGCCGGCAGGATAGCATAGTATTGACCAAGATCGATAGTATTGAAGCTGTCACTCGCGGTAATCATTTCTTCATGAATCTTCTCTCCGGGTCGAATGCCAGTGACCGGGTAATCACAGTCCGGCCCTATAGCTTGCGCCACATCAGTAATTCGATAGCTGGGAATCTTAGGCACGAATATCTCACCGCCATGGGCATTTTTTAGTGCCCATAATACCATATCCACTCCTTCCTGCAGACTGATATTGAAGCGTGTCATCTCGGGATCAGTGATAGGTAAAACCCCCGATGCACGCTTTTCCAGGAAGAAGGGTATTACTGACCCACGGCTGCCCATGACATTGCCATAACGCACGACGCTAAACCGCAAATCACGACCGCCTTTAATATTGTTGGCCGAAGTGAATAGCTTATCCGAGCATAACTTGGTAGCTCCATAGAGGTTGATTGGAGCTGCCGCTTTATCAGTGGATAACGCCACAACCCGCCTGACTTGAGCATCCAAACATGCTTCAATGATATTCTGCGCGCCAAAAATGTTGGTTTTGATGAATTCAAACGGATTATATTCGGCCGCAGGCACTTGCTTAAGGGCTGCGGCATGTATGACGGTATCAATCCCCTCCAGCGCTCTGCGTATACGTGCACCGTCTCTTACATCTCCAATAAAATATCGCAACCCTGTATATTTTGCCTCGGAGAACTGTTGAGCCATCTCAAACTGCTTGAGTTCATCGCGACTGAATATAACTAGACGTTTTATACCAGGATAGCGGTGCAGTATAGTTTTTACGAAGGCTTTACCGAAAGACCCGGTGCCCCCGGTAACCAGGATACTTGAATTATTTAGCATAAATATTTTTTGATCTCATAGTTAATCTTGGGCATACAAGATGAGTGTACTGAGCGTCAGGCCAAGTTAGTCTAAATGAAAGTATTTTAGCGTTGCCCAAGAAAATGCGTAACTACCAACCCTCAAATGCCAGCCTGAGGGTGTCGAAGGGGTTGAGGCCGTTCAGCTTGCTGGTTTCCCAGATGGAACGGATGACGCAAAAGGCATCGGCACCGCCGACGGCGCGAAAGCCGCCGATCACTTTCAGCTTGACGCAAGACCTGCCGCACCCTGCGCTCGGCGAGGTGGTTGTCGAACGGGACGCGCCAGTCGGTGAGGGACCGCAAGACCTGCTCCTTGTAATCCCGCAGCCGGAGCAGCAGGTTGGTCGCCTCGTGCTGCTTGGCC
>Ga0172373_10008902_pt1 | contig 12626 bp, 16 predicted proteins | sample Lak10m_2_FD_114546 | JGI IMG/M metagenome (GOLD analysis project Ga0172373, IMG submission 114546) | Freshwater microbial communities from Kabuno Bay, South-Kivu, Congo - kab_092012_10m | ecosystem: Environmental > Aquatic > Freshwater > Lake | place: Democratic Republic of the Congo... | reverse complement strand
CTCAAATCAGAAATGACTGAATCGTTCCTCTCTGGTATGAGGGAACTTTTTGAAGCACATTATGTTTCCATCCCTGAAGATAGATACAATGTTGTCGAGAGTATGGTAGAAAAACTTGATGAAATGGAGACTAAACTCAACGAGCAGATCGAAAGAAATGTCTCCCTGAACAAACGACTTGCTGAGTCGGTTGCCGATGGGATCGTATCTGAAATTGCTGAGGGTCTTGCCCTTAGCCAAAAAGAGAAGCTCGCCCAACTCGCCGAGAGTGTTGAGTTTGAAAGTGAAGAATCATATCGTGAAAAACTGGAAACTCTGAAGGAGTCATACTTCGGTCAGAGAGTTCAGAAAGAGACTTCAGATCAGGTGCTGAACGAAGAAGCCCCCAGTTTTTACACTGGTGCAATGGGCCAATACCTGAGTATCCTGGATCAAGTCGCTAAAAAGTGAATTTAAGATTATCAAACACAAAAACACTTACCCATAGGTAAAAGCAAATGTTCCAATCTGAACATCTGCAGGAGAAGTGGGCCCCTCTGCTTAATCATGCTGGCCTTGGTGAAATCAAGGACTCCCATCGTAGAGCGGTAACCGCTTGCCTGTTAGAAAACCAAGAGCGCTTTATGCGCGAAGAAAGAGAATTCCTTTTTGAAGGACCAACCAACTCAGGAAACGCTGCCGGTTCTGGCGGTGGTTTCAGTGGTAGCGCTACCGCTGCTGGACCTGTTGCTGGTTTTGATCCTGTTCTGATCTCCCTGATCAGACGTTCAATGCCTAATCTGATCGCCTACGATGTCGCTGGCGTTCAACCAATGAATGGTCCTACTGGACTCATTTTTGCGATGCGTTCACGTTATACCAACCAGTCTGGAACTGAAAGCTTCTTCGACGAGCCCAATTCCGCCTTCTCAGGCCAAGACGCTGGTCTTGATCTGACCGCTGGTTTCAGTTCAGCTAATGCTGGTTTCGGTACCACAACACAGGCGGGTACTAACCCCTCTGTTCTTGGTTCAACCAATTCCCTTCAAGAAGCCTACAACGTAGGTCAAGGGATGGTCACAGGTGATGCTGAGAATCTGGATGGCAATAGTACTAATGCCTTCCGTGAGATGGCGTTCTCGATCGAGAAAGTCACCGTTACCGCTAAGTCACGTGCCCTGAAGGCTGAGTACTCCCTGGAACTCGCCCAAGACCTTAAGGCCATTCACGGTCTGAATGCTGAAGCCGAACTGGCGAACATTCTGTCCACTGAAATTCTGGCTGAAATTAACAGAGAAGTCATCCGTACCATCTACAAAGTTGCTGAGTCTGGTGCTCAGGCTAACGTTGCTACCGCTGGTACATTTGACCTTGACGTTGACTCCAACGGTCGTTGGTCGGTAGAGAAGTTCAAGGGTCTGCTCTTCCAGATTGAAAGAGACGCTAACGCGATCGCCCAAAGAACCCGTAGAGGAAAGGGCAACATCATCGTAACATCCGCTGACGTTGCTTCTGCCCTGACTATGGCTGGTGTTCTGGACTACACCCCTGCACTCAACGTAAACCTGAACGTTGATGACACTGGCAACACCTTTGCCGGCACCATCAATGGTAAGTATCGTGTATACATCGATCCTTATGCCGCTTCGGGTGGTGCTGAGGCCAACCACTACTATGTCGTTGGTTATAAGGGTTCTAGCCCTTATGATGCAGGTCTGTTCTATTGCCCTTATGTACCTCTGCAGATGGTACGTGCCGTTGGTGAGAACAGCTTCCAGCCTAAGATCGGATTCAAGACCCGTTATGGTATGGTTGCTAACCCCTTCGCTGAGGGAACCACTCAGGGTCTGGGTGCTCTTAACAAAAACGCCAACCGTTACTACAGAAGAGTTAAGGTTACCAACCTTATGTGACCTAAATACTTCCTGTGTGAAGGAAGTGTTGAGGGGACCGAAAGGTCCCCTTTTTTTCTAAATACAAATAAAACAATGAAAACATTCAAAGATTTTCTAGAACAAGTTGCACCTGGAAGAACCTCTCTTCCTTTAGATTTGAGAACTTTGAAACAAAAACAAGATGATGTTAAGAGAATTGGTCGTATGATAAAAAGTCAAGGTATCGAAAAAATCTCACCAGACTAATGAAAACATTCAAAGAATTTTGCGAAGCCGCAGGGGATCCAATCGGATCAAGTCAAGTAATTAAACTTGATGCAGAGGCTCAAAGAAATTTAAGAAATGCTGCCACACCCTCTGGTCCACCACCAATGAGACCAGTTAAACGTGACAGATTTGCTGATAAAGTTCGTACATATATGAATAACACTATCTTCTCACCGATGTAAAATGGCTGGTAATCCTTGTTTAGAACAGGTATCAAATAGAAATTTTCTTTCACCTGTCGGATTCAAATTAAAAATTAATAAGTGCCCGAAGGTTGATTTTTTGGCAGTTGCAGCTAATCTGCCAGGATTGACACTTGGAACTGCACTACAACCTAACTATCTGAAAGATATTGATGTGCCTGGTGATAAATTAATCTATGATGATTTTCGTGTCAATTTTATCGTTGATGAAGATCTAGAAAATTATTCTCAGATTTACAAGTGGATGATTGGTTTGGGATATCCGAATAGCCAAAAAGATTTTGTTGATATGAAATTAGAGGATGAATATTACCCCAAAGTATCAGATAGAGAAAATCCATACGCTGAATTTTCTGACGGAACATTACAAATTCTGAATAGTAATCTAAGACCCCAAGCATATGTTAAAATAGAGGGTATGTTCCCTGTTGCACTCTCTAGTTTGGATTTTGATGCAACACAAAATGATATTCAATACTTTACCGCATCGGTGACATTTAAATATCTGATCTTCCAACTTCTTGATAAAAACTTTGTTGAAGTATGAACCTTGAGACAATTCAGGAAATGTGGGAGAGAGACTCCCAGATAGATCCTGATGAGTTGCACACCGCCTCACTGGCGGTGCCTTCGTTGCACTCTAAATATTATCAGCTATTCAATGATCTAAGACTTCTTCGTGCAAGAGCCAAGAAGAAGCACCAATGTATTCTCCACGAACGTCATCTTTATTATTCTGGAAAGGCTGAACCCGAAATCTATGTTAATGATCCTTTTCCTTACAAAGTAAGGGAGAAAGATTCGTTACAAAGATATTTGGATGCAGATAAAAAACTGATTGAATCTGAACTCAAAATTGAGTATTACAATACGATGATTGAATTTTTGGAGAACATTATCAAAACGATTCAAAACAGAACGTTTCAGATCAAGAATGCTATCGAGTGGCAGAAGTTTATTCGTGGATATGATTAGTATTTCCAAAAAGAATGAAGTATATCTAAAGATTGAGGCTGATCCTCACGTCTATTATGAACTTAGTGATGAATTCACGTTCGATGTGCCTGGGGCTAAGTTCATGCCTCAGTATCGTAACAGGTATTGGGATGGTAAGATAAGATTATTTAATCAAACAAGTGGTGAAATCTACGTCGGTCTTCTTGACAAAATTGTATCCTTCTGTCGAAGATACGACTACGACTACGAATTCTTAAACAACAAGTATTACGGCACTCCCTTTGAAGTCAATGAAATGATTTCAAAGGAGGGTGTGCAAGATTATATGAACTCTATTTGTTCTCATTCACCCAGAGAGTATCAAGTGGAGGGAGTATACGATGCTCTAAAACATAACAGAAAACTATTAATATCACCGACTGCCTCAGGAAAGTCTTTGATGATTTACACTCTTGTGCGGTACTATATTGATAAAGGACAAAGAATCCTTCTAGTTGTTCCAACGACATCTCTTGTAGAACAGATGTATAAGGACTTTGAGGACTATGGTTGGGATTCTGAGTCATACTGCCACAAGGTCTATTCTGGTAAAGAGAAAGAAGACGATCGACCAGTTACTATTACAACTTGGCAATCAGTGTACAAACTTGATCGCAAATTTTTTGAGAAGTATAACGTAGTAATTGGAGACGAGGCGCACCTTTTCAAAAGTAAATCATTAGTCAATATTATGACTAAACTTCATCACGCGAAGTATCGTTTTGGATTCACTGGAACATTGGATGGTACACAAACACACAAGTGGGTATTAGAGGGATTGTTTGGTCCAGCTTATAAAATCATTCGAACAGATGAATTAATCGAAAAAGGCCACCTAGCTAAATTAGACATTAAGATACTTTTACTCAAACATAAACCACAGAAGTTTGAAACATTTGAAGATGAAGTTCAATTTATCATCCAAAACGAACAGAGAAATAAATTTATTCGTAATCTTGTTAGAGACTTACAAGGCAACACACTAGTTCTTTATAGTCGCGTAGAGACTCACGGAGAGGTAATTTACGATCTCATAAATAATTGTAACGATGAACGAAAAGTCTTTTTTGTTCACGGTGGAGTTGATGCAGAGGAAAGAGAAGAAATAAGAGCTATCACTGAAAGGGAAAATAATGCAATCATTGTTGCTTCATACGGAACTTTCTCAACTGGCATCAACATCAAGAACCTTCACAACGTAGTTTTTGCATCACCCAGTAAATCAAGGGTTAGAAATCTGCAATCCATAGGAAGAGTTTTACGTAAAAGTAATAGTAAAACAAAAGCCACTCTTTACGATATTGCAGATGATACAACATATGGTTCTAGAAAAAATTATACCTTGAATCATCTCATTGAGAGAGTAAAAATCTATAATGAAGAGAACTTTAACTATGAAATAATTCCTATCAAAATGGGGCAACTATGAAAGATATGTACGCAATCATAAAATTAGTCAGTGGAGAAGAGGTATTTGCACAAGTAGAAGAATTTTACGATGATGATGTAAAAGCCATTCTCGCCATTGATCCTTGCATTATCAAAGAAATACCATCAAGAAGGCAGAACTTTAGTTACTATAAAGTAGATGCCTGGATGAAAATGAGTGATGATCGTATTCATTGTATTGAACTAAAACACGTAATTTATTACACTAGATGTGACAATCATGAACTGATTGGTGCATACAAGAAGTGGGTAAGGTCTCTAAATAAGGACGATGAAGAAGATACTACACCTGTTAAGGTTGGAGTCTCTACTCATCTAGGGTATGTTTCTTCTGTCGAAGAGGCTAGAGATAGCTTAGAAAAGATCTTTAAGCTGTAGAGCCATTTTTTCAACCCTGACAGAGTTATTATACAGAGATTTGACAGCCTTGTCAAGCATCAAACATTTTGATATAATGTTAAGGTGATTATAAAAAGGGTCGATATGTACGCCGTAATGATGACAAAAAGACGCAGATCAGAACACTACGTCAACAACAAAGATTTTCTTGCAGCCATTGTTGAATACAAGGCTAACGTTCGCCGTGCACAAGAACAGGGTGAACCTAAACCACGTATCACAAATTATCTTGGCGAATGTTTTCTAAAGATCGCAACTCATTTATCCTATAAGCCAAACTTCGTGAACTATATGTTCAAGGATGATATGATTTGTGATGGGATTGAAAACTGCGTTCAATACATCAATAACTTCGATCCAGAAAAATCTTCTAATCCGTTTGCTTACTTTACTCAGATTATTCACTACGCATTTCTGAGAAGAATTCAAAAGGAGAAGAAGCAACTTGAGATTAAGTCAAAAATTATTGAAAGAAGTGGGTATAGTGAAGTGTTCTCAGATGATGGTATGATGGCTGGAACTGAGAGTGACTACAACACAATCAAGGACAACATTAACTATCGGTACAATTGATGATCTACATTGGAGTTAAATCGTGAAAGTTGCAATCATCACAGATCAACACTTTGGTGCTCGTAAAGCTTCAAAACTCTTTCATGAATTCTTTCTTAGATTTTACAATGAAGTATTCTTTCCCACTCTAGAACGTGAAGGTATCACCACAGTCATTGATATGGGTGATACCTTTGATAGTCGTAGAGGTATTGACTTCTGGGCTTTAGATTGGGCAAAAGAAAATTACTATGATCGTCTTCAAAAGATGGGTGTCACTGTTCATACGATCATTGGTAACCATACTGCATATTATAAAAATACTAACGATATCAATGCAATCTCTCTTCTTCTGAGAGAGTATGAAAACGTCATCTGTTATTCAAGAGCCACTGAAGTCAAGTTTGATAAACGCAATATTCTTTTCATCCCTTGGATCAACCAAGAGAACGAATCTGAGACAAATGATCTGATCAAAAAGTCAAAATCAAAATGTGTGATTGGTCACCTTGAACTCAAGGGATTTAATGCAAACAAGTTAGTGGTGATGGATCACGGTGCCGATAGTGATGTTTACAAAAAGTTTGATCTAGTATTGTCGGGTCACTATCATACTAGAAGTTGTAAAAACAATATTCGTTATCTGGGTAATCCCTACGAATTGTATTGGAGTGATGTTGATGACCCAAGAGGATTCCATATCTTTGACACCGAAACCTTAGAGATCACTCCTGTCAATAATCCATTCAAGATGTTTTACAACATCTACTATGAGGATACCCCTCACCAACTTCTAAAATCAGTTGATTACAGTGACAAGATTGTAAAAGTTGTTGTCCGCAAAAAATCAGACCCACTTCAATTCGAAAAGTTTATTGATAAACTTTACAAGTCAAATGTACACGAACTGAAAATAGTTGAGAACTTTGACTTTGCAGGTGTTTATGACACTGAGGATTTGGAGAGTGATGAATCTGAGGATACTGTTAGTATTTTGAATAGATATATTGATGAAGCTGAAGTTGAAATGGACAAAGCAATGTTAAAAAATATTCTCAAGGAAGTTTACATCGAAGCTTGTGAGGCTGACTGATGTACATTCTCACCATCGATGGTAGAGAGGATCAAGGGGCTTATGCCGTTGAGAACGAAGATGGTGATAAAGTACTTTTTATTTTTGAAGAAGAGGATGATGCAGAAAGATATGCAATGATGTTGACCCTATCAGATGACACTTATAAAAGACTTCAGGTTATAGAAATTGATGAAGACCTTGCCATAAAGGCGTGTGAGTCTTATGATTATCCATATGTTGTAATTCAGTCCAACGACTTGGTGATTCCAAAAGATTATGATAAGATTTAAAAACATTCGATGGAAGAACTTTCTTTCTACTGGAAATCATTGGACAGAAGTTAGTCTTGACAAGAATGAAACGACTCTGATCATCGGAACGAATGGTGCAGGCAAGTCCACCATTTTGGATGCGTTGACATTTGTGTTGTTCAACAAACCATTTCGTAAAATTAACAAACCTCAACTGATTAATTCTACGAATGAAAAGGACTGTAAGGTAGAGATTGAATTTGATATTGGAACCAGAGATTACAAAGTTGTCCGTGGTATCAAACCATCTCTGTTTGAGATCTGGGTAGATGATAAGATGTTGAATCAAGACTCCGCATCTACCGATCAACAAAAATATCTTGAGAATAACATCCTTAAGTTGAACTATAAATCGTTCACACAGATTGTGATTCTAGGATCTTCAACCTTTGTTCCTTTTATGCAACTTCCTGCAGCCAGTCGTAGAGAGGTGATTGAGGATATTCTTGATATTCGTATCTTTTCTGCAATGAACTCTGTGATCAAAGATAAGATTCGTCAAGAGAGAGATGAGATCAAAGTCTTAGAACTGAAGAAAGATGGTCTTGCTGATAAAGTGGATATGCAACGGGGATTTATCGAAGAGTTAGAGTGTCGTGGAAACGCCAATATCAATGACAAGAAAGAAAAGATCGCCAATATCACAGACCAAATTGGCGTTTATATGAAAGAGAATGCAACTTTAGAAGAGGATGTGTTCAAGTTCACTAGTGAACAGAGTATTGTTTGTGGTGCAGACAAAAAGTTATTGAAGCTTAACAATCTTCGGGGTAAAATTACACAAAGGGTATCATCGTTATCCAAAGAGTTGGACTTCTTCAAAGAGAATACGGTTTGCCCGACTTGCACACAGACGATTGACGAATCGTTTCGCTTAAATAGAATCGAAGACGTTCAAGATAAAAATCAGGATCTCCAGAAAGGTTTGAAAGAACTTGAGGAGACCATACAGTTTGAACAAGAAAGAGAACGTCAATTTAGTGCTCTTTCTAGGGAGATTACAAAACTAACACATGACATTTCTCAAAACAATACTAAGATTTCTGGACTACAACGACAGGTCGGAGATCTGGGAACTGAAATTCAAACGATTGCCGATCAGTTACAGAACAGAAATACTGAACATGAGAAGTTAACTAAACTGCAGGAACAACTGAATAGTACATTTGATCAATTAGTAACCCGTAAGACGGAAGTAAATCACAAAGATTTCATTTATACCTTGTTGAAGGATGGTGGTGTAAAAACCAAGATTGTCAAAAAATATCTGCCGTTGATCAATAGACAGGTCAATCGGTATTTACAGATGATGGATTTTTACATCAACTTCAACTTGGATGAAGAGTTCAACGAAAAGATCAATTCACCCATTCACGAAGACTTCTCTTATGCAAGTTTTTCAGAGGGTGAGAAGATGCGTATCGATTTGGCTCTGTTGTTCACTTGGAGAGAGGTCGCCGCTTTCAAAAATTCCACGAACACAAATTTGTTGATTATGGATGAAGTCTTTGATAGTTCTCTTGATGGTTTCGGCACCGATGAATTTTTGAAGATTATTTGTTACGTCATCAAAGATGCCAACATTTTTGTCATCTCTCACAAGGACGGGCTGCAGGACAAATTCGCAAGTGTCATACAGTTTGAAAAAATCAAAGGTTTTTCATGTATGGTATCTACAGATGCCCAGGAATGATGCAAGTCCCCAACAGGTTCCACCACTCTAAGAAAGAACAGAAGGTTAGACTGAAACCTCAACAGTTGAGACAGTCTCGTGCACGTCTCAAGTTCTTAAAGAAGAAATTAAAAATAAATACTTAAAAATCGTATTGCAATGATCGCGTTCCAAGATCTGTTAGAGAGAACATATGCTTCACAAGGAGCTGCAAGGGATCCTTGGAAACAGTTTCCTAAGAAGCCCCAACCACAACAGGGTCTTCCTAAAGAAGGTCCCTCAAGTCGTCTTCCTAACAGGGTTCTTCCTCCTGCTGTCGGTACCAGCGGTAGTTCACAAACTGGATTTGCATCCAGAGTAAACGCATCTAGATCTTCAAGTCCTAATAATTACAGACCTGGTGCAACTGTTCGTGCGACCGGCCCTAATATGGATAAGTTTCCTCAGTTGCAGAGATTTACAAATCAAGGCACGAATGTTTTACAACAAGTCTCTAAAGTTGCGGCCGCCGCCAGAGCTTTAAGAACTGCAACTCCACTTGGTGCTGCAGCTGCGGTGTTGAGTCCTACACCCACAGGTGACGCAACCCTCACTGGTGCATTAAAAAGAGGTGACTATAAACCAAAACAAGGGCCAAGAGGTGAAGATGAAGGTCTGACAAGAGCTCAGTCATTTGATAAAGCTTTCAAGTCAGCAAGACGTGCAGGGAAGTCTGGATTTGAATGGAGAGGTGGTACGTACACTACAAAGGTCAAGTGATGGACAGTTGAGAAACTGGCCACAAGACCCCTGGCGACCCTGCCAGGGGTTTTATAATATGTGCATACTGAAAGAGTCCTATGTCCGTCCGTTTTGAGATCAAAGATCAACTTGCACGACTTCTTGCTCAGGAAGATCTCATCGTCGAACACAAGAATGTTGAGACCGCTTCCTTCGATGTAGATCGTCGTGTCTTGGTTCTTCCATTGTGGGAAAGGGCTTCATCTGAAGTCTATGATATGTTAGTTGGACACGAAGTTGGTCACGCATTGTATACTCCCAACGAAGACTTCTCTGCACTCAAAGCTCCGAAATGTTACCTCAATGTTGTTGAGGATGCACGTATTGAAAAGTTGATCAAACGTCGTTACCGTGGTCTTGGTAAGTATTTCATTCGCGCATACAAAGAACTCAATGAACAAGACTTCTTCGGTACCGCAGGGTGCGATTTGACTAAGTTCTCTTTCATTGATCGTATCAATCTCTTTTTCAAGGGTAATGATGAGATTCGATTCTCTGAGCAAGAGATGGTTTACGTTAGAAAGGTCGCTGATGTGATGACCTTTGAGGAAACTTGTCGTCTTGCTGAAGAAATTTATCAGTTTGCTCAGGAAGAAAAGGAGAACCAAGAACAACTTCCCGATGCCAACTTCAAAGGTGAAAGTCAACCTGGTTCTGGTGATCTGACACAAGATTCTGAAGAGTCCGACGATGAAGAGTCTGAAGAGTCTCAGTCTGGTGAATCTTATGGTGGTACGGCTGACAAGTCTGGTTCCAAATTTGATACCCCTGGTGATCACTCCTCTTACGAAGAGGGTGTAACGATGGAAAACTTTGAGGAAAAGATTGAAAATCTTCGGGGTCACGATACCCGTGAGACTTGTTATGTTGAGATTCCCAAGGTTAATCTCAACACTGTCGTCGTTCCTTATCAGGAAGTATGGAAAGTGCACGACAAAGAACGTGAAACCTTGGCCAAACGTGATGCACAACACGGTTACAGCTATGATCGCACATCTTACTATCGGGATGAGTATCGTAAGTTCAAAAAGTCTGCTCAGAAAGAAGTGAGTTATCTGGTCAAAGAGTTTGAGTGCCGCAAGTCTGCTGCTTCTTATGCACGTGCCAACACCTCTAGGACTGGAGTTCTTGACACATCTAAACTTCACACTTACAAATTCAGTGAGGATCTTTTTAAAAAGATCACTGTGTTACCAGATGGTAAGAATCACGGGTTGATCTTTGTCCTTGACTGGTCTGGTTCTATGTCTGCGGTTCTCAAAGATACTGTCAAACAACTTCTGAATCTGGTTTGGTTCTGTCGTAAGGCGAACATTCCATTTGAGGTCTTTGCTTTTACAAATGACTGGCTGCGTAATGGTGTCAATCTCCCATACATCTATCCTGGTGATTCTATTCATCAAGATTTTAAAGTCAACGATTTTGTGGTTTCCTCAAGTTTCAATATGATGACTTTCTTGTCCAGTCAAGCTTCTGCTAAAGAATTTGAACACCACTGTGAGAATCTCTTTGTTCTTGCCTGTACTCAAGATGGAATGTATCAACTTGGTCTGTCTGGTACACCTCTGAATGAAGCTCTGATCACTCTTCACCAACTCATTCCCGATTTCAAGAAACGTTATGGTGTTGAGAAACTGAATACCATTGTTCTTACGGATGGTGAAGCCCAATACATTCCTTACTTCGTTAGTTTTCAACGCAAGGATGGTGAAGAGGTTCACGGTTACAATAATATTTCTGCTAACACTTGTCTCCGTGATCGTAAACTTGGTCGTGTCTACAACTTCTCTGATCGATATTTTGGTCTGACTCAAACTCTTCTGAGTAATCTGACTGAAAAATTTGGAGATGTAAACTTTATCGGCATTCGTCTTCTGTCTGGTTCGGAGTTGCGTCGATTTCTTGATCGTAATCTCAATCAAAATGAGGTTTATGACGTTATGTTAAAGTGGAAAAAGGACAAGTCTGTCGCACTCAACGATATGGGTTATACTAAGTTCTTCGCAATGTCATCTCAGTCACTCTCTAATGATACTGATTTTCAAGTACAAGAAGATGCTAGTAAGTCTCAAATCAAGTCTGCTTTCATCAAATCTCTCAACTCTAAAAAGTTGAACAAGAAAGTTCTATCACAGTTTATGGAGTTAGTTGCGTGAACATTTTTGCTACAGATCAGTGCCCGCGATTGTCGGCGCAAGTTTTGCCAGACAAACATATTGTTAAAATGCCATTGGAGAGTTGTCAAATGATCTCCATTATTTTTTCTTCTTGGTATTATGACTGGGGTCAAATTCACAAAGTTGATGGAGAACCATACAATACTAAGAAGGGTGCGTTTCGTAATCATCCTTGCACTCAATGGGCTGGACAAAATCAATTCAACACAGCTTGGTTGATTACCCACGGTATTGCACTCTCTACAGAATATACACATCGATATGGTAAAGTTCATTCGTGCAATAAAACACTCTTTGAAGCTAAACAACTGTTTCATCGCAAGACTGGTAAAGACATTACTTGTCACAGTATGGCGGATAAGTTTGCACGTGCAATGCCCGATGAGTATAAGTATGATACAAATATAGATACTTTTGATGCCTACAAAATGTACGTCGCATCGAAACCCTGGGTTTCAACCAATTATCTCAAGTGTCCTGACAGAAAGCCTTGGTGGATTGAATGAAAAGTTATCCCACAAAACTTGATAACCCTTACCTTGTAAGAGTCACTGTAAATAAAAACACGTGGGGTATCTATCGTAGAGATCCGTATCAAAAACTTGCAGAGTTTGGATCTGAGTTTGAAGCCTATTCAGCAAGACGTGCACTTATAGACTTTGAAAATGACCAAACTTGATAGACATTGTTATGACAAAATTAACAATGAATGGGTTATTATAAAAACGTATACACTTGAATATCAAAAGATTCCTTACAACATTGCAACTATTCTTGAGTGTTCTAGAAGACTTCGACAAGTTCTCACACCAGATCTTTTAACAAAGAAGTATCGACTGGAAAACGAAACGAATCCGATGTATGGGCATTG
>Ga0172373_10008900_pt1 | contig 12627 bp, 13 predicted proteins | sample Lak10m_2_FD_114546 | JGI IMG/M metagenome (GOLD analysis project Ga0172373, IMG submission 114546) | Freshwater microbial communities from Kabuno Bay, South-Kivu, Congo - kab_092012_10m | ecosystem: Environmental > Aquatic > Freshwater > Lake | place: Democratic Republic of the Congo... | reverse complement strand
GATCGGGGTGGTCACCACCTCCCGCGACCACCTGCCATACCGCCAGAAGTCGCGGATGCCGGATGGCTGGCCCGGGCAGTAGTCCGTGCCGATGCCCACATGGTCGATGCCCAGCCGGTCGACCACCCACGCCACCATGTCGCAAAAGTTGGCGCGCGTGCCGGCGGCCCGCTCCCTGGTCATGTGCGGATTGGGGCTCAGCCCGACCACGCCGCCGCGGCTCGCCATCCGTTTCATCGCCTCGATGTTCCTCAGGCGGCCGGCGCCGAAGGTCGGCGCGCCGACATAGTCGCGCGGGTTCGAATGCGTGATCGACACCGGCCGGGCCGAGAGGTCGATCGCCTCGAGCGTGGTGCGGTCGCCGCAATGGGTGAGATCGATCAGGATCCCCTGCCGGTTCATCTCCTCGATCGCCTTGCGGCCGAAGCGCGACGAGACGCCGGAATCATGCTCCTCCCAGTAGCCTGAGCCGATGAAGTTCTGCAGGTTGTAGGTCAGCTGCATGATGCACACGCCGAGACGCCTGAACGAACCGAACAGGTCGATGTCGTGCTCGCAGGGCGAGGTGTTCTGGAAGCCGAACACGATGGCCGTCCGTCCGGCTCTCGCGGCGGAGCGGATCTCCTCGCCAGATGCCGCCTGCGCGACCAGGTCCGCATTCGCCTCGATGAAGCGGCGCCATCTGCCCAGCGTCGCGATCGCCTCGCGGGAGTCCTCCCACACCGCGACGGTCACATGGATGCAGGACACGTTCCCCCGCCGCCATCGCTCGATGAACTGCCGCTCCGGGACCGGGATGCACAGCGCGTCGATGGAGACGTCGAGGTCTTCGCTCATGATGTCTTCTTCGGGCTGGTCAGGCGGAAGGCGGAAGGTGGCATCAGGGCGAGCCGGCGGCGGCCCGCGACCGCCGAGATCGCCCGGCCAGGGCGGAGCCGAGGGCGAACAGGGCGAGACCGACCGCTGCTATGATGGTGGAAGCCGCCATAACTGAAGGATCGCTGTCGAGCGCCAGGGAGTCAAGCATCATCTTGGGCACCGTTCCGGCCGACGTGCCGGACAGGAAGATCGGCGCCGTCACGTCGTCGAAGGAGGTCATGCAGGCGAGCGCCGCGCCGACCACGATCCCCGGTGTGAGGAGCGGGAGGATGACGGAGACGAAGGCCGCGAAAGGCCCGGCACCGAGCGTGCGCGCCGCACGTTCCAGCTGGAGGTCACGGCGCCGGATCACCGCGAGCACGGCCAGCACCACGAGCGGCAGCGCATAAAGCGCCTGCGCCAGGGCGACGCCGAGATGCGTGCCGATGAGGCCGAGCGCCGCGAAGACGGGATAGAGCGCCATCGCGAGGGACATGTGCGGCACGGCGAGCGGCAGGATGAAGAGCACGACGAGCACCCGGCGCAGCCGGGGACCTGCCGTCGAGGCAATTCCGTAGGCCGTCAGGGTACCCGCCACGGTAGCGAACAGCGTGCACATGGCCGCGATGACGAGGCTGTTGAGGAAGGCTGTCCGCCATCTCGGATCGGTGCCGAGGTTGACGTACCAGCGCGTCGAGAAGCCTTCCGGCGGAAAGACGAGGAAATCGCCGGCGGTCACCGAGACGCTTGCGCCGACGGCGATCGGCGACACGGCGTAGACGACCACCAGCGCGAGGAACATCGCAGCGAGCACAGCGAAGGCGGTTGTGCCCGCCCGCATCACTGCTCCTCGATCTCGCCGATACGGGCGAGCGGCACGTAGATCGCCGCGCCCAGCGCGCAGATCACGATAACGGTGATGGAGAGGGCCGAGCCGATTCCCCAGCGGCCGAGCCCGAGCGTAAGGTCGCGCAGGATCATCACCACGGTCGTCTGTCCCGCGCCGCCGAGCACGGCGGGCACGACGAAGAAACCAAGCGAGTAGACGAAGGTCATCATCATCCCGGCCAGGACGCCGGGCATGGTCAGCGGCACGAAGACGAGTGCGAAGGCCCTGAGCGGCCCCGCCCCGAGCGTGCGCGCCGCCGGCACGAGCCGCTCCGGCACGCGCGCCATGGCGCCGAGCAGCGTCAGGACCATCAGGGGAAGCATGACATGCGTCATGCCGATCAGGACGCCGCTCTGATTGTAGAGCATCTGGACCGGCTCGCTCAGATCGAAGGCCGTCATCAGGGCTTGGTTGACGACCCCCCTGTCGCCGAGCAGGACGATCCAGGAGAAGGCCCGCGGCATGGTGCCGACGGCGTAGGAGAACAGCACCGAGGCGAGCACGAGCGGTCGCCAGGGCGCCGGCAGAACATGGATGGCATAAGCCGTGGGGTAGCCGATCAGCAGGCAGATGACCGTGGTGCCGAGCGCCGAGACCGCCGTGTTGGAGATGACTCGCAGGTAGAGCGGCTCCGAGAGGACCGCGGCGTAGGGGCTCGCCATGCCGGCCGGCACGTCCAGGCTGATGAGAGCCAGATGCGCGACCGGCCACACGAACAGCACGCCGACGGCCAGCAGGCCGGGTGCCAGCCACGCCAGGCTGGCATTGCCGAAAAGCAGGTCCGCCGGATGCCAGGGCCGCCGTGCGGATGCCGCCGTCATGCAGGCCTCCCGGGATCCGGGACGACGACGAGATGGGCCGGATCGACGGCGACGCGCACCTTGTCCCCGGCATCATGGGTACGATGGCCGGGTCGCCTGTCGATCAGCATCAGCGACAGCCCGCTGGCCGGGCAGGTTGCGCGATAAATGGTCTCGGAGCCGTTGTAGAGCCCCTGGCTCACCGTGGCCGCCACTGCGTGCGCGCCTTCGCCCTCCGCTGCCTCCAAGACGCGCAGATGCTCGGGACGTAGGACGGCAAGCCCTCGCGCCCCGATTCCCTCGGCCGGCGGCAGGATCACGTTGCCTCGCCTGATCGGCAGCTTGCCCCAGGCGGAATCGACGGTGCACCCCGCCTCTGAGCGGTCGATCACCGTTACAGGCAGCAGAATGGCGTGCCCCAGGAACTGCGCGACGAAGCTCGATGTTGGGCGCGCGTAGAGCGTGCGCGGCGTGTCGAAAGCGACGATTGCGCCGCGGTCCATCACCGCGATCCGGTCGGACATCGCCAGTGCCTCCGACTGGTCATGCGTGACATAGACGATCGTAACGCCGAGACGATGGTGCAACGACTTGATCTCGCCCTTGGTCTGCTCGCGCAGGTTCTTGTCGAGCGCCGAGAGCGGCTCGTCGAGAAGCAGGATCTTCGGCTCAAAGACGATCGCGCGCGCGATGGCGACGCGCTGCTGCTGGCCGCCAGAGAGTTGCGAAGGGCTGCGGTCGAGCAACCGGTCGAGCCCCAGCATCTCCGCGACGCGGGTGATCCGCCGCCTGGCGTCCTCGCCGCGGATACCGCGCGCGCGGAGGGGGAAGGCGATGTTGCCCTCCACGGTCATGGTCGGGAAGAGCGCATAGTCCTGGAAGACCATGCCGATGCCGCGGCGCTCGGAGGGGAGGTTCGTGGCGTCCACGCCGGCAAGCCCCACGCGGCCCGCGGTCGGCCGCTCGAGGCCCGCGATCAGTTTCAGCAGCGTCGACTTGCCGCTGCCCGAGGCGCCGAGCAGCGAGACGAACTCGCCCTCGCGGACCGAGAGTGAGACGTTCCGAAGCGCCGCCACGGAACCGTATGACTTGCTGACATCGGTGATCTCGACTGTCGCCCCGCCGGGCGGATCACCAGCCGAAGGGTGCATGCCGGATTTGCGTCTCGATCACGTTGGCCATCACAGCACGCGCCAGGCGTCGTACCGCTCCTGCAGGCGGACTTGGTTCGCCAGGTAATATTCGCGGTTCAGATTGACCATCCTGCCGAGGTTGCCGGCCGCTGTGAGACCGCGCTCCTGCTCGGACATGGCGGAGGCGACGGCTTCGACCACCGGCGTGGTGGGCCACTCGCGCACGAAGACGAGCAGGGCCTGCTCCTGGAAGAACTGGTCGAGATAGGCATGCGCCTGCCGGACGAAGGGCGAGCCTTTGGCGATGCCGACCGAGGGGCTGAAGTAGAACCCGCCGTTCCAGACCACGTCGATCGGCCTGCCCGCGACCCTCTGGGCGATGAAGTCGGCACTCCAGGATAGCGTCATCGCGATGTCGCCCTGGTACAGCATCTGGCGCATCGGCTGCGCCGCCGCTGTCGGGTGGAACAGCCGGATGTGCCGCTTGATCTCCGCGAGCTTGCGGTACGCGCGCTCCTCGTCGAGCGGGTAAAGGGCATCCGGCGCGACGCCATCGGCCATCAGCGCCGCCTCGAGCACGCCCATGACATTTGTGCCGAGCGACCGCGGGCCGGGAAACCTCCGAACATCCCAGAAATCGACCCAGGACTCCGGCCGCGTCTGCCAGCGATCGGTCCGGTAGCCGATCTGGTAAGTCGTCACATAGGGGCTGACGGCGAAGTCCTGTCGGGCGCTTGACAGACCCTTCGGCGCGTTCGGAAGCAGCGAATAGTCGATGCGTTCGAGCAGGCCCATGGCGCCCGCGCGGGCCGGCTCGATCTCGTCCGAGAACCACGCCAGATCGAGGTTCTCCGGGTTGTTGTTCTGCAGGGCCGTGACGAAGCGGCCGAAATTGTACGGCGTGATGTCGTTGATGGCGATGTTCGTCGCAGCGGTGAACGGGTCGGAGAAGGCGCGACGGACCCCCGTGCCGAAACGCCCGCCCCAGGTCAGGAAATTCATCGCGCGGGTCTGCGCGGTCGCTTTCCGAAGGGACAAGGCTGGGACGGCGACTAAGGCGGCGCTGCGCAGGGCGGCTCGTCGTGAAAACGCAGGACGCTGCGCGCTGACGGGTGACTGGTCCATACGGGCCCCACGGTTGTATCGGCAGCCGAAAAGGTGCCAGATTCTCACACGCCTTGAAAGCAGAACTTTCTGGAGATATAATTCGAGAAAATCGCATCAACAGACGCGCCGTGAATCTGACATTCCTCCAGACGTTCTTGACCGTTCTTGAGACGGGCAACCTCAACAAGGCTGCCGAACGGCTAAATGTCACGCAGTCCACGGTGACGGCTCGCCTCAATGCTCTGGAGGAGACGCTCGGCTGCGAACTCCTGCTGCGGTCACGAAAGGGCACGCGGATGACGCGCGCCGGTTTCGAGTTGCGCCCTCATGCCGAGTTACTGGTGAATGGGTGGGCGCAGGCTCGCAAGGCGATCAATTTGCCCGAGGGCTATTCGGGCCTCTTTAGCTTCGCCTGCGAGTTCGATCTCTGGCACGACGCCGGCAGAACCTGGCTCTACACGGTGCGCGATGGCAATCCTGGCTTTGCGCTGGAGGCCCGCCCCGGCCGTCGCGCCGAGATCGCCGCCTGGCTCGGCACCGGCATCACCGATGCGGCAATGACCCACGAGCCGATCTCGGCCCCGGGGCTCGCCTCGCGCATCTGCGTGCAGCAGGACATCGTTCAGGTGACAAATCAGAAGCGGGCCAAGAGCGGCTTGGATCCGAAGTATGTCTACGTTGATCTGGGCACCGATTTCAGGCGCCAGCACGCCAGCGCCTTTCCCAACGCTAAGACCGCCAGCATCACCTTTTCAACCAGCTCGTGGGCACTCGAACACATCCTCGGCTTCGGTGGGTCCGGCTACCTTCCTAAGGGTCTCGTCGAGCCACACCTCGAGAACCAGTCACTGTGGCTGGTCAAGGGCGCACCTGTCTTCAGGCGGGCGCTCTACCTGGTGTGGCGTGAAACTGGGGAAGTGCTGTTCCCGTGGCTGAGGAACGACGACTTCGCGCGGAGCTAACAGGTTCGGCGCCTTCGGACCGGCGATTACGCGCCGCGCCCTGGCAGTGCGCTAGCCTGCTGTCGCCGCATGCAGACCCCGCTTTGCTCTCCGGCCCGCCCCATACCGGCGTGAGTTCTCGGTGACCCGAAAACGCCTTTAGGCGCCACCGCTGGCATTCGGCGGCCCGGCCCGAAAGCGGGCCGGCGGCGCGAGACATAGTCGATGAGTTACACCACATGGTCAGGGCGAGAACGCGGGCGCCGCTGCAGAACTGGATCACGCGCGCCGGCGCCAGCATGCTGGTGCCATTCGGCCGCGGCATCGCGCCCGACGGGACGGCTGTCCGCGCCGCGTTGACCGAGCCCTGGTCCGATGGTCCGACCGCGGGGCACATAACCCGCCTCATTCGCCGCCAGATATACGGCCGCGGCAAGCTCGGTCTCCTCTGTGCCAGGCTCGTTGCACCAGCATGATCAGCAACCCAGCACGAAGCGAGCGACAGAGTCGGTGTTCGACGCCACTTCCGCTTGCTCGCCGCCATTCTCCGCCCTACCTTTCCTCTATCGGGCAGGAGGAGCATGTGACGTTGTTGACTCGACGAATGGCGCTGGCCGCATTCGGTACACCACTCACGGCGCGGGCGCAGGGGGGGTGGCCCAACCAGCCGGTGCGCATAGTCGTTCCGTTCGCGCCAGGCGGCAGCAGCGACATCACACTTCGGCTCCTGGCGCCCCGAATGGCCACGTTTCTCGGGCGCCCGATCGTTGTCGAGAACCGGCCAGGTGCTGGCAGCACGGTGGGCACCGATTTCGTGGCGAAGGCGACGGATGGACACACCTTTGTCCATGCCACTTTGTCGGGCATCGGCGTTGCGCCTGCGCTGTTTCCAAACCTGCCCTACGATCCTGTTCGAGATCTGGTGGCGATCGCGCCAACCACTCTCGTACCCTTCGCGCTGACGGTGACCACCCAGGGCTGGTCAATACGGACGGCGCAGGAGTTGATCGAGGCGCTACGGGCGAATCCTGGCCGCTTCCAATACGGCTCACCCGGCGTCGGGTCCACCGGGCATCTCGCCAACGCCAACTTCGTAAGTCGGATCGGCGCGGACGTGCTGCACATCCCCTATCGGGCCGGCGCGCAGACCACAGCAGCCGTGTTAGCCGGCGAAGTACAGTTCAGTCATGAAGTTTATGGTATCGCCGGGCCCCACCATCGCGAAGGTCGGCTGCGCTGCTTGTTCGTTTCGGCAGACGAACGCTCGGCCCTGCTGCCTGACGTGCCCACGATGCAAGAAGCCGGCGTGCCTTCCTACCGCGCTAACTCCTGGTTTGGCCTGTTCGGCCCTGCCACCACGCCGGCCGCGCATGTCGCGCGCCTTGCGGCCGCGGTAGGTGAGGCAATCAGCGATCCGTCAACATTGGCGCGCATCGCCGAACTCGGCACGGTTGTTTTGCCTCGCTGGACACCTGAGCGCTTCGCCGCGTTTGTAACCGAGGAGGTTCGGGAATGGGCCCCACTCGTACGGGCTTCCGGAGCGCGTGCCGACTAGCTAGCCTTTGTTTAGAGTTGCCTGCTTATCCCTTCCGTCCGTCGGCAGTGCCGACGAGCGTCGGGGGTAGGACACTAGCGTGCGGGCTAAGGCTGGAAATGCGGCACGACATCCTCGGCGATGCGCTGGATCGTCTCGAGTGTCTCTTGGTGCGAGGAGCCGAAGTTCAGCACGAGGCTCGCGCGATCAACCCCGCACTCGGCGAACAGGCCAAGCCGATCCACCATCTCGGCAGCAGAGCATACCAGGATGTTCTCGGCCAGCTCGTCGATCGTCTGGGTGCGCGGCAGCGAACGCACCATGCCGGCGTCGACGAGGCCGGGACCGGTGTAGAGGTTGTCGAGCTGGCCGTAATGAACCTGCGCCTGCTCCAGCTTGGCCAGACGATGGGCTTCCGACGTCGTGACGAAGGCGGCGCGCGAGGCCTGCAGGATCAGGTCCGTGCCGGCCTCGCCCATTTCCGCCTTCGCGCGGCGGAACGCGTCTACCTGGGCACGGAACTGCGCGTTGCCGCCGGTGAGCGGCGTGGTGAGTATGTTGAAGCCCTTCATCGTACAGCGGTAGATGCCCTCCGGGTTCATCACGGCCATCATCATGCGCGGCCCACCCGGGCGTGTCGGCCGCGGCATCACCGTTAGAGGTTTGAACCTGTAATGGCTGCCATCCCATGACACCTCCTCGCGCGCCAGTAGCGCTTGGAGGACGTCGAGCGACTCGTCGAAGCGTTCACGCGTTTCCGCCGTTGGAACGCCGAGCCTTTCCGTCTCGTAGGCGTAGCCGCCGCGCCCGACGCCGAGGACGAGGCGGCCACCCGTGAAGATGTCCGCCATAACGACCTCACCGGCGTAGGTGCGCATATCATGGAAGGGCAGGACCGCTACGGAGGTGACGATATCAACCGACCGCGTGTGCGCAGCGATCTTGACCGCCGTCATCAGCGGTGCGGGGTTCAGGCCAATGCTCAGCAGGTGATGCTCGGACAGCGAAACCGAGCGAAAGCCGAGCTTGTCCGCGAGCACAGCCTGCTCGACGAGGTCGGAGAAGAAACGCTGTCCGCCGTAAGCGTGACCGGGATAGTTCATCGAAAGGTGGATGTTGAAGTCCATGTCTCCGTTGCCCCTTCAGGTCGTAACGCGATGCGATGGGCCGTGCAGAAACTGCCCGTACGCGCCGTCGTGGTAGAGGAGAGGCGGGCGCAGGGCCCCCGCAACGCGCACGACGCGCCCTATGACGATCGTATGGGTATGCTGCTCCAGCGTCCGGGCGGTGGTGCACGCGAAGCAGGATGCGCCCGCGAAACCGGGCGCCAACCCAGGAAACGGGTCGAGATGGACCCCCGCGAACCTGTCGACCATCGTTGAGTCGAACTCCCCCGCGAAGGTTCGAGCCACGTCCCAGTCATGCTCGGTGAGAGCGCTGACAGTGAACATGCGATTATTGACGTCCGCCGAGCAGATGCGGCTGGAAGTGCGGAGAGAGACGAGGACGGTCGGCGGGTCTGCGGACACCGAGGCGAACGCGCTCACTGTCGCGCCGTGGCGCCCCCCCCGGACCATCAGTCGTGACAATGGTCACGGCGCTGGCCGCCTGGCGCGCATGCCCTTGATGAAAGCCCGGCGCAGGTCCTCGCGCGGCGCGTCACCGGGCTCTGTTGCCGCGTCCGGACCATACGCTTCGACATCCGGAGCGTTCTCCGGGCCGCAATCCTGTCGGGCTGCAAGTCTGGTCATGCGTTGCCTCTTCCCGCTTTTTGAAGACCGCACTTTCTGAACGGACCATCGCAGCTTCCTGAAGATGAATAAAACGGAAGTTTTTGAAGAAAAGGTTTGGCGAACCCGAACTAGGCGTTGGGGCGATTGGCGGCGGGCGCTGCAGTCGCGCACTGTCTGGCGTCAGCACCTGTGGGACCAAATTGGCGATTTGAGTAACGGAGGATTTCCGGCTCATTGTAACCCCAAGGAGAGTGACGATAAGCCAGCGTGCTCAATTCTGGTACTGTGGTGAGCCCCTCACACCCTCTCCACCAGCCTGAACCCACGCGACGCCAGCGGCAGACTATCCCGGCTGATAGCAGCGTCCTCGCCCGGCGCGTTCATCGCCCCCAGATCGCGCGTCCGTTCGTCTCTGCCCGGGTGTCGTCGGTCTCCGGGATCCAGAGCGCGTCGCGCAGCCCGGCCAGCCCTTGGCCCCTCACACCCCCAGATACGCTTCCCGCACCGCCGGGTCGTGCAGCAGCGCCGCCCCGGTGCCGCCATGGGCGATGCGCCCGGTCTCGATGACATAGCCGCGGTCAGCGATGGCCAGCGCCGCGTTCGCATTCTGCTCCACCAGCAGCACCGTCACGCCCGCGCGCTTTAGCGCCACCACCGCGTCCAGGATCTGGTCCACCAGCACGGGCGCCAGGCCCATGCTCGGCTCGTCCAGCAGAAGCAGGCGCGGCTGGCTCATCAGCGCGCGACCGATCGCCAGCATCTGCTGCTGCCCGCCCGACAGCCCCGCGGCCTGCAGCGCGCGCTTCTCCTTCAGGATCGGGAACATGTCGAAGACGCGGTCGAGCCCGGCCTCGGTATCCGCCCGGCCACGGCGGAAGGCGCCAAGGCAGAGGTTGTCCTCCACGCTCAGCGGGCCGAAGACCTGCCGGCCCTCCGGCGATTGCGCGATGCCGGCGGCCACGCGCCGGTGCGGCGACCAGGCGGTGATGTCCTCCCCATGGAAGGTCACGCGGCCGCCGCTGACGGGCTGCACGCCCGACAGGCAGCGCAGCAGCGTCGTCTTGCCCGCGCCGTTGCCGCCGACCAGCGCCGTGATCTCGCCCGTCTCGACGCGCAGGGACACGCCCTTCAGCGCCAGGATGCGGCCATAGGAGCTCTGGAGTTCGGTCGCCTCAAGCACGCGCGGCCTCCTTCGCGCCATGGGTGCCAAGATAGGCGGCGATGACCTCCGGGTTGGAGCGCACCTCCTCCGGCGTTCCCTCGGCCAGCATGCGGCCCTGGTTCAGCACGACGACATGGCGGCTGATCCGCATCACCAGCTTCATGTCGTGCTCGATCAGCACCACCGCGACGCCGCGCGCGGCGACGGCCGCGATCAGGTGGTCGATCTCCTCCGTCTCCACCGGGTTGCAGCCGGCGGCGGGCTCATCCAGCATCAGCACGCGCGGGTTCGTCGCCATCGCCCGCGCGATCTCCAGCCGCTTCAGCGCCCCATAGGGCAGGGAACCCGCAGGCAGGTCGGCCTTGTCGGCCAGCCCGACTTCCGCGAGCAGCGCCATCGCCGCTTCCCGCGTCGCGTCGTTCGCCCACCGCGTGCCGGGCAGGCGGAAGAGGTCGGCGAGAAGCCCCGATTTCTCCTGCAGGTGCCGCCCGGCCATGACGTTCTCGAGCGCGGTCATGCGGAAGAAGACCTGCAGGTTCTGGAAGGTGCGCGAAAGCCCCCGCGCGGCCAGGCGATGCGGCGGGGCATCCGTCACGTCCTGCCCATCCAGCGCGATGCGCCCGCTGCTGGCGCGGTAGAGGCCGGAGACGATGTTGAACAGCGTCGTCTTGCCCGCGCCATTGGGGCCGATGATCGCCAGGATCTCGCCCGCCCGCGCGCTGAAGCCCACATTGTCGACTGCGCGCAGCCCGCCGAAGGAGATGCCGATGCCCTTGGCTGTCAGCAGCACTTGGCCTTGTCCCGGCATCGCGTTCATCCGCGCCTCCTGAGCAGCGCGGCCAGCCCCGGCACGATGCCGACGCGCAGGAAGATCATGAACAGCATGATCATCAACCCGAGCACCGCGTGCTCGTAGTCGTGGAACACGGTCAGCACCTGCGGCAGCAGCACCAGCAGCGCGGCCCCCACCACCGCCCCGGGCACGGAGGCGAGCCCGCCGATCACCACCATCGTCACGTATTCGACCGAGGCAAGGAAGCCGGCTGCATCCGGCGTGACGAAGCCGTTGAGCAGCGCGAGCAAGCCGCCCGCGACCGCGCCATAGACCGCGGCAATGACGAAGGCGCGCAGCTTGTGCGCCGCGACATCGATCCCGACGGTGCGGGCCGCCACTTCGCTGTCATGCAGCGCCGCCAGCGCCCGGCCCGACGGGCTGTCCTGCAGGTTCAGCGCGATCCAGACCCCGATCTGCAGCGCGCCACCGGTGATCCAGTAGAAGGTCTCGCCGCCACGAATGCGCCAGCCCAGGAGCTCGGCGCGGGGCACCCGGATGCCGTCGGGCCCGCCGGTGATGCCGACCTCGCTGACCAGAACCATCGTCACCAGCATGCCGAAGCCGAGGGTCGCGACCGCCAGGTAATGCCCCTTCAGCCGCAGGATCGGCCGCCCGACGACGAAGGCGATCACCGCGGCTGCCGCCGCGCCCAGTGGCAGGCAGAGCAGCACGTCGAGGCCGAGATACTTCGGCCCGAGCGCCATGGAATAGGCGCCGATCCCGACGAAGCCGGCATGCCCCAGGCTCACCTGGCCGGCTTGGCCCATCAGAATCTGTAGCCCCACCGCCGCCAGCCCCGTCACCCAGACCAGGGCCGCGACGCGGAAGTAGAAGCCGGACGGGAAGAACCAGGGGATCGTCCCGATCACGACGGCCAGCACCAGCAGCGTCGCCCAGCGCGACGACAGGCGAAGACCGGTGCGCGGCGGGGCAAGCGCTGCGGCGGCGGGTGCGGGTGCGGTCTTCGCCTCCATCACACCCGCTCCACGCTGCGCCGCCCAAACAGCCCCTGTGGCATCACGAACAGCACCGCGAGGATGACGATGAACGCGACCGCATCCTTGTAGGCCGAGGAGATGATGCCCGCCCCGAAGCTCTCGAGCAGGCCAAGCACCAGCCCGCCCACCACCGCGCCGAGCGGGCTGCCCATGCCGCCTAGCATCGCCGCCGCGAAGCCCTTCAGCGCCAGCAGCGTGCCGACATCGAAGGAGGTCAGCGTGATCGGGGTGATGAGGATGCCGGCGAAGGCCCCGATCGCCGCACTCAGCCCGAAGGACAGGGCAAGGACGAAGGAGGTGTCCACGCCGACCAGCTGCGCCGCCAGCCGGTTCGCCGCCGTCGCCAGCACCGCCTTGCCCAGTAGCGTCTTCTCCAGGAACAGGAACAGCCCCGCGAAGACCAGCAGCGCGCCGCCCAGCACCCAAAAGCTTTGCGGCAGGATCGCCGCGCCCGCCAGCAGGATCGGGTCGGATCCGCTGAAGGCCGGCAATTGATGAAAACGCTTGTCGAAGACGATCTGCGCGATGCCGCGCAGGAAGATGGAGGCGCCGATGGTGATGATAATGAGCGTGACGGCCGATGCCCCGCGTGCCGGCTCGATCGCAAGCCGGTGCAGCAGAAGTCCGACGCCGACGG
>Ga0172373_10008898_pt1 | contig 12631 bp, 8 predicted proteins | sample Lak10m_2_FD_114546 | JGI IMG/M metagenome (GOLD analysis project Ga0172373, IMG submission 114546) | Freshwater microbial communities from Kabuno Bay, South-Kivu, Congo - kab_092012_10m | ecosystem: Environmental > Aquatic > Freshwater > Lake | place: Democratic Republic of the Congo: South-Kivu... | reverse complement strand
CACAGGTTTCTCTATATTGGGAAGTGTAGGATTGCTGAAAGTCTACAACAGGGTCTTGACAGCGACAGAAGTTCTACGGAATTACAACGCGACGAAGAGCAGGTTTGGAGTATAAAAGCAAACGGGACCTTGCGGTCCCGTTTTTTCATCAGAACACCGGTGTTTCGGCCGGAGGTGCCGCCGGGGCCGCCTGCCCCTGGTCCGCCGGGCGGAAGACCGCGATGGCCTCGGCGACGAGCGCCGCCTGCTCCAGAGTATAGGCTCCACGGGCCTGTGCCAATCGTGCCGCTTCCACGAGGATGTTGAGTGCCCTGTTCTGTCTCTCTACCAATTCATTTTCCATGTGATTCACCTTTGTTTGCAAACGTTGTTGAGGATAAACACAGGAAGTTTCGCGTAAACTCCCCGACGAGAATTTTTTCTCGATTGACACCGACCTATAACGATCTGGGTCACCGCACATTATAGTTAGTCTAGGTGACATGTTTACTCGAATCTCGCTGAGCGGCTGCGGTTGGAAGGTGTTCTGGTATTTCGGTGTCATCCACCGACTCTCGGAGGCGGGACTCGTCGACCTGTCGACCGTGGAGTACATCACAGCGTCAGCAGGAGGTGGCGCAGCAATATTCCTGTTAACTCGAGGTGATGCCTATGAGGCATTTAAAGAGGCATTAAACACGGCCGACGCAGCACGGTCCGTGAAGAAGCGGGAGGTGGTGGAGAGGTCGACGGCCTACATGTACGACGCCACGCCCAAGGACGTCCACACCACGGGGAGACTGACCATCTGCTACACGAAGGTGTCCCTCTTTCCCTTCAAGATGAGCTACGTGATGCAGGACGAGTTCGCTTCGAAGGGCGACATGTTCGAGGCGCTGAAGTCGTCCGTCTCCATCCCACTGATGAACGACATGGTCCGCCTCAAGAACAGGATCCTCCACCTCGACGCCGGAGTCCTCTGCAACCAACCGTCGAAGCACCATGAGACTCTGAGGATCTCGGCGTGGCCGCTGTCATTCGGGTCCGACATACGACCCTCCCACCTGTCACTCTTCGACAAGTACACGATCGAGATACCGTCCACCGCGGTGGCGGTGGAGATGTATGAGGAGGGTCTGAAAGATGGAGACAAATTCGTCCTAAAGCACAAGTGAACAGCTGTGGAGAACATTGTCATGTGGAGGTTGACGTGTTATAATAACAATAATGAACTCACATGGTCAAAAATTACAGCTTCCCGTCTTGCAAAAACGTCACTGCAATGGTTGCACAAAATGTTGTGAAGGTTGGTTGTCTTCCACAGTTCACGGCCACGAGATGTTTCCAGGTAGGAAATGTCACTTCCTAGAGAAACACTGCACGATCTACGCTTCTAGGCCAGAGAATCCCTGCAAAAAATACGAGTGTGCGTGGATCAGCGACCAGAACCTGCCTTCTTGGCTGAAACCGGACATCTCGGGAGTCATAGTGACCCTGAGGATCGAGTCAGGAATAAGGTACTACCACGCCGTCGAGGCCGGCGGAACGATCGAATCAGATATTCTCAATTGGATACTTCATTGGGCAATAAAGAACAACTTCAATCTTTATTACCAAGTAAAGGGGAAATACCACATACTCGGTGAAGAAGAGTTCTACAACGTCATAAAAGACAAGAAGTTTTGATCACGTCGTCTCTTCTTGAGAACCCGAGACAGGAAGTTGTGATCCCGATAATATCGGTGTCGTTCTTGAAGGTGACAATGTTGAAACATATTGTCGCCAGGAATCGATGACTTCTTGAGTCCAAGCGACATCGGCGTACTGTCTAACACCCCATTTGTCTGCACCAGCCCAGTCCCCAGGAGAAAGAGTAGTCCTGTGGAAGTGAGCATTACTCTCTACAAGCATCTCCTCTGTCCCAGAAACAACCCACTTCTCAACTCGAGATCTCACGAGAATGCATTTGGTCGATTCGACAATCTGACAATTTTCTAAAGCGTATCTTGTTACTATTTCCATGTTAATTCCTCATCAACTGTTCGTCCAATAAGTTAACGTTCCTACAAACGCGGAATTAGCATTATAAAGAATATTTCCTCCAGAGCTTGCTCCGCTACCGTCGTTCAAAAAGTACAACATTTCTGCATATGCGACGCCGCCACACGGCGTCAAAAGAACGAGGTCTCCAACAGTAATTCCTGAGGTTACAGTCGGAACTGTAGGATACCACTGCCCTACGATGTCTGTGACACCACCGTCGACTGGGTAAGGCAAGTCTGTAACAAAAACTTGGTCACCAGCAATTTTAGTAGAGATGGTCGCCGAGAACCAGACGGTAACTTTCGCTCCAACCTTGACGTAGTTACCTGCATTAGCTGTAGTAGTGTACTGGGTCGTAGTTTCAGCCCCATCTTTCCAGTAAGACGGTGTCCACGTTCCCTCCTCATAATCGTCAAGGACTTCAGAGATGCTGGCGCCTCCTGTGGCGTTGGCGGTGAGACTGAAGTCGATTCCGTAACCGCTGGAGACCCTGATGTTGCCTGCTTCCACGTGGAGTTTTGTTCCAGGCGCCGCGGTACCAATTCCGACATTGCCTGCAGTGTCTAACGTAAATATCGAAGAGGATGACGATCCGTTTGATTGTAAATTTAGAGTCGTTGCGCTGCGGACCGCAAAGGATTTTGACGCTTCACTGACTATCTGAACGACAGAACCATCGCTATAAAAGTAGCCGTGCCTTGTTGTGCCACTGTACAGAGAAATGTAAGGGTTGCCTGTCGAGACGAATCTCGAGACTTCGTCTGCTGTGCTTCTAACTTCAAGTGGAGCGTTTGCTGCTGTTGTTCCTATTCCTACGCGGCCGACGGCGTCCATTCGCAAACCGCATGTGCTACTGGCCCAAGGAGCGATGACGAATGCACCGGTATCCTGAGCACCTGCATCATAGATGATACCGCTGTCACCATTTTGAACTATATTGTTATTTGTACCTGAGCTCATCGCGGGGCGGATCCTCACGTTGCTCGTCGTGGCGCCGCCGAAGACTCTCAGGCCGTCTGTGCCGTTGGCACTTGTCGTGTAGACGTCGAGACGCGTGTCAGGAGTCGACACACCGATGCCGACGCGACTTCCCGTCACGACGAGGGCATTGGAGTTGACGGCGCCGGCGATGATGGTGTCGTCAGAGAAGACCTCGAATATTGGAAGACCGGTGACGTCGTTGACGGAGAAGAGGGATCCCGAGAGGTTGTCGGTGACGAGGAGGAGGGATCCCGAGACGCCGACGACCTCAAAGACACCGGCAGGATTTGATGTACCGATGCCGACGTTGCCACTTCCCGAGACGGCAAAGAGAGTGGAACCACGTGAATTCTCGACCTCGAAGGCGAGGGCACCGGCGGTGGGCGAGACGACTCCTTCCCTGACGAGCATCGTCGGTGTGGAAGCGGTGCTCGATCCGGAGACCACGAGTCGAGCAGTCGGCGTCTCCGTGCCGATGCCGACGTTGCCTGAAGAGTCGATAGTGACGCGTACAGCTGCCGCCGTGCGGAAAGACATTGTGTCCGACGAGTGCGTATATTGCACCTGCCCTGCGAACCGGTCGCCGCCGCTGGTCCCGTCTGCAAATGCGAGATACCCGATGCCCGTCGACGCTACCGTGATCGTGGCGTTGTTTGCAGTGCCATTGACAACTAGGTTTGCTTGTCCGTTGAAGTCGTAGGTGCTCGTCCCGCCGATGAGTAAGCGTCCTAACGCGTCGATACGCATCCTCTCAGATGCGTTCGTACCGAAGATAGCAGCAGCGTTCGCGCGGTTCCACACATACATGACACTTGTCGTGTCTTGTCCAAAGACAGCATCAGTCGAACCTGGTGTGTTGGCATTTCCTGTAGAGCTAATGAAAGCACTCGTAGTAGATCCTCTATACACTGTAAGTGCATTGTTCGTGCCCACTGTTTGTGTGCCGACGCCGACGTTTCCTCCAGCGGTGAAGATGATCTGATTTGTATTCGCCTCTCGGAACTGAATGGCTTGGCTCGCCGGTCTGTTTATATAGAGATTCTGATCGGTTGTTCTTGACGCGAAGTTATAGTCATTCTGGCTTGTGAGGCCATTGAGCGTGATGCCGTTGTAGGCCGGAAAAACCTCACCGATGCGAATATTACCGAGACCACCGGAAATGACGAGGCGCACGTCAGGGTTGTTCGTTCCCATTCCGACTCGACTACCGGTCACCACGAAGGCGTTGGTGTTGAACTGACCCAGGACCACCTTGTCGTCGGAGAAGACCTCGATGATGGGAAGACCGGAGACGTCGGAGACGGCGAAGAGAGAGCCTGACAGCGAATCGGTGACGTTGAGGAGTGAACCTGACACACCTGTGAACTGGACGGATCCTGACGTCAACACCTCCAACTTGATGGTGTTGGCCATCGAGCCGCTGAACTGAATGTTTGGGTTGGCTGTTCCTGTCCTCTGCGGATCTATAAGGATGTTACGTGGCATGGTTTATCGTCCTAAATATAGTTGTGTGCCGCATCGACACGTTCTTTGTTGTGGAAGGAGAGCTTTAGATGCCGAAGCGACCCCTGACGGATTCAAAGTTTTGGAGTATCTCGTTCGGTGAAAGAGGCCTCGTATAGAATCTCACGAGTGGAATGCTGCCGTTTGTGTGCCCAGCATACCTACCCACCTCGATGGGTGCTGTCATGGAAGTACTCGTCGTCAGGTTGCCACTCGCTTCCAAGCGAGCGTTAATGTAAAGGAAAGCCGTCGTGCCGTTGTGGACACCTGTGATGTGGTACCACACACCTGCCGATAATTGAGTCGAACTGTTGATTTCCTGAGAAGCATTTGTCTCCCAACGCATCGTCGTAGCAGCCTTATAAAAATTTATATACTTTGAACTGCTAATATCGTTATAGCTGAACAACCCTTGGGCGCCTGATATTGTCGCGTACTTGACGACGACTTCGACAGTGTAACCTGCTGGATAACTCAGAGACACATTACCTGTAGCGGCATAGTCATTGGAACCGTCGAAGATGAAAGTTCCCTGTACGTCATTGGAGTATGTCGGACCGTTTGTCAGCGTCGAGTTAACACCTCCCACCATGTCTCTCCAAGATGTCCCGCTTCGAATATAACTTTTCAGGTTCGCAGAATCAAGATAAAAAACGAGACTTGAGGTGACGATCTTAGGTGAGAAGTACTGGGCCATCAGAGACCGAACCTTCCTCGCAGGGCGTTGAAGTTTTGCAGCACTTCGTTGGCACTGAGGGCTTTGTTCTTGTAAATTTTAGCTATTGCGACGTCGCAGTCTAGGTTTGAGTAGTTAAGCGTTCCACCTCCATCTACTGAGAACCCTGCTTTACAGATTCCAATGTTTCCGGCGTTGGCCGTAAATGAAGGATTGTACTCTTGAGTGGGACCTGCGACTTCACTAAAAAGAGAACCGTTAAAGTACAGTTGCAGCTTTGACGCGGTGTAATTGTTCACTAGGACGAGATGTGACCAAGCATTTAAACCAATCGTCTTAAGAGAAGTATTGCGGTACGCATCTTGTCCTCTTATGTAGGCAAAAACGTCCAGTGTGGTTCCCGTAGAATTACCATACCAATACAGTGCGACCCCTGAATAGTATACAGCGCCAAACAAGACACCTGCCTTCTGCTTGTTTCCATATGCATTGGCAGTCTCCAATGCAGTTGGGTAGGCGTCTATCCTCATCCACATTTCCATGGAGAAGTTAGAAAGAGCAGGTAAGTACGTCGAGTCCAACCCGAGTGTTGCAGTATCATCTGTCGAATCAAAAAGTATTGTGCCGTTGCTAAAAGCAGGTCCATTGGTCAACGTCATATTGTTCGAGTTGCCGCTGAGGTCGCGCCACAGCGTACCTGTGCCACCATAACTTTTGATGTTGCCGGCGTCGAGCAAAACGACGAGGCCGTCTGTCACTGTCTTTGGAGAGTACGTGGCAGCCATCAGTAACCGAACCTTCCCTTTGTGGTGTCGAAGTTACGCAACACTTCGTCTGCAGACAACGCCCTACTGCAGACTCTTAAACTAGCGATACTGCCAGGCCAATATTGGCCTCCTGTTCCCCATTGATACACGTTACCACCAATATTGAAACCGTCTGTCCTGTTCTGATTTATCGACGCGTCCGTCCAGCTTGTGGTGTTGATCCACGCTCCGTTTCTATAGAAATAGTACTTGTTGTCGACGTGGTTCCACACCATGGACACGGAAACAAAAGTCGTGGTGCTGTTGAAAACGTTCGCAATGGTGATGGTCGGACCGTTGGTGTGACCGCCACCTGTGTTCCAGTAAACAAAACCAAGCGAAGTGTAGTCTTGATTGCATATCTTGCAACACGTTAGATTTAATTTCCGCATGGGTTGAACTCCACGACCATGTCGTCTATGTCTTTACGAACAGCTGTGAAAGACCAATAAAACTTGTAACTTTTCTTTCCGAACAACTTCATGAAGAACCAATGTTTGCTCTTTACGACAAACTTGTTATCAACGACATTAAGGGAGTCAACCCACAACATTTTGTTATGACCGAGGTTAGTTACCTGAACTTGAGCTCCCTCTTGCTTACACAGCGTGCTTATGTAGTCGGGTAACACAACTTCACAAATTCCATCGACAACCTCGGCCTCCCCAGTGAGTCGCACACCGTGATAAGGAGATTCTAGCGATCCATAGCGAAGCTTCCAGCCCGGTTTGGTGGGGTGTTGGATGACGAACGACTTCGTCGATGCCGCAAAATCACCATTGACCTCAAGTTTGAAGCTGGGAGATGAAGTGCCGATGCCAACCCTGCCGTTGGAGTTGTCCCACCAGAAGTCGTTGGAACCCGACAGGACACCACCCGTTCCACCAACGACTACTTGACCCGCCAGGACGTTACTGCCCGTGAGAGAACCGGAGACAGAGGTGGCGAAGACCGTGGCCCAACGTTTCGCAGCGGATCCAAGGTTGTAGAGGTTGTCGGTACCTGGCAGGGTCGATCCTGTGACAGACATCGTTCCGTTGACGGCCAACTTGTCGGAAGCAACTGTGGTGCCTATGCCTACGTTACCACCTGTCTTCATGAGCAGCAACGTGCCATAACCCGAGCTTACGTTTGAAACTTGCACCGCAGAATACCATGCTGACGGGCTGTAGTAAGCAAGACCAACGGTCGCTCCTGCAGAGCCTCCATCCGAGGAGGGTAATATGAAAATATTGTTCGTGGAATTGCTAGAGATATAACCGCCAGCTAGCAACTCTCCTGAACCTGCATAATCCGTCGTTATGAAAACTTTTCGCGTCGTACCGAGCGTTGCACTACCACCGACCGTGAGATTGCTGCTTGCACCAACCAGTGTAGTCGATCCTGTGACAGACATCGTGCCGTTGACAGCCAACTTATCGGACATGATCGAGGTGCCGATTCCGACGTTTCCCAAAGAGTCGATGCGAGCACGTTCAGATCCATTTATCTGAAAGGCAAACGGAGTGGCTGTTGCGGTGCCGATGGTCGAGAGCGTGTTCGTCGAGAAGAATGTACCGTGACGAGTCCCTGCTGCCATTAGATCGAGGACTGCACCATTCGTGCTGTTGTTGACGGCAAGAGTTGTGTAACCTGAGTATATTGTCGGAGCGTTGGTTCCGATTCCGACGTTGCCGTTGGAGCCGACGATCCTCACCCTCTCTGACCCACCTGCAGACATGATGATGTTCGAGGCATTGCTTCCAATTAAAATTGGTATCGACGTATTCCTTCCGAATCCGGTGCCGTAGTAGTAACCACCTGCATCCACACCGGCCACGAGTTCGCCGTCGTAGGCACCTGCGAAATACTGGGCTCGAAGAGTTCCGCTGACGATGTCGAGGCGTGTTGAGGGCGACGTTGTGCTGATTCCAACATTTCCAGAAGTGTCAATTCGAACTCTCTCAGATGCATTCGTGTGAAACACCATCGGAACGTTTGTTGACCCCCAGATGCCGACCTGAGATGCAGATGCATAGAATTCAACTTGATTACCAGACCCAAGCCCTGGTCCGCTGGATGCACGGACAGTAGCAACATTTCCTGTGTGTGCGATTGCAAGAACAGTCGAGTTTGACGAGATATAGCTTGTAGGAACATTCGTTCCAATGCCTACGTTTCCGCTGCCGCTCACGAAGAGGAGGGAAGTTCCCGCAGAGTTCTGTACGTTAAAGACGCCGACGCCACCCGTGGGAGAAGGTACACCTTCCTGTACTATCATCGTGGGCGTGGATGTCGTGGAAGAACCAGAAACAATGAGTCTTGCTGAGATGCTTGTTGTTCCAATTCCGACATTTCTTGTCGTGACCGCTATGGCCAAAGCATTGTTTGAAGTTCCTGAAGAGGTATCGTTGATCTGAAATTGACCTGTTGCACCATTTCGGCCTATCTGCCACAAAGAGGCGTCGAACGTCGTGTAGTACCCAAAGTCAATTATTGAATCGTAGGATCCTCCACCTGAAGTGATGTGCAGATAGGCGGGAGTTGTATTTGCAGTTCCCTGGCCTATCATCATGTTGCCGATGACTGAGAGCTTCTCGCTAACGGTGGGAGTATTTGTTCCTATGCCCACATAACCGTCGTCTCTTACGAACATCAAAGATGTGTTGCTACTGTTGAGCAGGTGCATCGTCGACCCCGAGGAGTTTCCCGAACCGGTGACTTCAAATCGGGCAACCGGATTTGTTCCACCGATTCCTACGTTCCCATTATTAGCTAAAATAGTAAGTCTTGCGATTGCAGTCTGGGAATCTCTGAAATTCCACGCACCTCCGTACGTATTGAATGTTACGACATTATCTGTCGTAGGAAAGAGGGCCGGTCCGTCGTTGACAATGATTGAATCATTCGTGTCATTTCCAATGATGAGGTAGTTGTTTTTATTAATCTTGACAGACCCGTTATAGATGTCAAGAGAATACCCAGGTGCTGATGTTCCTATTCCAACAAATCTACTTGTGTTGTTCCAGAACAAATCATTACTGCCGCTCAAAGCTCCGCCAGTCCCAGCAATAACAATTTGTCCGGCAAGAACGTTGCTACCGGTGAGAGATCCGGAGATGCTGGTGGCGTAGAGGTTCCTCCAGCGCTTGGTGGAGGAACCGAGGTCGTAGAGATTGTCAGTTCCTGGTTCGACGGAACCCGTGAAGGCCGAAGTTCCACCGGCAGTTATTCTGAAGCGCTCAATTCCTAAAGCGCCGTTGGATCTAACGAAGAATGAATTTTCAGCCCTGATGGCAAAATCAGTGGCAGGCGTTCCTGTGAAGAGGCCGGATCCGGCACCTATGAATCCGAATGTTCCGTTCGTGGAATCGGAGAATCTCATTATGGTGCTGCCAGCGGCGGCGTCGAGGTGCAGTGGACTGTTCACTGTGGCAGTACCGATACCAACGTTGCCAGAGGAGTCGATTCGCATTCTCTCAGCGTTCTGGGTGATGAATGCCAGCGGGGTGGCAGTCACAGTTCCAAAATTTGTTACCGATCCTTGTGCATATGCTGTCGCTGTGCGGGTGCCGTTGACCATCCAGTCGATGAGGGCGTTCGAAGTTGCATTCACCGCGAAGTTTGTGGATCCGGCGCCGTGGTTTGTGATGGAGTTTGTTCCAATGCCGACGTTTCCTGCCGATGTGATGCGCATCCTTTCCGTCGGAGTATTTGCAGCGTTCGCTGTGGAGAAAGTCAGTTCTCCTGAGTTATCGAAGGAGACGCGTTCTACTCCAATGGAACCGATGATGTATCCACCCGCGATGTCTTGCGTGTTGCTGAAGTTGAGAACTGCAGCTGTGCCATTGGCAGTTAGCTGTCCCTGTAGTCTCGCTGTAGCTGTAGTGGAAGCATTTCTAACATGAAACTGGCTTTGTGGAGTTGTTGTGCTAATACCGACGTTAGTTCCGTTGTCGAATATCGTGCTGTTGCTCAATCCATTGGTTCCTGACCACTTTGCCACGTAGTTGGTGGTACCACTACCGGAAACCAACGTCGTCTCAGATCCGAGTTTACCCGCCTTCCACTGATCTGTCGTGGCATCCCACAAGAGTGAACCTGTGACACCTGTCGTCGTGTCGGCGACGTAGATGCCACCTGTCGAAGCGGGAGACGGTCCGGCGTTCAACAGGATGGCATTGTCTTCAATCTCAACGACTGTGGTGTTGACGATGAACTGTGTACCGTTTACCGTCAAGTCACCTGTGACCGTGACGTCTCCGGAGAAAGATCCGGTGCGGGCATACAGGTCACGCCAACGGTAGGTTGTGGAACCAAGGTCGTAAGTGGCGGTGACGCCTGGCAGGACTGAGCCCGTGACCGATAGGTTACCGCCGGAAATGGCGAGTCGATTGCTGTTGGCGTTATTGGTGCCGATGCCAACATTGCCTGCTGAGTCGATGCGCATTCTCTCTGTTACGGCGCTGGAGAACAATATTGCACCTGTTTCGGCTCGTAAAGTGAAGTCTGAAGAGGACCCACCTGTTACAAGCCCATTTGCAGTGCCAATATATCCAATCGCCGTCGACGTGTTATAGCGATACTCCGTATACCCACGGTTGGCATTGGACGACGCAAAGATCGTGTGTTTTTCTCCTGATGCGAGAACGTGCAGTAGCGCACCCGGATTTGTTGTACCGACACCGACATTGCCGCTGCCGCTCACGACAAGCAACGTGTTACCGACGTTGTCTTCGACCTCAAGAATGGGACCTAGTTGACTTGGCACACCTGCACGTATCAAGACTGTCTGGTCGGCTGATGTCGAAGAACCGGTGACATGGAACCTCGCAGCGGGTGTCGCTGTGCCGACGCCGACGTTACCCGAAGCCTTGATGTAGACGAGGCCTGTGGCTCCTGCAGTGGTGCCGGAATCGTTGTAGAGGACTTGAGTGTTGGCGCCGGCGACAGGACCTGTGGCTCCTGTGAGTCCCGTGGAGCCAGAAGCCCCCTGCACACCCGTCGCTCCGGTGTTGCCTGTCGTTCCCTGTGCACCTGTGGCTCCCGTGTTTCCTGTCGTTCCCTGCGATCCCGTGGCGCCGGCAGTTCCAGTGGCACCAGTGTTTCCAGTGGTACCTTGAGCCCCCGTCACTCCTGTATTTCCTGTGGTTCCCTGAGCTCCAGTGGCACCCGTGTTTCCTGTGGTACCTTGGGCACCAGTCGCTCCTGTATTTCCTGTGGTTCCCTGAGCTCCTGTGGCACCTGTGTTACCTGTCGTTCCCTGAGCGCCAGTCGCTCCTGTATTTCCAGTAGTACCTTGGGCACCTGTAGCACCGGTATTTCCTGTCGTTCCTTGGGAGCCTGTGGCACCTGTCAATCCCGTGGAACCGCTCGCACCTTGGATACCTTGCGTGCCCTGCGCGCCGGTTGCGCCGGTGTTTCCTGTGGTTCCCTGAGGTCCCGTAGAGCCTGTGGCACCTGTGTTACCCGTAGTTCCTTGAGAACCTGTAGCACCGGAGGCTCCTTGGACTCCTTGAGATCCTTGCGGTCCTGTGGATCCCGTGGCACCCGTGTTTCCGGTCGTACCCTGCGCGCCCGTCGCTCCGGTGTTGCCTGTCGTTCCCTGAGTGCCCGTCGCACCGGAAGCTCCTTGGACTCCTTGGGCGCCTGTGGCACCCGTGGGACCGGTTGCACCTGCACCAGGCGAAGCCCACGACAGCACGCCGGAGGCGTTGGTGGAGAGGACGAAACCCGAAGAACCGTCGGCAGACGGCAGGGTGTATGTGGTGGAACCCGCTGCGGCTGCCGGTTGAAGACCTACGTAACCCGACGTGGAGCCACGAAGCCTGATGGCACCCGAGACTTCAAATGCGACGTTGGGCGCTGAGACGCCGACGCCGACCCTGCTGCCTGTGACGACGAGGGCGTTGGTGTTGTAGGCTCCGGCCACCAGGGTGTTGTCAGAAAAAACTTCCAATATTGGGAGACCGGATATCGTGTTGACGGAGAAGAGTGATCCTGAGAGGCTGTCCGTGACGGAGAAGAGAGACCCTGAGACGCCGACGACCTCGAACTTGGCCGATGGTGAACCAGTGCCGACGCCGACGTTTCCGGCGGTGGAACCCGACACGACGAAGAGGGTAGAGCCGAGGTTGTTCTCTACCTCGAAGACAGGGCCAGACTGGTTTGGTGCACCACCCCTGACGAGCATCGTTTGGTCCGTCGTTGTCGAAGAGCCCGACACCGTGAGGCGTGATCCTGCGGTGATGGTGCCGATGCCGACGTTACCTGAGGCGACGATGTAGACGAGCCCGGTCGCACCGGCGGCGGCGCCGGAGTTGTTGTAGAGGACTTGAGTGTTGGCACCGGCGACGGGCCCTGTGGCACCTGTCAGACCTGTCGATCCCGACGCTCCTTGGATTCCTGTAGCACCGGTCAAACCTGTGGAACCAGAGGCACCTTGCACTCCCGTGGCTCCTGTCAGGCCTGTGGAACCAGAGGCACCTTGCACTCCCTGAGCACCGGTGGCACCGGTGAGACCCGTCGAACCAGACGCGCCTTGAGTTCCTGTGGCACCTGTGTTTCCAGTGGTTCCCTGGGCTCCTGTGGCACCTGTGTTTCCAGTGGTTCCCTGAGTGCCAGTGGCACCTGCGGTGCCTGTGGCTCCTGTGTTTCCAGTGGT
>Ga0172373_10008897_pt1 | contig 12632 bp, 10 predicted proteins | sample Lak10m_2_FD_114546 | JGI IMG/M metagenome (GOLD analysis project Ga0172373, IMG submission 114546) | Freshwater microbial communities from Kabuno Bay, South-Kivu, Congo - kab_092012_10m | ecosystem: Environmental > Aquatic > Freshwater > Lake | place: Democratic Republic of the Congo... | reverse complement strand
TTCAATGAGGACGATGGGCAGTCCATTCACGAACAGGATGATGTCCGGTCGACGGCTGTGATCCGGTCCCTTGATGGCGAATTGGTTGACCGCCACCCACTCGTTCAATGAGCTCCCTCGCCCTGCGGGAGAGGGTTGGGGTGAGGGGTCCTCCCAATCGATCAGTCGGACGTAATCACCCCGCGTTTCTCCGTCCTTCTGGTACTGGACGGGGACGCCGGTGACAAGCAGTTGGTGAAAGCGCTTATTGGCCGCGAGTTGAGCCGGAACCCCCAAGTCCTGTATCTGCTTGAGTGCATCCTCTTGGGCGACCAGAGGGATGGAAGGATTGAGGCGGGCGATGGCGCTTCTGAGGCGATCCAGCAGCAAGACCTGCCGATAGTCCTTGCGCTCGGGGCTATCGCTGTCCGGGGCAATATCAACCCCGTGGAGAACCGTATAACCAAGCTCCTTGAGCCAGTCGAGGGCTTCCTGTTCGAGTTGGTCTTCGGTCATCCCTGCTCTCCCGTCAATATCTGGTTCAGGGCGATATTGATGAAGTAATTGCTGCGCCCTTGTTTTTTCTTAAGCAGAAAGCCCTTTTCAGTCAGTTGATCAAGGTACTTGCTTGCCGTCAGCCGTGAAACCCCCAAGTCCCGAACGATGAACTCGATCTTGGTGTAGGGGTGCATGAATAGGTTGTTGATCAGGTCTTGGCTATAGAACTTGAACTGATCACGAATCCGATGCTTGTAGTCGAAGAACGCATCCTTGATGGCGTGGATGGTATGGATGGTCTGTCCAGAGGTTTGTTCGACAGCATCCAGCATGTAGAGCACCCACTCCTCCCAAGTATCACTGTCGCGGACACTCTGAAGCAGCCGGTAATAGTCGGGCTTGGTGCGGACAATATGACGGCTCAGGTAGAGGACCGGGACATCAAGCAGCCCCTCCCTGACCAAATACAACACGTTGAGAATACGTCCGGTGCGACCATTGCCATCGTAGAACGGGTGGATGCTCTCAAACTGATGGTGAATCAACGCCATCTTGATCAGTGGGTCAGCGTCGAACAGGGAATCGTCATTGATGAACCGTTCCAGTGCGCTCATCAATTTCACGATCTCGCGTCCATCTTGAGGGGGTGTATAGACGACATCGCCCCCGCTTCCTTTGAGGGCTGTACCGGGCAATTTTCGGAATCCTGCGTTGTTTCGTTCCAGCTCCGTTTGAATGTCGATGAGGTGATTACAGGTGATCAGCCCCGTCCCCTTGACCAGTTGGTACCCGAGATGGAGTGCTTGCCGGTACCGGGTCACCTCCTTGGCGGCTGGATTAACGAAGACCTCTGGAAACACGTCATCCTTGAAGAGGTCATCGTGGGTCGTTACGAAATTCTCGATTTCCGAGCTGTCCTTGGCCTCCTGTAATCCCAGCGTATTGATTAAAATGCCCTGATTCGGGATTGAGGCCGCGATTCCCTTGAGTTCGGCCAGCTTGCGGCTGGTGCTTGCCAAGCGCTTCAGGATGACCGGCGTATCGAAACGTCGAGGGTCCAGCTCATTCAATGGAGCAATGCTCGCCATCAGTAACCACTCTCTTTACGTGCATAAAAAACCGATTTTTCTATACACATCAGTGTGGACCTGTATAGAAATCCGCTGTTTTTATGCAGGTCGGCCATGTTGCCCATGGGAAGCCTTCCTGCTTCACGCATTTGCAGCCATCTCCTCTGCCTCTGGCAGCGCGCAGATATCTCATAAATCGCTTAAATCTATCGTCCGCCCAGTGTCTCGGTCTCTCTGGAACAGATCGGCGAGGTCATCATCCGCTTCAGCTTCCGGCAGGCGCAGCTTGCCGGAGATCAGGCGCGGGAGCAGGGTGTCGCGGAGGTCGGCGAGGATTTGGGCTTGTTCTTGAGTGTTGATGCCTTGAGTCAATAGTGGACCGATAATCTCATTCGCCGCTTCGAGAATAGGCTGGCTTGGGATAACCGCTTTGGCGTCGGACAGGTGTCTGCGCTGTATATGACCCATCGTAGTGGCTTTGCTGGCAGCGATCTCTTGAAAGTGTGGAAGGTGGTGCCGTGTCCAGTGCAGATAAAACCATTTAGGGTATTGGTCCGATGTGACCTTGAAGAGATGTTGGTTTAATGCTCCTTCTCCCCCGCACCAGACTTTCACCTCCAGACTTCCAGACCATGAAAACAAAACATCCCCATTCTGGATGATGAATTCGGGCTTTATGTTCCTGCTGGCTCTGTCTGCACCTGTCGTATCTCCCTTTCTCAGTTGGGCTATTTTTATTACTGGGAGCCAGTTGTTGACCTCTGGTGGGAATTTTTGAAGAGCCAATCCGTTCAGGTAGTCGGCGATCTTGTCGAGTGCCTCAACCCTCCACCCCCTCGGCACCATCCCCAACTCCGACTCCTCGAAGCTGTCTGGGAACAGGGCTGCGGTTTCCTCGTCCATCCCCTCCGGGGTGCGTCCTTCCTGCTTGGCGCAGACCGGGTCGAAGTCCACGAACCATGACTTGAAGATCGTCTGAGCGATCTGTTCGAGGAGGGTGTTGCTTTCGCGGAGGAGGGTGATGCGGTCATCGAGGGCTTTGAGAAAAGTAGTGATCTCCTCCTTGACTTTTTCTGGAGGAATCGGAACAGGTAAGTTTCCTAAATCTTTTAGATTGAAAGTCGGCTGGGCTGTTGTATTTGCCCATGTATCCATCAGTTGTCTTACTAAAGGAGAGCGAAGAGCGAACATCACGTATTCGGCATCTTTCTTGACTGGAACAACACCTACAGCCCTAGAACAGTTGTTGCCTGCATAACTGACTGGCGCAATAGCAACTCGACCAAAGTTAGCGCCGACAAGTGTTACCAACAACTCTCCCCCTCTTAGGGTGGAACGCTTAAATTGCTCGTGCAGTGCCGTTGAAACTCGAAATAACACCTGAGGTGCTACATGACCATCGAAGACATCTCCCGTATTGACCATAGGAATTCCCTCTGGGTCATGCTTTCCCGGCTGCACAATACCGTAGCAAATCCCGCGATCTGTATCGACAAGATCCTTAAGTGAGTGCCAATACCAGCAAGCAGGCAACAAAGGAAGATCAATTGCAGACGCAGTGTAATGTTCAGAACTCATACCCCAGCCTCCCGAGCTTCTGCCGGATCAACGGGTCCGGCGCGCCCCCTTTGGCCGGCTGTCTTTAGCACCAGCTTGTCCCGCTCGATGATCCGGCGGAAGTTGTCCCGGGTCGTGGCCCAATCGACGACATCGACCCGGAACGGAAGGTCGGATTCGGCGAAGTCATCGGTCAGGGCGGCCAGCACCGCCAGACTCAGGGGCTGCTCGCCGATCACCGCCAGATCCAGATCGGAATAGGGCTTGGCACACCCTTTGGCCCTGGAGCCGAATGCCCAGACTTCGCGCTCCGGCACCTGCTTTTCCAGGATGTCGCGCACGATCTGGAGATGATCGGAACGGAGATCGATGAGCGGTTCAGGCATTGCGGGCTTCCAGGGCCTGCAACAGGGCGCGGGCATCGGCGATGAACGTCAGGGTGTCGGCATAAACCTGTCGGGCTTTGTCGTGGTCGTAGGTGTGGGCGGTGATGTTGCGCATTGTCCGGTACTTGAACCAGGCCTCGACATCGGCAATCAGGCCCTTCTCGCCCGCAGCCCGCAACACCGCCCGAAAGTTGCTCTCATCGACCTCCGTGGGGCTGGCCGACTCCAGCTCGATTTGGCGTTTGAGCATCTTGACGCTGATTTCGTAGACGAATTCAAAGTTCTTGATAACCCCGGCCATCAGCGTGTTGCGCACCTTCTCGGATTGCGCGTTGAACCACACCGGATCGCTGACAACGTCCAGCCCATTGGTTAATGAGGCGACGGCCTCCCGCAAGGCGCTCAGGTCGAGTTGGGGGGTGTCTGTCATGATTTCTGTCTCGTTTTCCAGTCAGCCATGTCGATCGGGCTCACTGCATGGCGCTTGCAAATGGGCCCCCGCAGCATCCTCCTCATGACGGGACCCGTCCTCGGCTCATACCCTCTCGCCCCCGGTTGCGCCGAATTGTCTCAAAACTCATACCCCAGCCTCCCGAGCTTCTGCCGAATCAACTGGTCCAGTTCTTCCCCTTTCGCCAGTTTCTCGCCCAACTGCTCCGTCAGGCGGGTCATCTTCTCGGCGAATACTTCATCGTCGTCCTCGACCTCCTCAGCGCCGACATAACGACCGGGGGTGAGGACATGCCCATGCTGGGCAATCTCTGCCAATGGGACGCTGCGGCAGTAGCCGGGAATGTCCCGGTATTCACTCCCCTCTCCCTCTGGGAGAGGGGTAGGGGGTGAGGGCGCAAGCTCGGTCACGGCTGCAAAAATCGCTTCCAGCACCGCTTCGGGCTGCTGGAGCACGTCGTTATTCCAGAACCGCAGAATCCGTATGCCCTGTGCCGCCAGGGCATCGCTGCGGCGCTGATCCTTCGCCCGACCGGGATCGGTATTGTGCTGCGCGCCATCCAGTTCCACGCCCAGCTTCAGTTCGTGGCAGTAGAAATCCAGCACATAGGGGTCGACCGGATGCTGGCGGCGGAACTTGTGCCCTGCCAGGCGCCGGTCGCGCAGGGATTGCCAGAGCCAGCTTTCGACATCGGTCGGGTTCTGTCGAAGTTCGCGGGCAAAGGCGAGGAGGTTTTCCGGGAGTGGGGGTTTATGGGCTGTCTTTGCCTGGTTCACCCTCACCCCTAACCCCTCTCCCTGAGGGAGAGGGGAATGGTTGTTTGGCAGGGTTGGGGCGAGACTCTCGGGGTTGGGTACCACCCGGGAAGACAATGCCTGGCCCCCCGGCCCCTCTCCCATCGGGAGAGGGGAGGAAGTGCGCCATGCTTCAACGGTGCGGGCGATACGGGCGATGACCTCGTCGGTCAATTCCGCCTGTACCCGACTGATCATGCTGCCCAGTTTGCGGGCATCGATGAAGAGGACTTCATTTTTTCGGTGGCTCTTCTGCTTGGTCAGGAACCAGAGGCAGGCGGGGATCTGAGTGTTGAAGAAGAGTTGTCCCGGCAGGGCGATCATGACCTCGACCTTGTCGGCTTCGACCATGGCGCGGCGGATATCGCCCTCACTGTTCTGGCTGGAACTCATGGAGCCGTTGGCGAGGACGATGCCCGCCCGCCCATCCGGGGCGAGGTGGTAGAGCATGTGCTGCAGCCAGGCGTAGTTGGCATTGCCAGCCGGTGGGGTGCCATAGACCCAGCGGGGGTCGCCTTCTAGGCTGCCATGCCACCAATCGCTGATATTGAACGGGGGATTGGCGAGGATGAAGTTGGCTCTGAGATCCGGGTGCTGGTCCTTGGTGAAGGAATCGGTCGGCTCCCTGCCGAGGTTGTAGTCGATACCCCGGATGGCGAGGTTCATCGCCGCCAGTCGCCAGGTCGTGGGGTTGGATTCCTGACCGTAGATGGAGATGTCGCCCAGCTTGCCGCCATGGCTTTCGATGAAGCGCTCGGATTGAACGAACATACCCGCCGATCCGCAGCAGGGGTCATACACCTTGCCATGATGCGGACCCAAGACCGCGACCAGCAGTTTGACGATGGACGCGGGGGTATAAAACTGGCCGCCCTTCTTGCCTTCGGCACTGGCGAATTGCCCGAGGAAATATTCGAAGACCTGCCCCAAAACATCGCGGGCTTGACCAGATTGATCGGCGAAGCCGATGGTGGAGATCAGATCGACCAGTTCGCCAAGTTTGCCATCCGGTAGCTGGGCGCGGGCATAGCGTTTGTCGAGAATACCCTTCAGTTTGGGATTTTCTGCCTCAATGACGGACAGGGCTTCATCGATGCGCTTGCCGATATCCGGTTGCTTGGCAGCATTACGGAGGTTTTCCCATCGGGCTTCCTCCGGCACCCAGAAGACATTGGCTTCGGTGTAATAGTCCCGATCCTCCAGTTCCTCGGCGAGCATCTCTTCGTCGCATTCGTGGAGGAAGTAGTCATCGGCTTCATCGGCAAAGCGGAGCGTCAGCTCCTCCCGACGAGCCGCGAAGGTATCCGAGATGTATTTGAGGAAGATCAGCCCGAGGACGATGTGCTTGTATTCAGCCGCATCCATGTTGGCGCGGAGCTTATCGGCTGCAGCCCAGAGGGTTTTCTTGATATCGTCGAGCATGGGTTAAGGGACCCGCTGGTGTGATTTGAGTCGGATGCGCGGGGCGCTGGGAGGCAGGTGAATTATGAAAGTCGCGCCAAGGCGGCGTCTTGTCATAATTTTGCATCGCGGGCGGTGATGTCTCATGACCCGTTTGCTTGATTTAATTGGCGTCCCCAAGGGGGTTCGAACCCCTGTTGCCGCTGTGAGAGAGTGGCTACTTGCGGCTTTTCTTTTATCATTTCAACTCCCACCGTATCACAAGCTGTTGACTTCGTTGGCATTGTGCCCGATATTTCTCTCATATCATGTCACCTTATGCCAGTACATCCGACTGGCACGGGACTGGCACCACACTGGCACGACGAAACCCAGGGGGGAGTATGGCAAGAACACCCAAAGACACAAGGCTAGACAATCGAACCGCGCGGCTGAAGCTCGAAGCGGGAAAACGCCACTGGCAGAAAATCGCCCCCGGACTGAGCCTGGGCTATCGCAGACCGCAGACCGGCAGCGGATCTTGGACCGCGCGAATCAAGCTCGACGATGGGCGGGAGCCCTGGATAGGATTGGGAGTTGCGGACGACTTCGAGGACGCCGGGGCGGGAGTCCTGGACCATGCGCGAGCCGTGGACGCTGCCCGGGAATCTGCACAGAGAGAGCGGCAGCCAGATCACAAAATCCAGGCGCCGATGACGGTGGGCGAAGTGCTGGCCGACTACCTGAAACACTACCAGGAGCGGGGCGGAAAAGCCCTGCGCGACACTGAATACGCGGTTAACTCCCACATCCTCCCCCACCTGGCCAATGTCCAGGTTTCCGACTTAACGCCGGGCCTTCTGAAGACGTGGCAAGACAAGCTCGCAAAATCCCCGCCTAGGCTACGCGCGAAAAAGGGCGAGGCAGGAAAACAAAATCCCGACTGGAAACCCACCCCGGAAAATATCCGGGCGCGCCAGGCCACTGTGAACCGGGTCCGCACCGTGCTGATTGCAGCACTCAACCACGGGTATCAGTCCGGGTGTATCGCTGATGATTCCGCGTGGCGGAAAACCAAACCCTTCAAAAATGCCGACAAGCCCGTTGTCCAATTCCTAAGCCCCGACGATTGTGTCCGGCTACTGAATGCGTGTCCTGAAGACTTCCGGCTGCTGGTCAAGGGCGCGCTACTGACGGGGGCCAGGTATGGAGAGCTGGTCAGGCTCAAGGCTGGCGACGTGCAATTAAATAACGGGGGGCTATGGCTGCACGAAACGAAAGCAAGCAAGCCGAGGTTTATCCACCTGAACGCCGAGGGGGCCCAACTCTTCGAAACCCTCACCGTCGGCAAAGATCATGCGCATAGAGTCTTTACCAAGGACGACGGGGGCGCATGGGGCGACAGTCACCAGACCCGACGCTTCTCCGAAGCGCTGACCCGGGCAGGGCTACCGGGGCACTTCTCGTTCCACGATTTGCGCCACTCGTTTGCCAGTTTGCTGATCCAGGCGGGGGCATCCATCGAAGTTATTGCTGACCTGCTGGGCCATGCAGATACGCGGGTTACGCTCCGGCACTATGCCCACCTCGCAGACTCCGTTCGCCGCGAGGCAGTGGCAAGGCTGCCATCGTTCGGCCTTGAGCAAGACAACAAAATAGTTCGACTTCGGGCGGGCTGATGGGGCGCGGGCGGCCTCGAAAAAATCCCCCTCGGGCACGCACGCCTGGGGTAGATTACGTATTCCTGGTCGAAGGTCCGGGCCTTCCCGACGAAGCCACCCTGTCGCGGGCAACTGCACTTATACGAACCAAGCTCGCCACCTGGTGGCAACCGGGGCGCAAGAGGGGGCGCAAGAGGGACCTCAACAAAATCTGCCGGTTGGTCCAGCACAACCTACGGCTGATGGACCAAGGCCACCCAATATCTCGCTCATGGTTGCGGCCGCGTCACTTCTATGACGGCGGACTGATGGAAATTCTCCAGCTACCGGAAGGGATCTGTCTTGAAAGTGACCGCATGGCGGAGACAAACCAGAGCAAAATCAAGGCCCGGGACTTGAAGACTGCCGCTGAGCTGGCGGCCGAAATCTGGTCCTGGACTCACCCAGACAATCCGCCATAACTCATCGGAAAAAAGATTCCGAATTTCGCAATTGTGTTCCGTTACAGGGACATTCTCGTTCCCTATCGTGTCGGTAACTTCCACAACAAGCCCCCGGAGGGCGGACACGATGACCCACGAACAGCGACCAAACATTCCCACTTTGCCGCCGCTTGTCCTTAGCGTAACTGAGGCAGCGCGAGTGGCAGGCATCAGCGCGCCCGAAGCCTACCGGCGAATCAAGGCCGGCCAATTTCCGCTCCCCGTGAAGCTCACCGATAAACGGCGCGGCATACGCGTAGCTGACTTAACTGCCTGGGTCGAGAGCCTACCGACCATCGTGCCCGACGCGACCGATCATTTCGTCAACGCCAGAAAAGCCAAAGGGAAAGTGGCGTGATGGGTGGCAGGACAAAGCCAAGCCGCCTGGCCGCGGCTTAACCAGATTCACACAAGGATTTTCACGGCCAGGGATTGGCCAAGGTTTCCCACGAGTGCGGGATTTTTTGAAAAGACTGGAGGCACGGGCAATGCCTCCAAAATATCACGAAAACACAGGATTTATTGTGACCGAATCAATCAATCACGTCAACACAAATGTAGTACCAGACACTCTGGAATTCCTGCGCAGTCCGCGCCCAGCGCGTGAGGTGAAAATCACCTTTGCCATCCTGGATGGGTTCTACGATGCCATACCGACCGCGGTAAAGACCGTGAGTGCTGATGAATTCATTGACTTCGCCACGCATGGCGGAAAGCCCGTCATCATCAAGGACAAGGCCGAAGCTCCGTATTTCTGCGGCGAACTGAAGGGCGCCCCACTTACCGGGGAAACTCTCAAGAAGGCTCTCGAGCTAGACCCAACCAACTTCGAGCCCATAGGGGTGCAGAGGTCGGCGGCGCATTGCGTCGGTTCCCAGGTGATAAAGCTGGACCTTGATGGTGTGGACAACAGCGAAATGGAGGGCATTGTTGCCCGCCTGGCTCCGCTGCAACCGAGAGGGGCGCTATATACGACACACTCCCACGGGCGGAAAGATCCCGGCAAGACTCGCGCACGGCTGGTGATGATCCTGGACAGGCAGGCCAGCAATGCCGAATTCGAGGTAATTTCCAGAACACTGGCCGTCGCCATCGTCGGCAGGAGCCTCGATCAGTCAGAAGGGAAGGCGTACCAGCAGGCCGGGATTTACGCAGCACATCCTGACGGGGCGGCCGGGGCATGGTGCATAAAATTGGGCGAGGATGATGGTGCCCTCATCAGTGCGGATGCCGTGCTGAAGCTGGCGGCAAGTATGGGGATCGAGCCACGGCAGCAGAGTGCCGGACCCCGCGAGGCGGAATGGGAAGGCGGCGGCAAAATTGGTCCGTTGCCAGATTACCTCAAGGTATTTTCAGTATCGAACGACATGGAGGTCGGCATCGAGTGGGGGGCAGAGACGCCTGAAAATATAGAAACGGTAAGGGCAATGATCGCTTGCATCCCTCAGCGTGATGACCGCATGGAGTGGGGCAAGGTTATCTGGGCGATCATGTCGATACCCTGGAACTGTGCGCAGGGCCTGGCAGAAGAATGGGCCAAATCAGGGGGTCGGAGCGATTGGGATGACCCGAAGAAAGGATTCCCGAATTTCGCCCGGAGTTTCGACCCCTACCGCGAAGGTGGGATCAAGCTGGAGTCAGTGACCTGGCTGGCTCGGGAAGGTGGCTGGACAGGGCGGTTGCCATGGTGGCCGGCAGAGGCGAAGGCGGAGGCGAATGGCGATGCGGAGGTGGAGGCGAAGACGGAGAGCACTCGCAGGATACCGAATGGCGTGCAGACCGCGATCTGGGCCACAGCGCAGGAATGCGGGATCGACACCAAGGACCCGAAGTGGCTAGAGGCGTTTGCCGAGGCGACCGACTTCTCCCCCGTGAAGCTGATGAACGTGATCGATGCCTGTCTGTATCGGCAAGAGAGCGGCAAATTCATCGCGCTGACTGGGGCGGGGGACTACCGGGTGTTCACCAAGGGAGACCTGAAAGCCGGGCTGGCGGGGTCGTTCCCGTCCTATATCGACGCGGCCAAGCTGGGCCTGCTGGCGGAATCATTCGCGGGCGAGCGGTATCAGAACCAAAAGGATCAGGCGGCCCATGTTGTGCGATGCCTTGGTCGGATCAGCCAGGCCGTCCAGACCCATATCCTGGTCGAAAAGCAGTTCAGTGCAATCACTTTGAAAGTGGACATGTTCGCCGGAAAAGCGTCAACGAGGCTGCATGACGGAGTGGCGCACATCACATTGCCGCACATCCCGTTTGAAGAAGGGCCAATTCAGCAAGCCATCATTGCTGACTTCAAAAATCACTGGCCGAGGCTGGACGAGTTCATCGACCTTCTCGCAGCGTCCCGGTTCGCCGCTTCAAGGAAAAAGGCGTACCTCTGGCTCAAGGCCGATTCCGACTGGGGCAAGGGCCTGCTGCAAAGCGCCTTGGAAGATCTGGGACTTGTCGTCACCCTCTCGGTAAAAGAAGTCGAGACGTTGATGAGCGGCGGGCCGGTGGGCAAGATGCTGACGGACTTCAAGCGTGCATGGATCCTCTGGTTCAACGAGTTCAAGACGGTGAAATCAGAAATCAAGATGCTTGAGCAAAGAGTCTGCTTCTCACCAAAAAACCTCGCGCAGGTCATGGCGGAGGTCTACCTCAAAATGTTCACAAGTGCGGAGGCGGTTGAGGCCCTGGCCAGTCACGATACTGGGGTGGAAGATCAATTCGCCAACCGCTTCTCCGCGATCGAGTGTTCGGGCAGTATTGAAGATCGCCCATTGTTCATGGCCAGCAAGCACGCCTATCGGACCACCCTGGCCGCTTATGTCGCCAAGCGGCTCAACGCGCTGGTTGAGTTCTACCGCCTCATGGGGAGGGAGGCCGCGGCGAACCACGGCGATGAAGTGATCGCAGCCTTCCATTCAAAACACGGTATTGGCAATCGGTATACGCGGCTCAGTGTCGCCCTGCCTGACCTTGCTCGCCAGCATCTGGAGTGGGTTGGCCGGACCTATCTGGCGGCACGGGCTCCCGACAAACCCAACCTGTCCTATTCCGGCCGGCGTCTATCAAAGACGGAAGCAGCCGTGCTTGATGCCGTCATGACGAGGCGGGAGGACCCCAAATCCACGACGGGGCCGGAACTGGTCTACATCCGGACACCTACGGCGATCCTCGATCTGTGGCTCGAATCCGAGTTTGGCGCAGCGGCGGCAGGGAAGCTGAAATGGAAATCCGCCGACTTCAAAAACGTGCTACCAGAACCCAGCACCGTGAGATTCGGAGCAGCGGGGGGCCAGACGGTCCGGTTTGTCGGTGAGATCAGAGGGGGCGGCGCACTCGCCAAGGCTGATGGGGATGAGGTGGAATTCGTGCCGGCCAGTTAGCCAGCGCCGATCCCGACGTTACGGGCCCGCTTTCGCGGGCCTTTTTGTTGGGCGGGTGTAATGAGTGTAATGAGTGTAATGAGGCTGTAATGTGGGGCACATTACGCTGGAGGCCGCGCCAGCCGTGGGTTTGAGTCATTTTGTAATGGAAATGCGCGTTTTTCCCCTTACGGCTGCTTTTGCGCGTGTGACGCGTCTACCACTCACTCTATCTTTACTTCTTCTTCTTCTATTAAGAAAAAGGTCATTACAAAATTACAAATGGCTGGAAGCCGCGCCAGCCGTGGCTTTGAGCGTAATGCGCCCCCCTCATTACAGCAAATTACACTCATTACACACCGGTCACACCCAACCGATCCTATGAGGGTCCCCCTGTGAATCAGTGAATCGGCCCGCAAAACCCCCTCAAACCCGCGCCAGCCGTGGCTTTCGCTGCGGAACTAACGTGCGGAGCTAACCCCAAAAACCCCGTCGCAAAATCCTAATCGCGGAGACTGCGGAGGACATGGTAAAAAAAAGGTTATAATTGAACTGAACCGTTCAGTTCAACATAAGTATTCCCTGATATGGCGCGCACAAAACCCCCTTCATCCCCCGCCCCGACCCTTCCGCCTCGGGAATCCATCATCACCCAACTGGTGGAGATCGAACTGGGCAACACCCCCCTCACGAGCGCCGCCGCCGCACTGGGCATAACCGAGGACGCCCTCATACGCGCAGTCGAGGCTGACCCGACCCTGGAGCAGGAAGTCACCACCACCATTGCGGCAATGAAGGCAGACCCGGAGCTGGCCGTCCGCCGGTCTATAGAAGGCTTGAATTCAGTGGCCGCGGCATTGGCAAAACGGGTTGCGTCCGACTCCGAGACGATGACAACGCAGGAATTGAGCCAGGCCGGGACATTGCTCGACCGTATTTCTGCGGTATCTGCACAGCGAGCCGCCGAAACCAAACGCACCCGCACAGAAGACGATGATGCCGGGACCATGCCGGTCGGTGGCAT
>Ga0172373_10008896_pt1 | contig 12632 bp, 8 predicted proteins | sample Lak10m_2_FD_114546 | JGI IMG/M metagenome (GOLD analysis project Ga0172373, IMG submission 114546) | Freshwater microbial communities from Kabuno Bay, South-Kivu, Congo - kab_092012_10m | ecosystem: Environmental > Aquatic > Freshwater > Lake | place: Democratic Republic of the Congo: South-Kivu... | reverse complement strand
GCAAAACGCAGATCAGATCAACCGCTTTCTGCAGTCCCAGTTTCAAAGTCCACCGGATGAAGGAACACGAACCAGGGACGACTTCTGCGAATGCCTGGAACGCCTGGATGACGTAAAGGCAGACTATTTCGTCGTGTTCGCCCATGTGCAGAGCGACAATGGCCTCTTCCAGGAGCTTCAGGGAGACAATCTTGCGCACATGATCAGCCGCTGCGGCAAGCGATGGAGCGACCGAGTGCTGGGCTTGCAAAAAGTCAAACAGCCGGACGTGGTGAGCAGGCGATGGCCTCAGGCGGTGCCATTACCCGCCTTTGTGCAAGGCTCTGATCCGCAGAGCATCGCAGAGGTCGGGAACAGTGAACTCAGATGCTATCTGAAGATTGGCGAACCCTCGTTCGAGGCTGTCAAGTTCGCGCTTTTCGACGAGGCTTATCGTGTCCTGCCGAGATTGCCCGAACCCCGGCAGGCCGTGCTGTTGCGACAGGTCCGGTTCGATGGCGGTGCGCTCAGCGGACTGACAGTGCCATTTTCACCGTCGCTCAATTGCCTGATTGGCCCGCGTGGAAATGGCAAGTCGGCGGTGATCGAGTGCCTGCGCCACGCCCTGGGCTTCCGCGAAGGGGCCGATGACCAGTACAAAGCCGGGTTGGTCGCACGCATGTTGTCGCCCGCCGGAAAGGTAATCGTGGAAGCCGTGGATGAGTTTGGACGAGAAGTGCGAGTGGAGCGGGAACGCACTGGCCAGCCGTCCGTTTATCTCGATGGCCAGTATCGCGACATTTCTCCGGCATCCGTCCTCAAAGATATTCTCTATTTCGGCCAGAAGGATCTCTCAGCCCGTTCAGAATCATTCGACGAGACCTTCCTCGATAAACTGCTCGCTGATCGTCTTGACCCGCAGCCCCAGGAAGAGGCAACTCTCATCGAAGGCGTCCGGCAGGCAGCGAAGCAGCTCAAGGAAACGCTCGAGGCCACCGACAAGATCGCCGCACTGCAAAAAGAGAAGAATGAAATCGAAGTGCAGCTTCAGGTTTTCACTGCCAAAAATGTGGACACCAGGCTGGCTGAGATGACGCTGTTTGATGCCGACCGGCAGGCCATCGTTTCATGGCAGCAGGCATTGCAGGAACTTGGCACGAATCTGCAGGATGCTGCAGACTGGGACGAAGCAGACTCGGCTTTCCCTGTTTTGAAATCGCAGCGGACAGCAGGCATTGCAGCCGAACTGACATCCGCCAAAGCAAAGGCAGATCAAGCCAGATCGCACGCGCAAACGGCAATCCAGGCGTTGCGTGATGCACTCACACTGCTGGCTGCAGCCATTCAGCAGCTCGTGCCGGTGCAGGACGAAATGAAACAGGAGGTGGCAGAACTGCAGAGGTCACTGAATGAACCACAGCTTGATCTCGAGCTGTTCCGCTCGAAAAAGAACCGCTTTGACCAGTTGGTGAAGCTGCTGGCCGCGGCATCGCAGCGGGCCAAAACCGAACAGCACGCACGCGATCTGCTGAGCGCGGCCGTCAATAAGCTCCACGACTTCTGGCGGGAGCGGTTCACCGAACGCGAAGCGGAGGTCCGTCGCCTCGAAAAAGAACTGCCGCAGGAAATTCGCCTGCAGACCGCGTTCAAAGGAAAACGCCGGGCCTTCGGTGAGTTCCTGCGCGCCAAGTTGCGGGGAAGTGGCCTGCAGACCGCCTCTTATGAGACACTCGAGAACACGTTCCTGGATGGCCGCGAGCTATATCAAAGCCGGACACTGCTTGCAGCCAAAGGCCTGAGTGAGAATGCCGCGATCAAAATTCAGTCCACTCTGCTCGATCACTTATCGGATTTCCTGACCTTCCGGACACCGGATGAGACCGCTGTTGTTTACGCAGGGAAACCACTGGGTGAATATTCACTCGGACAGCGAGCGACAGTGATCCTCCACATCCTGATGCACCTGCAACGCTATCCGGTGATCCTCATCGACCAGCCGGAGGACGATCTCGACAACGAAACGCTCTACAGCCACTTCATCCAGCAACTGCTGCACCGGAAGGAACTCACACAGTTCATCTTTGCCACCCACAACCCCAACATCCCCGTGCTGGGAGACGCAGAACAGGCCATCGTCTGCCGTAAAGAGGGCGAAAAGTTTTCGTTCGACCACGGCAGCATTGACCACAAAAACATCCAGCAGCGCATTGTGACCGTGATGGAAGGTGGCGAGGACGCATTCCGGCGCAGAAAGGAAATCTATCAGTTATGGAAGAGTTCGAACTGAGAAACCAGATCCTGCTTGGCGAGGACAGCACACGACAATTCAAACGCGAACCATCGGCGGATGCAAAAATGGCGGGTGAGATCGTCGCTTTCGCCAACAGCGGAGGAGGCCGCATTTTCATCGGGGTTCAGAAAGATGGCAGCATTGCCGGAGTTACTGGCGCCGAGGCAGAGAAAGTCGGCGAAGATGTGGCCAAGATCGCCTGGGACAGCATTCGTCCGCCATTTTCCATTCTCTCGAAATCCATTCCAACAGCCGACGGTATCGTCGTCATCATCGAGATTCCCAATGGCGCTTCCAGGCCGTATTGCGACAGCAAGGGAGTCTACTGGGTAAAGAATGGGCCCGACAAACGCCGGGTGCAAAGTCCCGAAGAGCTTGCACGCCTTTTCCAGTCCGGAGAGAAACTTTATGCGGAAAGCCAGACCGTGAAAGCTTCGACACTGGAAGACTTTGACTACAACCGTTTCGAACGATTCTACGAAGCAAAGTATTCCGAAACCCCGCCGAATCGGCATGAGGAACGTGAAGCCTGCCAGAGAACTCTTGAAAACCTCGAACTGGTGGATTCTGACCGGGTGACTGTGGCCGGACTGCTGCTGTTTGGTAACCGAAACCGACTTCCAGTGCTGCTGCCCGAAATGAAGATTGATGCCGTTTGGTTCAAAGGGACCGAACGCGGCGGGTCGGAATGGCATGATCAGCGAACGATCACCGGAACTTTGGCAGATCAATTTGATGAAGGCATGGGTTTCCTGAAACGATGCCTCGCCCGTGTTCAGGGTGATGGCTCATTCAACCAGACAGGCCGCCCCGAGGTGCCGGATACGGTCTTCGAGGAACTGCTGGTCAATGCCCTGATCCACCGGGACTACTTCGTCAAGGATTCCATCAAGGTGTTCATCTTTGATGACCGCATCGAGATCCGCAGTCCGGGCAAGCTGCCAAACAGCCTGACGGTGGATCAGATTCGCCGGGGAGTGAGGCGCAGTCGAAACGTCCTGCTGGCCTCTTTCGCGCCCGATCTTCTCAACTTCCGTGGTGTCGGAAGCGGGATTGTCCGCGCTCTCAAAATCTGGCCTTCGATCTCCTGGGTGAACGACACAGAATGCGAAGAGGTTGTGGCCACGATCAACCGAAATCCCGTCGCTGCATCAGCATGATCGTCGCCGGTGCGACACTTTGCAGAATCAAAACTGTCGGTAATACCGGCAGCACAAGTGTTTGCTATCTTTCAGCAGTCAGATGCGCCTGCTGCCGTAGTTCCCAACCTGCCGCTGTCAATCAGCATGGGAATCACCGATTTCCCAAATCACATCTCCACCGCTCGAAAATGCAATCGGCTTCGGCGGGACCTGACAAATTCACCGAACGGGACCAAAGCGGGCTGACTGCAGGGCCGCAACCACAGCGTCTCGGTCCGTTCGAGGGCCGGACAAGAGTACCGCCCTGGCTGGCGCCATCCGCCAACTTCACTCCACTGCTTGAATTCTCACCGCCTAACACGCATCATTCCCCTGCCCCCACAACCCAACACCACCCCACAACCCAACACCACCCCGCCCCAGCTCCCGGAACCCCCATGGCCTCGCTCGTTGAACAACTGACCAGCCGCGGACTGCTGCGCCCCCCCGCCTTCCTCCCCGCCAACATACTCTACGAAACACGCATGGGCTCGATCGCCTACGGAGTCGCAACCGAAACTTCCGACTGCGACGTCTACGGCTTTGCCATGCCACCACGCGATCACCTGTTCCCACACCTCGCCGGTGAAATTGCCGGCTTCGGCAGCCCCCGGCCACGCTTCGAAATCTTTCAGCAGCACCACGTCCGCGATCCGCTCGCCAACAACAGCAAAGGCTGCGAATACGACTTCTCCATCTACAGCCTGCCCCGCTACTTCACGCTCTGCATGGAATGCAACCCCAACCTCATCGACTCACTCTTCACAGCCCAGGAATGCATCCTGAAACTCACCCAGGTCGGCAGCCTGGTACGCGAACGACGCTCGCTCTTCCTGCACAAAGGCGTCTGGACCCGATTCAAAGCCTATGCCTATGCACAACTGCACAAAATGCAGTCCCGACAGCCGCTGGGAAAACGAGCCGAACTGCGCGAACAGTTCGGCTACGATGTCAAATTCGCCTACCACGTCGTACGACTGCTGTACGAATGCGAACAACTGCTGCTGCACGGCGAACTCGACCTCCGCCGCGATCGAGAACACCTCAAAGCCATTCGCCGCGGCGAAATCTCCGAAGCCGAAATTCGCAGCTGGGCCTCCGCCAAAGAAAAACAACTCGAACACGCCTGCCTCCACAGCCGACTCCCCGAACAGCCTGATGTCCCCGCCATCCGACAACTGCTCCTCGAATGCATCGAAGAACACTACGGCTGCCTCGACCAGATCGTCGCACGCCCCGATGCCGCCACCCAGTCACTCCACGAAATCAGCCGCATCATCGACCGCTGGCAACTCACAAGGCCCGCTCAGGAACAACACTCTCAGGAACCACAGACTCCGGAAACAAACGCATGACAGATCCACTGACATGGCAGTTCTGGCAGCAGTGGACAACAACTGCACGCCCCTCCCACACACTCCTGTCACTCCTGCACTCCGGACAGCTCGCTCTGTTCCCCGAACTCGCCGCACTCCGCGAAACTCCACAGGATCCGCACTGGCACCCGGAAGGTGATGTCTGGGTGCACACACTGCATGTGTGCGACCAGGCCGCCATCATCAGCCAGCGCGATGGCCTCAGCCCACAACAGCAGGAAGAACTGCTGCTCGCCGCACTCTGCCACGACCTCGGCAAACCTGCCACCACTGTCTTCGAACAGGGACGCTGGAAAGCGCCCGGACATCCTGCCGCCGGAGTCCCCGTTGCCACTCAGCTCCTCAAGAAAATTCAGGCACCACCACAACTCATCGATACGATTCTGCCACTGGTCGCCGAACACCTGGTGCACGCCAGCCCCGCCCTCAGCCACAAAGCCAGCCACCGACTGCTCACGCGACTGCACCCAGCACCAGTCACTCAGCTGATCCGCCTGATTGAAGCAGATCTCAGCGGACGCCCGCCGCTGCCCACCGGACTGACACCCGCCGTCCAGCAGTTCGCTCAGCAAATACTCACCATCGCTGCCAATAACCCATACCAGCCTCCCCCGCCAAAAACACCGCCACTCATCCTCGGACGACACCTGATCGCACTCGGATATCAGCCTGCACCGTGGTTCAAACAGGTGCTGGAAACCTGCGAAACGGCACAACAGCAGGGCAAGTTTCAGGATGAAGCCAGGGGCCTCGCATGGCTCAGACAACTCCTCGAAACCAGCCCCCCCGCTCAGCTGCCGCCCTCAACACCGCCCTCAGCCCTGCCCCCGCAGTGATGCCCCCGTTGCACTGCCCACCTGCAGGCACAAATCCGCTGGTACCCCGCTGAACATCAGACGGCCTCCCGCCGCCGCCGCATCCGGCCCCAGATCCAGCACCCAGTCCGCACCACTCAACACCTCAGTGTTGTGCTCAATCACCACGACCGAATGCCCCCGCTCACACAGCGTCCGCAAATGCCGCATCAGCAGCGACACATCCTGCGGATGCATCCCGCTGGTCGGCTCGTCCAGCACAAACAAAGTCGCCGGACCGCCCGCACCCGTCAGGGCCGTCGCCAGACGAGCCCGCTGGTTTTCTCCCCCGGAAAACGAACTCGTCGGCTGACCAAGCTGCAAATACCCCAGCCCCACATCACAACAGGTCGACAACGCCGCACTCAGAACCGGAAACTCCGAAAAAAACTGCCGCGCCTCGTCCGCTCGCATCTGCAGCACTTCCGCCACCGAACGACCACGAAACCGGATCGAACTGGCCACCGGCCCAAATCGCGTTCCCCGACACGTCGGACACTCCACCGCCGCCTGCGGAAAAAATGCCGTACGCACACTGCGACTGCCCAGACCCAGACAACTCGCACAACGACCACCACCCGCGTTGAAACTGAAAAACTGCGAGCCCAGACCACGCGCACGAGCCTCGCGAGTCTTCGCGTACAAACGACGAATCTCCGTCCAGATCGGACCCAATGTCGCCAGACATGAGCGAGCCGAACGGCCCGGCGGTGACTGATCAATCGTCACCAGACGCTGCACAGACTGCCACCCCGCCACTCCCCCACACCGCACTCGCTCCGCCGCCTGACGCAACTGCCCCTCACCCAAACCCTCCACACCCAAAACCTGCGTCAGAAATGGCACCAGCGTGCCCCGAATCAGCGAACTCTTGCCCGAACCGCTCACTCCCGAAACCACAGTCAAACAGCCCAAAGGCAGCTCGGCCGTCACCGACTGCAGGTTGTTCAGACCCGCACCCTCAATTCGCAGCCAGCCACGCTCGCCCGGCTTCGCCACACTCGCCCCCGCTGACGCACCAGCCACACCCGGCCGGTGCCGGCGTTCGGCCCGCACCCGCAGAAACTGGCCAGTCGGAGTCTCTGCGCGAGCCCGACAGTCAGCCGGTGTCCCCGCAAACAACAGTCGCCCACCATCACGTCCCGCTCCCGGACCAAGATCCAGCAGCCAGTCCGCCGCCAGCATCACCTCCGCATCATGCTCAACCACAATCACCGTACACCCCTGATCCCGCAGCTTCTGCAGCGCACGCAGCAGCCGCTGAGTATCCCGGGGATGCAAACCCGCCGTCGGCTCATCAAGTATGTAGTGAGCACCATGCACACCCGCCGACAGACTCGATGCCAGCCGCGCTCGCTGATACTCGCCCCCCGACAGCGTTCTAGCCGGTCGGTCAAGCGTCAGATAACCCACACCAATTTCCTCCAGACACCGCAGTCGAGACTGCAGCTCAGGCAAGGTCCGCTCCGCCACCAGACGGGCCTCACGCGAAATCGACAACTCACCGCACACAAGACGATCTGACCACTCCAGCACCAGTGCCAATGCCCGCTCCACCGTCAGCCTGCAAAACTGCGGCAACGTCGTCCCCAAAAACTGAATGCCTCGCGACACCGGATTCAGACGCTCGCCCGCACAGCCGCTGCACTCAGCAGCCTGCCACATGTCCGACAGCTCCTCCTCCTCGCTCGCCACCACCCCCAGCCCGCGACAGTCCGGACAGGCACCTCGAGCCGAAAAATGGCTGAGCGTGGCGGGATCCGGAGTCGGAAAGCTGAGACTGCAGTCGGGACAGACAAAACGAGTACTATAAAAGGTCTCACGCCACTCACCAGACTCCTCATAACTGATCTGACACGTCCCCTCACTCTCCCGACAAGCCAGCTCGATCGATTCCCGCAATCGCCCGGCAACACCCTCCTTGATCACAATCCGGTCCACCACCGCCTCAATACTGTGCAGCCGCCCCGGAGACAACTTGCCGGCCTCCGCCACATCCACCAGCTGACCGTCGATCCGCGCTCGCACAAAACCATTTCGCACGATCCGCTCCAGCACCTCAGCATGCGCACCCCGCCGCTGCCGCACCAGCGGAGCCAGTACCATCAGCTTCGTTCGCTCCGGCAACGACAGCACCTGCGACACAATCTGCTCAGTGGACTGCTGCCGCACCGGACGACCGCAGCCCGTGCAGTGCACCGTACCCGCTCGCGAATACAGCAGTCGCAGGTAGTCGTGAATCTCCGTGACGACAGCCAGAGTACTTCGCACTGGCGCGGTCGTGACTCGCTGATCCACACTGATCGCAGGAGCCAGCCCGGAAATCTCATCCACGTCCGCCCGCGGCAACTGCTGCAGCAGAGCCCTCGTCCGGATCGAGATGCACTCCAGATAACGCCGCTGGCTCTCGGCAAACAAAGTATCAAAGATCAGCGAACTCTTGCCCGAACCGCTGACACCCGTCACCACTGTCAGCCGACCAATCGGCAGGTCCGCATCCACATGCTGCAGATTGTGAGTCCTGGCACCCCGAATCCGCAGCCAGCGCACCGCACCCGCTGCAGACATTCCCACAGCACCCGCCGACAAATCGCGTAAGTCACCTGGTACTGCCACTGACATAACAGCCACACCCCGCTGAAACAGACGCAGCCTTCAGGCGGACGGTGCCGGCGGCCGACCGCTGGGAGTATAGCGGATGCCGCCCAGTTCGGCCAGGCTGCCCATAATGTGATCAGTCACCTCACACAACACCTCAGGACTGGTCCGCCGTCCCTGCCAGACAGATAAATCCAGCGGCTTCCCATAAATCAGCTGCACCCGCGCACGCCGAAAAAACACCCACACCATCGAAGGCGAACGCGGCGCGTTCCGGATAAAAACAGGGATCACCGGAACCGCAGCCTTCAGAGCCAGCCAGGCCACCCCAGTGTCCCCCGCCAGCAGCCGCTCGTCCGGACTGTCCTCATTCAGACGCCCCTCAGGAAACAAACCCAGCAATCGCCCCTGCTTCAAACGATCCAGCGCCTGCCGCACCGACTGCATGTCCCGCCCGTTGCGATCCACCGGAATACACTCCATCGCCCGACACACCCAGTTCACAAACCCCGGCAACTCAAAATACTCCCGCGCTGTCAAATATCCGATCACCCGCAGATGCGGACGCCGAAAATGCCTGAAATGACGAGCCCAGATGAGCACAGGGTCAACCGGACTGCTGTGGTTGGCCACGATGATCGCCGGACCAGATTCCGGAATTGAACACTCACCCACATGCTCCACACTCACAAAAAATACCCGATGCACTCGCGCAATCTGATAACACGCCCACGCCGGCCAGCCCGCTCCACCAGCCCGAACACGCCAGTGAATCAAAACGACGGCCACAACCCCCGCCACACCCCCGATCAGACCCGCCCACAACCACCATTTCATTGCCAGATCACCCATCAGACACCCCCCGCTGGCAGCTGCCTCTGCACCTCCGTCCACCGTGCGACAACCGCCCCCTTGTTACTCTGTTACTCGTGCATAGTCAAATCCGCCGCGCCCCCGTCATTGTGGCAGGAACTGCCGTAGTCCTCCCGACAAACCGTGGCACCCGCCACGAACTGCGCCCGCAGCCGCCCCATCTCTGTAGACGAACCCCAAAAGGTCTGCTACCCTTCGGCACCCCGAGGTCCCTCACCAGCCTCGGGACGGGACATGATGTCCCTCGTTCTTCACTGTCCGATACTCGTATCCGCAGCAGGGATTCGCTGCACAAAGACTGCATCTGCCAGTCCGCAAGGATACATTTTCGGCCAGCCCTGCAGTTTCGGTGGTATTTGTTCTTATCGGCACGGAGGCCGGTATGGCAGTAAAACGTTCATTACATCAGGACCCGGCCGAAGGCAATGACGATCGCCCTCGCCTGGAAGCTTCACGCACCCAGATCCGCTGGCTCATCCGCCGCGATATGGACGATGTGCTGGCTATCGAACGGTCCAGCTTCCAGTTCCCCTGGACTGAGGAAGAATTCCTCTGCTGCCTCCGCCAGCGCAACTGTATCGGCACCGTTGCAGAACTCGACCATCGCATCGTCGGCTTCATCATCTACGAACTGCATAAGTCGATGCTGCGAATTCTCAACTTCGCCGTTGCCGCTGACGTTCGCCGCAATGGCATCGGACGCCAGATGGTGCAACGACTGATCGACAAACTGTCTCAGCAGCGCCGCAGCGAAATTGTACTCGAAGTACGCGAAACAAACGTTCCCGCACAGCTGTTCTTCGCCTCCAGCGGCTTCCGCGCAGTCACCGTCCTTCGCGGTCACTACAACGACACCAGCGAAGATGCCTACTACATGCGGTATTGCCTGCACTCAGAGGCCACTGAGCTGTTTGTCCCGAAAAACCGCATTGCCGATGTGGATGCAGCCTGAACAGGAATCTCTCCCGCTCAGGCCGTACACTCAAATTCGACACCCGCTGTCCTGATCATCCGATAAATTCGGGAACCACCAGTCGCGGAATTATTCCGCTTTCATAGCCCCGCCGCAGCAGCAGACGAACTGCTTCCCGACCGCGCGGCCCAAAATCCACCGTCCAGTCGTTGACGTACATGCCGACAAAACGGTCAGTCTTGGCGTGATCCAGATCACGGCCATACTTCATCGCGTGCTGCAGAGCAGCCTCACGATGCGCCAAACCATATTCAATGCTCTGCTTCAGCAGAGCTGTCACTTCCAGCATCGCCTGCTCGCCAAGGTCACGCCGAATCGCATTGCCGCCCAGCGGCAACGGCAAACCACCCGTCTCGTCATACCACCACTTGCCCAGATCCACGATCAGCTTCAGTCCCTGATTCGCATACGTCAGCTGACCCTCGTGAATAATCAGGCCAGCATCGTACTTGCCCGCAGCCACCAGATTCAGAATCTCGTCAAATGGCTCCACCTCATACTCAAAACTGTCACCCAGCAGCAGCCTAAGTGACAAAAAGGCGCTGGTCAGAGTCCCCGGGACCGCGATCCGACGACCACGCAGGTCGGCAATCGACAAACCCTCACGAGCCACCACCATTGGGCCGTAATTGTCGCCCATGCTGGCTCCGCAGGCACACAGCGCGTACTTGTCGTCAATAAATGCAAAACCATGAATACTGACTGCCGTCAGCTCCAGCTCGCCACCAAAAGCACGACGATTCAGCGTCTCAATGTCCTGCAGCTCGTGCACAAAACGGTAACGACCAGTATCAATCGCGTCGTTCGCCAGAGCATGGAACATGAAGGCGTCGTCCGGGTCCGGACTGTGACCCACGCGAATTAGTTGTTTTTCAGCATTCATTCCGATGACTTCTTCCATCTCTCGTGCCAGATCATCACAGAAAACGCGGGATTCTAGCCACAGCTCCGCTGCAGTCGAGCGAACTCACGCCGCCCATCCGGAAACTTCTTCCGGCTCGCTCGTGTGCCAAAACCGCCCGGACACCCCCAAAATTAACCCATTTGCCAGCCGCCACACCATTCCCAACTCGCAATCTCGACCTTCCCAGGCCTCGGAATTTCGTTTATTCTGCCGAAAAAGACTCATGGCCAGGGCAGGCCTGAGCTTCCGCAAAAGTCGAAGGATCGATGGCTATGACAACTTCCCACCTGCACACAACCGGCTGGATTTTGATTGGACTGGCTGCGATCTCCGGCTGCGGCGGCAGCGAATCTGCAAATCCCGTCGCCGCTGTCCCCACACCAGCGACCGACAAAACCGATTCAGCAGCAGCCGGCCCGGCAGCCGCTGCACCCGTACAGGCCACACCAGCCTCAGCCGATGCCTCGCAAACCACCATTCGCCAGGCAACGCTCTCCAAAACTCCTGCTGCCCATCAGCCAAAATCCGCCACCTCTGCCGCCCCCAAAGACGAAGCCACTGCCACACTGAACGAAATTCAGAAACTCCGAATTTCGCCAGTCCCCAACGATATCGAACAGGCCAAAACAGCACGCCGCGAACGCAACGAACGCATCGTCGATATGGCCACTCGAGTCATCCGGCTGACCATGACGGACGATGCCAAAAAACCACAGTTCCAGGCCGCAGTCAGCCAGCTGCTGGAAGCCCGCTTCCAGAATGCACTGGCCGGTGATGAAGCCGACATCGATATCTTCTGCTCAGACGTGCAGGCTCTCAGTGAACGCGACCCAAAATCCGCCGCAGCAGCCGAAGGTGTCTACTACATGGCACGGTTCGCTCACACGCGAGCCGGCCTGGTCGGCGCCAGCCAGCCCGTCTGGTTTGAAACCCTGTCACGCTGGGCCCGCGAATTTGCCGACCGCTTTCCCGAACAGCAAAATCGCGCCGCATCACTGCTGTTCGGCGCCGCTCGCAGCTGCGAACTGCACGCCGACGCCTCACAGAACCTCGAACTGAAACCACGACTGCTCACCGAAAGCCGACTCTGCTACGTCGCACTCTCTGAAAAATTTTCCTCCACCGATCAGGGACAGGAAGCTGCCGCCTCCCTCCGCAGACTGTCCGTCGTCGGCCAGAAACTGACTCAGTTCGACGGCCCCACCATCGATGGCGGTCAAATCTCCGCAGCTGACTTCCGCGGCAAAGCGACACTCATCTACTTCTGGGAATCAGAAAACACAGTCTTCGCCGAACAGTTCCTCCCGGCCATCAACGCGGTGCTCGAGAAAGCAGGCAGCGACAAACTGCGAGTCATCGGAGTGGCAATGGACGAAGAAGAAGGAAAACTCAATCGATTCCTCGATATGCACCAGGTCCCGGGACAGCAGGTGTTCTTCCCCGATGCCGAACAGCGTTCCTGGAACAACCCGATCGTCACGTGGTGGGGACTGGCCCGCTGCCCCTCCATCTGGCTCGTGGACGGCACCGGAAAAGTCGTCTCCACCAGTGCCTCACCCAAAAACCTTACACAGGAAGTCGGGAAACTGGTTCGCTGAATACTC
>Ga0172373_10008893_pt1 | contig 12635 bp, 8 predicted proteins | sample Lak10m_2_FD_114546 | JGI IMG/M metagenome (GOLD analysis project Ga0172373, IMG submission 114546) | Freshwater microbial communities from Kabuno Bay, South-Kivu, Congo - kab_092012_10m | ecosystem: Environmental > Aquatic > Freshwater > Lake | place: Democratic Republic of the Congo: South-Kivu... | reverse complement strand
CCGCCAGCGGTGCCCTGCGGGTCGAGCAGGCGGTCAGCCTGCCCGGGCTGGCCGCGCTGTCGGAGCCCGAGCGCGATGCCCTGCTGAGGCCCGTGGACGCCCTGTTGCAGGACTGGCCCCTGGTCCGCCTGGCGCAGGCGGAAGCCGCGCGCTTCCTCTCGGGCCTGCGCCGCCGCGTGGCGCTCGAGGACCGCGCGGCCGTGCGGGTCTACGGCCCCGAGGACCGCGCCTTTCTCGGCAGTGCCCACATCGCCGGCGGCGAACTGATCGCCGACCGGCTTCTCAGCCCCATCGAGGTGCGGTCCCTCCTGACCGATGCCCCCAGCCCATGAACAAGCAGATCCGCAACATCGCCATCATCGCGCACGTCGACCACGGCAAGACGACCCTGGTCGACCAGCTCCTGCGCCAGAGCGGCACCTTCCGTGAGAACGAGAAGGTGGCCGAGCGGGTCATGGACAACAACGACCTGGAGCGTGAGCGTGGCATCACGATCCTGGCGAAGAACTGCGCCGTGTCGTGGCAGGGCACGCACATCAACATCGTCGACACGCCGGGCCACGCCGATTTCGGCGGCGAGGTCGAGCGCGTGCTGTCGATGGTCGACAGTGTGCTGTTGCTGGTCGACGCGGTCGAGGGCCCGATGCCGCAGACCCGGTTCGTCACGAAGAAGGCTCTGGCGCTGGGCCTGCGGCCGATCGTGGTCGTCAACAAGGTCGACCGACCTGGCTCCCGCATCGACTTCGTCGTCAACGCGACCTTCGACCTGTTCGACAAGCTCGGGGCGACCGAGGAGCAGTTGGATTTCCCTGTCGTCTACGCGTCCGGTCTGAACGGCTGGGCCACGCTCGAGCCTGGGGAGACCGGCACCGATCTGGCGCCGCTGTTCGAGACCATGCTGCAGTACGTGCCGCCGCACGACGGCGACGAGACGGCGCCGCTGCAGTTGCAGATCTGTTCACTGGACTACTCGAGCTATGTGGGCCGCATCGGCATCGGCCGCGTCCACGACGGTGTGCTGACCCCTGGCATGGAGGTGGCCGTGTGCGCCGGCACCGATGGTGCGCAGCGCAAGGCGCGGATCAACCAGGTGCTGAAGTTCGAGGGTCTGGAGCGGCGCCAGGCCGACAGCGCCGGCCCGGGCGACATCGTGCTGGTCAACGGCATCGAGGACATCGGCATCGGCGAGACGATCACCAGCCTGGAGACGCCCCGACCGCTGCCGATGCTGCGCATCGACGAGCCGACACTGACGATGAACTTCTGCGTCAACACCTCCCCGCTGGCCGGGCGCGAGGGCAAGTTCGTCACGAGCCGGCAGATCCGCGACCGACTCGACCGCGAGTTGCAGAGCAACGTCGCGCTGCGCGTGTCCGACACCGACGAGGACGGGGTCTTCGAGGTGGCCGGGCGCGGCGAGTTGCACCTGACCATCCTGCTCGAGAACATGCGCCGCGAGGGCTACGAGTTGGCGGTCTCGCGCCCGAAGGTGGTGCTGCAGGAGGTGGACGGCGTGCGCCACGAGCCGATGGAGTTGCTGACCGTCGACGTCGAGGACACGCACCAGGGCGGCGTGATGCAGGAACTCGGCATGCGCCGCGGCGAGTTGCTCGACATGCAGCCCGACGGCCGTGGTCGCGTGCGCCTGGAGTACCGCATCCCGGCGCGCGGGCTCATCGGCTTCCAGGGCGAGTTCCTGAACCTCACCCGTGGCACCGGGCTGATGAGCCACATCTTCGACGGCTATGCGCCCTACCAGGGAGAGATCGGCGGACGCAAGAACGGGGTGCTGATCAGCCAGGAGGACGGCGAGATCGTGACCTACGCGCTGGGCAAGCTCGACGACCGCGGCCGCATGTTCGTCAAGCCGGGGGACCCGGTCTACGAAGGCATGATCGTGGGCATCCACAGCCGCGACAACGATCTGGTCGTCAACGCGGTACGCACCAAGCAACTGACCAACTTCCGCGTCAGCGGCAAGGAAGACGCGATCAAGATCACACCGCCGATCCAGCTGACGCTGGAGTATGCGGTGGAGTTCATTGACGACGACGAACTGGTCGAGATCACGCCCAAGAGCATCCGCGTGCGCAAGCGCCTGCTCAAGGAGCACGAGCGCAAGCGCGCCAGCCGCGAAGCTTGAACGCCGTCGGGGGCCTGGGCTCGGTGCTCGGCCGGGCCGGGCCGCCGAGCCTCAGACGATGCGCTCGCCCGGCGAGGTGATCTTGCGCATCGGCTCGAAGCGCTCGCTGCGCGCCACCAGCGGATGGGTAGCGTCGCCGCCGTCCCAGCGCGGGTCGTCGATGCTCTCGAACACCTCGCGCAGCCGCTGTCCCCATGTGCTGCGGATCATCCCGAAGTAGGGGTTGTGCTCGTCGATGCAGACCACGCGCTCGCTGCGGAAGTCGTCGCGGCGGTAGATGAGCAGGTCCAGCGGCAGGCCGACCGACAGGTTGGATTTCAGCGTCGAGTCCATGGACACGAGCGCGCACTTGGCCGCCTGGTCCAGCGGCGTCGCGGGCGTGAGCACGCGGTCGAGGATGGGCTTGCCGTACTTGCTCTCGCCGATCTGGAAGAAGCAGGTCTCGCGTGTGGCCTCGATGAAGTTGCCGGCGGAGTACACCAGGAACATGCGCATCGCTTCGCCCTGGATCTGTCCACCGAAGATCATGCTGGTGTTGAAGTCGATGCCCGAGGCGCGCAGGGAAGGGCCGTCCTGGTCGTAGACGCGCCGCACCGCGCTGCCGAGCACGCGCGTGGCATCGAACATGCTGGGCGCGTTCCAGATCGTCAACGGCTCTTCGTGCGGACCGCGGTCGAGCTTCTCCACCTGCAGGATCTCACGCACGCTCTGGCTGATGCTGAGGTTGCCCGCGGACAGCATGACCATGAAGCGGTCTCCGGGCTTCTCGTAGATCATCATCTTGCGGAAGGTGCTGATCGCGTCCAGACCCGCATTGGTGCGCGAGTCGGAGAGGAAGACGAGGCCGGCATCCAGGCGGATGCCCACGCAGTAGGTCATGGCGGCAGGGGAACGAGGTTCTTGGGTGGCGCGCGGCCGTGCGGCGGCAGGCGCGGGCCGTGTCAGGCACGGTCGCTAACATCTTCGCATGAACCTCGACCCCGCTTGCGCGCCGACCACTGTGGAGGCCGTTCACATCGTCGACGTCGGCGCCCGTGTCCTGAACGTCTCGGACAAGACCAACTGGTTCTTCCTCCGTGTCGAGGACTCGGCCGGTCGCACCGGCTTTGGCGAGGCCACGCTCATCGGCTGGGAGCCGGTGATGCTGGCGGCGCTGGCGCAGATGGCGCCACGCTGGCGCGGTCTGCGGCTGGACCAGGTGCGCGAGGCCGTGCGCGTGGCGCCGCGTTCCGCCGCGGGCCTGGTGGGGCAGAGCCTGGTCAGCGCCTTCCTGCAGGCCTGTGCCAGCCTGCAGGCCCAGCACCTCGGCGCAGCGCTGCATGCTGTGCTCGGCGAGCCGCACAGGCTCGAAGTCCCGCTGTACGCCAACATCAACCGCGCCACACGTGATCGCTCGCCGGCGGGCTTCGTGCGCACCGCGCTGCGCGCACGCGAGCAGGGCTACACCCGCTTCAAGGCCGCGCCTTTCGATGGCCTGCTGCCGCGTGAGGCGGGCTCGGCGCAAGCGCGGCAGCGCATCCATCACGGCATCGATTGCATGCTCGCGCTGCGCGATGCGCTCGGCCCCCAGGCGATGCTGATGGTCGACTGCCACTGGCGTTTCGACGAGGCCGGCGCGCTGCAGGCCCTGGCCGATCTGGCGCCGGCGCGTCTGCACTGGTTCGAGTGCCCCGTCGCCGAGACCCACGCCCACTGGCCGGCGCTGCGCCGCATCCGCCGTGCCTGTGCCGAGCAGGGGGTGCGCCTCGCGGCGGCGGAGACGCAGATCGGGCTGGAATCCTTCCAGACGGTGTTCGACGAAGGCCTGTACGACGTCGTGATGCCCGATGTGAAGTACTGCGGCGGCCCCTGGGAGATGCTGCGCATCGCGCAGGCCGCGCACCGCGCCGGCGTGGGCTTCTCGCCGCACAACCCGAGCGGGCCGATCTGCACCTGGCACAGCCTGCACGTGGCCGCGGTCGCGCCCGAGTGCGCGATGCTGGAGGTGCAGTTCGACGAGAGCCCCCTGTACGAGCAGGTGCTGGCGGCGCCGCTGTGGCGCGGGCAGGCTGTGCTGCAGGTGGAGTCGTCGGTGCAGGCGCCGCGGCTGGCGCAGGCGGTGCTGGATGCCCATCCGTGGCGCGAGGTGCCGCAGGGGATCGAGGCGCTGCTGGGCTGATCGGCGCGCGCCGCGTCCGGCGCCGCGTCAGGCGCCACCCTCGCGCTGCAGCGCCTTGAGCCGATACAGCGCTTCCAGCGCTTCGCGCGGCGTCAGGGTGTCGGGTTCGATGTCCGCCAGCGCATCCAGCGCCGGATGATGCGCTGGCGGTAGCGCCTCCTGTGCGGCCGGCGGCGCGGCGAACAGGTCGAACTGGGACGACTGCGCGCGCTGCTGATCTTCCAGCGACTCCAGCGTGACCCGGGCCTGGCGGATCAGGGAGGCGGGCATGCCCGCGAGCCGCGCCACCTGCACGCCATAGCTGCGGCTGGCGGGCCCCGGCTCGAGTCGGTGCAGGAAGACGATGTCCTGGCCACTCTCGACCGCGCCGACATGCATGTTCGCCGCGCGTTCGTGGCGTGCCGGGAACTCGGTCAGCTCGAAGTAGTGGGTGGCGAACAGCGTGAAGGCGCGGCAGCGGTCGTGCAGGTGGCCGGCGATGGCCAGGGCCAGGGCCAGGCCGTCGAAGGTGCTCGTACCGCGACCGATCTCGTCCATCAGCACCAGGCTGTGCTCGGTCGCGCCGTGGACGATCGCCGCCGCCTCGGTCATCTCCAGCATGAAGGTCGACTGCGCGTTGGCCAGGTCGTCGGCGGCGCCGATGCGGGTGTGGATCGCATCCACCGGTCCGAGCCGGCAGTGCCGGGCCGGCACGAAGGAACCCATGGACGCCAGCAGCACGATCAGCGCCACCTGGCGCATGAAGGTGCTCTTGCCGCCCATGTTGGGCCCGGTGATGACGAGCATGCGGGTGCGCGCGTCGAGCCGGCAGTCGTTGGCGATGAACTCGGGCGCGTCGAGTTCGCGCAGGCGCTGCTCGACCACCGGGTGCCGGCCGTCCTCGATGTCGATGCACGGGTAGCTGACGAACTCCGGCCGGCTCCAGCCCAGCGTCTGGGCGCGCTCGGCCAGGGCCGCCAGGGCGTCCAGGGAGGCCAGTGCACGGCCCGCTGCCGACAACGCCGCCAGGTAGGGCTGCAGGGCCTCCAGGGTGCGCTCGTACAGCCACTTCTCGCGCGCGAGTGCACGCTCCTGGGCGGACAGCGCCTTGTCCTCGAAGGCCTTCAGTTCCGGCGTGATGAAGCGCTCGGCGTTCTTCAAGGTCTGACGCCGGCGGTAGTCCTGCGGGATGCGGTCGAGCCCCGAGGCCGTGACCTCGATGTAGAAGCCGTGCACCTTGTTGAACTGCACCCGCAGATTGGCGATGCCGGTGCGGGCGCGCTCGCGCAGTTCCAGCTCGATCAGGAAGGCGTCGCAGTTCGTGGCGATGGCGCGCAGCTCGTCGAGTTCGGCGTCGATGCCGTTGGCGATGACGCCGCCGTCGCGGATCAGCACGGCCGGCTCGTCGGCGATCGCGCGCAGCGGCTCGGCCACGGCAGGGTCGGGTTGCAGATCTGCCCGCAGACGCTGCAGCAGCGGCGTCCCCTCTGGAGCGAGGGCGAGCAGGTCCGGCATGGCCTGGAGCGTGGCGCGCAGGCCTGACAGCTCGCGAGGCCGCGCCTGACGCAGCGCGATGCGCGCGGTGATGCGCTCGACGTCGCTGATGCCGCGCAGTCGCTCGCGCAAGGCTTCCAGTCGGCTGTCCATCAACCGGACCAGGGTGTCGTGGCGCTCGGCCGCAGCGGTGCGCGCCCGAGCCGGATGCGTCAGCCAGTGGCGCAGCAGCCGGCTGCCCATGCCGGTGCGGCAGGTGTCGAGCAGCGACAGCAGCGTGGGCGCATCCTCGCCGCGCAGGGTCTGGGTGAGCTCCAGGTTGCGCAGCGTGCTGGGCGGCAGGTCGAGCAGTTCCTGGGCGCGCCCGACTGCAAGGCCCTGCACGTGGGCCAGGGCCTGTCCCTGGGTGTGTTCGGCATAGCTCAGCAACGCCGCCGCGGCTGCGTGCGCTGCCGTCAGGTCCTGCGCGTTGTAGCCGGCCAGCGTCGCCACCCGCAACTGCGCACACAGCTTCCGCAGGCCGAGTGCGCTGTCGAACTGCCAGGGGGGGCGGGCGGTGCGGGCGCAGCGCAGGGCCTGGATCGCCGCCACCGATTGCGTGCCGGCGGATCCGTCGTGCAGCAACTCCGCCGGCGCGAGCCGGGCCAGCCAGCCGGGCAGGTCGCGCTCTGCGCACTCGGTCAGGCCCAGCGCACCGCTGGCCACGCCCAGCCACGCCAGACCGAAGGTCGTGCGCTGGCGGTGCACGGCCAGCACGAGCGTCTCGGCGCGGTCGGCCAGGAGTTCGGCGTCGGTGACGGTGCCGGGCGTGACCACGCGCACGACCTTGCGCTCCACCGGCCCCTTGGACGCGCCCACCTCGCCCACCTGCTCGGCCACGGCGACCGATACACCGCACTTCAGCAGCCGTGCCAGGTGGGTCTCGAGCGCATGCACCGGCACGCCGGCCATGACGACCGGCTCGCCCGCCGACTGCCCGCGCGTGGTCAGCGTGATGTCGAGCAGGCGGTGCGCCTTGCGCGCGTCGTCGAAGAACAGTTCGTAGAAGTCCCCCATCCGGTAGAAGACGAGGATGTCCGGATGCTCGGCCTTGATGCGCAGGTACTGCTGCATCATCGGGGAATGGCCGGCCCAGCGGTCGGGACCCTGGGCGTCGGCCGCCGCGCCACCCGGTGCGGCATGGCCAGGCGTCGACGGCCCCGATGGGGTGTGGCTGGCGCCGGAGGTCTCGGCGGAGATGGTCATGGCGCGTCCCACAGCCGCCTGAACCGTGAAAACCCCGTGGCGGTGACCTCGATGCGGGCCACGGGCGCGGCCCTCATCGTTTGCGCGTCGCAACGCTGCGCGCCCCGCCGCGCCACAGGATACGGGAAACGATGTCGCATCAGGCGGTCGCGCACCTCAGGCGCGGGCCTTGGGCACACGGCCCATCAGGAAGAACTCGTCGTTGGGACGCATGCCGGTGACGTTGGCCATGCGGTTGGACATGCCGAAGAAGGCCGTGATCGCGGCGATGTCCCAGGCGTCCTCGTCGCTGAAGCCGTGCTCGCGCAAGGCGGCGAAGTCCGCCTCTTCGATCTCGTGGGAGCGCTCGCAGACCTTCAGCGCGAACGTCAGCATCGCACGCTGGCGCGGCGGCAGGTCGGCCTTGCGCCAGTTCACTGCCAACTGGTCGGCGATCAGGGGCTTTTTCTCGTAGATTCGCAGGATGGCGCCGTGTGCAACCACGCAGTAGAGGCACTCGTTGGCCGCCGACGTCGCGACGACGATCATCTCGCGCTCGCCCTTGGAGAGACCGCCGTCCTTCAGCATCAGGGCGTCGTGATAGGCCACGAAAGCGCGCCATTCGGCAGGCCGGTGCGCGAGCACGAGGAAGACGTTGGGCACGAAGCCGGCCTTGGTCTGGACCTCGAGGATGCGTGCACGGATGTCCTCGGGCACGCCGGCAAGCTCCGGGACCGGGTAGCGTGAGATGGGCGGCATGGTCGGTTCCTGTGGCTCGGCTCGGGCGGGTCCCGGGGCTGCGCCCGGGGGCGGGACGGAGGCCGGATTATCTTGCGCAGACGCACCTGAAGCCCTGCCGGCGCGCGCATGCTTGCCCGCGCCGCGGCGAAGGAGGTCGACGACCGGCCTAGAATGCGGTGCATGTGGTCGCGTCGCCGTTTTGCCGGATCTTTGGGTATCGGGCTGTGTTTGCCTGCGGCTGCACAGTTCAGGGTCGAGATTTCCGGCATCGGCGCGACGCGGATCCCGGTGGCCATCGGCGCGTTCAGCGGCGAAGCCGGTGTGCCGGTCGCGCTGTCGGAGGTCGTGCGCGCAGACCTGGAGCGCAGCGGCAGTTTCGCGACCCTGAAGCCCCCCATGGCCCTGGACGAGCGCACCCCGCTTCCCCAGGACCCGCTGCGTGCGCAGGGCGCGGATGCGCTGCTCGTCGGTTCGGTCAACCGGGTGGCCGGTGGCAAGTTCGACGTCCGGTACCGCCTCTGGGACGTCATTCGCAACGAGACTCTGTTCGCGCGTGCGCAGACCGGCGACGACTTCGATCTCCGGCAGATCGCGCACCGCATTTCCGACGAGGTCTACGAAGCTTTGACGGGCGAGCGCGGCGCTTTCAACACGCGCATCGCCTACGTCACCCGGCAGGGACGGACCCACTCCCTGCACGTCGCGGATGCCGATGGCGAGAACGCCCAGGTCGCGGTGCGCAGCATCGAGGCCATCATCTCGCCGGCCTGGTCGCCCGATGGGCGCGATCTGGCCTACGTCAGTTTCGAGACCCAGAAGGCCGCAGTGTGGATCCAGGCGCTTGCCACCGGCACCCGCACCCTGATCGCCAACTTCCGCGGCAGCAACAGCGCGCCGGCGTGGACGCCCGACGGCCAGCAACTCGCGCTGACGCTGTCGCGCGATGCCACCGCGCAGCTCTACCTGCTGCCACGTGCCGGCGGCACGCCCCGGCGCCTGACGACCAGCCTGGCGATCGACACCGAGCCGGTCTTCAGTCCGGACGGGCGCACCGTCTATTTCGTCAGTGACCGTGGGGGTGGCCCCCAGATCTACCGCATCCCCATCGGCGGTGGCGATGCCGAACGCCTGACCTTCGGCGGCACCTACAACATCAGCCCGGCGATCAGCCCTGATGGTCGCATGCTCGCGTACATCTCGCGGCAGGGCGGCGCATTCCGCTTGAGCACGCTCGACCTGTCGCGCGGAACCATCAGTACGCTTACCGATACGGCGCACGACGAAAGCCCGAGCTTTGCGCCTAACGGGCGCCTGATCCTCTACGCCACGCGCATCCAGGGTCGCGGCGCCTTGATGACCACGACGCTGGATGGCAAGATCCGGACGCGGCTCGCCGATGCCGGTGCCGACGCGCGTGAACCCGCCTGGGGGCCTTTCGGCCGATGACCGTGGCACGGTCAACGCCCCGTCCCCCTCGACCAACCCACCACCACAATGGAGCACCCCTCGATGCGCGCACTAGTCAGAACCTCCCTCGCCGTGGCCGTGGCTGCGATGCTCGCAGCCTGCGGGTCATCCGTGAAGCTGGACGATCCGCCGGTGGAGTCGCGGTCGCCTGTGCCGGTGCTGCCCGAGGGGGCGTCGAGTGCGGCGGGCTCGCGTGGCGTCGCCACGGTGGACATCGGCACGGCGTCGGTCAGCCCCGTGGGGCGGCCCGGAGTTTCCGGGGTCGGCGGCGGCGGCGCTGGCGCTTCCGGCACCGGCGGATCGTTTGGGACCGCAGGCGCCTCCGGTATGGGCGGATCCGGCATGGGCGGATCAGGCATGGGCAGTGGCGCCATGGGCGCCGCGGGTTCCGGTGGCGGGGCGATGGCCGGTGGAACGGGTGGCGCAGCAGGCAGCGGTGGCGCCTGGGGTGCGGGCGCGGCGGGTGCTGGCAGTGGTGGCGGCATGGGCATGGCCGGGACGGGTGGCGCAGGCGGTTCCGGTGGCGCCTATGGTGCCGGTGCCGGTGCCGGGATGGGTGCGGGCGGCGGCTTCGGTGCCGGCGGTGGCTCCGCGGCGGCGGCTGCGGCAGCCCAGGCGCAGCGCGATGCGCTGACGGCCGAGATGCTGCAGGGCGTTGGTCGGGTCGTCTACTTTGATTTCGACAGCTTTGTCGTCCGGGAAGATGCGCGTCCTGTGGTCGAAGCCCATGCGCGGCTGCTGACGACCGATCGTGAGCGTCGGCTGGTCATCGAGGGGCACACCGATGAGCGGGGCGGGCGTGAATACAACCTCGCTCTCGGCCAGAAGCGCGCGGAAGCGGTGGCCCGCTCGCTCGTGCTGCTGGGTGCCGGTGAGAACCAGCTCGAGGCGGTCAGCTTCGGCGAGGAGCGGCCCGCGGTCCTCGGCTCAGACGAGACCGCCTGGTCGCAGAACCGGCGCGCGGAGTTGAAGGACAGGCCGTGACGCCCAGGGCGACTTCGGTGCGTTCGGTGCTGCGGGTCGCGGTTCTCGCGGCGGCCGGCAGCTTGTGGCCGCTGGCTTCGTCCGCGCAGTTGTTCAAGTCCGAGGACGCCGACGCCCGGCGTGCCATCATCGAACTGCGTGCCCGCATCGCCGAGGTCGAACAGGCGGCCCAGGCTCGCTATGCCGAGGCGATGGCGGCGGCGTCGCAGTCGGGCGCGCAGGCGCGAGCGCAGATGTCGGCGCAGTTCAAGGAACTGCTCGCTGCGGAGGTCCGGCAGTTCGATGGCACGGTGGCAGCCTTGCGCCGCAGCTTCCTCGACCTGAACAACCAGATCGAGTCGCTGCGCGGGGAGCAGGCGCAGTTGCGCGGGCGTCAGGAGCAACTCGAGCGCGAGGTGGAGGAATTCCGCAAGTCGCAAGGGGACGGCCTGAAGCGGACGATCGAGCGAGTGGCGGCCGTCGAGCGCATCCAGGGCGAGTCCGGCGCCCGCACCGACCAGGTCGGCGTGCGGCTGCAGCAGGCAGTCGACCGGGTGTCCGCACGCCTGGACGAGCAGTTGCCGCGGGTGTTCGACATCGCAGAGAAGCTGCAGGCGGACCTCGAGGGCCAACGGGGCCGTGCCGATGCCCTTGCTGCCGATCTCGGCCAACTGCGCGCGGACACGGATGCCCGTATCAAGGTGGGAGCGGAAAACGCGGAGGCGTCCAAGTCGGGACTGAGTGCGCTGGATACCCGGCTCGCCGGCTTCGAGCAGCGGCTCGCCGGCTTGCGGACCGATCTCGGCGGCGTCGGCGACCGGGTGGCGGGTCACGACATCAGCCTGCGCACGCTCGACGAGCGCCTGTCGATCTTCGATCAAGGGCTGCGTGCCACGGATGACCGGCTGAAGGCTGTGGATGGCCGCGTCGCGGAGGTGGATACCCGACTCGTCGGCGTCGACGGCCGCCTGGGGCAGACCGACGGCCGTGTGGCGGCACTCGACGATCGCATCAAGCTGCTCGACGGCCGCGCCGACAGTGCCGATGCACGCATCGCCAAGCTCGATGAGCGCACCGGCGTGACCGATGCACGGCTGGGCGGCGTGGACAGCCTGCTGGGCGCGACGGCCAAGCGTGCCGACGGATTGGAGGAGCGTGCCTTCGTGCTCGCGGCCAGGTCCGATGCGATGGACACGCGGGTGCAGGCGATCGAGGCCCGCGCGCTCGGCAACGAGAATCTGCTGAAGGCCGTCGACGAGCGCGTCATCGGGGTGACGGTCAGGCTTGCTGAAGCGGATCAGCGGCAGGTGTCGGCCGACGAGCGGGCCGCGGGCCTGGACGCCCGGCTGGTCGAGGCGCAGCAGCAGATCACCGAAGCCCGCACGCGGGCGGGCGCGACCGACGAGCGCCTCACGACGGCGGAGGCTCGGGTCCAGGAACTCGAATCGCAGGCACAGGCCGCGTCCACGCGGGATCTGGCGCTGAACGGACGCGTCGACGGCGTCGACAAGCGCGTGTTCGCGATCGACACCCGGATCGGTGATGTCGAGGGCCGGATGACGGCTTTCGGCGAGCGTGTCCTTGCGGCGGCGGAGCGTGCCAGTTCGGCCGCAGAACGCATTGCAGCCTACGACACGCGCATCGGTTCGATGGAGACGACGGTCACCAGCTTCGACGGCCGGCTGCGTGTGCTCGAGCCGCTGACGGTCACGCTCGACGGCCAGGAGTTCCAGGCGCTGCAGATCGAGAAGCAGCTGTACGAAGAGGGCGTGGGCCTGCTGCGCAACAACGCCTTCGACAAGGCCATCGCCAGTTTCGAGCAACTGATGCGCAGGTACCCGGGCAGCGGCTTCATCCACGCGGCACGCTACGGCCTGGCCAGCGCCCATTTTGGCAGTCGTTCGCACCGCGATGCGGTGGAGTTCTTCCGGCAGTTCGTCGCCGACGCGCCTGAGCATCCCCGCGCGCCGGACGCGATGCTGGCCATGTCGACGAGCCAACTCGAACTGAAGGACCGCGCCGGTGCGCGTCGCACCATCGAAGGCCTGATCCGGAGCTATCCCAACTCCGAGGCGGCGCTGCTCGGCAGGCAGCGGTTGCCCAGCCTGAAATAGCCGGACCTGCGCGGGCCCTGGCCGTCCCCGGGATGGTCGGCTGCGACCGTCCGGGCGTCCGCGGCACTGCTCCCGCCTGCCCCATTCCATGCAGGAATCAGACATTTCCTTCCTTACGACACAGGTGCTCTGGTCGGCCTTCGGCTTGTCGCTGGTGTTCGGCGCAGTCGCCCAGCGCACCCATTTCTGCACCATGGGTGCGGTGGCGGACATCGTCAACATCGGCGACTGGGGTCGCATGCGCATGTGGGCGATGGCCGTGGGCGTGGCAATGCTGGGCTTCAACGGGATGGTGGCCCTGGGTTGGGTCGAGGCCGCTCACAGCATCTATGCGGGCCCGCGCTGGACCTGG
>Ga0172373_10008892_pt1 | contig 12638 bp, 11 predicted proteins | sample Lak10m_2_FD_114546 | JGI IMG/M metagenome (GOLD analysis project Ga0172373, IMG submission 114546) | Freshwater microbial communities from Kabuno Bay, South-Kivu, Congo - kab_092012_10m | ecosystem: Environmental > Aquatic > Freshwater > Lake | place: Democratic Republic of the Congo... | reverse complement strand
TGCCGGCATATTCTGCGGCGCGGCAATAGAGATACAGGATGGAAGAATAATAACAGGTAAAAATTCGAAACTTATGCACGCATCTTCAAGCCTAATTTTAAATGCGCTTAAGGTGCTTGCCAATATCCCGGATGAAATACTTTTGTTATCTCCGCAGATAATAGATCAGATATCAAAATTAAAGCAGGGTATTCTTAGGGAAGAATCTGAAAGTTTAGATCTGGAGGAGACATTAATGGCCCTTTCTATAAGCGCTATTACAAATCATACTGCAGAGTTGGCAATGAAAAGGCTTTCAGAGCTTAAGGGGTGCGAAGTTCATATGACTCATATTCCTACTCCTGGTGATGAGGTAGGATTAAAGCGTTTAGGGGTGAACCTTACCACTGACGGAAAATTTTCTTCCCACAATTTATTTGTAGAATGATTATTAAAAATATGCAGGCTATGCTTGTTTTAGAAGACGGTAAAACTTTTAAGGGAAAATCTTTTGGCGCTGTTGGCGAAAGATATGGCGAAGTAGTTTTTAATACTTCGATGGCCGGTTATCAGGAAATTATCACCGATCCATCCTATAAGGGCCAGATTGTTGCCATGACATACCCTTTAATAGGCAATTATGGCGTGAATGAAGAGGATGTTGAATCGAGAAAACTGTGGCTTGAAGGATTTGTTGTAAAAGAATTGAGTTCTGTACGTTCTAATTGGCGTTCAACGGCCAGTTTAGATGATTATCTGAAGAAAAATAATATCGTGGGCATACAGGATATAGATACGCGTTCTTTAACCAGGCATTTGCGTGTGCATGGTGCTATGCTTGGCGTTATATCAACAGAAAATTTTGATACAGCATCCCTTGTAAAAAAGACAAAGGTATTACCTCATTTAGTTGGCGTGGATTTGGTTAAAGAAGTAACTTGTGAAAAGGCATACGATTGGAATAAAAGGGGTAAGTATAAAGTTGTTGTTTTAGATTGCGGCGTCAAATATAACATATTACGTAATCTACATGATGTAGGTTGTAAAGTTAAGGTTGTTCCCGCAAAAACGTCCGCAGCAGAAATCATTAAATTTAAACCCGATGGCATTCTTTTATCTAATGGCCCAGGCGATCCAGCTGCGGTAACATATGTAATAGAAACTGTCAGACAGTTAATTGGTAAAATTCCAATAATGGGTGTTTGTTTTGGCCTTCAGATGTTAGGTTTGGCTTTGGGCGCGAAAACATATAAATTAAAATTTGGGCATCACGGCGGTAACCATCCAGTTAAGGATGTTGCAACCGGCAGGGTTGCAATTACTTCGCAGAACCATGGTTTTAATGTTGATATGAATACCATGCCGACAAAAGATACCGTAATGACATATTTAAATCTATATGATAATACAGCCGAAGGGTTGGAAAATAAAAGATTGAAATTTTTTAGTGTTCAGTATCATCCGGAAGCAGGGCCCGGACCTCATGACGCAAAAAATTTGTTTGAGAAATTTGTAAAATTAATGGAGCGCAATAGGTAATTTAAATTTATGCCAAAACGCACAGACATAAAAAAAATTCTAATAATAGGTTCCGGGCCCATAATTATTGGGCAGGCCTGCGAATTTGATTATTCGGGGACTCAGGCATGCAAGGCCTTAAGGGAAGAGGGTTTTAAAGTGGTGCTGGTTAATTCTAATCCGGCAACTATTATGACAGATCCTGAAACGGCAGATCGTACTTACATAGAGCCTATTACTATAGATATTTTGGAGAAAATAATAGCCAAAGAGCGTCCAGATGCGCTTTTGCCGACTTTGGGCGGACAGACTGGTTTGAATATAAGTATACAATTGGCCGAAAAAGGTATTTTAGATAAATATAAAGTACAAATGATTGGTGCTGATAGAAAGGCAATAAAAAAGGCAGAAGATAGAAAATTATTTAAAAAGGCCATGCAGAAAATAGACCTAGATTTGCCTAGGAGCGGTCTGGCATATGATATAGGCCAGGCAAAGAAGGTTGCTAAAAATATAGGTTTTCCCGTTATAATAAGGCCTTCTTTTACGCTTGGCGGCTCTGGAGGTGGAACTGCTTTAAACATGAAACAATTTGAAGAAATAGCGCAGCGCGGCCTGGACTCTAGTATGATATCGGAGATTTTGATAGAAGAATCGATAATAGGTTGGAAGGAATTTGAATTAGAGGTCATGCGGGATAAAAAAGATAATGTTGTTATAATCTGCTCCATAGAAAATTTTGATCCCATGGGTATTCATACAGGTGATTCGATTACTGTGGCACCTGCACAGACTTTAACTGATAGGGAATATCAGCATATGCGCGATGCTTCTATCGCTTGCATCCGCGAGATTGGAGTTGATACCGGAGGGTCAAATATACAGTTTGCAATAAACCCTGATAATGGCAGGATGGTTATAATAGAGATGAATCCGCGCGTTTCGCGTTCATCTGCTTTAGCGTCGAAGGCAACGGGTTTTCCTATCGCAAAAATAGCGGCAAAATTAGCCGTAGGATATACGCTTGATGAAATACCTAATGATATCACAAAAGAAACGCCTGCTTCGTTTGAACCAACAATAGATTATTGTGTTGTAAAAATACCCCGTTTCGCGTTTGAAAAATTTCCAGCCGCTGATTCAACGTTGACAATACAAATGAAATCCGTAGGCGAAGTTATGGCAATAGGTCGCACTTTTAAAGAAGCGCTTCAAAAAGGGATACGTGGTTTGGAAATCAAGCGTAATGGTTTCGAGGGGATAAAATATAAAAATGATGCGCAACTTCAGGAAAAATTAAAAACTCCAACCGCTGAAAGGCTATTTTATATTTATGAAGCGTTAAAAAATAATTATTCTTTAGATAAATTATACCGGTTAACGAAGATAGATAGATGGTTCTTGCAAAATTTGAAAGATATTGTGGATTTTCAGCCTAAGATTAATGAGTCTAATCTATTGCAAGCAAAAAAGTTTGGTTTTAGTGACAGGCAGATTGCAAAAATTTTAAATACAAACGAAGATAAAGTTCGTGCATTGAGGAAACAAAAAGGCATCGAGGCTGTATATAAGCTAGTTGATACCTGCGCAGCAGAATTTGAAGCTTTTACCCCGTATTATTATTCTACATATGAAGAATCTTTTGAAGATGAAATAAGAAAAGATACTAAGAAGAAAATAATGATATTAGGCGGCGGCCCAAACAGGATAGGGCAAGGCATAGAATTTGATTATTGTTGCGTCCATGCTTCTTTTGCTTTGAAAGAAATTGGTTATGAAACAATAATGGTAAATTCAAATCCTGAGACGGTTTCAACTGATTACGATACGTCCGACAAACTGTATTTTGAACCTCTTACAAAAGAGGATGTTTTGAATATTATAGATAAAGAAAAGCCCGACGGAGTCATAGTGCAGCTGGGTGGCCAGACGCCTTTGAATCTGGCTGTGCCGCTTAGGGATGCCGGCGTTAAAATAGTGGGTACGACTCCCGATGCAATTGATCGAGCAGAAGACAGAAAACGTTTTTCAGAACTCGTTGAAAAATTAAAATTGGTTCAACCTGCGAATGGTACTGCAGTCACGGTAAAAGAGGCTCTGGCTATTGCAAAAAGAATCGGTTATCCTGTATTAGTAAGGCCTTCCTATGTTTTAGGTGGTAGGGCGATGGAAATTGTTTATGATGACAGTTCCCTGGAATACTATATGCAGAATGCGGTTTGGGCTTCACCTGAAAGGCCGGTTTTAGTTGATAAATTCATCGAAGATGCGATTGAGGTTGATGTTGATATGGTTGCTGATGGAGAAACTTTTGTAATAGGCGGCATAATGGAGCATATAGAAGAAGCTGGGGTTCATTCTGGAGACGCAGCAATGGTTTTGCCGCCACATACTCTTTCAAAAGAAACTATAGATAGAATTCGTGAATATACACATGCCCTTGCGCGAGAATTAAATGTCGTAGGTTTAATGAACGTTCAATACGCCGTAAAAAACAGTACCGTTTATATATTAGAGGTAAATCCGCGCGCTTCACGCACTGTACCTTTTGTATCAAAAGCAATAGGTGTGCCATTAGCAAAGTTGGCAGCAAAGGTAATGGCAGGTATTAAATTACAGGATTTGGGATTTACAAAAGAAATTATACCAAAACATATTTCTATTAAAGAATCAGTCCTGCCTTTTGTTAAATTCCCAGGAGTTGATATAACCTTGGGGCCTGAAATGAAATCAACAGGTGAGGTTATGGGTATTGACGCTGAGTTCGGTAAAGCCTATGCAAAAAGCCAGCTTGCCGCCTATCAAAATTTAAAGACAAAAGGTACTGTATTTATCAGCGTAAAAAATCAGGATAAAAAGCCAATAGTGGTTTCAGTTGCAAAAAAACTTAAAAGCTTAGGTTTTAAGATAATTTCTACTCGGGGGACAGCAGTTTTTTTACAGAAAAACAATGTTAACGTAAAAATAATTCAGCGTATAAGCGAAGGCAGTCCAAACCTTTTAGATCTTATAAAGGAAAACAAGATCCAGCTTATTATTAACACGCCTTCCGGAAAATTACCACACCAGGATGAAATAAAGATACGTTCAACAGCAATTGCATTTGGTGTCCCTGTGGTGACAACATTGCCTGGCGCTGATGCATGTGTTTACGGATTAGAAGCTTTGATAAAGAAACAACTTGATGTAAAATCACTTCAGGAATATCATAAAGTTAAATAATTAAAATTATATATTTTTATGGATCTAACCCAACAATATAATATTGATAAAGACAAAATAACGCATAGGGTAGTTGATTCCGAAGTTGTCATACTTAATCTTGAAAGCGGCAACTATTATACAATCAATGAGACAGGCGCTATTATATGGAAGGCATTGGATGATAAGAAATGTTTATCTGAAATATTAGACTTATTAAAAAATGAATATCAATATTCTGCTGATAGGAGTTTTGAGAAGGATGTAGAAGATTTTATAAAATTTCTGGAAAAAGAAAATATTATTAAAAAAATATAACTTTATGCATCTTTAATAATTTTTTAATGTAGCCTTATAAACCTGCCTAATTTTTTCACCTTTCGTGTAAAACATAAAAATACCCTTGGCTTTATAATCTAAAAATAATATATTGGATTTTATGCTTGGCAATACATTTTGTTTGTAGTAAAATCATCCTGTATAATGTAGGACTATAAGGAAGGGAGCTGTCTTTTTGTGAAAATTGTAATAGTGGGCGCCGGCCCCATAGGTTGTTATACAGCTAGATTGCTTAAAAGGCATGGCCTGAATCCTCTGTTAATAGAAGAGCATAAGGAAATCGGCCGTCCGGTCCATTGCGCAGGTGTGGTGGGTAAGGAAGTTTTTAAAAAAGCAACATTACCTTTGCCTTTAGGATCCATTAAGAACCAGATCGACGGCGCCGAGATTTTTTATGGCAAAGAAAATTTTACGCTTAATCGTAAAGAAGTTGCCTATGTAATAGATAGAGAGATATTTGATAAAGAATTGGGCAAGGGGCTTGATGTTGTTTATGAAACAAAATTTTTGGGTTTTGAAAAAACAAATAAAAGTTGTTTTGTTGAAACAGATAAAGGCGCATTTGAGGCAGATGTCATAATAGGTGCAGATGGCGCTACCTCCAGGGTGAGGGAGGCAGCAGGCTTGAATAATGGCATACGTTATTTTAGCGGCGTCCAGATGAGGATAGCTGCAAAGATAGCCAATGCAAATCTCGTCAAGGTTTATATAAAAAAGCCGTTTTTTTCTTGGATTGTTTCAGAAGGCAATGGTTTGGTTAGAGCCGGTATTATTTCAGATAATCCCTATAATGATCTTAAAAATTTTCTCGAAGAAGTTAAATTAAACGGCCAAATAATTGAAAAGTTCGGCGGTATAATACCAATAGGGACTTGCTATATAGTTAAGGATAATGTTGCGTTAGTAGGGGATGCCGCTTGTCAGGTAAAACCTATCACGCATGGCGGGATATATTATGGCATGAGGGGCGCTGAAATTTTGGCTGATTGTGTAGCAAAAGGAAAATTATCTTCGTATGACAGGCTTTGGAAAAAAAGATATGGCGGCGAGATACACCTTGCCTTATATTTTAAAAATATGTATGAAAAATTGAGTAAAAAAGATTTGAGCGCGGTTTTTGAAATAATGCGGTTAAGCGCAAATAAAATAGAGACCGCAGGAGATTTTGAAAATCATACTTCAATAATAATACAGATTATAAAAGATAGACAGATACAGAATAAATTAGGCAGCGTGTTATGGAATATGTTGAAATCAAACCTGGTGTTAAAAGGTTTTATAAATGGGAAAAATAAAGAGGGGAGGGTATAGTTATGAAAAAAAGATATATTGTATTTTTATTGGCTATGTTTGCGTTTTTTACTCTATCGGGAGTAGCCCTGGCCAAATCGGCCTCTGAAGACAAGCCCGACGACAAAAAGACCAAAGGAAAGGTGATATTAGAAAAAAGTGGTTTACCTTCCGGTATTTATCCACAAGCATCTAAGCCTTTGGTAACTATCATTCCATCTTCCAGTTCCAGAAAGATGCCAAGATTTGACTTTTTGCCTAAGCGTGTCAGGGAAGAGTCTAAGGCTTGATAGCGAAAAATATATAAGGCATATTTTTGATTTAAACGTGAGCTTTATCTAGCACAAATATACTGCGATTGGAATTTTTGGCAACCTTTTTTACGGAAGCGCATATGTTTGTTATTTGGCCATAATTGGTTAAAGGCTGAGTTATATTGCTTACTCCTGCCAAAGAAATAGTCATTATGGGAAATTGTTTTATTTGGCCTTCTCGTGATGTAGTAACTATATAGCCGCGTTCCAAATCTTGCTTGTCATATAAAAGACGTATCCTCTTGTCGAATTCATTCATTATGTAATTGGTAACCGTTTCTGCCTTTTCAGGCGTAGTAAGCAATACAAAATCATCTCCGCCTTCATGCCCTACAAAATCGTCCGGGTTGCCCCGTTTTATACTTTCCTGTAATATTGTGGCTGTTAATTTTATTGCTTCATCGCCAAGGCCTATGCCGTATTTGTCATTAAATGCTTTAAAATTATCAAGGTCAGAGTACACAACCACAAATTTTTTTCTATCAGCTATACGTTTTTCTATTTCTTCGTGGATGACGTTATTACCGGGAAGCTTTGTTAGCGGATTTGCATTTTCTGCGCGTTCTTTCATGCGCACAAGCGCAGCAGTCATATCGTTGAAAGTATTTGCTACTTCTTCGATTTCGTCGCCAGTAGTCAAATTTACCCTGAGGTGTAAATTACCAGCAGCTATTTCTTTTGTGGCGTTATTTAGTAAATTAAGAGGCCCTATTATTTTTTTAGAAAGTATAACGCCTAAAAATATACTAATAATAATAACCAAGACAGCGATAAATATGCATGGTATATAAACCTGCATTAGCGTATCGTTTATATTGGTTAACGAATAAGAAAATTTAGCTACGTATAAAATATTGGCGTTTAATGATATTTTATCAGATTTTTCTTGTGTTTCAAGAAAAGTTGTATCTTCAGATTCGGAGGAGCCATTAACAGAACATTCCGCGGCGTATAGAGGCATATATTGTAAAATCAAATTTTGCTGCCTATCAACAATAGAGTAAAACTGGCTGGAATGGCTAAATAGATCTTTAATTATATGTTGTTCATTTGATGGTAATTTTAAATTTAAAAGATATTTATTAGTGGAAGCAACTATTTGTCCGTCTTCGTCTAAAATATTAACATTTTCTACGGCATTTGATTGTTTTAGGTTTTCCAGGGCATTATTTATTGTTTTTATGTACTGATTTCCATCTTTGGTTTTAAGAAGGGCGTTTTCCAATTCATTTTTGGCCACCATTGTTCCAAGTTTTGCTTTTAATATGTTATATCTGGTTAGCGCGGCAAACTGATTAGTAATCTCTATGAAAGTAAAGATAGAAATAAGAATTATAGCGGTGATAATGATATATACGATTATCCGGCTCTGAAGCGTAAAATTGGTTTGAGCAGGCATTTTTAGGTTTTTCCTCCGTCTTTTTAGTTAATATACTATAAGCATATATATATGTCAATTGATTTCGTGCTTGACATGTGTGCGATTTGTAGAGTAAAATCAAAACCATGCCCATTAAGAAAAGACATAAAATCAAGGTTCAGGAAGAAGACGCTAAGCCAGGCTGGATAATTTTTTTTAAAAGATTTTATAAGCCGGTTGCGTTAATTTTGAGCATAGTAGTATTTTTTATGGCATATAACGTTTACATTGTTGATCGTTCCCTCGTCGATATTCAATTTGCGCTTGCTCAGACTTCCCAGGCTAAGTCGCTGGAAGACGTACAGGGATTGAATATTATATTGAATTCATTGGTTACAAAAGAAATTTTGAATAAAAACGTTGATTCAGAAAGTATTGTAAATTTAGATTTTGCCAGCGGCATCGTTGAAAAAGCAGAGGTTTATAATCAAATAAATGATATCAAATTTACATTAACCCAGGTTTTAAATAAAAAGATAGCCAAAAGAAACAAGTTCTTTATCGTCCTGGATAATTTAAAACTAGAGATTGTTGATTTTGGCGAATATCTTAGGAGCCTTTGGGTTAAGGTTACAACCAGGAAAATGGTGATATATGCCCCTGATGAAGATAAATTGCAAATGGCCAATGAGCTTCAACAGAAAAACGAATTAGCCGAGGCCATAAAGACATACGAAGAGATTTTAAGAATGGAGCCGAGATATAAAGGTATGGCTAATATATATTTGGCATACCTTTATGAGCGGTTTGGCAATTTTAACAAGGCTAAGATTATATATGGAGAAATTATAAATGGCGCACCTGGCACGCAGGCAGCAGGCCTGGCTATGCGATTGCTTGATAATATTTCAGATAAAAAGCGCCTGGTGGAGAAGAAAAAAAATGTAGAAAATCAGATTTTGAGAGATTCTTCTCAAAAAAGACAGCAGCAGTTATATTATCAGCTGGGCGCTATAAAAGGTTTGTTGGGAGATTTTCAGGGTTCAGAGCAGGCTTATGGGAGATCGGTTGAATTGGGCCCCTATACATATATTGGTCAAAAGGCAAAATTCAATCTAGGCTTTAGCTATAAGATGCAAGGTAAATATGTTGATAGCCAAAAAGTTTTTGAGGAATTTTCGCAGGAATTTCCATATAATAAACTTGCCCCAGATAGTTACTATTGGACAGCAGATAGCTTGCTTGGACAGGCTAAGTATGAAGAGGCTTTTGTAAAGTTTGAACAAGTGTCGGCGACTTTTAAAAATAAATATATTGCGCCAATCTCTTTGTTTAGAGCGGGTTACAGTTGTTTATATGATCTTAAAGACCCTGAAAGAGCCAAAAAATATTTTGATAAAATAGAAAAAGAATTTAGCGGTTCTCCGCTTATAACACATGTAATGACTTCGGATTATATAAATATGGGCAATATCTATAGGGAGGCCGGTTTCAGATTTATGCTGCAGGGGAAGTTTGAAGAGGCAGAGCAAAATTTCAAAGAGGCGCTAAGGTATAATCCAGCCGATGCCAGGGCCTATAGCGGCCTTGGTTCAATAAAAGGCTTAATGCAAAATTATGAAGGGGCTATAGTTGACGCTACAAAAGGCACGAGGCTTGCGCCTTTTGATAGTTATACATATGCGGCATTAGGTTTTATGTATATTTTAAAAAATAATTTTGTTTTGGCAATGAAATTCTACCGCAAGGCGCTTGAAAATGATCCGTCTTATGCTGCCGTTGAATATAATATAGGCTGGATTTATCAGAATTCGTCACGAAACGATAAAGCGGTAGATTCCTACAAAAATGCTATTAAGCATGACCCGAAAATGGCAGTTGCTCATAATAATTTGGGGTCATGCCTTTGGAAAGAAGAAAAATTCGAAATGGCTTTAGATGAATTTAGCTTAGCTGTACAATTAGACCCTAATTTGGCAGAGGTGCATTTTAACCTCGGAGTTACCCATTTTGCATTAGGTCATTTAAAACAGGCTGAGGCAGAGTTTTCAAAGGTTATTGATCTTGATAAAGATTTTGAAAAAGCAGGCCTGTTGTTGAATTTGGTAAAACAAAGGATAGCTAAAGAAGAGGCCTCGCAGCAATAGTTTTGATATTTATATTTAATGCCTTTTATCTAATTTTTAGATGAGAGGCATTTTTTAACCTATGAGAAAATTTAACCGTAAAAGATTTTTAATATTAATTATAACGCTGTTATTTTTGATTTTAGCCAGGCATGTTAACAATTATTTTCATGCTGCTGAAAATAAAAATTTTAATTATAAAGAAGCCGAGGCTTCAGTAAAAACTGAAAATCAGTCGGATTATTTTCAGGTTAAGAGAGTTGTAGACGGGGATACAATTGTCTTGGATAATAATGAAAGAGTGAGGTATTTGGGTATCAATACCCCGGAAACACATCATCCTACAAAAGGAGTTGAATATTATGGCAAAGAAGCAGAAGAGTTTAATAGAAAGTTGGTTTTAGCAAAAAGAATAAGGCTCGAGTTTGATAAAAAACATTTTGACAGATATGGCCGCACTTTGGCATATGTATATTTAGAAGATGGTACTTTTGTAAATAAAGAGCTTGTGAGGCTTGGTTATGCAAGGGTTATGACTATCAGGCCTAATACAAAATACTCATATTTGTTTGAGCAGGTTCAGGAAGAGGCAAGGGCAAAGAAAATAGGTTTATGGTCTAGACAGATGAAAAAATAATATTGAGGGGATAAATTGATGAAAGACGGATTTTCTGTAACGAATTGGGCATATCGTTTTAGAGGTGTTCTTGTAAGCATCCCGTTAATCGTAGCGCTTTTTCTTTCTTTTCATGAAGATGAGACAGACTGGTTTATTTGGCCGGCAGGGATAGTTTTAATATTTTTGGGGTTAATTATTAGGATTTGGGCACAAGAACATATACGCCGCCGTTTAAATTCTCCCAGGCGTTTAGCTATCACAGGGCCATATTTGTTTGTTAGGAATCCGCTTTATGTAGGTAATTTGTTGATTTGCATTGGAGCGGTTTTTGCCTCAGAAATGCTTTGGTTGGTGCCGATTGCATTTTTTTATTGCATAATAGTATATTCGATGGTTATTAATTACGAAGAATCTTTTCTTTTAAATACCTACAAAGATTCCTATAGAAAATACATATCAGAAGTGCCACGCTGGTTCCCCAAAAAGCTGCATTTTAGAAATTTAGAATTGATAAATAATTATTTCTGGCAGTCCGTGGTTGTAGAAATACCTTCCTTGTTTATATTGTTGGCTTATGTGCTTAAAGAATTTATAATGAGGAGGTTTGGGTATTAATGGTGCGGAAGGGGAGATTTGAACTCCCAAGGGTTACCCCATACGCTCCTGAGGCGTACGCGTATGCCAGTTCCGCCACTTCCGCGAATTTTTAGTGCAACTAAAAATTCGTCCCGAGCCACCCGCTATCACGAGTAGTGGCGAGGGACAAGTATGTCATATATTACCAAAAAACCACTATTGTGTCAATCCCATTGATTTGTATCTTATTTTATGATATAATTTTATCCTTATAAAATGAGCTCAGATACGATAGTTACCAATAGAGAAGCTAAAAGAGATTATAATATCCTCTGGAGCTTAGAGGCCGGCATTGAGCTTCAGGGCTGTGAGGTTAAGTCTTTAAGAGAGCATCGCGCCAATTTGAAAGGTAGTTTTGCCCACGTAGATAAAAAAGGCATTATATTATTATATAATATGCATATAACGCCATATGAGCAAGCCGGTATTATAACTACTGAGCCAGCTAGGCCACGAAAGCTTTTATTGCATAAAGCAGAAATAGAGCGTCTAGCAGCTGAGGTGAATCAAAAACAGCTTACTTTAATACCCCTAAAGGCTTATTTTAAAAGAGGGTTGGTTAAAGTAGAAATTGGTGTTGCAAAGGGTAAACAAGCGCATGACAAGCGCCAAGATATAAAAAAGCGCGAACATCAGCTAGAGATGCAAAGAGCTGTGAGAAATAAAATGAAGTAGTTCCTCGTCCCGAGTCGCCACTTTCGGGGACACACCTTAAAGGTGTGTCCCCGTCGTGTTGCGGCGAGGGACTCGGGACAAATTTTCTTTGAAAATTTGGGGGTGAAAGGTTTCGACTCCGGTTTCCAAAAATAAGGTGGCATACCGAGGTTAGTCGGTTGGCCTCGATAAAAACCGACTACAATTAAATGCCAATGACTACAATCCAGTAGCCGAAGCAGAGGCTATTTTAGCCGAAGCTGATATGGCAACAGTTGCTGCACCTTTGTGTGCAGCCCTTCCTGTAACTCTACCTGCGGGGTTATAATAGGAAGTCATTAGCAGGTACTCTCGTATGCTTTTAGCCTTTAGGGTATACGAGTATCAAAAGGCTGGTCCTGAAAAATCCTGTTTATCGGAGTTTTCTGGATAAGATTAAAAGATAAAATAAGTATGTAGAGGCCTTATCTGCGGGACTTGAGGACGCGGCTTCAATGCCGCCACCTCCACCATCCTTCGACGCGCCAAAAATTGCAGTGGCAATTTTTGTCTTGCTCAGGATTTTAGATATAAATAGATAATTTACTGTGAATAAAAAAATA
>Ga0172373_10008891_pt1 | contig 12638 bp, 16 predicted proteins | sample Lak10m_2_FD_114546 | JGI IMG/M metagenome (GOLD analysis project Ga0172373, IMG submission 114546) | Freshwater microbial communities from Kabuno Bay, South-Kivu, Congo - kab_092012_10m | ecosystem: Environmental > Aquatic > Freshwater > Lake | place: Democratic Republic of the Congo... | reverse complement strand
AGGATTCAGGATTCAGGATTCAGGATTCAGGATTCAGGATTCAGGATTCAGGATTCAGGATTCAGGATTCAGGATTCAGGATTCAGGATTCAGGATTCAGGATTCAGGAGCGCCGCTCTGTTTTTACTCAATCCTAGTCCCTTAATCCTAAATCCTAGCCCCTAAAAGGAGAGCGACATGGATAGACTGATCTACACTGCCATGACGGGTGCATCGCACATTCTGCAACAGCAGGCATCGGTATCGCAGAATCTGGCGAATACCAACACGCCGGGGTTTCGTGCGGCGATTGATGTGTTCCGTGCAGTGCCGATTCAAGGCGATGGATTGCCGACGCGCACCTTTGTAGTGGATTCGACCGCCGGGACAGATTTCACGCCGGGGGGCTTGCAGCAAACGGGCCGCGCCTTGGATGTGGGCATCGACGGTAAGGGGTGGATCGCGGTTCAGGACAGTAAGGGCGGCGAGGCTTACACCCGCAACGGTAGCTTCCAAGTATTGCCCAACGGCATCTTGCAGACACGTAGCGGCTTGAACGTGTTGGGGGATGGAGGCTTGCTCACCTTGCCGCCCGATACCGAAGTTTCCATCGCCAAGGACGGTACCATCTCAACAGTGCCGAGTGCCAACCAGAAAACAGGGGTCGTGGTGGTGGGGCGCATCAAACTCACCAACCCGCCCGAAGCGCAATTGGTACGTGGGGAAGATGGTCTGTTCCGCACCCGCGATGGCAACCCGGCAGCAGCCGATGCAAAAGTCACCGTGGTTTCGGGTCACATCGAGAGTAGCAACGTCAATTCAGTGGAAGCCATGGTCAACATGATTACGTTGGCGCGCCAGTTCGACACGCACATGAAGCTGTTGCAAAACGCCGACAGCAACGCCAAACAAGCCAGCTCCATTCTCAACATCAATGCGTGATGGGGCCGCAGCCTCTCACGCATTAGGGCACTTCTATAAATCCAAACTGCGTCGCTTTTTTGTCCGCGCCTTGTCTTGCTTGGAATTTTGGATTTATAGAAGTGCCCATTAGCTTCAAATCCCAAATTGAATCGTTTTTCCGCCTGTGTTCTGCGGATGGTTTTCGCTTGCATTGGGTATCGTGTCAGTCAAGCAAAAGTCACTTGAAAGGACGCAATCATGATTCGCTCACTCTGGATTTCCAAGACTGGCCTAGAGGCTCAACAGACGCAGATGGATGTGGTGTCCAATAATCTGGCGAACGTGAGCACCACGGGCTTTAAGCGGTCGCGCGCGGTGTTTGAAGATTTGCTCTACCAAAACTTGCGCCAACCCGGCGCGCAATCTTCGCAACAGACGCAAGTGCCTTCGGGCTTGCAGATCGGGACGGGCGTGCGTCCGGTCGCGGCAGAACGCATCCACACGCAAGGCAATTTGCAACTCACCGGCAATAAGCTGGATATGGCGATCCAAGGCGCGGGATTCTTTCAGGTGTTGCTGCCTGATGGCACAACCGCCTATACGCGCGATGGTTCGTTTCAAGTGGATAGCCAGGGGCAAATCGTGACCGCCAACGGCTATGTGGTGCAACCCGCGATGACGATTCCTGCCAATGCCACCACCATGACGGTTGGGATGGACGGCGTGGTGACCATCACCCAACCGGGGGCGACTGCGCCCGTTCAGATCGGCAACATGCAGTTGGCGACTTTCATCAATGCCGCAGGGCTTGAGAGCATGGGGCAGAACCTGTATCTGGAAACAGCGGCTTCAGGCGCACCCACCACCAATATCCCGGGCACCAACGGTACCGGCAGCATCAGCCAAGGCTATGTTGAGACATCCAACGTGAATGTGGTGGAGGAGCTGGTGAATATGATCCAAACCCAGCGTGCTTATGAGATCAACTCCAAAGCCATTACGACTTCGGATCAGATGTTGCAAAAGTTGTCGCAAATTTGACGAGGTGGATCATGCGTAACTTAGCTGTCGTGTTGAACTTGCTGATGTTGCCCTGGATGTTGGCTGCCTGTGTGCCAACGAGCAACATCAAAGAGCCCTTGAGCGTGCGGCCTGCCCCCAGTCCAGTGGTTGCGGCCCCCGCCAACGGAGCGATCTTTCAGGCGGGGGTTAATGACAGGCCGTTGTTTGAAGATCGGCGTGCGCGTCGCGTGGGGGATGTGCTGACCATCACCATCGCCGAATCCACTTCCGCATCCGGCAAGTCGGCCACCACTTCCGACAACACGGGGTCGCTGGCAATCACTACCCCCGCCATGCCGATGGGGGCATCCGGTTCAAATACGACCAAATCAGGAAATAAAACCGACGCTTCGGGCACCAACACGTTCACCGGCACGCTCACTTCAACCGTGATCGAAGTGTTGCCCAATGGCAATCTGCGCGTTGCTGGCGAAAAGCAAGTGAGCATCCGCTACACCAACGAATACGTGCGCTTCTCGGGTGTCGTCAACCCGCTGGACATCGGTGCCAATAACAGCGTGCTCTCAACCAAGGTCGCCGACGTGCATCTGGAATACAAAGGCGCGATGGGCTTGAGTGGGGCGGATGTCACCAGCATGTTTGCGCGCATCTTCACCACGGTGCTGCCGTTCTAGGAGGCTGTATGAAGCTACATTCACCCATCAGTCCACACACTGCGCAAAATAAACTATTCAGGTTCGTGCGTGTTGCTTCGTGTGTTTCGTGGACCAAGGTTTTATTTTGGATGCGAGTCGCCGTTTCTCTCGTTGTCACTACGTTGCTGCTGGTTGCACCGCTGACGGCCTCCGCCGAGCGCATCAAAGACCTGGCCAGCGTGCAAGGCGTGCGCGACAACCCGTTGCTGGGCTATGGTTTGGTGGTGGGCTTGGATGGCAGCGGCGAACAATCCGCACTCACGACGCAAAGTGCCCTCACCATGTTGTCGCAACTGGGCGTGACCTTGCCTGCCAACACGACATTGCCCATGAAAAATGTGGCAGCGGTGATGGTGACGGCGACGCTACCGCCCTTCTCGCGTCCGGGGCAGACAATCGACATCACCGTTTCCTCCATGGGCAATGCCAAGAGCCTGCGGGGGGGCACCCTGCTGATGACCCCGCTCAAAGGTGCGGATGGACAGGTCTATGCCATAGCGCAGGGCAATCTATTGGTGAGTGGGGCGGGCGCATCGGCTGGGGGCTCGAAGACGCAAGTCAATCATCTGGGGGTCGGACGCATTCCGGCAGGGGCAACGGTGGAGCGGGCTGTTGCGACCAATCTGGGACAGGGCGACTCCATCTATTTGCAATTGAATACCGCCGATTTCACTACGGCAGCGCGCATGGCCGATGCCATCAATCGTGACATCTCGCCTGATAGTGAGATTGCAGAAGCCCTTGATGCGCGCACCATCCAGGTGGCCGCTCCGGCTGGCAATGCCCGCATCACATTTTTGGCGCGCGTTGAGAACGTCTTGGTGAATGCGGCAACAGGCGGGGCCAAGGTGATCATCAACGCCCGTACCGGCTCGGTGGTGATGAACCAGAATGTCGCCCTCGACGAATGTGCTGTGGCGCACGGCAATCTAACGGTGGTGATTAGTGCTGACAATGCTGTGAGCCAGCCCAATGCCTTGGCAGGTGGGAACTCAGCACCCGTCACCAATGCCAGCATCGACATTCAAGCCGCCCCTGGCAGTCTGTTGCAACTGAAACGCGGCGTGGCATTGGGAGAGGTGGTGAAGGCGCTCAATGCCATCGGGGCGACCCCGCAAGACATGCTGGCCATTCTGCAAGCGATGAAGGCGGCGGGGGCACTGCGCGCCGACTTGGAAGTGATCTAGAGGTGTGCCATGGCGATGGTGCCTAACAACATTAACAACCTCGCATCAGACGCGCAGTCACTCGACCGTCTGCGTTATCAAGCCAAGCAAGCGCCGGATAAGGCGCTCAAGGTCGCCGCACAACAGTTCGAGATGGTGTTCCTCAACATGATGTTAAAGACCATGCGCGAAGCCACCCCACAAGACGGCATGATGGATAGCGAACAGACCAAGATGTTCACCGGCATGTTGGATCAACAGTTGGCGCAAGAGATGTCCACGCGCGGGGTCGGGCTGGCGGATGTGATGGTGCGCCAACTGAGTCAAACGCTGCCCAATGCGACACCCACCAAGCCGGGGGTGAATGCGGTGCCCTCAGCCTACAATGCCGATACGCAACAATCCTTCGTGGATAAGGTAAAAGTACACGCAGAAGCGGCGAGTCGCAGCACAGGGATTCCCGCGCATCTCATCATTGGCCAGGCCGCGTTGGAGAGTGGCTGGGGCAAACGCGAGATCAAGCTGGCGGACGGCAGCACCAGCTTCAATCTATTCAGCATCAAGGCGGGCAAGGATTGGCACGGCAAAGTCGCCGAGATCACCACCACCGAATACAGCCATGGGGTGGCGCAGCAGCAGACCGAACGTTTCCGCGCCTATCACTCTTATACCGAGGCTTTTCAGGATTACGCCAAGTTGTTGAGCGATAACCCGCGCTACGCTGCCGTGATCGGCCAAGAGGGGGCGCAGGGGTTTGCGCAGGCGTTGCAGCAAGCAGGCTATGCCACCGACCCCAACTACGCCGACAAGCTGGTGAAGGTCGTTGGTAGCGTGCGGGCAAGGGCGTAGCAGTGGCCTAAAGTTTTTCGACTGCGTGCCGATACAGCGAGCGTGGGGGTCAATTTAAAGACCGTTTTACGCGTTGAAGCCACGCAGTGGCAGGCGGCGCTAGGAGAATCAAATGAGTGCAGGCATTTATGGAATCGGAGTCAGCGCGCTGAAAGTGGCGCAAGCGGGCATCAGTGTTACGTCTCATAACATCGCCAATGCCAACACGCCCGGCTACACGCGGCAAGAGATATTGCAGTCCGCAGCCTTACCCCAAAACACGGGCGCGGGTTTCTTTGGACAAGGTGCGGATGTCACCTCGGTCAAACGCAATTACGACGAATTTTTGTTTGCCCAAGTAGGCGAGGCGCAGACCCGCGCCAGCAGCCTGAATACCCAATATGAATTGGCACAACAGGTGAGCAACCTATTGGGCGATGCCAATGGCGGGCTGACACCCGCGTTGCAAGACTTTTTCAGTTCCATCAATACCGTGTCCAACGCACCAGAATCGGCTGCCGCACGCCAGACCATGATCGGCAGCGCGCAATCACTGGCGAACCGCTTGCAGACTTTGGATGCGCGATTGAGCGAGATACGGAGCGGCTTGAACGGGCAGATCAATAACAGCACCGCCAGTATCAACAGCTATGCCAAACAGATTGCGGCATTGAACGACAACATTGTGCGTGCCCAAGCACAGAGTGGCCCCAACCAAGCGCCCAATGATTTACTCGATCAGCGCGATTACCTGCTCACCCAACTGAGCCAGGAGATTCGTGTGACTTCCGTTAAACAACCTGACGGTTCGATGGATGTGTTCATCGGTAACGGTCAATCGCTGGTGATCGGGGCGCAAGCGTCTTCCTTGATGGCAGTTTCTTCGCCTACCGATCAAAGCGCCCTCGAAGTGGTTTATGTGAACAGCAAAGGAGTCAGCCGCATCCAGCAGAGTGCGCTGCAAGGGGGCAACTTGGGCGGCTATCTGGGATTTAGAGAAAACATGCTCGACCCCGCACAAAACTTGCTGGGGCGGGTCGCGGTGGGCATCGCCGATACTTTCAATCAACAACACCAGCAAGGCACAGACCTTAAAGGCGCGCTGGGCGCTGCGTTCTTTACCAGCGGTGCGCCCTCGGCCACGGCAGCCACCAGCAATGTCGGTACTTCGTCCTTGGCCGCCAGCATCAACAGCACCTCGGCGCTGACCGGGCGCGACTACACGTTGCAGTTTGATGGCACGACTTACAACCTGATCGACAATACCGACAAGCTGGTGTTGCAGTCTTATACGGCGGCGCAATTGGCGGCAGGACAAGCCGTGCCCGGTACAGGCATCACCCTGCAATTGACGGCAGGGGGCGTGGCGGATGTGGCGGGGGATTCCTTCCTCATTCGTCCCACTGCAGTCGGTGCGCGCGATTTCAAGCTGGCCATCACTGACCCCGCCAAGATCGCCGCCGCCAACCCGATTCGCGCCAATGCGCCCTCCACCAATGCGGGCAGCGGTGTGATTGCACAACCCAGCGTTGCGGGGGGCTTGCCCCTCAACACCAACTTGCAACAGCCCATCACGCTAACCTTCACCAGCGCCACTACCTACACAGTGAGCGGCACAGGTGCGCCTGCGGGCGTGCAGACCTATACGGCTGGGGCAGACATCACGATCAATGGCTGGACTACGCAAATCACGGGCGTGCCCAAGACGGGCGATGTATTTACGGTGGGCCCGAATACCAATGCCACCACGGATGGAACCAATATCCTCAAGCTGGTGCAATTGCAGACCGCCAACACCATGGTCAATGGCACCACCAATTACCAAGGGGCTTATGGTCAGCTCGTCAGCCAAGTGGGCACGCAGACGCGTGAGCTGAGTGTGACCAGCACGGCGCAGTCCAGTATGTTGGCGCAGGTGAACAAGGCCTTGCAGTCGGTATCCGGGGTCAATCTGGATGAAGAGGCGGCGAATCTGCTCAAATACCAGCAGGCCTATCAGGCGGCAGCGAAAGCCATGGCCATTTCGCAGCAGATGTTTGATTCGTTGCTGCAATTAGGAGGTTGATCATCATGCGAATCAGCACCAGTACTTACTTTAACGAGAGCGTCTCGGCGATGAATCAGATGCAGACCAGCCTCGCTCAGACCAACCAGCAAATCGCCACCGGCCGACGCATCTTGTCGCCCGCCGATGATCCTGCCGGGGCCGCACGCGCGGCAGAGCTTAACCAGGCAGATTCTGCCAATACACAATTCACCGCCAATCGGACGGCAGCGATCAATACCCTGTCGCTGGCTGAAAGCATTTTGCAAAGCGTGAGTAATTTGTTGATGGATGCCAAGGATGTGACCATCACGGCGGGCAACGGAAAACTCAACGATGCCGCGCGCAAAGCATTGGCTAACGATATTCAAGGGCGTCTGGACGAATTGTTCGGGCTGGCCAATAGCACCGACGGTACCGGGAATTACCTATTTTCTGGGGCGCAGGGGGTAACACAACCTTTCGTCAAGACCGCAACGGGAATCGTGTATCAAGGGGATGACGTTCAGCGCAAGGTGCAAGCTGCCGCCTCGCGTCAGGTGGCGACTACCGAATCGGGCGCTGATCTGTTCATGCGCGTGCGTACTGGCAACGGAACCTTTCATACATCCCCTGCATTGACCAATGCGGGATCGGGCACTATCAGTCAGGGGGTTGTGCTGGATGCGGCTCAATACACGGGCGATACCTATCAAATCGTGTTCACGGCAGCGAATACCTACGACCTGAACAATGTGACCACGGGTGTGCCGGTGAGCACGAACAATGCCTATGTCGCTGGGCAGTCCATCAATGTGAGCGGTATCCAGTTCGATATTCAGGGCGCACCCGCCGTGGGCGATAAATTCACCATCGCTCCCAGCGTCAATCAAAGTGTGTTTGAGACACTCTCCCAATTCGTTGCCACATTGAATACGTCGGTGCCTTCTGGTAACGCCATGGACTCGGCTGCCTATCGCCAAGGGTTGAGTAACGCTTTTACCTCTATCGATCAAGGACTCAATGTCGTGCTGGGAGCACGCGCCACCATGGGCGCACGATTGCGCGAGTTGGATGCTTTGAATGTGACTGGCGACGAGCTTGGGCTGCAATACAAATCCACGCTGTCCAAGATACAGGACACCGACTATAACAAGGCCATCAGCGATCTGACACAGCAACAGATGATCCTCACTGCCGCGCAAAAGTCCTTCTCGCAAGTGGCGCGCATGTCGTTGTTCGATTACCTGTAACCGCAGCAACAACGCATTCCTCGGCGGCGCGCGATATGCGCGCCGTTTTTGATGGACGGGCGCTGGTTGACTAAGTGCGGGGTGATGGTTAGGGTGCGCAGCAAATCCGCAATGAAAGCGTTACCACGTGTCCAAAGACCTCACCGATTACCACACACTCGATCTCATCGCGCCGGCGCTGCATGTGACTTGTGGTCAGGTATTGATGGATAGACAGCGCCACATCGCTATCGTGGCAAAGCGCGGCAGGACGAGTGCGCATCTGGTGCAAGTGAAGTCGGGCATATTGAAACTGACCAAGCTGACAGCGAGGCAATTGGTGGATGATTGGTTCGATGCGGACTATCCCTTCGATCAAGCCGTGGCGAAGTTGCTGGAGTTAGGCAAGCAACACGGTATCACCGAGCCGGCGCGTGTCGCGTTGGAGCGACTGTCCAAGTCTGGACGCGAACCGGTGCAGGCGCGCTTGTTCGGTTGAGGCGCGCCACATCAGCTCGATCAGCTCATGATGAAGTAGAGAAACGATAGCAATTCTTGCCGCCATCCTTGGCCAGATACATCGCCGTATCGGCGACCTTCACCAACTCTTCCGAATTGTTGCCGCTGTCAGGATATACGGCGATGCCGATACTGACGCCGATGGTGCAATTCATAGCGTTGAGTACGAACGGCGAGCGGATGGCATCCAGTATCTTTTGAGCGACGATCTCTTTGCCTTTGCCGGTGCCCACATTGCAAAGGATGGCGGTGAACTCATCCCCGCCCATGCGTGCAATCGTGTCGGATTCGCGTACACATGCCTGGATGCGTTTTGCCGCTTCGATGAGCACGGCATCGCCGACATCGTGCCCCAGCGTGTCGTTGACCTTTTTGAATCCATCGAGATCGAGGAATAGCACTGCCAGCGTTTCTTTGTCGCGTCTGGCGCGCGCGATTGCTTGGTTGAGGCGGTCGTAGAACAAGATGCGATTCGGCAGTCCGGTCAGTCCATCGTGATGAGCGAGATGCGAGACTTGTTCGTTGGTCTGCTTCAAGCGGGTGAGCAGCATCCATAGAAAGCGCGCTTGGAAACCGCCAATGACGTTTTCCGCACCGAGTCGTGATTCGGTATAGGCCGAGACGGTATCGTCTCCCGTCAGATTGAATGCAAGGCAGGGCTGACAGGCCGTGATTGCCACAGACACCTCGGTGAAATGAGGCACCCCCAATTTATCCGCCAACGCCAGCGCCGGCGCTGCACTGTTGGTATCGACAATACCGGCGATCTGAACCGAAGGGTCGCTGCTGAACAGTTCCAGCATGGCCGTCCCGCCGCGTCCCGCACCGATCACGAGTATCTTTTGTTGGGTCGTCTGATGATTCATTGTGTCACCTCAGGTTGTTTTCTCCGGTGATTGTGCGGTCAGCGCCCACCCAACTGCAACATGATTTTCCCGACAGTATCCAGCGCCTGATGGGTGAAAAAGTCGAGCATGGGGACGAGGAAAGGCAGGGTCAGTGCCAGCGCGCCAAAGCCTACCGCCAAGGTGATGGGGAAGCCCACCGCGAAGATGTTGAGTTGCGGAGCACTGCGAGTGAGGATGCCGAGTGCCAGGTTGGTGATGAGCAGCGCGCCGATGAGCGGCAAGGCCAGCTGCAATGCGAAAGCAAAGATGCTGCCGCCCCACTCGGCTAGTGTCCTGAAGCTTAAAGCGGAGGGTTGTGCGGTACTGATGGGGAAGGACTGAAAGCTATCTGCCAATGCCGCCAACATGTATAGATGGAGATCCAGCGCCAGAAAAGACAATGCGGTGATGATTCCCAAAAACTGGGCGATGACGGGGGTGAACGACGCATTGACCGGATCGAAGAAGCTGGCAAACCCCAAGCCCATCTGCATCCCTGTGATATCCCCCGCCATTTCGATCGCGCTGAAAACCATGCGGAGTGTGAACCCCATCATCAATCCGGCAATGATTTGTTGAATCAGCACGAGCAACCCCTGTGCGGAGGCAGGATCGAGGTCAGGCGGAATGGTGAGCGTGGGCGCGATGACGAGGGTGAGAATGACTGCGAACCCCACCTTGAGTCGTGCCGGGATCTGCCGATTACCCAAAATGGGTGCGCTGGCGACAAGTGCCAAGATGCGCGCCAACGGGAAGAGCAAGGTGGCGAGCCAGAGAGAGAGTTGTGAGCTAGTGAAGCTGATCATGTTGAGCTGAAAAACAGTGGGCCACAGAGAAAGACAAAACCGAGCAACAACTTTCTCTGTGGCGAGGTGTTGGATTTTTCCAAGACGCAAGCATGAATCTATCCTGCGGGATTATCCGACCAGATAGGGGATGCTGCTGTACAAGCGCGTCATGTAATCGAGCAGCAAGCCCACCATCCAGTGCCCCGCGAACAGCAAGGCAAGGAAAATACCGAGCAACTTGGGGATGAACGAGAGCGTCATCTCGTTGATCTGCGTCGCGGCTTGGAAGATGCTTACAGCCAGACCGATGACCAAGGCGGTGAGCAACAATGGGGCCGAGACCAGCAATGTCAATTGCACCGCTTGTTGACCTAATGTCATGACTGATTCAGGAGTCATTTGGATACCTCCATTATTTCGATTTTTCGGGCGCATCGCTGTGTTGTATGGTGCTCGCTCCTATCGCCTATCAGCTCGATATGTCTCGGTTGCTGCGTGCCGTACGCCTTGCGCTGCATCCCGAAAAATCTAAATCCTGAAGGCATCCGTGTTCTCCTTACGTATAGAAGCTCTGTACCAAAGAACCGATGAGCAGATTCCAACCATCGGCCAGCACGAAGAGCATGATCTTGAAGGGAAGCGAGATCACGGCGGGCGACAACATCATCATACCCATCGACATCAACACGCTTGCCACGACCATGTCGATGATGAGAAAGGGGATGAAGATCACGAAACCGATTTGGAATGCGGTCTTCAATTCGCTGGTGACATAGGCGGGCACCAAGATACGTAGCGGCACATCTTCAGGTGTCTGCAAGGCTTCGCTGTTGGAGATGCGCACGAACAAAGCAAGGTCAGCTTCGCGTGTCTGACGGAGCATGAACGTCTTGAGTGGGGCGCTGCCTTTTTCATAAGCCTGCTCCAACGACATCTTGTTCTGGCTGTAGGGCAGGTAAGCCTCAACGTAGATCTTGTCCAGTACTGGCGACATGACGAAAAGCGTGAGGAACAGGGCCAAGCCGATCAAGACCTGGTTGGGGGGTGAGGCGGGCGTGCCGATGGCAGAACGCAACAAAGAGAGCACGATGATGATGCGCGTGAAGCCCGTCATCATCAGCAAAATGGCCGGTAGGAAAGTGAGCGACGAGATGAGGATCAGCGTCTGTAGGCTGAGCGTGTAAGTCTGCCCGCCCCCCGTGGCGGGTGAACTTGTCACCGAGATCAAGCCCGCTTCTGCGGCATACAGCGGTGTGGCGAGCATCAGAAGTGTAAAAAAGAGGAGCCAAGGGTAAATGCTGAGATGCGCCAAGGAAAGCCAGTGCGCTTTTTTAGGTGCGATCACGGTGATTTCAGGACGATAGACCAGCCCGGTGGATTTGCGTCTTCGATTTAAGGAAAGGCTAAGCATTCCGCTTCTCCATCATCTTCTTCAACCAGTTTTGAAAATCGTTACTGGGATGGGGGGCCGCGTCCGATTGAACCGGCAGGTTGCCTTTGGGCATGCTGTGCAAGGCATTGACTTGGCCGGGGGCGACACCCACGATGAGCCACGTATCATTCACTTCCACCAGCACGACACGTTCACGCTGTCCAACCGCGACACCACTGATGACCTTGAGCGCACTGGCAGCCCCTTGTGCGGGCAGATTGATCCGCTTCAATACCCAAGCCACCATGACGACGGCAGCCAGCACCAACAGCAGGCTCACGATGACCTGCAACACGCTGCCCGTGGACACGGCGGCCGTGGGCGGAGGCGTGAATGCCGGACGCGCAGTTTCCACCGCCAGCACGAGCGGAGAGAATGATGCGGTGATAGCTAAGATGATCGGTTTAAACATTTCAACGACTCCTGAGTGCAGCGCGGATAACGTAGCGAGCGAAGGTCGGGCAAGGCGGGAGATGGCGCAAAAGCGGAATTTACGTCGGTGTTCATTGCTGCAAAATTCCGATCTTGACCCATCGAGCAACACCACCCTGCCGAACGCAGTCGTTTTTCTATTTGTTGATACGACGCAGTCGCTCTGATGGTGTAATGATGTCGGTGAGCCGGATGCCGAGTTTATCGTTCACCACCACCACCTCACCTTGCGCGATGAGAAATCCGTTGATGAGGACATCCAGCGGCTCTCCCGCCATGCCGGCCAGTTCCACCACCGAGCCTTGCGCGAGTTGCAACAGGTTCTTGATCGGCATCTTGGTGCGTCCCAATTCCACCGTCAGTTGCACCGGGATGTCCAGAATCATGTCCAAGTCGTTGTGTGCCGTGGCTGCGCCCGCCCCCCCCAGTTGTTCGAACACATGGGGTTGAGCAACTGGCTCCGGCGCGGCGGCTTGTTCGGCCATCGCAGCGCCCCAGTCGTCTGCACTGATTTGTTCTGTGGTTTCTTCAGCCATTTTTTCCTCCATTGATCGCTTCACCGGTTTCCGTGGCCAGCATCTTCTCGACCCTCAACGCGTAATGTGCATTGGAAATCCCGGACTTGCATTCCATAACGGGTACGCCATCCACCAGCACACTGACGTTCTCCGGCACATTCAGCGGAATGATGTCGTTGTTACGCATCTTCAATACGTCTTCCAGCGTCATGT
>Ga0172373_10008890_pt1 | contig 12640 bp, 12 predicted proteins | sample Lak10m_2_FD_114546 | JGI IMG/M metagenome (GOLD analysis project Ga0172373, IMG submission 114546) | Freshwater microbial communities from Kabuno Bay, South-Kivu, Congo - kab_092012_10m | ecosystem: Environmental > Aquatic > Freshwater > Lake | place: Democratic Republic of the Congo... | reverse complement strand
TCATACGATCAGCAGATGGAGCGTGATGCAATCGCCGTCCGAAACGCGCAGGGCGTCGCGCACCGCCACCGGGGCCACGATTTCCAGCTTGTCGCACGGGTAGTCGGGCACCTCGGGAAGTACGGCCGCGCCCTGGATGCGGCCGTCGATGATCAGGGTGAAGCATTTCGCGGCGCAAAAACCGGGTGGCGGTTCGATGGCAACGCCGGGCGCCTGCTCCATGGCCTGGCGCGCGCTTTCCCAGTCGCCGCCCTTGAGGCTGAGGTTCAGGGTACCGGGGTAGGGCGCGAAGCCCAGCTTGTCGCGGAACTGGCGCGCCACCCAGTCGAGTGAGGTGAACCCGGCACCTTCGCCGAGGCCGCTGCGCAAGCAGCCTTCAAGGACTGTGGCGCCGCAATTCACTGGGATGACTTGGCCTTTTCACGTTCTTCGTTGCCGGTCCAGCGCTTGAACAGGTTGAGGTCGACGCCGAGATCGAACTGGTCGAGCGCCTTGTTCACCGACTGGTCGATGATGTCTTCCAGGGTCTTCGGCCGGTGATAGAAGGCGGGCAGCGGTGGCACCAGTACGCCGCCGGCCTCGGTGACCTGGCTCATCAGGCGCAGGTGTCCCAGGTGCAGCGGTGTCTCGCGCAGCATCAGGACCAGCTTGCGCCTTTCCTTGAGGCAGACATCGGCGGCGCGGATCAGCAGATTGGTGTTGAAGGAGTTGGCGACGGCCGAGAGTGTCTTGATCGAACAGGGGGCGATCACCATTCCGGCGTGCTTAAATGAGCCCGAGGAAATGCAGGCGCCGACGTCGTTGATGTCATGCACGTAGCTGGCCAGCTTCTTGACCTGGTCGATCGTGTAGTCGGTTTCGTACACGATGGTGCGCTTGGCGGAGTCCGACATCACCAGGTGAGTTTCGATGCCTGCCTGTTGCAGGACTTCCAGGGTACGCAGTCCGTAGATCGCGCCGCTTGCTCCGGATATTCCGACGACCAGCTTCATGTTCCTGTCCTTGCCATGGGTTGTGGGTGCGCGCATCTTGTCGTCCTAGGCCAGGCCAAGCTCGACGAGCACGGCCTGGGCCCGGGCCGCGGCAGCGGCGGGTACCGTGATCTTATCGAACTCCGGCCCCTCGCCGCGGGTGGCATCCAGCCCCATGCGCGCACTGGTGCCGGCACCGCCGCAGGAGGGATCGATCACATAGCCTTCCATGCCGGAGAGGATCAGCGTGTCGCGGTCGGGCTGGAAGCGCGTCGCCAGCGCCCAGGCCACTTCGCGCGGATCGCGGATGTCGATGTCGGCATCGACCACGGTAACCAGCTTGAGGCGGCGGTCGAAGCCGAATGCCAGCAACAGCAGGCGGCGTACGTCGCCGGGGCGCAGCTTGTGCACCGCAATCACGGCGGAAAACCCCGCCGTGCCTGGGGATAGCTCAAGGTCGCGCACACCGGCCATCTGCGCTTGCAGCTGGCCCAGCATTTCGGTACCGGCCGCCAGCGCGAGCAGGGTGTCGACGTCCGCGGTCCATGGGCACAAGCCGGGATAGATGAAGTCGCGGCGGTGGGTCACGGCGGTGACCTCAACCACCGGGCTGATGTTGGAAAAATAGCTGCCGGTGTTCTCGCCGAAGGGGCCTTCTGCCTCACGAAGGCCGGGCAGCACGTGGCCCTCGATGATGATTTCGGCGCGCGCTGGCACCTCAACATCCACGGTCTCGGCCCTGACCAGTTCCACCGGCGCGGTGCGCAGGGCGCCGGCAATCGCCATCTTGTCGGGCCCATTGGGCGGTGACTTGACCACCGCGGCGAGCTGCAGGGCAGGTTCCACGCCCAGTGCGATGGCGATCTCCAGCGGCGTGCCTGCCGCCTCGGCGGCGGCGTGGAAGGCCGACAGCGGCGGGTTGGCGAGCAGGATGCCGAGCCGTCCGCCACCCTTGGCCATCATGCGGTGGATGCCCATGCCGCGGCGGCCGCTGGCCGGGTCGCGGCAGAGCACGATGCCGGTGGTGATGAAGGGGCCGCCGTCGCGCTCGTAGTGCGTGAGTATGGGCAGCAGCGCAGGCAAGTCGATCGGCCCCTTGTGCACCACCTGCTTTACCGGTGCATCCGTACCGGCGATCGGCGCAATGCCGCTGCGGGTGCGTTGCAGCCAGGTTTGCGCCAGTGCCTCGGGTTCAGTGCCCAGGGCGCGAGCGGTGCGACGCCGGTTGGCGATCAGGTTGGCGACGAGGCGGGCGCCGCGATGCCCGGTGATGTTCTCGAACAGCAGGGCCGGCCCTTCGGCGGGCGCGGCGCGCATCAGCGCAGCGATTTCGTGGCGTGGCGAAAGCGATTGCGTAACGCGCAGCGCGTCGCTGCCGAGGTCGGCGATGAAACTGCGCAGGTCCTGGTACATGCCTTGGTCGTGGCAGGAGTCGGTGCTGGCGACACGCCGCCAGCGCCTCCCCGCTCCTCCCTGATTATGCGTATTGCGGCGGCAGGCGCCGGATTTCCTCGATCACCTGGATCGAGAACTTTGCCGGGCTCAACTGGCCACGGCCCATGCGTACCTGCAACTGGTCCGGAAACCTGTCCAGGGTGCTCGATACCTGCGCCCGGACATGCTTGTAGGTGTACTTGTGGACGCCCGGGTTGAGGGTGCGGATGCTGATCTCGATGTCCTTGCCCTCGGCCAGCTCGGACATGTCCATGACAAAAACTTCCCATTGGTTCATTGCATCGTCTCCTTATTTCACCTGGGGATAGCCGTAGCTTTCCCAGTTGGCCAGTACCCGTTCCTGGATGTCTTTCGGGTACACGTTCTTGAAGCTGACCAGGGTCGGCACGTCGTTGGTCTTGTCCCAATCCACCGGCCACAGGCAGTCGAAGACCACCTTGGATCCGATCGAGTACTTGCGCTCGTGCGGCGTGGCGAAGGGGTATAGCGGGGTGCCAGTGGTGTTGCGGTAGATGTGGATGCCGTTCTCGGGATGGCAGCGGGTGCAGAAGGCGTGATAGACCTCGTCCCAGTTGTAGATGTCGGTCTGGTCGTCCACCACCATCACCATGTGGAACCAGGGCCCGAGCTTGGAGCCGAAGGCGAGCTGGCCGATCTGCTGGGCGATGCCGGAGTAGGTCGGCTTGACGCCGACGATCATCATGTGGTGCGTCGAGCGCGGATGCATGTACACGCCGGTGACCGGGATGCCCTGGCTACGCAGCAGCTTTTCCAGTTCCAGGCCGAGCGAGAAGGAGCGCAGCAACTGGCCCTCGTCCTGAGGCACGCCCATGTTGGAAATGGTCATGGTGGCGTTATTGCGGTAGGTGATGCAGTTCACCCGGAAGGTCACGCGGAAGTCGCGCGGGCTGGTACGGTAGCCGGTGTATTCGCCGAAGGGGCCTTCCTCGACCTTGTAGTCGGGGCAGATCTCGCCCTCGATGATGATCTCGGCATCGGCCGGAACTTCGAGGTCGTTGGTCTCGCACTTCACCAGGCGTGCCGGTTCGCCGGAAAGCATGCCGACCAGTTCCGGCTCGGGGATCGGTGAGGGCGCGCAGGCGGCCATCGCTGCCAGCGGCGAGAGGCCGATGGCAGTGGCGAAGGGACAGGAAATGCCGCGTGGCAGGTAGTACTCGGAGAGCTGCTTGCCGAGGTCGGAGAAGGGGAAGACCGCGCCCGACATGGTGCGCCCGTCAAACATCATCTGCCGGTACATGCCCCAGTTCACGTCGCCGCGCACCGGATGCTTGGTCACCACCGCGTGCCAGGTGCCGACATAGCGGCCGCCGTCGCCGTCATGCACCAGCGGCACCGGCAGCTTGCACAGATCGACGTCGGCGCCCATCAGGATGTTCTCCTTGCAGGGCGCATCCTTCCTGTCGATCACTACCGGCGCGATCGGCTCGCTGTTGGTGCGCTTCAGGTATTCCTTGCCGATTTCGGGCAGGCTGGAAGCCGGGTCCATGCCCAGCGAAATCGCCATGCGGCGGTAGGTGGACAAGGGCGCGCCGAAGTAGCTGAAGCCCGGATAGTCCTTGATCTTCTCCATGAAGGGCGCCGCAGCGCCCAGTTCGCAGGCGCGCCGCACGATGGCGCCGGCTTCGTTTTCCCAATCCACTTCCTGCTTGATGCGCACGGCGTCGCCGGCCTTGACGCAGGCTTCGATGAACTCGCGGTTGCTGCGGGGGGCGGATATCTTCGACACGTGTTGGTGCTCCTGGGTTGAATTCATGGTCGTCTCCTCATCCCACTTTCGCCAGGACCTTGTCCCACTTGTCCTGGGCCTTGAGAATCATTTCGGCCACCTCGCGCACGGCGCCGTAGCCGCCGCGCGCCGTGGTGACATAGGCGGCATGCTTCTTCACGTCTTCGACGGCGTCATTGACGGCGATGGGCAGGCCGACGCGCTTCATCATCGACAGGTCGACGAGGTCGTCGCCGACGTAGGCCACTTCGGCATCGCTGATGCCCATCTCCCTGAGCATCTCCTCGTAGGGCTCGGTCTTTTTCTTGATGCCCTCGTGGAAGCGCTTGATCTTCAGTTCCTCGGCGCGATGGCGCACGGCGCCGGATTTCTTCGAGGTGATGATGGCGACCTCGACGCCGCTCATCATCATCACCACCACGCCCATACCGTCCTTGATGTCGAAGTTGCGCGTCTCGACGCCGTTGTCGTCGATGACGATGCGGCCATCGGTCATCACTCCGTCCACATCGAGGATCACCAGCTTGATGTTCTTTGCCTTGTCCATGCGTGTCGTCCTCAATCGATTCCGTATTCGGCCCAGCGGCCCTTGATCTTCGCCAGCATTTCCTCGTCCATGCGCGCCTCGACCGGCTTCTGCTTCCACTCGTAGGGGATGCAGGCATCCATCAGGATGCGCGAGGTGATCAGCTTGTTCGAATCCGGGTCGAGCGCCGGGTCGAGGGGAGTGCTGCGGCCGCGCTTGATGATCTCGGTGCCGCGCAGCGGGTCGTAGCGGCACGAGAGCGCCCAGAACACGCGCTGCAGGTCGTCGGCCATGATGTCCTCGTCCACCGTGATCACGCCCTTGATGCCATAGGAGCCGGTGTTGCTGCCGATCACCGCGTCGGCGACCTGGCGCGAATGGCCCGGGTAGGCCTGCTTGATCGAGACCACGGCCCAGAAGCGGCCGGCCGATTCGGGCAGCACGCAGACCGACTGCACGCCGGGGATCTTCATCTTCTCCAGCTCGGTCCACAGCGTCGCGGTGCGGGTGAAGGCCAGCAGCATGTGCACGTCGGTGACCGGGCGGCCCTGACCGGTGGCCCACAGCACGGGGTTGTTGCGGTGGAGGATCTGCTTCACTTCCAGCGCTGGCTTGGGGATGGGCTTGTGCAGCTCGTCGGTGTAGTAGCCGGTGTATTCGGCGAAGGGCCCTTCGAGGCGGAAGTTGTTGGGGTCGATCTCGCCTTCGAGCACGATTTCCGCACCGGCCGGGATCGGCAGGCCGGTGAGCGGCGCCATGAGGAATTCGGCGGGCTGGCCGCGCACCGTGCCGGTGATATCGAAGTCGTTGGCGCCCTTGTGCATCAGCGTACCGGCCATGAAGATCAGCGGGTCGCAGCCGATCACCGCCGCCGCTGGCATCTTCTTGCCCAGCTTGGCGTACTTCTTCATGATGCGTTCGCCGCGCTTGCCCGGCAGGATCTGCACGCCGCAGGTCTTTTCGTCGAGCATCTGCATGCGGTAGGTGCCCAGATTGGTCTCGCCGGTCTCCGGGTCGCGCAGCACGACGAAGACCATGGTGCCGATGTAGCGCCCGCCGTCGAGCGGGAAGAATTTCGGCACCGGGAACATGTTGAGGTCGACCTTGTCGCCGGAAATGATGTTCTCCAGCACCGGACCGTCCTTGACTTCGTTGGCCTTGATCAGGCCTTCGGAGGTGATGGTCTTCTTCATCCAGGCCTGGGCCGACTCGCACATCGACAGGTGGTGCGGCAGGCCGAGCATGATGGCGAGGCGCTTGGTGGTGGCGAAGGCGCCGGTGAACACCGGTGAGTCGTAGCCCTTGACGTTTTCAAACAGCAGCGCCGGGCCCTTCTTTTCCTCGGTCAGTTTCGAGACGTGGGAGATTTCAAGATTCCAGTCGACTTCCGCGGCCACCCGTTTCAGTTCGTTAGCGGCTTCGCACTGGTTGATGAAGTACCTCAAGTCCATGGGTGAGACTCCTTTGTGGGAAATTCGGATTGCGGGTTCAGTGGGTGGCCTGCACCGATTCGATGACCGGGAAGCCGGCGTCTTCGAGGGCCTTGACCACGTTGCGGGTGTCGGCGCAGTGGAAGCGGATGATCACGCGCTTCTTGTGGTGCTCCTGCGGGTTGATGTCCTCGGGCTTGCCGATCGGGTAGATGGCCTGGACTTCGGCGCCGGCGGCATCGACGATGTCGGTGATGCGGCCGATCAGGCCGGGCTTGAGTTCGAGCGGCGCGAGGGTCACGCCGCTGCGCTTTTCCCAGGCGCCGAGGAAATGGGCGGCGAGCGAAAAGATTTCGTTGGCGGAAATGATGCCCACCACCTGGCCATCATCCATCACCGGCAACTGCGCCACACCCAGTTCCTGGCCGAGGTGCAGGCAGTGTTCCATGGTGTCGTTGGCGTCGATGGTGGCGGGATTGCGCACCATCAGGTCCTTGACCTTGAGCCGGGTGGAAAAGAAATTGAGTTCGTCATTGCTTTGCGAGCGCAGCGCGAAGTGCGCGGCGCGCAGGCAATTGGCGCGGGTGATGAGGCCGCGCAGGCGGCCACCGTCGACCACCGGCAGGCCGTGCAGATTGTGCTCGGTAAGAATGCGTTTGGCCTCGGACAGCAAGGTGTCGCCGCTGACCACCATCGGATTGGGCTGCATCCAGTTTCTGACGATCATGGTTCAGCTCACTTTCTTGCCGGCGATCAGGCTGGAGACGATGAAGTCCATCGCCGACATCGCGCCGCCACTGGCGGGCGTCTTGGGCTTGTCGCTCCAGATGGTTTCGGGCCGCGCCTGAAGGATGAAAATGTTGCCGCCGGCCGGCAGGTCCTTGTCGATGGCCCACTCGATGTCCATCGGGCGGCCGTAGTGCTTCTCGATCTGCTTGCCCATCCAGGCCAGCTCGGTGATTTCGTCATCGACGATGGACTGGATGTTCTGCCGCTCGAAGGGCACCTCCAGCGCCACCGATTTCTGTTCCTTGAAATCCACGGTGTAGCAGACGGTCTTGGTCGAAATTGTCCGTTCGAGGATGTCCAGCGCCACCTTGTTGACCACGAAATGGTCGGGCGTGACCTCGCCGGACACCACCGATTCGCCAAAGCCGAAATTCGAATCGATGACGATCACCGAGCGGTCGCCATTGGTCGGGTGGATGGTGAACATCACGCCGGCGGTCAGCGAATTGGCCATCTTCTGGATGCCGACGCTGATCGCCACCTGCTCGTGCGGGAAGCCCATCTTCATGCGGTAGGCGATGGCGCGCCCGGTGTAGAGGCTGGACATGCAGCGCCGCACGTGGTGCATCACGCTATCGACGCCGCGTATCCAGAGGTAGGTGTCCTGCTGCCCGGCAAAGCTGGCGCCGGGCAGGTCCTCGGCCGTGGCGCTGGAGCGCACCGCGACCGGGACCGCCGGGATGCAGCTGCGCACAGACAGCTTGCGGTAGGACTCGGCGATCAGGTCCTCCAACTCGATGGACATCGGGCGCGACTCGATCATCTCGCGGATGACGCGGGAGGCTTCCTCCAGCTTTTCCATGTCCTGGTGATCGAGGCCCGTGAGCAGGGCCGTGATCTCGGACTGGATGCCGGCGTCGCGCATGAACTGCGCATAGCCTTGCGTGGTCAGGGCAAAGCCCGGCGGCACCCGCACCCCCGCGTTGATGAGTTCCCCGAGCGAGGAGCACTTGCCCCCCACCAGGGACACGGAGTCCTTGTCGACCTCCTCGAACCAGCACACGATGGGCGCGTTGCCTTCCATCCTGGCGCCCATGCGGATTTCCTCGCTTGCCGAAACGCTGCCCATGGCTGCCTGCCTTTCCCGCGCCTACCGCGTGATGGTGATGGCGCCGGATGAACCATCGACGCGCAGCATCATTCCGGTCTTGATCACCTTGGTCGAATGCCCGGTGCCGACTACTGCCGGCATGCCGTATTCGCGGCAGACGATGGCGGCATGGCTCATCACCCCGCCGACGTCGGTGACGCAGGCCTTGATCTTGGCGAAGGCCGGCGCCCAGGACGGCGAGGTGGTCGGCGCAACGAGGATTTCGCCTTCCATGAGGTCGCGGATGTCCTGTGCGCTGCGGCAGACGCGGGCCTTGCCCTCGACGATGCCGGGGCTGCCGGCAAAGCCCTTGAGCTCGGTGATGCTGTCCGGGTCGCCGGCCTCCTGCACCGAGGCCCAGTCGGCCAGGGACTTGTTGGTGACGCCCCAGAGCACGATGGTGAAGGGTTCCTGGATCACCTCGGGGGCGATGCCGATGGCGGGCGGCGCGCTCCACTGGCGGAACTTCTCCATGACGCCCTTGCGCCATTCGATTTCCGGCGGCCAGGTGAAGCTGCCGCGCGGCTTGACGCCGGTGGCCCAGGCGGTGACCACGTCCCACAGCGCCTGCTTGATCTCGTCGCGGCGCAGGTACCAGATGTCCTCGATGTCATTGATCATGCCGTGATCCTTCATGATCGCCGCCACCTCGCGCATCTTGTTCCAGAACACCGAGTGGAACCAGTGCTCGACATAGAACAGGTGGTTCTCGACGTAGGGGAACACGGTCTTGGCGCAGCCCAGCAGTTCGTCGAACTGCTTGAGGTCGGCCTCGTTGGTGATCAGGGCGCGGTACTCGGCGGTGATGCGGTCGCGCTCGGCGCGCACTTCCTCCACCGGCCGGTCGATGCTGACGCCGGCCTTGATCTTGCCGATGTAGGTCTGGATGCCGGAGAGCGGAATGTCGAGCATGTCGTTCCAGCTGCGGTCGGTGTGGAACCAGCCGGTGCCGGTGGAAATGTTGAACCAGGGGTAACGCGCCTTCTCGAAGGCCGCCAGCCACTCGGCGCCCTTGGGCAGCTTTTCCACCGCCAGCTTCACCGCCACCCAGTCGCGATTGCCCGCCACGGCGCCATCGACGCCCAGGGCCACGGCCTGCTTCGCCAGTTCCTTGAGCTCGTCATCCGGCTTGTACATGATGACGTCGATGCCCGAGATCATCTGCGTGATGCGCTGCAGCGGGATCGAGGGGAACAGCTTCTGCGTGAAGTCCATGAAGAACACATAGGCCGCGTAGCCGAGGTTGAGGAACTCGAAGTGGTACTGCCAGCACTTGATGCCGAGGTTGATCAGGTCGTCGTAGTTCTTGATCAGGTGGTAGCCCTTGGATTCGCCGAGGGCGTCATTCACCACCGAGATGTCTTCAAGGTCGGGCAGGGGCGAGATCTTGAGGTCTTCCAGCTCCTTGATGGTCGCCTCCATCTTGGTTTTCCACTTGGCCTCCAGCGCGTCCCAGTTCTTGTAGTAATAGCCCGCGCGCTCCATGAAATTGGGCACGCGGCTGCCGATCTCGGCGCCGTCCTTGACCGGCACCGGCGAGATGTAGACGTAGCCGTTGATCATGCGGTGGTCCACGCCGCGCACCGGCGGCACCTGGAAGATGCGGTTGTTGAACTGCGACAGGGCGAGGAACCAGGCCTCGTCCCAGATGGTGTCGAAGGGGTAGAGCGGCTCCGGATAGTGCAGGCCGTCGTAGAACCAGAACGTCTCCTTCTCGTACTGGTTGCGCTCGGGGTCGTCGGTGACGAACTGGTACTGGTACGGGTACATCCTCTCCCAGCCTTCGGTACCCGGAATGGTGGCGGCCTTCACGTCATGCGGAACTGGAAACTTCATTGTTGTCTCCTCGGAATTGTTCTAAGCCTGCGATTGATCGGTTCCGGTTGTCTGGCCGGAGTGCGTGACATAAGGCAAGCGCCGGGCCAGGGGCGCTTGATGCGGCGCGACATTCCGTCGTGCACTGCATCAGCTGTGTGCCGCGGTCCGGCGTGGACCGTGGCAGGGGCCGCCTATGCGGGCGCAGCAAAAATGCCATGCGAAAGTCGGCGCTGGCACCACGGCGTTCCGCGGTCGATCCGTCGAGGCTTGATCAAATGATGAAATTTCGGCCCGCCCGCGGTGGCAATTTGATGTTTCGATCAGTTGCGTTGATCGATGGCGCGGATCTTTTGCCCACTGACTGTTTGACATCCATCAAGGCGCGGCGCAGCATCCGCGCGTATAAGGTCCGGTCCGGAGGAGACAAGTGAGAGTGGGGCAATGACCAAACTCCGCAGCGTGGCAAGAGCCAATAGCGAGGACTTGCGCGCCCGCGTGCATTTCTGTGCGGAAACCGGGCAGATCTGGCTGCATGAGCATCGCATGCTGCTGGTGCACGCCGAGGCGCAGGCCGCCTTGCGCAAGGAACTCATCGACACCCTGGGCATGCCGCGTGCGCGCGGCCTGCTGACGCGCATGGGCTACGCCTCCGGCGTGCGCGACGCCGAGCTGGCGCGCACCCGCGCCGAGGATTCGAGCGACCTTGAAGCCTTCATGACCGGGCCGCAGCTGCACACCCTGGAAGGCATCGTTCGCGTCACCCCCATCAAACTCGAACTCAACCGCCATGCCGGCCAGTTCCATGCCGAGTTCCTCTGGGAACATTCCTGGGAAGGCCAGTGGCATCGCCACCATTACGGCATCCACTCCGAGCCGGTGTGCTGGACGCAGATCGGCTACGCCTGCGGCTACACCTCGGCCTTCATGGGCCGCACCATCCTCTACAAGGAAGTCGAGTGCACCGGCATGGGCCACAACAATTGCCGCATCGTCGGCAAGCCCGCCGAGGAATGGGACGACGCCGACGAGCAGATGCACTACTTCAACAGCGAATCGATTGCCGACCAGCTGATCGACCTGCAAACCCAGGTGGTGCAGCTGCGGTCCTCGATCGGCGACCGCGAGCAACTGCCGGAAGACGTCACCGGTGCCTCGCCCGGCTTCCGCGCCGCCTACGAGCTGCTCAAGCAGGCGGCCGGCAGCCACATCAGTGTGCTGCTGCGCGGCGAGACCGGCGTCGGCAAGGAAGTCTTCGCCCGCAGCCTGCACGAGATGAGCCCGCGCCACGGCAAATCCTTCGTCGCCGTGAATTGCGCGGCGATCCCGCAGGAGCTGGTGGAGTCGGAACTGTTCGGCGTCGAGAAGGGCGCCTATACCGGTGCGCTGGTGTCGCGCCCGGGCCGTTTCGAGCGCGCCGACGGCGGCACCCTGTTCCTCGACGAGATCGGCGACCTGCCGGCTGCGGCCCAGGCCAAGCTGCTGCGGGTGTTGCAGGAGGGCGAGATCGAGCGCCTCGGCGACCAGAAGACGCGCAAGATCAATGTCCGCGTCGTCGCCGCCACCAATGCCAGCCTGCAGACGCTGGTCAAGGAGGGGCGCTTTCGTTCCGACCTGTTCTACCGCCTCAATGCCTACCAGATCGTCATACCGCCGTTGCGCGAACGCAAGCAGGACATCCCGCTGCTGGCCAAGCATTTCCTCGCCAAGCACTCCGCCATCCATGGCAAGAAGCTGCGCGGCTTCACCGACAAGGCCAAGCGCGCGCTGCTGTCCTATTCCTGGCCGGGCAACATCCGCGAGCTGCAGAATGCCGTCGAACGCGGTGTCATCCTCGCCCCCAGCGGCACGCGCATCGAGGTCAGCCATCTGTTCATGTCCTGCGGCGATGTGCTCTCGCCGGAATTCGGCCTCGACCATGCCGGCGGGCTCGACGTCAATTGCTGGGAAACCGGCAAGGATCTGCGTGAAGCCGTGTTCAACGGCGCGCTGACCCTGGACCAGGTCGAGGCCATGCTGCTCGAAACCGCGGTGGACAAGGCACGCGGCAACCTTTCCTCGGCGGCGCGCATGCTCGGCATCACGCGGCCGCAGCTGGCCTACCGGCTCAAGCGCCTGCATGATGTCAAGGACAGCCAGGGCGACCCGGCGCTGGTGTCCTTCGAGCCGGCGGCCAACGGCCCGTGACAGTCCGCCCGCTGCCCGGCGACGTCTCCGCCTACCTGGCGACGCACCACGTCATGACCCTCGCCACCCAGGGCGCCGAGGGCCCCTGGGCCGCCGCCGTGTTCTACGCCTGGGATGAGGGGGCGCTGCTGTTCCTTTCGGCGCCCACTACCCGGCATAGCCGCAACCTGGAAGCCGACCCGCGCTGTGCCGCCACGATCCAGGACGACACCGCCGACTGGAAAGCCGTCAAGGGTATCCAGCTTGAAGGCCGCGTCGAACGCCTGCATGGCGACGCCGCGTTGCGCGCGCGCGCGCGCTATGGCGAAAAGTTTCCCCTCGTTGGCCCCCTGGCGGCGGTGCCGCCCGCCATCGCCGAGGCCCTCGCGCGCATCGCCTGGTTCCGCCTGGTGCCGGCGCGAATTTGTTACATCGACAACGCCAGGGGTTTCGGTCACCGCGAAGAGTTCTCTGCCGGTTGACCTGGGTCAACCCCGGTCAAGAATCTCCGAAAACCTGTCATTTATGATGGGCTATCCACTTAGCTCCACTTGAGCTAGAATGTACTGGATGGACGTCCAGATACTACCGCCGATTTCTGGAAAAGACTACCCCCGAACCTGGAATGATTTCCTGGACTGGTTCGCGACG
>Ga0172373_10008888_pt1 | contig 12641 bp, 12 predicted proteins | sample Lak10m_2_FD_114546 | JGI IMG/M metagenome (GOLD analysis project Ga0172373, IMG submission 114546) | Freshwater microbial communities from Kabuno Bay, South-Kivu, Congo - kab_092012_10m | ecosystem: Environmental > Aquatic > Freshwater > Lake | place: Democratic Republic of the Congo... | reverse complement strand
CTCAGCCCTCAGCCCTCAGCCGTGAACCCTGAACCCTGAACCCTGAACCCTGAGCCCTCAGCCCTCAGCCCTCAGCCCTCAGCCCGTCGGATACCCGATTGCTCGCCGTCCGCCTCAAATTGAGCTAGGATTCGCTCCCCTTCGGTTCGCGACCAGGCGCACACGCCATGCAGTTCCCCGACTCATTTGATGTCATCGTCGTCGGCGGCGGTCACGCCGGTACCGAGGCCGCGCTTGCCTCCGCCCGGATCGGCGCGCGCACTCTGTTGCTGACCCACAGCATCGAAACCCTGGGCCAGATGTCATGCAACCCGTCGATCGGCGGCATCGGCAAAGGTCATCTGGTCAAGGAGGTCGACGCGCTGGGTGGCGCCATGGCGGCAGCCACTGACGAGGCGGGCATCCAGTTCCGAATCCTCAATTCCAGCAAGGGTCCTGCAGTTCGTGCCACCCGCGCGCAGGCCGATCGCGTCCTTTACCGCCGCGCCATCCGGTCCCGGCTCGAGAACCAGCCCAATCTCTGGCTGTTCCAGTCCGCCGTTGACGACCTCATTGTCGAAGGTGACCGGGTCGCCGGTGCCATCACCCAGCTTGGTGTGCGCTTCAAGTCCCGGGCGGTGGTTCTTACGGCAGGCACCTTCCTGAACGGCTTGATCCACGTGGGGCTGGCGCGCCACTCAGCCGGCCGGGCGGGTGACCCGCCCGCCATTACCCTGGGCGAGCGCCTCAAGGAATTGAAGCTGCCCCAGGGCAGGCTCAAGACCGGCACGCCCCCCCGTATCGATGGCCGAAGCATCGATTTTTCCCAATGTGAGGAGCAGCCCGGAGACCTCGACCCGGTGCCGGTGTTCTCCTTCCTGGGCAGTGCTGCGCAACACCCCAGACAGCTACCGTGCTGGATCACCCACACCAATCTGCGCACCCACGACATCATCCGGGGTGGCCTGGATCGCAGCCCGCTTTATACCGGTCTGATTGAAGGGGTGGGCCCGCGCTACTGTCCCTCCATCGAGGACAAGGTTCATCGCTTTGCGCGTAAGGACTCGCACCAGATATTCCTGGAGCCTGAAGGCCTCGATACGCACGAGTATTACCCCAACGGCATCTCCACCAGCCTGCCCTTTGACGTGCAGCTCGACCTTGTTCACTCCATTCCCGGGCTTGAAAACGCCCACCTGCTGCGGCCCGGCTACGCCATTGAATACGATTACTTTGATCCGCGCGGTCTTTATCGCTCGCTGGAAACAAAGGTAATCGGGTCGCTTTATTTTGCTGGTCAGATCAACGGTACAACCGGCTACGAAGAGGCTGCCGCCCAGGGTTTGCTCGCCGGCATCAACGCCGCGCGTCGCGCACTCGGGGACGAGCCCTGGGTCCCGCGCCGCGATCAGGGCTATCTGGGCGTGCTGGTCGATGACCTGGTGTCGCAGGGTGTGAGCGAACCCTACCGGATGTTCACCAGCCGTGCCGAATACCGGCTGAGCCTGCGCGAAGACAATGCTGACCTGCGCCTCACAGAAATTGGGCGGGTGCTCGGCTGTGTCGACCACCGGCGCTGGGACGCGTTCTGCCGCAAGCGTGATGCGGTGGCAGCTGAGCTGCAGCGGCTTCGTGACACCTGGGTCAACCCCCGCATGCTGTCGCCCGAACGCGCCACCGAACTCTTCGGCCAGGCGATCGAGCGCGAATACAGCCTCGCCGATCTCCTCCGCCGCCCAGAAGTGTCGTATCCCGCCATCGCCTCGATTGCCGACGGCGGGCTCAGCGACCCCGTCATCATCGAGCAGGTCGAAACCCAGCTGAAATACGCGGGCTACATCACCCGCCAGCAGGTGGAAATCGAGCGGCAGTCGCGCAATGAGGCACTGCCGCTACCGGCCGATCTCGACTATTCGACCGTTCGAGGGCTGTCAATCGAGGTTCAGCAAAAGCTCAATCGCGCGCGGCCCGAAACCCTCGGCCAGGCCGGCCGCATCTCGGGGGTCACGCCGGCCGCGTTGTCGCTGCTGCTGGTCCATTTGAAAAAGCGCCGTGCCGCGACGAGCGATGAACAGGCTGCCTGAGCGCGATGCTGCGCGCCGGTCCCCGGGCGCAGTGCGTACCGCGCCGCTCCGGGTGAACCCGGGCCCGCCGCGCTCAGAACTCGCGCATCGACTGGAGAGCGCGTGCAAGAGCCTCAATATAACCGCGGATCTTGAGGCTCGTGAGTGCTTGCTCACATATCTTGAGCTATTGCAGCGCTGGAACCGCGTCTACAACCTCACGGCAATCCGTGATCCCGCCGGCATGCTTGTCCAACACCTGCTGGACAGCCTCGCTGTGCTTCCTGCGCTCCAGGAAGCGGCTGCGCGCAGGGTGCCTACTCGCGATACCGGATCCGGCCCTGTCCTCCTTGACGTGGGGACTGGCGCGGGCCTTCCGGGGCTCGTGCTCGCGATCGTCTGGCCAGCGCTTCACGCCGACCTGGTGGAGCCGGTTGGCAAGAAGGCCGCCTTCCTGCGCCAGAGTGCCTCGGAACTGGGCCTCGCCGGGCGGGTTCGTGTCCACGAGGGTCGAATCCAGGAAGCAAGGCTTGCCTGCGCGCCTGATCTGGCGATTTGCCGGGCATTTGCAAGCCTGAATGAATTTGCCACGCTGATCGAGCCGTTTCTCACCCCCGACACGGTGGTGCTTGCCATGAAGGGACAGCGCCGGGAAATCGAGGCCGAGGCCGTATCGCTCGCCCCGGGGTGGCGGGTGGCCAGGGTGACCGAACTGAGCGTGCCAGAGCTTGACGCAGCCCGTCATCTGGTTGAACTTGCGCAACCCACGAGGGCGCCCGAATGACGCTTTTCCGCGGTCGCTGCGCTGTCGCCCCCTGCGCCGCGCACCAACCCTTTGTACAGCACTCGGAGTAACGATGGCGCAAGTTCTCGCAATTGCCAACCAGAAGGGCGGCGTTGGCAAGACCACCACTTCGGTCAATCTGGCCTGCGCGCTCGCGCGACTCGGCCAGCGTGTCCTCCTGGTCGACCTCGATCCCCAGGGCAATGCCACCATGGGAAGCGGTGTGGACAAGCGAACGCTTGCTGCGAGTGTCTACCAGGTGCTGATTGGTGAAGCCCCGGCGCGCGAAGCAATCGTCGCCCAGACCGCAGCGGGCTATTCGCTATTGCCCGCCAACCGTGAACTCGCCGGTGCCGAGCTTGACCTGGTGGAGCTCGAGGCCCGTGAAACCCGGCTGCGCGACGCCCTCGCCGAGGTTGATGCCGACTTTGACCTGATGGTCATCGACTGCCCGCCTTCGTTGTCGCTCCTGACGCTTAACGGGTTTTGCGCGGCGAGCGGGGTGATCATTCCGATGCAGTGCGAGTATTACGCGCTGGAGGGGCTGTCGGATCTGGTGAATACGGTGCGCAAGGTGCACGCCAACTTCAACCGCCAGCTCGGCGTCCTGGGGCTGCTGCGCGTGATGTTCGATCCGCGCATCGCCCTGTCGCAGCAGGTATCGCGGCAGCTTGAAGCACATTTCGGCGACAAGGTATTTGCGACGCTGGTGCCGCGCAATGTGCGGCTTGCCGAGGCACCCAGTCACGGGTTGCCCGGCGTCCTGTACGACCCGCAATCAAAGGGCGCCCAGGCCTATCTCGAGTTTGCCCGAGAGCTGCTCGCCAGGCTTGCGAGCCAGGCCTCGGCGAAACCCCGCACCGGAGCCGCCGCGGCGGCTGCGCCCGTTCCCAACACCCCGGAGCACTGATCATGAGCAAACCAAAGAGCAGGGGCCTGGGTCGAGGGCTGGACGCGCTCCTGGGCGCAGACGCCCCGCCCGTGCCAGCGGCCAACCAGATGGCCCCCGGTACGCTGCCGCTGGGGCAGCTTCAACCCGGGCGCTATCAGCCGCGCACGCGGATGGATGAAACCGCACTCCAGGAGCTCGCAGAGTCGATCCGACAGCACGGGCTCATGCAGCCCATCGTGGTGAGGCCCATTGCCCCGAGCCGATGGGAGATCATCGCGGGCGAGCGGCGCTTCCGTGCCGCGCGGCTGGCGGGCCTCGCCGAAGTACCGGTCATCGTCCGGGAAGTCGCAGACGAACAGGCATTGGCGCTTGCACTGATCGAAAACATTCAGCGCGAAGACCTCAATCCGCTGGAAGAAGCGCAGGCCATTCGACGACTGATCGCGGAGTTCGGCTACACCCACGAGCAGGCTGCAGAGGCAATCGGACGTTCCCGAAGCGCCACCTCCAACCTGCTGCGGCTGCTTGCGCTCGCAGAGCCGGTACAAACGATGCTCCTCGCGGGCGACATCGAAATGGGCCATGCGCGGGCGCTGCTTGCGCTGCCGGCTGCGCGCCAGACCATGGCGGCGAGTGAGATCCACGCCCGTCGACTGTCGGTTCGCGACGCTGAGAGGCTGGCTGCTCGCCACACCGCCGAACTTGCCGCCACGGCGCCCGGCGCGCCCGCGCGGCGCACGCGTCCATCTGCCTCGACCGATCGTGATATCGCGCGGCTGGAGGAGCGAATCGCTGACCTGCTGGGCACGCGGGTCGAATTGCGGCAACGTGCCCGGGGGGCGGGCGTACTGTCTCTGCACTTCGCCGATGCAGAGCATTTCGAGGCCCTGCTGTCGCGCCTCGCACTGACCTCGGTGCTGGAAGGCTGAGGCCGCGCCCAGGCGACGTCCGCCGGGACGCCGGAGCTCTCGCCCCCGCCCGGTCGGACGAAGCCGCCGCGGGCCCTCAGATGCCGCGCGGCTGGGTGATGAAGTCAGCGCGGTCTATTGAGCGCAGCGGCTGTTCGCGAATATCGCCTGCCTTCAGGAATCGCAGCATCACCTCGGTGCCCGCCGGGCCCCGCGCAAACAGCTTGCGGTAAAACTCGGTCTGACTGGTGACGCGCTCACCGGCTACCGCGAGAAGAATGTCGCCCGGCGCGATGCCTGCACGATCGGCCGGCCCGTCACGCTGCACGCGGGTCACCATCAGGTGCCCACGCACCATTTCCGTGTTCATGCCAAACCAGGGCTGCGCGCCGCCGCTTCGTCGCCCGCGCGACTGGAGATCGCTGAGAATGGGCTTGAGAAGATTGGTGGGCACATAAAGATTACCCGGTACGCCCTCACGATCGCCCGCCGCGTCATTGACCACCAGCGACCCAATCCCTATCAGCTTGCCGTCTTCGGTAAAGAGCGCGGCGCCGCTCCAGTTGCTGACCGGCGGATACGTGAAGATCGGGCTATCGAGCAGATACTCCCAGCCTGCCGTAAAGGTCTTCCGCGACAGCACCATCAGCTCGGTCAGCTCGCTTTCGCCCTGCCCGAGCGTGAGGACACGCGAGCGCTCCTTGGCCAGATCGGAGTCGCCAAGCTCCATCGGTGCCGAATCCAGCGGGATTGCGGTGCGGACCAGTCCGAAGCCGGTCTGGTGATCGTAGCCGGCCAGACTGGCCGGAATCCGCCGCCCCGACTGTGTCACCACATCCACAGTCTCGCTCTCAAGCACCAGGTAGCCGATGGTGATGACGGTGCGCGAATCAAGCACCACACCCGTCCCGGCGCGCGCTCGGCCCAGCGTGGCCGAACTCGGCGCATCACGTGGCGACTGCGCCTCGATGCGCACCACAGCCGACATCATCCTGGCGTCTGCCGGCCCGGCCGAGCGCGGTGCTGGGGGCTGTGCCGCACGGCCCTGAACCGGTACCCTCAAAGGCACGTCGCGAGCAAGTTGAGAATCACGAGAGACCGCCGAATCGAGGGCGACCGGCGCACGGTGCGCAGGCGCGGACTGCGCGGCCAGTACGTTGGATGCGCCAGCAAGCAGTGCGAACCCGCAGCCCACCCAGGCAAAAGGGCGCAATAGCAGCGAGCGCAGACCTGAGCTGCGAGAGAGGCGAGACGTGGTCATGGGAGGAGCCTTCAAGAGCGGATTTTAATGTTCCATGATTGTGCGATACGCGATCAACTCGCGCACCAAAATCCACGCTCCCCTGATGCTGCGTCGCAGCAAATTTGACCGCAGTCACTCGACCCAATAGAATAATAAGGCTGGGTCCGTAGGGGATGGGTCTGTAGCGGATGGGTCCGTAGCGGATGGGATTGAGAGCCCTTGAAGAGGTAAGACAGTCGCTGCGAGTTGGATGGTTTGCATCAGCGTGGTTTGCATTGACCGTGCGGGATGAAGCGGTCGCAGCAAATCTGCTCACCGGAGAAACAGGCCAAACGGGTCCGATGATGAGCGTGATGTTCGCCGCCGTCGGCCTGCAGGCCGCAGTAGTGCTCGGTCTTGCGATCGTGGCGCTCGCGGTATCCGGCGGAACGGCGTCCTGGCATCTGATGCTGGGGGGTTTGACCGCCACCGTACCGAACGCGCTGTTTGCGCTCAGGCTGGCGCTTCATCGGGGCCGTAGCCCGGAGTCGTATCCAACGGTGTTCTTCCTTGGGGAGTTCGCCAAGATTGGACTGACTGTGGGATTGCTGGCCCTGCTGATCCGGTACGAATCCAACTTGCAGTGGTTGCCCATGCTCATTGGTCTGATCGCTGCACTCAAGGCGCCGCTCCTGATGATGGCTTGGAGGCGGGTGTAAGGCGCAGTGCAAAAGCAGGGCGCATCGCAAGCAGGTCACGGTTGAACAGAATCTGATGACAGGTCGCCCGGTTGGCGGCCAACACGGCGGGTAGTACGGCGGGCAACACGACGGAATACAACGGGCAGACACACATGGCAGGCGCGAGCGCTCCCACCCCTTCCGAGTACATCGTTCACCATCTGGCGCACCTGAACACATCAGGTGCCGCGCAGAAGGACATTATCGATTTCTCCATCATCAACATCGACACCGTTTTCTATTCGGTGCTGATGGCGGTGATCACGGGCTGGCTCATGTATCGGGCGGCGCAGCGCATCACCACGGGCGTTCCCGGCCGTTTCGTAGGCGCGATCGAGTCGCTGGTCGAGTTTGTTCACGAACAGGCGCGTTCCATCGTGAAGGGCGACATCAGCAACATCGCGCCGCTTGCGCTCACCTCGTTCGTCTGGATTGTCATGATGAACGCGCTCGATCTGCTGCCGGTTGACCTGCTGCCGAGCATCGGTGAAATGTTCGGTCTTCACTACATGCGCGTGGTGCCCACGGCCGACCTCAACGGCACGCTCTCTCTTGCCATCGTGGTGCTCGCGCTCTCAATCTATTACGGCATCAAGGTGAAGGGCTTTGGCCACTTCCTGCATGAGCTGGTGGCAGCGCCCTTTGGCACCTCGCGCAACCCCATCTTTGCAATCATTCTTGGCGCAGCCAACCTCGCCATGCAAATCATCGAATACGTGGCCAAGACCGTGTCGCTGGGCATGCGACTGTTCGGCAACATGTTCGCCGGCGAACTGGTCTTCATGCTGATTGCCCTTCTGGGCGCCACTGCCACCTGGTGGGGCTCGGGCCTCGGGTTCATCACCGGACTTGGCTGGGCCATCTTCCACATCCTGATCATCACGCTTCAGGGCTTCATCTTCATGATGCTGACTCTGGTTTACATCGGCCAGGCACATGAGGCGCACTGAAGCGCTGATCCGTCAATCCTTTGACGCAACTCTTTCAACCCCCCACCGGTCTATTCACTAGGAGTCATCATGACCAACGTTGCTCTCGTTGCGATCGCCTGCGGACTGATCATCGGCCTGGGTGCCCTGGGCGCCTGTATCGGTATCGGCATGATGGGCGGCAAGTACATTGAAGGCGCAGCCCGTCAGCCCGAGCTGATGGACAAGCTGCAGACCAAGATGTTCCTGCTTGCCGGTCTGATCGATGCCGCGTTCCTGATCGGCGTCGGTATCGCGATGATGTTCGCCTTTGCCAACCCGTTCAAGTGATTCGCCCCGGCATCCCGAACACGATCAACCTCTTAGCTGAAGGGAGCCCGTCGTGAATATCAACGCGACGCTCATTGTTCAGATCGTGGTCTTTCTGGGCCTGTGGTGGTTCACCGCGCGCTATGTCTGGCCGCCGATCACCAAGGCGCTCGACGAGCGCAGCCAGAAGATCGCTGACGGACTGGCCGCTGCCGACAAGGCGCGAACCGACCTGGCTGCTGCAGAGCGGCGGGTCGAGCAGGAACTGCAGCAAGCCCGCGCGGGTGCAGCTGAAGTTCGTTCTGGCGCTGAAAAACAGGCCGCTGCGCTGATCGAAAAGGCGCGCGAGGAAGGGGCATCCATCGTCTCGGCAGCTCGCAAGGCCGCCGAGGACGAGGCGGTGCTGGCTGCCCAGAAGGCCCGTGATCAGCTCCGTGAACAGGTTGCGCAACTCGCTGTCGCCGGTGCCGAGCGCATCCTGCGCAAGGAGATTGACGCAGCCCGTCACGCCGAACTGCTCGCCAACCTGAAGAACGAGCTGCGCTAAGCGCGGCAAGGGAAAGCGCGACCATGGCGGAAATGATCACCATCGCCCGGCCGTATGCCGAGGCTGCTTTCAAGTTTGCGCGTGACGCACAGGCCCTGCCTGCGTGGTCAGAGGCGCTCGGCAGGCTGGCTGCGGTTGCCAGCACCGATGCGGCGCGCGACCTGATCGGCCACCCCGGTGTGCCGGCGGCCAAAGTGGCGGCCATTGTGTCGGAAACGGCGGGCGGGCTCGATGCTGCCCAGGCCAACTTCGTGCGGCTGCTCGCCGACAACGAAAGGCTGGGGGCACTCGCCGAAATCGCCGGCCTCTTCGAGGGACTGCACAATGAGCACGAGGGGGTGCTCGAGGCGTCAATCTCCTCGGCGTTTCCAATCGACGCAGCCCAGGTTGATTCCATCGTGGCCACGCTTGCACAGCGCTACGGTCGCCGCATCAAGGCGAGCGTCAGCGTTGATCCGGAACTGATCGGCGGGGTGTCGGTCCGGATCGGCGACGAGGTCATCGATGCATCGGTGCGCGGCAAACTCGCCCAGATGGCGAGTGCGCTCACAGCTTGAAGAATTAGGGGAAGTCCATGCAACTGAATCCGGCTGAGATCAGCGAACTGCTCAAGAGCAAGATCCAGAACCTGAACGTCGCGGCAGACACGCGCAATCAGGGGACGGTCGTGTCGGTTACCGACGGCATCTGCCGCGTCCACGGTCTGTCCGACGTGATGCAGGGCGAGATGATCGAGTTTCCGGGCAACACCTTCGGCCTTGCGCTGAACCTCGAGCGCGACTCGGTGGGTGCGGTGGTGCTGGGTAACTACGAGCACATTTCCGAGGGCGATACCGTCAAGGCCACCGGTCGAATTCTCGAGGTCCCGGTGGGGCCCGAGCTGATCGGGCGCGTGGTGAATTCGCTCGGCCAGCCCATTGACGGCAAGGGCCCGGTCAACGCCAAGATGACCGACGTGATCGAGAAGGTCGCGCCAGGCGTGATCGCTCGTCGCTCGGTGTCGCAACCCGTGCAAACCGGTCTCAAGGCGATTGACGCCATGGTGCCGGTCGGTCGTGGTCAGCGCGAGCTCATCATCGGTGACCGCCAGACCGGCAAAACCGCGGTCGCTGTCGACACCATCATCAACCAGAAGGGCAAAGACCTGATCTGCGTGTATGTGGCGGTCGGTCAGAAAGCCTCCACCATCGCCAACGTGGTTCGCAAGCTCGAGGAAACCGGCGCGATGGAGTACACCATCGTGGTGGCGGCCACGGCCTCCGAATCGGCTGCGATGCAGTTCATTGCGCCCTATTCGGGTTGCACCATGGGCGAGTACTTCCGCGATCGCGGTCGAGACGCGCTCATCATTTATGACGACCTCACCAAGCAGGCGTGGGCCTATCGCCAGGTGTCGCTGCTGCTGCGTCGCCCGCCGGGCCGCGAAGCCTATCCGGGTGACGTGTTCTATCTGCACTCACGTCTTCTCGAGCGCGCAGCCCGCGTGAACGAGGAATACGTCGAGAAATTCACCAACGGCGCAGTCAAGGGCAAGACGGGGTCGCTCACGGCGCTCCCCATCATCGAGACCCAAGCCGGTGACGTGTCGGCGTTCGTGCCCACCAACGTCATCTCCATTACTGATGGACAGATCTTTCTGGAAACCGATCTGTTCAACGCCGGTATCCGTCCCGCCATCAATGCCGGTATCTCGGTGTCGCGGGTGGGTGGTGCGGCGCAGACCGACATCATCAAGAAGCTCGGTGGCGGCGTGCGTCTTGCGCTCGCCCAGTACCGCGAGCTTGCGGCCTTCGCGCAATTTGCGTCCGACCTCGATGAGGCCACCCGCAAGCAGCTCGAGCGTGGCCGTCTGGTGACCGAGCTCATGAAGCAGCCGCAGTACCAGCCGCTTGCCGTCTGGGAGATGGCGCTCACGCTGTTCGCGGTCAACAACGGCTATTTCGACGATGTCGAGGTCACCAAGGCGCTGGCAGCCGAGAAATCCTTGCGCGACTTTGCACGCAGCAAGTATTCGGCGCTGGTCGAAGAGGTCGAGCGCGACAAGAAGTTCTCCAAAGACGTCGAAGCCAAGCTCCACGAGCTGGTCAAAGACTTCAAAAAGACCGGTTCGTACTGACCGCCGGTTCGCGTGCTGCCCATGCCACATCCAATGCGCAGCACGCTGCCAGCCAGCCTCACAGGGGAATGATCGATGCCGGGCTCAAAAGAGATTCGGACCAAGATCAAGAGCGTTCAGAACACGCGCAAGATCACCAAGGCGATGGAAATGGTCGCCGCTTCCAAAATGCGCAAGGCGCAGGAGCGGATGCGGCACGCCCGTCCCTATGGTGACAAGGTCCGCAACATTGCTGCGCATCTCGCGCAGGCCAATCCCGAATACCGCCATCCTTATCTGGTGCCGCACGGTCCGTTGAAGAACGTCGGGCTGATTGTGGTCACCACCGACAAGGGTCTGTGCGGCGGCCTGAACACCAATGTTCTGCGTCTGGTCACCAACCGGCTGCGCGAGCTCGAGCGCTCGGGTGTCGGCGTTCAGGCGACTGCCATCGGCAACAAGGGCTTTGGCTTCCTGTCCCGCATCGGTGCCAAGGTGGTGTCGCATGTGGTTCAGCTGGGCGATACGCCGCATCTCGAGCGGCTGATCGGGCCGGTCAAGCTCCAGCTCGACGCCTATGAGCGGGGCGAGATCGACGCGGTCTATCTCGCTTACACGCGCTTCATCAACACCATGAAGCAGGAGCCCGTAGTCGAGCAGCTATTGCCGCTTGATCCGTCGCGGCTGCAGGAAGATTCGCGCGACTACTCGTGGGACTACCTCTACGAGCCCGATGCGCAGGCCGTGCTCGACGAGCTGCTGGTGCGCTATGTCGAGGCGGTGGTGTATCAGGCGGTGGCCGAGAACATGGCCTCTGAACAGAGCGCGCGCATGGTCGCAATGAAGTCCGCCTCCGATAACGCCAAGAAAGTCATAGGCGAACTTCAGCTTTCTTACAACAAGGCGCGTCAGGCGGCCATCACCAAGGAGCTGTCCGAGATCGTCGGCGGCGCCGCGGCGGTCTGACGCATCGCTCACTTTTCAAGCATCTGCCTCACGAATCCCGCAACAGGAAGGCAAACATGGCACAGGGTCAAATCGTTCAGTGCATCGGCGCGGTGGTCGACATCCAGTTCCCGCGCGACCAGATGCCCAAAGTCTATGACGCGCTGCAGCTTCAGGATTCAGGCTCCAGCCTGGCCGAAGCCGGCCTCACGTTTGAAGTCCAGCAGCAGCTGGGCGACGGCGTGGTGCGCACCATTGCACTCGGCTCCTCCGACGGCTTGCGCCGCGGCATGGCGGTTGCGAACACCGGCGCGCCCATCTCGGTGCCCGTGGGTTCGGCCACGCTGGGCCGCATCATGGATGTGCTGGGCCGTCCCATTGATGAAGCCGGCCCCATCGGCACCGACGAGCGTCGGGCCATCCACCAGAAGGCGCCCAGCTTCGAAGATCTGAAGCCCTCGGTTGAACTGCTCCCCACCGGCATCAAGGTGATTGACCTCATCTGCCCGTTTGCCAAGGGCGGCAAGATCGGCCTCTTCGGCGGCGCGGGTGTGGGCAAGACCGTGAACATGATGGAGCTCATCAACAACATTGCCAAGAGCTACGGCGGCTACTCGGTGTTTGCCGGCGTCGGTGAGCGCACCCGCGAAGGCAATGACTTCTATCACGAGATGGAAGAGTCCAAGGTGCTCGACAAAGTGGCGATGGTCTTCGGTCAGATGAACGAGCCCCCGGGCAACCGTCTGCGCGTAGCACTGACCGGTCTCACCATGGCCGAGAAGTTCCGTGACGAAGGCCGGGACATCCTGCTCTTCATCGACAACATCTACCGCTACACGCTGGCTGGTACCGAGGTGTCCGCCCTGCTGGGCCGGATGCCCTCGGCGGTGGGCTATCAGCCCACGCTTGCCGAAGAAATGGGCAAGCTCCAGGAGCGCATCACCTCCACCAAGACCGGATCGATCACCTCCATCCAGGCCGTGTACGTGCCTGCGGACGACCTGACCGACCCGTCGCCTGCTACCACCTTCGGCCACCTTGATGCCACGGTGGTGCTGTCGCGTGACATCGCGGCGCTGGGCATTTACCCCGCGGTCGACCCGCTCGACTCCACCAGCCGCCAGCTCGATCCGTACGTGATCGGCGAAGAGCATTACACCACCACCCGCCGCGTGCAGGCGACGCTGCAGCGCTACAAGGAACTGCGCGACATCATCGCCATTCTGGG
>Ga0172373_10008884_pt1 | contig 12641 bp, 9 predicted proteins | sample Lak10m_2_FD_114546 | JGI IMG/M metagenome (GOLD analysis project Ga0172373, IMG submission 114546) | Freshwater microbial communities from Kabuno Bay, South-Kivu, Congo - kab_092012_10m | ecosystem: Environmental > Aquatic > Freshwater > Lake | place: Democratic Republic of the Congo: South-Kivu... | reverse complement strand
TCCGTCTGCGTCGGCGGCGGCCAGGGCGCAGCCATCTGGCTGGAGGCGTTATGAGTGCTGGAAGAATTGCAGGCCTGCGAATCACGCGAATCTGCGCGAACGAAATGGAGCGCGGACGCCCACGTCCGCAGCCCGCCGTTACGGACGTGGGCGTCCATGCTCCAGTGCGCCTCTTCTCCCTCGCCCCCATCGGGGGAGAGGGCTGGGGTGAGGGGGCGGCGTCCCTTCCATCAATCGCTTCCTTTCGCTTCAACACCCAACCGGAGGACCAGCCATGAGCACCGCCACCCTACCTCCCCCAACTCAACTCGCCCTTCCCGTGATGAACGAACCCAAGCCATCGCCCGCCCCGCGCGAGTTCCGCAACGTCCGCCGCGAAGTCACTGCCGACGCCATCGCCGTCCTCACCTTCGACCGGCACGACTCCGCCGCGAACATCTTCGACCGCGCTACGCTGGAGGAGTTGAACGCCCACCTCGACGCGCTGGAACGCGACTCCACCTTGCGGGGCGTCGTCCTCACCAGTGCGAAGCCCGCCATCTTCATCGCCGGTGCGGACCTGCACGCGCTGTCCTCTGCGCCGATGAACGCGCTGCGCGAGATGGTCGAGTTCGGCCAACGAGTGTTCAGCCGGCTCGCCGCGCTGCCGGTGCCGACCGCCGCCGCGATTCACGGTGCAGCGCTCGGCGGCGGCTTCGAGGTCTGCCTCGCGTGCGACTTCCGTTTCGCCACGCCGGACAAGGCCACCAAACTCGGCCTGCCTGAGGTGCAGCTCGGCATCCTGCCCGCGTGGGGCGGCAGCACGCGGCTCCCGCGCCTCATCGGCCTGCCCAAGGCGCTCGACCTCATTCTCGCCGGCAAGACCGTCACCGCGAAGCAGGCGCTGAAGCTCGGCCTCGTGGACGACCTCGTGCCGTGCGAGAAGCTGCTGGCCGCCGCGTTGGCGATGGTCGCGAAGGCCGGACGCAAGCCGCATCGCGCTGTGCCCTTCGCTGTGAAGGCCACGAACAACGTTGTCGCCGGCAAACTCGTTTCCATGCTCACGCAGCCGAAGCTGTTCAAGAAGACGCGCCGTCACTATCCCGCCGTGCTCAAGGCGCTGGAAGTCTTGACGCTCGGCGTGGGCCGCTCGGAGGAACGTGCGTTGCAGCTCGAAGCCGACGCGATTTGCCAGCTCGCGCAAACCGAGGCGGCGAAGAATTTGATTCGCGTGTTCTTCCTCCAGGAGCGCGCGAAGAAGCTGGGGTTCACGTCAGCCGCCGAGGCGGCGAAGGCAATGGAGCCCGGACGCCCACGTCCGGGTCACGCGGCTGCGGACGTGGGCGTCCGCGCTCCAATCAAGAGCGCCACCGTCATCGGTGCGGGCGTGATGGGCGGGGGCATCGCGCAGTGGCTCGCGGCTCGCGGCGTGTCCGTGCTGTTGCGCGACATCAATGCCGACGCCGTCGCGCGCGGCATGGCGGGCGTGGGCAAGCTCTTCGCCGACGGCACCAAGCGCCGCACGTTCACGCCCGTCGAGGCGCGCGCGGCGATGGACAGGATTTCTCCGGTCGTCGAGCTGCCTTCACTCCGACGCGCCGATGTCATCATCGAGGCCGCCGTGGAGAAGATGGACTTGAAGAAAGACATCTTCCGCAAGCTGGAGCAGCTCGCCGGGCCGGACACGATTCTCGCCACGAACACCTCCGCGCTTTCCGTCACCGAGCTGGCCGAGAGCCTGGCCGCCAGCGAGCGCGTCGTGGGCATCCACTTCTTCAACCCGGTGCATCGGATGCAGCTCGTCGAGGTCATCCACACGCCGCGCACGGACACGGAGGTCGTGCGGCGCGCGCTGAAGTTCGTGCAAGCGATGGGCAAGCTCCCCGTGCTCGTGAAGGACAGCCCCGGCTTCGTCGTGAACCGCGTGCTGATGCCCTATCTCGTCGAGGCGGCGCGGCTCTTCGAGGCCGGCGCGGAGGTCGCGGAGCTGGACGAAGCGATGCTCGATTTCGGGATGCCGATGGGCCCGTTGCGGCTCGTGGACGAGGTCGGCACGGATGTTTCCCTGCACGTGGCCGAGACTCTCGCGAGTCACTACCGCCAGCGCATGGTCGTGCCGGAAGTTCTCGGCAAACTCGTGAAGGGCGGCCATCTCGGGCGTAAGTCGGGCGAAGGCTTTTATCTTCATCAAGGCAAGGACGCCTCCGTGGGCGAGTCCGCCGAGCGGTTCGTAAAGGACGACTCCGCCGCCAACCTCGACCGCGTGGACCTTGAACTCCGCATGGTGCTGCTGATGGTCAACGAGGCCGCGCGCTGCGTGGAGGAAGGCATCGTGAGCGGGCCGGAGGACGTGGACTTCGCGATGATTATGGGCGCGGGCTTCGCGCCGTTCCGCGGCGGCCCTCTGCGCCACGCGGACACGCTGGGCGTGGCGAACGTCGTGCGCGCGATGAACGAGCTGGTGGACGAGGGCGAGGACCGCTTCGCTCCCTGCGCGCTGCTGAAAGATTTGGCTGCGAAGGACGGAAAACTCTACCCCGAGAAAGGAGTGCTGCTATGAAAACGCTCGAATCTCCCACCATGGAAACACGCCCCACGCCGCCCGTTGACGACGCCGCGCAAGTCATCGACACCTCGAAGATGAACGCCGGCCAACGCGCCGCGCTCGAAATGACCGAGTCCGCGCGCGACGCCGCGTCCGAAAAGGGCAGCTTCGCCGCGAACCTCTTCATGGGCCGCTACGAACTGGACCGCCTGCTGCCGTATCCGATGCAGTCGCACGAAGACAGCGACCAAGGCGATGCCTTCCTCGCGCGGCTCGACGCTTTCCTCCGCGCCAACGTGGACCCCGACGAAATTGACCGCACCGGCGAGATTCCCGACGAGGTCATCGAGGGCCTCGCGAAGCTCGGCGCGTTCGGCATCAAGATTTCGCCGCAGCTCGGCGGACTCGGGCTGTCGCAAACCAATTACTGCCGCGCGGCGGTCTTGCTCGGCAGTTACTGTGGCAACCTCGCCGCGCTCGTCTCCGCGCACCAAAGCATCGGTGTGCCGCAGCCGCTCATTCTCTTCGGCACCGACGAGCAGAAGGCGAAGTGGCTGCCGCGTTGTGCGAAGGGCGAGATTTCTGCCTTCGCGCTCACCGAGCCGGGCGTCGGCTCCGACCCCGCAACGCTCCACACCCGCGCCGAGCCGACCGCCGATGGCCAGCACTTCGTCATCAACGGCGAGAAACTCTGGTGCACAAACGGGCTGAAGGCCGGTGTGCTTGTCGTGATGGCGCAGACGCCGCCGAAGCTCGTGAACGGCAAGGAACGCAAGCAGGTCACGGCGTTCATCGTGGACATGGACACGCCGGGCATCGAAATCGCGCACCGCTGCCGTTTCATGGGCCTGCGCGCGCTCTACAATGGCGTCGTGCGCTTCACCGACGTGAAGGTGCCCCGCGCGAACATCATTCTCGGCGAGGGCAAGGGCTTGAAGGTCGCGCTCTCCACGCTGAACACGGGCCGGCTTACGCTCCCCGCCGCCTGCACCGGCCTCGCGAAGCGTTGCCTCGAAGTCTCGCGCAAGTGGTCCGCCGAGCGCGTGCAGTGGGGCGCGCCCATCGGCAAGCACGCTGCCATCGCCGACAAGCTCGGGCGCATGGCCGCGAACATCTTCGCGATGGAGGCGATGATGCTCTACACCGCGAGCCTCGTGGACCGCGACAAGAAGGCCGACATCCGCCTCGAAGCCGCGATGTGCAAGCTCTGGGGCAGCGAGCGCGCGTGGGAAATCGTGGACGACACGATGCAAATCCGCGGCGGTCGAGGCTACGAAACCGCGCAGTCTCTCAAGGAGCGCGGTGAAGAACCCGTCGCCGTCGAACGCTTCCTGCGCGACTGTCGCATCAACACCATCTTCGAGGGCAGCAGCGAAATCATGCGGCTCTTCATCGCGCGCGAAGCGCTGGACCCGCACCTGAAAGTCGCCGGGGCCGTGCTGAACTCGCAGTTGCCGCTCGCTGTCCGCGCGAAGGCCGCCGTCGGAGCCGGGCTCTTCTACGCCAGTTGGTATCCGCAGCAATGGCTGCCGTCGCTCGGCTCCGTGGACGCGCATCCCGCGCTCGCGAAGCACCTCAAGTTCGCCCGCCGCACCGCGAAGCGCCTCGCCCGCTCGCTCTTCCACGCGATGGCGTTGAACGGCCCGGCCTTGGAGAAGCAACAAGTTCTGCTCGGTCGTTTCGTGGACATCGGCACGGAACTCTTCGCGCTCACCGCGACGTGCGCGCGGGCCGAGGCGAAGTGGAAAGAAGCCAAGAGCCTCGAAGAGAAAGAGTCGTTGCTCCAACTCGTAGAATGCTTTTGCCAGCAGTCGCGGCTGCGCATTGCGCGGCACTTCGCCGGCCTGCGGCACAACGCCGACCGCGCGGGCTACAAGCTGGCGCAGGGCGTTCTCTCCGGCCGCCTCGGCTGGCTGGAAGAGGGAATTGTCGTTCGCCATTGAGCGAGCGAGCCTCGCTGGGCGGCCAGCCCGGCACCCGGTCGCGCTTCTCTGTCCCACGCGGCCGGGTTTCCCTTTTCTGGTAGCAGCCGATGTGAGAAGGCTCGAATGAAACGCTGAGCGCGGAAGCCGGAACGGGGAAACAAGCGGAAGTCGCCAGACGCACCAGCTACCGCGAGAATTCCGCCCGAAACTTCTCCCGTCGTCGCACGATTTCCTCAACGTAACGGCGTGTGCCGGGGAAGGTCATTTGCGCGAGGAACTGCTGGCTGTTTGTGGCCGCCGCGCCTTGATTCCACTTCAGCACATTGCCGCGCCCGGCGTTGTAGTCAGCGAGTGCGAAGGCGACGGGGTCGTCGCAATGCGGGTAGCGGCGGAGCAACTTCGCGAGATACCACGCGCCGGCCAGCGTGTTCGAGCCGGGGTCGAGAATGTGTTCGTGATGAAAGCTCGGGATGCGTTCAGCCTCGGCCCATTCTCGGGCGGCGGGTTCGCGGATTTGCATGAGGCCGATTTCGCCGGCCTTGCCTCGCGCGTTTGGATCGAACCAGCTTTCGCGCCACACCACGGCCTTCACCAGCGCGCCGTCCACGCCGTAACGCGCGGCGGCGGCGCGGATGACTGTGTCCTGGCTGTGCTCACGCCAGCGCACGTAGAGAAACCCGCCCAGCACGGCGACATCCGCCAGCACGACGGCGGCGATGACCCAAAGCCACGGACGGGAGGGGCGCTTCACGTGCGCAGTGTGGGCCGGTCAACGGAGCCGGAGCAAGTAGCCATGCGCCGCGCTGCCGAAGTCGTGCGCGTCCTGCACCACGAGGAAGTAACGGCCATCGGCGGGCAGCGTGAAGGCGAGGCGCGGGTCGCGGTCGGCGGGGGAATCGTCGGCGGAGGCGAGGAGCGTGTTGCTGGCGTTCCACAGCGTGAGCGTGGCGTCGAGCGGGGAGCCGAGGCGGGCGGCGAGAATTTCCGCCGTCACGCGCTGGCCGGCCTTGCCCTCGAACGCGAACACGTCCACGTCCTGCGCGGCTTGGATGCGCCCGCGCACGTTGGCCGGCAGGGAAAGCAACTGCGGCTTGGCGAACGCGCCGTTGTCCTCGGCTTCCTCGGTGAACGCGCTGGGCCGCAGCACGGCGAGCTTCGCTGGCGCGGACTTGCCGTCGGGCGTCTCGACGGTGAACGCGGCTTCGTCGCCCTTGAAGTCGGCGGGCAGGAAAATCTCGGCCGTCACCTGCGTGTCGCCGAAGCGTTCCTTCTTCTGGTTCTGTGGCACGTCGGCCTTGCCCTTTGATGCGACCTTGGTTTGCACGGATGCTTCGGTGAAGTGCAGTGCCTTGGCGGTGTCGAGGTTCAGGCCGCGGATTTCCACCGTGTTGGTCTTGCCCGCGATGATGCCAAGCGGAACGGCGACGACGACTTTTGGCGACTTGTCTTCGGGTTTCTTGTCTTGGGCAACGACCAACGAGGAAATCGCGAGAAGAAGCGTAGCCGCTGACGTGAGGAGGCGGACAGAGCGAGTTAAGCGCATTGGAAAATCCGCCTCCTCACGTCGGCGGCTACGAATCAGCCAAACAACTCCGTCACCAGCCGCCCCTCGTCGAGAATGCCCACCGGCCTTCCGTCCGGCGTGTGGACTTCGCCGCGCGGGTCGAGGCCAAGGCTGTCGTAGATGGTGTAGGCCACATCGGCGGGTTTGACTGGCGAGTCGGTCACGAACGCGCCGGTGCGGTCGGTCGCGCCGATGACCTTGCCGCGCGCCACGCCCGCGCCGGCGAAGAGCAGGCTCGCCGCCGGGCCCCAGTGGTCGCGTCCGGCGTCCTTGTTAATCTTCGGCGTCCGCCCGAACTCGCCCATGCACACGACCAGCGTGTCCTTCAGCAGCCCGTGCAAATCCATGTCGTGGATGAAGGTGGAGAAGCCTTGGTCGAACTCCGGCAACTTCTTTTCGAGGCCGGGGAAAATCTTCGCGTGATGGTCCCAGCCGCCGTAGTTCACGGTCACGAAACGCACGCCGTGCTGCACGAGCCGGCGCGCGAGTAGCGCGCTTTGACCAAAGGTGTTCCGGCCGTAGTCGTCGCGGAGCTTGCTCGTCTCCTGCTCAAGGTCGAAGGCATTCTGCGCCTCGCGCGAGAGCACCATCTCGGCGGCGCGCTGCTGGAACTCGCCGTAGGTCGTGAGCTGGTCGTTGCCTTCGATGCGCTTGGCCAGATTGTCCACGGCGGCGAGGAGTGACTTGCGGCGCTCAACGTTCTCGCGCTTCAAGTCGGCGGGCAAAGAGAGGTCGCGCACCTTGAAGTTCTCCGCGTTCGGGTCGCCGGCCTTGAAGGACTCGCAGCGGCCACCGAGGAACGCGCTCTTGCCCAGCTCCCAAGTGAACGATGGGTTGCGCGGCACGGCCACGTAAGGCGGCATCACGCCCCGGAAGCCCGTGCGCTCCGCGACCACCGCGCCCATCGCCGGGTAATCGCCGAACGCCGAGCCAAAGCGGCCCGAGAGCACCCAGTTCGTGGCGGTCTCGTGGTGGTCGTTGTTGTGCGCGCCGGACCGGACGAGCGTGAGCTTGTCCATCGTCTTGGCCATCTTCGGCAACAGCTCGCCGATGTGCAGGCCGGGGACGTTGGTGGGAATCTCGGAATACTTGCCGCGAATCTCGGACGGCGCGTCGGGCTTCAGGTCGAAGCTGTCGTGGTGGGACAGGCCGCCGCCGAGGAAGACGAGCACGACGGACTTGGCGCGGGCCTTCTTGTCCGTGCCGGCGGATTTCTCCGCCGCAAGCAGTGACGGCAACGCGAGGCCCAGCGGCGCGAGCGCGCCGACGCGGAGGAAGTCCCGACGCGCCCAGCCGTTGCAGAAGCGGTGCGGATGCGGGTTGAGGCGGATGTCGAGCATGGCGGCGTGGCTCAATGATTAAAGGCGAACTCCTTCGTGTTCAGCAAGGCCCAGAACAGGTCGGCGAAAAAGGCTTCGCGCGGGTCGGCGGCGCTTTGCTGGCGCGAGACGGCTTCGCGTTCGGCGGGCGTGGGCTGGCGCCCAAGCGTGAGGAGGTAGAGTTGCTCGGTGAGCGCCGCGTCGTCGGGGAATTGCTTCAGCAGCTGCGCGAGGCGGCCGTCGGGGGATTTGATTTTCCTGAGCACGTCCTCGCCGTTGTTGAGGTGGAGGAGCTGCGAGAGCGTCACGTCGCCGCTGCGCTCGCAGGCGCAGGCGGTCACGCGGTCGCTCCGGCCGAAGAGCGTGAGGAAATAGCTGTTCACCGTCGGGTCGGGGAGCTGCACGGCGCGCAGGCCGGCAGGATAACCGGCGAAGCTCTCCGGCACGGCGGTCACGTCGCTCACGGCGTCGAGCAGCACCTCGGCGGGCAGCCGCCGCGCGTAGAAGTGCGAGTGGAAGCGCTGGTCGGCGGCGTTCGCCTTCGTGGTGTCCGCACTGAGCTGGTAGGCGCGCGAGGTGACGATGAGCCGCATCAGCTTCCGCAAATCGTGGCCGGCGGCAAACTCGCGCTTGAGCAGCGCCCACAGCTCGGGGTTCGACGGTGGGTTGCTATCGCGCAGGTCATCGACGGGCTCAACCAGCCCCACGCCCATGAAGTGCCGCCACACGCGGTTGACCATCGCGGCGGCGAAGAACGGATTGTCCGGCGCGGTGAGCCAAGTCGTGAAGGTCTCGCGCGGGTCCGCCCCCTCGGGCAGCGCGAGCTCGCGGCGGTCCAGCGGGCGCGCGGCCATCATCTGGCGCGTGCGCGGCTGCTGCACGGCGGGCGGCTTGGCGCGGGCGGCGTCGAGCTGCTTGGTCAGGTCGGCGACGCGTTTCTCGGCAGCGGTCACTTCCTTCGCACGCTTCTCGGCTTCCTTCGGCTCCAGGCCGGGCGCGGCGGCGGCTTCCTTGGCTTTCACGACCTTTTCCTCCGCCTGCTTCAACTCGCGCTGCATCTGCGTCTCGCGCTCGGTCGCGACGAGCAACTGCGTCACGCCGTCCACCGGCTCCTTGCGGTCCAGCGACACGCGCGCGAAGAACGCGGCGAAGTGGTAGAAGTCGTCTTGCGTGTAGCGCTCCAGCGGGTGGTTGTGGCAGCGGGCGCAGCCGATGCGCGTGCCGAGGAACGCCTGCGCCACGGAGTCCGGCAGGTCCGACTGCTCGGACTGCCGCTTCTCGCCGACGTTGTAGATGAAGTAGCCCACCGCCGGCGTCTCCGCGACCGGGCCGCGCGCCGTGAGCACGTCGCGCGCGAGTTCGTCCCACGGGCGGTTCGCGGCCACCTGCGCGCGCAGCCACGCGTGGAAGGCCCGGACGCCCTTCGCGCCGCGCACGTCGTGGTCGCGCTCCTTGCGGTTCTGGAGCAGGTCCGCGAGCTGCAAGGTCCAGTAGTCCACAAACCGCGGCGAGCCGATGAGTTCGTCCACGAGCCGTGCGCGTTTGTCGGGTGAAGGATCTTGCACGAACGCCGCCGCGACCTCCGCACCCGGCAGCGCGCCGGTCAAATCGAGGTGGACGCGCCGGCAGAACGTCGCATCGTCGCACAAGGGCGCGGGCGGGAGGCGGAGCGCCTGGAGTTTCTTGAAGACCGCGTCATCCACTGCGTTGTGCCGCGCGGCAAAGTCGGCGGCTTTCACCTTGTTGTCGTAAGCCATCGTGAAAGGCACGACCTCGACCAGCCCCTGGAAATGCACCCGCACCGCCGTCTCGCCCGCGCGCACCGCCGTGGCGACGCCCTCGGGCGTGACCTTCACGGTGGACTCGTCGTTCGAGAAGAACTGCGCGAGCCACGTCACGTCCCGCTCGCGGCCGTCGGTGTAAGTGGCGCGGGCGGCGAGCGTGGCTTTGTCGCCCGGCTTGAGGGCGGGCTTCGCGACCGCGACGCGCAGAGATGTGACGCGCGCTTCGTTTGTCACCGGACCCGGTGCGCCGGCGAGAATCCAGTCGCGCAGCAGCGTGTGCTCGCGCGAGCCGACGGCGAACCGCGCGCCGCCTTCGTGGGCCTCGGTGTTAAGTGACTTCGTGAGTAACAGGCTGGCGTCCGGCTGCGCGAAGTTGAGGCGGCGTCCGCGGCCTTCGCGCGTCAGATGGTCGAAGTCCTCCTCCGGCGCGAAGCCGCGCAGGGAGAGGCGGAAGCCATTCTGGCCGGCACCCTTCCCGTGGCACGCGCCCTGATTGCAGCCCGCGCGCGTGAGCAGCGGGATGATGTCCTCGCGGAAGGACGGCGCGGCCGGCCCCGGGGCCGCCTGGCAGAGCAGCGCGGCGCAGCAGAAGAGTTGGACCGGTCGCAACATGGAGCGAGTTCGACGCAGTTGGGCGGGGGAAGTAATCAGTTTCAGTAGTCGCTGGATCGTTACGAACGCGGCGGCCTGACTGAACACCGAAAGCTGATGACCGGACCGGCTTGCCCAATCACTTCGCCAGATGGCATGCCGCGAAATGCCCAGGCGAAACCTCGCGCAATGCTGGCACTTCCGTCTTGCACCGCGCCTCGGCCACGGGGCAGCGCGGGTGGAAGGGACAGCCACTGGGCGGGTTGATGGGCGAGGGCACGTCGCCGGGCAGGACGATGCGCTGGCGCTTCGGGTCCGGGTCCACGACCGGCACGGCGGAGAGGAGCGCCTGCGTGTAGGGATGCTTGGGCTGCGTGACGACGGCCTTGGAGGCGGCGGTCTCGACGATCTTCCCAAGATACATCACCACCACGCGATGGCTGATGTGCTCCACCACCGCAAGGTCATGCGCGATGAAGAGGTAGGCCAGCCCGTGCTCGCGCTGGAGGTCTTGCAGGAGGTTGATGATCTGCGCCTGCACGGACACGTCGAGCGCGCTGACCGGTTCGTCACAGACGATCAGCTTCGGCTCCACCGCCAGCGCGCGGGCGATGCCGATGCGCTGCCGTTGCCCGCCGCTGAACTCGTGCGGGTAACGCTGCGCGTGCTGCGGGTTCAAGCCCACGTCCTTGAGCAACTGCCCGATGCGCGCCTCGCGCGCCTGCTCGTCCGCCGCGAGGTGGTGAATGTCCAGCGCCTCGCCGATGATCTGCCCGACCGTCATGCGCGGGTTCAGTGAGCCGACGGGGTCCTGGAAAATCATCTGGAAGCGCCGCCGCCGCTCGCGCAACGCCGCGCCCTCGAGCGTGGTGATGTCCTCGTCCTCGAAGGTGACGCTGCCGCCGGTCGGCTCCAGCAGGCGGATGATGGCGCGGCCCAAGGTGGTCTTGCCGCAGCCGCTCTCGCCCACGAGGCCGACGGTCTCGCCTGGCGCGACGGTGAGGCTCACGTCATCCACGGCCTTCACCCACGCGTTGACGCGGCTGAAGACCCCGTGCTTGACCGGGAAGTGGACCTTCAAGTTGCGGACTTCCAGCAGGTTCATGGCGGGACGCTAACGAGTTCCGGCCCGCGCGTCAGTCCTCTTTCGCAAGCTACGTTCTCAGCAAAGTCGACCGGTGGCGCCTGCTCGCTTGCAGAAAATTCCTCCGGATTCGGGTTAACCTTTTCCCGGCTCACCGCCGTCTGTCCCGCTACCATGCTGCCTATTCTCCGCCGTCTGTTGCTCGTCGTTGGTCTGCTCGGGATGGTTTCATTCCTCTCTGCCGCCGAGCGCAAACCCAACATTCTCTTCATCGTCGGCGATGACATGGGCTACGCGGATGTGGGCTTCCACGGCTGCAAGGACATCCCCACGCCGCAGCTCGACGCACTCGCTGCGGCGGGTGTGCGTTTCACGAGCGGCTACGTCAGCGGGCCGTATTGCTCGCCCACGCGCGCGGGGTTGCTCACGGGGCGCTACCAGAACCGCTTTGGGCACGAGTTCAATCCCGGTGCGCCGAATGCCGGCCTCCCGCTCACCGAGAAGACCATCGCCGACCGCCTCAAGGCCGCCGGCTACGCCACGGGACTTGTCGGCAAGTGGCACCTCGGCAGCACGCCGGAAATGCAGCCGCAAAAGCGCGGCTTCGACGAGTTCTTCGGCTTCCTCGGCGGTGCGCACAGCTACTTCGCCTCCGCCGGCATCCTGCGCGGCACGGAGCCGGTGAAGGACCTCGATTACACTACCGACGCTTTCGGGCGCGAGGCGGCTGCGTTCGTCGAGCGGCACAAGGACAAGCCGTGGTTTCTCTACCTTGCCTTCAACGCCGTCCACACGCCGATGCACGCCACCGACGACCGGCTCGCGAAGTTCCCGAACGTCGCCGACAAGACCCGGCGCACTTACGCCGCCATGATGCTCGCGATGGACGACGCCATCGGCAAGGTGCGCGCCAAGCTTGCCCAGACCGGCCAGGAACAGAACACCCTCATCTGCTTCATCAGCGACAACGGCGGACCGACCATGCAGGGCGTCACGGTCAACGGCTCGGTGAACCTGCCCTTGCGCGGCTCCAAGCGCACCACGCTTGAGGGCGGCGTGCGCGTGCCCTTCATCGTGGCGTGGCCGGCGAAGCTCAAGCCCGGCGTCTTCGCACAACCCGCAATCCAGCTCGACCTCACTGCCACCGCGCTCGCCGCAGCGGGCGCCGAGGCGAAGTCCGAGTGGAAGCTCGACGGCGTAAACCTCCTGCCCTTCCTCACCGGCCAAAAGACCGGGGCACCGCACGATGCGCTCTATTGGCGGTTTGGCGAGCAGATGGCCGTGCGCGCCGGCGACTTCAAGCTCGTCCGCTACGACACCACCGCCGACGGTGTCGCGGCCGAACGCAAAGCCGGCACTTCACCAGTGAAGCTCTACAACCTCCGCGATGACCTCGGCGAAACTAAAGACCTCGCCGCCGCGCAGCCGGACAAAGTGAAGGAGCTGCAAGCCCTCTGGAACACTTGGAACACCGCCAACGTGAAACCCCTCTGGGGCGGCGGCAAAGCCGACAACGACGGTCCCGAACCCGGCGCGCCGACCAAGAAAGGGAAGAAGAACAAGGCCAAATAAGTCGTGGATTAGCGTGCCGGCCCGCTTCCCTCAGTGACTCCGGCCTTGCTTGGTAGGGACCGAAACCTACCCTCCACTTCTAGGACGAAAAATATCAGGACCGAGAGCATCTATGGCCGCCGCAAAAGTGAAACGACCCGCGAAACCCACGGTGTTCCTCAGAGCCTGTCTGAAAAAGCAGTTGTGTAGATTTGTGAGAACCTGCGGAAGGCGGAGCAGAAAATGTGCGTGAACCAACAGATAATCCTTGACCCCGGCCGGGCGGTGCGATGGCTGAT
>Ga0172373_10008881_pt1 | contig 12643 bp, 9 predicted proteins | sample Lak10m_2_FD_114546 | JGI IMG/M metagenome (GOLD analysis project Ga0172373, IMG submission 114546) | Freshwater microbial communities from Kabuno Bay, South-Kivu, Congo - kab_092012_10m | ecosystem: Environmental > Aquatic > Freshwater > Lake | place: Democratic Republic of the Congo: South-Kivu... | reverse complement strand
ATATAATTTGCCATCATGCACCATCATTTCATAGACGTTTCCATTGATGTTGTCTATCCCTCCACCAACGTTGTCCCAACTACTGCCATCCCAACTTGCTATATGATTGCCAGGCAGAGCAGGGTTCATCATTGATGAGAAATACCCTCCCACATAGAGCTTTCCTTCATAGACCTCCATGCATGCCGATTGACCAACGCCCATCGGCCCAACACCCACCCAATCACTGCCGTTCCATTTGGCAATTCCCAACATGCTTGTACCACTGCCAGCGTAAAAGCTACCACACACATACAGATCACCGTTATACATGATGCAGTCGTTGATCACATCACCTTCTTCATCAAAAAATGGGAAATCATGTACGTCTGACCACGATGTTCCATCCCATTTGGCAATACCATTGGCAGTGATGTTCCCTGCCATGAAAATTCGCCCACAAGCGTAAAGCTCCCCCTCGATTACACGTAGATTGAAAGTGAATGCGGGATTATCATCGTAGTCAAGCAGTCCACCTCCGACCGATGACCATTGCGAACCGTTCCATTTCGCAATTCCGTTGCATGTCAATCCGCTGGCATCGGTGAGGACCCCGCATACATAGATCTCACCATTGTACCTTACAATATCCCTGATGGAAGCAGGAAATTGATAGCTGTTCAGCCCATTTGCCAACGCATGCCATTGGCCGTCCTTCCACAAGGCAATGCTCCTCAGATCGGTATTGTTTCCAATGTCCTCAAAACGTCCGCCAACGTACAATCCACCCTGCGAGGTATCGGCATAAAGCGTATAGACCTCACGAAAACCTTCAAGATCTACTGAAACAGCCTGCCAATTCTGCGCCAGACAGAGTTGGGCAGACAGCAAACAAGACAGTAATATGTGGGTGGACAGAATTCTCATGATTTGTTCAATTAACGATGATCTTGGCACTATTTACCGGTTTCTCATTCGATTGGTAGGTGAGAACATACAAGCCCTTTGGCAGTTGCCCCAGATCCAAAACGAGTTGCTGACCATTGGATACAGCATTGTACTGCCTTGTAAGTACCTTTTGTCCGATTGCATCATACAGACCAAGTTCCAAGGAACCTTTCATTCCATGAATTACCACATTCAATCTTCCATTGGTCGGGTTGGGAAATACGGTGATCTGAGAATCATCATGCGAATCAGCCTCTTCGACCGTAAGCGGAGTATCCGTCAGTACAAATTGGGCCAAAAATCCATCTGGCCAAAAGTCGAATTGGCTATTATTGTATGGCTGATAATAGGCCTGAGGATAATTAATGAGATCCGCCTGCCATGGAAAGTCTATATTGGAATAGGTAGTGCCACCAATGAACAAGTTGCTTCCACTCACTGCAATGGCGTTTCCATAATCCTCAGATTCGACACTGATGCCGTTGTTCTCCCCCCGCTCGCGCAAGACTTCCGAAGGACGTCTTGTGTGGAACGTGGTGCGATCAGTCTCTGACTGATCTATTTGATGGCGCAATTGCATTCTCACTGCCTCACCACCTTGAAGTTGCGCATTTCTTCTCCCACCTCCAACCGCCCAAAGTAGATGCCCGGAGCAAGGCCGCGCATGTCCATCTGCCATTCCCCGTTCCTCGGGGAAGTGACGGGCGGGGCAACGCGTCTGCCCTGCGCATCATAAAGTTGCAATTGGTAGTTGCCTTGGTTTTGACCTTGCCATGTGATGGTGGTGGTTGAGTTCGTGGGGTTGGGGTGAATACTGAGCTCCAGATGGCTTTGCACCCCATCTTCTATTCCCATGTAAACAGGCTCACCGCACCAGTCAGGCTCGGTTTCATCCAGCCAACGTACAAAGCGATGTACCGGTCCATTAGGGTAGTGCAGTAAGTAGGCGTACATCCTGTCCTGAAAGACGGTCATGTACTTGGCACTTTCCACAAAACCGTATTCACACCACCGTTCCCCGTCATAGCTGGCAAAATAATGGTGGAAGCCCGGATTATCGGAGCAATCACCTGCCACCCACAGCTTTCCGTCATGTACGGTCATGTGACTGACACCTGCAAGGTGATCGCAGGTGATCTGCCCCATGCCATGGAACTGCTGGCCGTCCCATGCCACAAGGCCGTTGGACGTACCACTGTAGCTCACAGGACTCTGGTTGATGAGCAGATACCCGTTATACTCCAATAATTTGCTGGGATAGGAGGAATATGGGAAACCGTCTCCCACATCGTTCCACTGCTGCCCGTCCCAACGGGCAATGTGGTACTTACCAGAAGAGGTTTTCATATCACCTACCGCATACAGTTCTCCGTTATAAAAATGGATGTCTTTGACAACAGGTTCAAGACCAACCTCGGGACGGTAGGAGAGCGGAGCAGCCGCAGGGGTAAACTGTTCACCATCATATTTGACTATCTGACGCAGGTTGGTGTCCCCGTTGATCTCGCGGAATTGGCCGAATATGTAGAGGGTATCGTTGAACACCTTCGCTCCTTGCACCATTCCAAAGGGCATTTCACCTATCAATTGCCACCCGGTACCATCATACATGTGTACACCCCGGTTTGAAAGGTCACCGAGGTGATAACAGTATGGCGTACCCTGATAAATGGAGAGTCCTCTAATTGGGTTTTGCCCATTACCGAAGACCGTATCCGATAGATGACCCCAAGATGCTCCGTCAAACCCATGTACCTGATTGGGTAATTCCTGTCCACTTATTTGGACTGCCAGATACATTTCACTTTCATCGGCTGTCATTCCATAGATGAAACCCAGTGGAGCATCAGGAATATCTTCCCACGGCTGTGCACATGCAACAGCTTGAAAGATGGTGAGCCATAATATGACAAGAACACCCCTCATTGCTTTATCCATTTGAAAGAGAAATTGACGTCTGTTGATCGCATTCTACCCCGCCCGCGTCAAGCTGTACGGTGCGCACGGGCGAGGGTCTTTCCCTCGTCCGGTCTATGCGGTGGGTGCCTGTCCTGAGCTCAGTCGAAGGGCCAGCCCACCATGAAAACATGTTCCCATTCATCATTCCCTTCCAAATGTCAACAATTTCAAGTTCACGGTTGGTATGGGTGCTGCTCGGTGTTCATGAGTCGTTGCTTATTGTTCAAGGTTCAAGGTTCACGGTGTGGGCGGTTGGCGGTTAGTGGTTGGTGGAGGAGACCCTTCCTTCGTCAGGGTGACAAAGGAGGGGTCTGGATGACGATGCAAGGTTCAATGTTCAAAGTTCAAGGTTCGGGGGTCGGGGGCACGGGTTTCATAACGATGTTGAGCTCGGTAATGGCCCCTTCGGAAATGATGGTGCCGGGCAGCGTAACGTCAAGATACCCTTCCAGCGTGGCCACCACGGTGTAGGTGCCGGGCAGCAATACCCCGAAGTAGAAGGATCCATCGGTATCGGTGGTTGTATCGATGCCCAGTTCCACCACGGTCACCTTCACGTTGGCCAGCGGTGTGCCATCGGCCAGGTGGGCGGTGCCCAGCAGCGAGTAGTCTTCGGGCAAGGGTGTTTCGCCCTGCGATGGCACGTACACCACGCCCCATTCGCGGGCTTTGCGCCTCATGCTGGCCTTGTCGCCCTCGTCAAAGAAGGTCTCGGTCTCGTTCCACAGTTTCAGTATCAGCTTGTCCACATCGGGGTTGGCCTCCTGTACCACTTGCTGTGCGGTGTCGTACACGGTCTTAAGGGCGGCCTGTTGCAGGTTCCCCTGTTTGAAATCGTTGAAGGCCGTTTGCACCTCGGCTGCACTCGGAAACGTGATGGGTGCACCTCCTGCGGCCACACGGTCGGCCTCGCCCTGCAGGGTCTTCTGTCCCCATTCCAGCACCTCTGCATCGGTTCGCAGGCGTGGGGTCTGTGCTTCGCCAACGGGCAGTTGGTAGTAGGCGCGGTCGCTGGGCACAAAGGTCTTGCGCCTTACGGCCCGTTGCATGGCCTCCAGCATATCGGCAACGAAGTAGGAGGCAAGGGTGCGCCATTCGGTCACCTTGGCGGTGCTGTCGGCCTGCTGGCTCAGGGCAGCAGCCACCTTGCCCAACTTCAGCACATACTGAGGCTGTGCCAGGTCGAGCTTCGTTATGGTAGCGGAGGTATAGGGTATCAGGGTAGGGTCCACCGTGTCGTCCTTGCGCTCCTTGGCGCGGGTAAGGGCGGCATTGCGTTCATCGTTGGTGCGGGGCAATCTTCTTCTAGGCATGGCTTTGTGTAATTAGGAATGAATAATTATGAATTAAGAATTGAGGTCTGTCAAGGGGCTCTGTCACACTTCCCAATGGGTTGACACGTGTGTCAGAGGGTGCTGTCACACTTCCCAATGGGTTGACACGAGTGTCAGAGGGTGCTGTCACACTTCCCAATGGGTTGACACGTGTGTCAGAGGGTGCTGTCACACTTCCCAATGGGTTGACACGTGTGTCAGAGGGTGCTGTCACACTTCCCAATGGGTTGACACGTGTGTCAGAGGGTGCTGTCACGCTTCCCAATGGGTTGACACGTGTGTCAGAGGGTGCTGTCACGCTTCCCAATGGCTTGACACGTGTGTCAGAGGGCTCTGTCACACTTCCCAATGGGTTGACACGTGTGCGGTAAAATGCTGCTGTAGAGTAATGGCCTCTGACCGGAATGGTGGTTCGATATGTGGCTTCGGCAGGGTGCATGTGCATGGTGCGTCAGACCAAAATTGAGTGGCCCAGTGCACGTTGGCAAATCGAATTTGCGACCGAGTGCAGTGGACGGTACCCATTTCAGGGGCGATCACCAAATGGGTCAATGAATTGACAGACAGTGCTTTGATGGCGTTTGACAGGTGCGCGGAAGGCAAGATCGGGTGCAGTGGACGGTACCCCTTGCGCAGCCTTCCGCAAAAACCAGTTGCAGGGTGTTGCAACTGACGGAACAGAGATGTACCTTGGTTCTTCCAACCATTTTAGTCATGCGGCACAACCCCAACGACCTTGACGAACTGGTGCAGGCCATGAACAGCGAAGAGCTGCGCGCCTGCCACGGCCAGTTGAAACGTTATCCATCCAAATATGGCAGTACCCTTACAGACCTGCTTCATGCCCTGCGCGAAGGAGCATCGGCCCAGCGACAACAGCAATTGTTGGCCAAACGGGGCCATGCCGGTAAGTTGAAGCACCTGAGGCGCACGTTGGCCGAACGGGTAGACCTTGCGCTGATGGTGCACTACCGCCACCTTACGGGGGCCATGCGGCTACAGGCCATGCACCAGAAGGTCGAGATACTGTTTGGCAAACGCCTGATGCGACAGGCCCAACTTGTGGTGAATGCGATGCTGGCCTTGGCACGCAGCCTGCACGACCTGGAGGCCGAGCGCAGCACCCTGAAACTGCAACTTACCCTTATGGTGGATCGCGGAAGGGAGCACTTGGAGGCGCATTTGCCTGCATGGCGCTGCCGCATGGAAGAAATAACCCGACAAATGCATGCAGAGGATGAACTGAGGGTGATCGTAAAACAGTTGTTCGCATTGCGAAGGGAGAAGGGTACCGACCTTACCGATGCAGACCGTGCATGGGTGCAGGTGCTTGCAGCGCACCCGTTGCTGCAGGCCCCGCCCAACACGTTGGGGCTGCATGGCCAAAGGCAGTACCATTTGGCACACATGTACTACCATAAGCACATGGGGCAGATGGACCGCGCACTGGAGCACCACCTACAGATGCGCGCCCTGTGGGATGCCAATCCGGCCCTGAAACACGATCGCCCCGACCACTACCGTTGGATGCTTGACGATGCGTTCGGCATCTATTTCCGTACAGGACGCTATGCCGAGGCGGCCGCCATGCAAGAGACCATGCGCCAAACACTGCTATGGTCGCACGAGCAGAATGTGGGTTATACCGTGAAACTGTGCATCAACGGCATGCTGGTGCACCTAAACCTTGCCAACCGCCAAGGCATGCTTCACGAACTGCAACAGACCACGGCCATCATAAGCGAGCATGGTGCCCACATGGAGGCATCGGCCCACAAGACCCTGTGCTACAATGCGGCCGTATGCTGTTTTCTGCTGCAGCACGACCGTGCCGCCCTGCGCTGGCTGGCCATTCTGCTGCATAGGCATGGTGGGGGTGTGCGCAAAGATCTGGATGCACAGGCGGCCAACCTGCAACTGATGCTCTGGTCAGACCGTGGCGAGACCGAAAAGCTGACCGAGCGCTTGGCAACGATGGATGTGACAGGGCCCGGTACCAACGCCATCAGCTTGCTGTTGCACAGCGTGCTTTTACAGCATGTGAATGGTGGCAAGCACCGCATGTCCACAAGGCACTGGCAGCAGGTGGCGCACCAACTGCAGGCCGTGCCACAGGGCAACACCCTCATTGGCTATGAGGAAATGAACGTGTGGGTGCAGGCGCACGTGCAACAGTTGCCACGGTGGCAGGTGTTTGTGCAGCGCACCACGCAGGCCAAGGCCGCTTGATGGGCTGGAGGCCCTTCGGTACGTCCGCCTGTGGCGGCCAGGGTGACCCTTGGCGCGGTGCATGCGCCATAAAAAAAGTCTGGGCCCGCGCATGCGCGGGCCCAGACCTCATCATCATTCAAAAATCCTTAGAAAGGATACTTGTTCTCGTCAATGATCACTTTGGCAATCCTTCTACGGGCGTCTTTCACGTTATAGACATCCGTCTTCGTGAAGCGCTTGATGCCAAGGCTCATCATTTTCAACTCATCGCCTTCTGCATAAGAAGCAATGGCGTCCTTGCCCCACTTCCAAATGTTGTCGGCCGTATCGTTGAAGTAAACTTTTACCATATCGATCTGTGCAGCGCAAGCAGCTTCGCCTTTCACACTTACCATCTTCTCGGCTCTCAGCAACGCAGATTCTGCGGTGTAGATGGCAATGAGAATATCGGCAATGTTCATCAGCACTTCCTGCTCTTTGGCAAGGCTCATGGCCAATTTCTGTACGGCAGACCCGGCCACCATCAATGCGGCCTTCTTGAAGTTCTTGAGGTAGCCTTTCTCTTTGCCGAACAGGGTTGTGTCTTCATCTCCCAATTCAGGAATGCTCATCAATTCGCCAGCAACCTTCTGCGCAGGTCCCATCAGGTTCAGTTCGCCTTTCATGGCTTTCTGAAGCATCATGTTCACCGTAAGCATACGGTTGATCTCGTTGGTTCCTTCGAAGATGCGGTTGATGCGGGCATCGCGATACGCACGCTCTACTGGCGACTCGGCACTGAAGCCCATGCCACCGTAGATCTGAACGGCCTCGTCAACGATGTAGTCGATAGCCTCAGAACCGAACACTTTCAGAATGGCGCATTCCACAGCGTATGATTCAACGCCTTTCAGCTTCGCTTTCTCAGGGTCCATGCCTTCGGCAATGTATCGGTTGATGCAGTTTTCGATGTCCTGACCGGCACGGTACGTGGCAGATTCGTTCACCCAATTAAGAATGGACTGCTGCGCCAATTTGTATTGAATGGCTCCATACTTTGAGATAGGACGAGTGAACTGCTCGCGCTCGTTGGCGTATTTAACCGACTGCGTAATGGCCTGCTTACCGCCACCAATGGCAGCAGCACCCAATTTGATACGACCGATGTTGAGGATGTTCACCGCGATCTTGAAACCGTTTCCTCTTTCAGAAAGCAGGTTCTCTACAGGAACTTTCACATTATTGAAGAACACTTGGCGGGTTGAAGAGCCCTTGATGCCCATCTTTTTCTCCTCTGCGTTCAGGCTCACACCTTCCCACTTGCCCTCCACCAAGAACGCGCTCAGGTTCTTATCGTCATCTATCTTGGCGAAAACGGTGAACAGGTCAGCGAATCCCGCATTGGTGATCCACATTTTCTGTCCGTTCAGAATGTAATATTTACCATCCTCAGAAAGCGTTGCCTTGGTCTTACCAGAATTGGCATCCGACCCGGCACTTGGTTCGGTCAAAGCATAAGACGCTTTCAATGCACCGCTAGCCAGACCTGGCAGGTATTTCTGCTTCTGTGCTTCGTTTCCGTAATACTGCAATGGCAATGTTCCGATACCAGTGTGTGCAGAGATAGCCACGGAGAACGAGTGTCCGGAACCTGTTGCCTCGGCCACCAGACAGCTGGTGTTGAAGCTGGCTCCCATGCCACCGAACTCTTCTGGAACGGTGATGGCCAACAGACCCAACTCACCTGCTTTGTCCATTAGACCGGCCATCAATCCCTCTTCCAAGGTGTCGATGCGGTCCAAATTCGGGGTTACTTCCTGTGCAATGAAATCACGACACGTTTGCGCGATCATCTGCTGCTCTTCCGTCCACTCTTCTGGAGTGAACACATCTTGGTACTCAGACTCGCGAACGAGCCACTCACCACCTTGCAGCGCCTTTTTTTCTACTGTTTCCATTTTATGATTATTTGATAATTGGTCAATTTGATAATTTGATGATGAAGCCGATTCGGAAAGCGAATTATCGCATTATCAAATCATCTCATCATCAAATCGATTTTACATCATCTCAAAGATGCCAGCAGCACCCTGTCCGGTTCCCACGCACATGGTAACCATACCGTACTTGCCGTTGCGTTTCTTCAGTTCGTTCATCACCTGCACGGTCAGTTTTCCACCTGTGCAACCAAGTGGGTGACCCAATGCAATGGCACCACCGTTCACGTTCACCTTGTCCTCATTCAGGCCAAGTTCACGAACCACGGCCAACGACTGAGATGCGAATGCTTCGTTCAGCTCAATGATGTCCAGATCATCCTGTTTGATGCCAGCCAGTTTCAACGCCTTTGGAATGGCAGTGATAGGGCCAACACCCATGATGCTAGGCTCAAGGCCGGTTACAGCATACGATGCCACGCGGGCGATCGGTTGAACACCCAGTTCCTTCAATTTCTTTTCCGAAACCACCAGAACGAATGCGGCACCGTCAGAAGTTTGAGATGCGTTTCCAGCGGTTACAGAGCCGCCTGTTTTGAAAACGGGCTTCAGCTTGGCAAGCGCATCAAAGCTGGTGCCTTTGCGTGGGCCTTCATCGGTGTCAACCACATACGAACGCTCCTGACGCTTCTCACTGGCATCGAGGAATACTTCGTTCACGGTGATCGGAACGATGTCGTCCTTGAAGCGGCCGCTGGCAATGGCAGCCAAGGCTCTGTCGTGCGAACGCACAGAGAACGCATCCTGATCCTCGCGGCTCACATTGTACTTTTCGGCCACGGCCTCCGCGGTCAATCCCATTCCCCAGTACCAATCGCTGTGGTACTTGGCCACTTGATAGTTAGGAGTTACGGTCCAACCACCGAATGGCATCGGGCTCATGCTTTCAACACCTCCTGCAATGATGCAATCGGCCAATCCAGCATGAATTTTTGATGCGGCAATGGCAATGGTTTCCAATCCTGACGAGCAGTAACGGTTCACGGTCATTCCAGGAACCTTTACGGTATCCAATCCCATCAAAGAGACCATTCTACCGATGTTCAGACCGAGTTCTGCCTCGGGTGTGGCGCAACCTGCGATCACGTCATCAATGGTGTCTTTGTCAAGGGTTGGAACGGAGGCCACCAGATGTTTGATCACATCAGCGGCAAGTTCGTCCGGACGTGTGAATTTGAATACTCCACGTGGCGCCTTTCCAATGGCTGTTCTAAAGCCTGCTACAATGTATGCGTCCATATTAGTCTATGTTTATGGTTTGATTCTTTTGATTCTCCAATTTTTTCAATTCTTCGATGGATACTCCGTTCTTGGCCACAAGCACACCTTTGTTGTAAGTGTAGGTGTATTTGAGTTCGCCTTCCGAATCGTAGAATTTCCAATCGCCATGCTTTTTGCCGCGTTCGTAAGAACCTTCTGAACTGGTTTCGCCCGTGTTGAGGTAGTAGTTGACCCAATACCCCGTGCGGACGTTCTTCTCGTATTCGCCTTCGGTCTTCGTGGCGCCTGTGTAATAGAAGCGCTTGTAAATGCCGTGTTTGCGTCCATCATAATACTCGGCCTGCTCCATGAGTGCCCCGGTGTGCGGGTAATAACGGGTTGACATGCCGTGCTTCTTGTCGTTGAGGTAATTGACCTCAGCAATGATGATGCGCGAAGCGGAATACAGTTTCCAGAGCCCTTGCTTGCGGTCGTACTCGTCCCTAACGTTCCGATGCTTTTCCTTTCCGGGTGCAAACTTCGGACGCTCTTCCGACTGCCCCTTTGAAAGCAAGGGAATTGCAGTGAGGTGAAGCAGTATGAGGATATTTCTGACACGTGCGTGAAGCATTGGGCCTTCAGTGAAGGAACCTATCAGTTTCTAAGTGGTCTGCCTGAGGTTACCAAGCTTTGCATCCTTTCCATCGACTTGCGGGTCATGGCCAGTTTCAGGAAGGCTTTACGCTCCAGCCCAAGAAGGTATCGTTCCGATACTTCGGTTGCCTGAGAGAGGTCGCCTCCTGCAAGCACGTAACCGAACTCTTCAGAAATGATCCTGTCGTGTTCAGAAATGTACTTGGCGCTTTCCATGCTCCGTGCTCCCGCAACGAAAATTCCAAGGCCTTTCTTGCCCAGAACTTTGATGTCTTTACGCTCAACTGGTTTTGAGTAGCCTTGCTCGTACAGTTCAATCACCGCACGCTTAGCACGACCGATCCTTCTTTCGGCAGAAACAGAAACCTCATCGATTCCTTTTCTGAGAATGCCAAATTCGAAGGCCTCTTCAGCAGATGTGGCAACCTTGGCCATTCCAACGGTTAGGAAGCGCTCACGCAATGCTGGGAGCTCCAAGTTCTCTTTTTGGAAATCGTCAGAAGCGCGCAATGCCATTTCTTTCGAACCAGCACCCGCTGGGATTACTCCCGCTCCGAATTCAACTAATCCGATATACGTCTCGGCTGCCGCGATGACCTTATCTGCATGCAGACAGATCTCGCAACCTCCACCCAAGGCCATTCCGTGCGGTGCTGCCACAACAGGAATTGACGAGTAACGGATTCGCATCACCGTATCTTGGAACGCTTTCACTGCCATGTCGAGTTCTTCCACTTCCTGCTGTGCAGCAAGCATGAAGATCATTCCTAAATTGGCTCCAGCAGAGAAGTTCTCACCATTGTTGGCGATCACTACTCCTTTCCATTTTGCATCACCTTCGGCAATGTCTATTACTTTATTTATTCCCTGAAGGATCTCACTACCAATGGTGTTCATCTTGGTATGGAACTCCAAGTTCAGAACGCCATCACCAAGATCGAAGATGGTTGCTCCTGCGTTGCTCCAAACCACGTTGTTCTCACGTAGGTTATCCAAAATGATAAGGTCTTCCGTTCCTGGAACCACCTTGTAATCTCCCGAAGGAATATCGTAGTACAATTGCTTGCCGTCTTTCGCCTTGTAGAAGGTGTCGCAGCCTTTTGCAAGCATATCATACACCCACTGCGCAGGCTTCTTGCCAGCTGCTTCCATCAGCTTTACGGTCTCGGCAACGCCAAGGGCATCCCAAGTAGCGAATGGTCCCAACTGCCAACCGAATCCAGCACCGATGGCATCATCGATCTTGTACAGGTCGTCAGAAATTTCAGGAATACGGTTTGCCGCATACTGGAACAATCCGTAGAACGCCTTGCGGTAGAATTCGCCCGCTTTATCTGTTCCGCCAGCAAGGATCTTCATTCGCTTGCGAAGATTATCCTCAGCTTTTGCAGCCTTCAACGTTGGGAAATCAACCTTCGGAGCCTCTTGGTACTCCAATGTTTTCAGGTTCAACTCAAGGATGTTCTTTCCTTCCTTTTTGTAGAAACCTTGTCCGGCCTTAGAACCGATCCATTTGTTCTCCACCATTTTGGTGATGTATCCCGGAACATCGAAAAGGTGGTTGGCCTCATCGTTCGGGCAGTTCTGCTTCAATCCGCCAGCTACAAGAACCAACGTATCCAAACCGACTACATCGCATGTTCTGAACGTAGCAGACTTGGCACGACCAAGTATTGGACCAGTCATCTTATCCACTTCAGTAACCGTCAGGTCCATTTCCTCCACCAAGTGGAACAATGCCTGAATGCTGTAAACACCCACACGGTTTGCAATGAACGCGGGCGTGTCTTTACACAATACGGTTGTCTTTCCGAGGAAACGATCACCGTAATCCATCAGGAAATCAACTACCGCCTGATCTGTTTTTGGTGTTGGAATGATTTCCAACAATTTCAAGTAACGCGGTGGGTTGAAGAAGTGCGTTCCAGCAAAATGCTTTTGGAAATCTTCGCTTCTTCCTTCCAACATCATATGAATTGGAATACCTGATGTGTTTGATGTGATCAGCGTTCCGGGCTTCCGGTATTTCTCCACTTTGGCAAATACCTGCTGTTTGATGTCCAAGCGCTCTACAACAACCTCGATCACCCAATCGAACTCAGCGATCTTCGCCATATCATCATCAAAGTTTCCTGTGGTGATGCGGTTGGCAAACGATTTCTTATAAAGCGGATTCGGGTTCGATTTGATGGCGAATGCCAACGCATCGTTCACAATGCGATTCCTTACAGCTGGATGCTCGGTGGTCAAACCTTTCGCCTTTTCAGCATCGTTCGGTTCACGCGGAACGATGTCCAACAGGAGCACTTCCACACCGATGTTCGCAAAATGACATGCAATGCGCGATCCCATGACACCGGAACCCAGCACTGCTACCTTTTT
>Ga0172373_10008880_pt1 | contig 12643 bp, 16 predicted proteins | sample Lak10m_2_FD_114546 | JGI IMG/M metagenome (GOLD analysis project Ga0172373, IMG submission 114546) | Freshwater microbial communities from Kabuno Bay, South-Kivu, Congo - kab_092012_10m | ecosystem: Environmental > Aquatic > Freshwater > Lake | place: Democratic Republic of the Congo... | reverse complement strand
GAGTTTGGGTAAATGACTAGAATGTTCCGTAGTTTTAGAAAATCTTTTTTACAGGCTTGACTTTTTGGTTCTTTTGGGTCAAGCCAAAAGAACAGAGAAAATTAATCGGACAATAATGATTTTTTATGACAATTATCATAGACTGAATTAAAATCTTTCTATATATTTGTTTAGAATTATTCTAAATAAGGATGCGTTTAAAAGAAAATTTCACACAGCAAGTAGTATTACCAATTCAGAATTGTAGTAATTGTGTATGTTCTGGTAAAAAAGATTGTTGTAAAAAGTACAAGAAAAAAGGCGTTCATTGCAAGAAGTGCCCAAAGATGTAATATCTTTATTCTTTAAAATTATTCCCGATGGCTAAAAGTAAAAAAGAACGCATTAATGTCGTTTATTCTACCAATCCAAATTATTCTTACCAAGAAGAAGAGGAAGAAGTGCAAGATACGTTACCGAAGAACCAACAAAAATTATATGTTTCCATCGATAAAAAACAACGAGCTGGTAAAGAAGTTACCTTGATTGAAGGTTTTGTAGGATTGGAAGAGGATTTGAAAGAATTGGGTAGAACCCTAAAATCAAAATGTGGTGTTGGTGGTACGGTGAAGGATGGTGAAATAATTATACAAGGAAATTTCAGAGATAAAATCTTGGAATTATTACAAAAAGAAGGGTACGGTGTAAAACGTAAAGGAGGGTAATGCAAGTTGTTGTAGTTGGTATTGGTACCGATGTTGGTAAGACAATTGTTTCTGCCATTTTGGTGGAGAAATTTAATGCTTCGTACTGGAAACCTGTTCAGGCAGGAGCGTTAGATAATTCAGATAGCCATAAAGTAGCTCGTTTGGCTCCTTCTGTAAATACTATTTTTCCCGAGGTATATCGCTTACATACACCAGCATCGCCACATTATGCTGCAGAAATAGATGGGGTTAAAATACACCTATCTGCATTTGACTTGCCAACAAGCGAAGATTTAATTATAGAAGCTGCTGGCGGTTTGATGGTTCCTTTAAATCAAACAGGTGATTTATATCTGGATTTGTTGAAGCAATGGAAATTACCAGTGGTATTGGTGTCGAGACATTATTTAGGTAGTATCAATCATACCCTATTGTCCTTGACAGCACTTGTACAAGCGCATATAACCATAAAAGCAGTGGTGTTTGTTGGGGAGGAAAATAATGCAACGGAATCCATCATTAAACACAAGTTTCCGGATGTAAATTATGTGCGCGTTCCATTTTCGGATACATTGGATGCTGATTTTATCATGAAAAGTGCATCAACGCTTACTCTTTGATTATCTACTAAAAAAATCTGAAGCTAATTGCTTTCATGTGTTTGTCTTTTGACTAATTTTGCCTAACTAATTATTTACCTATGATTGACCATTCCTATAAATCTGTTTCATGTGTAAATTGTGGAGCTAGAAACAAATCCTTGTTTGCTGGATTAAATGGCGAACAAGTAGAAGATTTAAACGATCACAAAACGTGTAGTCATTATAAAAAAAACCAAGGCTTGTTTTTAGAGGGTAGTATACCACGAGGTGTATTTTGTATCAACAAAGGAAAGGTAAAGGTATTTGCGATTGGTGATGAAGGCAAGGAGCAAATTATTCAGATAGCAGGTGAAGGTGAAATTTTAGGATTTCGTTCCATTTTTAGCGGCGAACCCTACAAAGTAAGTGCAACCACTTTGGAAGATGCTAATATTTGTTTTATTCATCGAGATAGTTTTTTAAGTGTTATTGATACGAATGCTGCTTTTAGAAATGAACTTTTTAAAGAGTTTTCGAAAGAATTAGCAGAGAGAGCAGAGTTTATAACCAATATGGCTCAAAAATCAGTACGTGAACGATTGGCGTTTATTTTGTTGATTTTAAAAGATGTATATGGTGAAGATCCAATCAATATTTCTCGAGAAGACATGGCAAACTATGTTGGTACTGCTACAGAAACGTTAATTCGTTTATTAAAAGAATTTAAAGAGGATGGTTTGATTGATATTGCTACGCGTAAACTAACCATACTCAACAAGGCAGGTATCACTAAATTAGCTGGTCTACATCGTTAAGATGCATACCTATCTCCAAGAAACTCCTTTTTTAAATTACTCGCACGAGCGTTTTTCTACTTTCTTGCGGGATTTTAAACCTGCAGCAACGACAAAATTAACTGCAATAGCTTTGTACGAAAAAGTGCGGGATGCATTTTTGTATGATCCGTATCATTTACACCTAACTGAAAACGCGTTACAGGGAAGTCATATACTCACGAAGAAACGCGCTTGGTGCGTGGAGAAAGCTATTGTGTTATGTGCCTGTGCACGACGTTTAGGAATACCTGCACGTTTGGGGTATGCAATCGTGGTAAATCATATTGGTGTAGAGCGCTTAATACAGTATCTGCGACGTCCTGAAATTGTTTTCCATGGATATGTAGAACTATACGTGGAAGATCGTTGGGTGAAGTGTACTCCTTCGTTTGATCGTAATATTTGTAGGATGACTGGCGTGCCTCCATTGGTTTGGGATGGAGAGCAAGATTCCCTATTTCAAGCGTATGCAGGAGATGCTCAATTTATGGAGTATGTACATGAGTATGGTACGTTTGAAGATGTACCTTTAGCGTTGATGAAGTCCGAAATGCAGAAAAATTATCCGCATTTGTTTGAAGGACAATGGAAAAGTAAGGAGTTTTCCTTTTTGTATTGAATAATTTACAGTTTAGTAACTACTTTTTGTTTTTCTTGTGTAACATTAGTAGCTTTCTTTCTAATGACGTACATTTACTTTTGAGCTTCAAAAAAAGTAAAACATGGAAATAGCAGGGTATATAGCATCCGTCTTTATAGGAATTTCTTTAGGATTAATAGGAGGTGGTGGAAGTATTCTCACTGTGCCTGTGTTAGTCTATTTATTTCGTATCGATGCTGTATTGGCTACTTCGTATTCCTTGTTTATCGTTGGATCAACCAGTGTGATTGGTTCATTTACCTATTTTAATAAAGGCTTGGTCCATATCAAAACTGCGATTGTTTTCGGTATGCCCTCCATTTTTGCAGTTTTTTTTACGCGTGCATATCTAGTTCCGGCAATTCCTTTGGAAGTATTGAAAATAGGAGGTATGTTGATTACCAAAAATATTTTATTGATGCTTTTGTTTGCTTTGTTGATGATTTTTGCATCCTACAGTATGATAAAAAAAGAAAAAATCACCGTAGAAAATAGGAATCAGCCACAAGTGTTTAATTACCCGATGATTCTTTTGGAAGGAATTATTGTTGGAGTTTTGACAGGTTTAGTTGGCGCTGGTGGAGGTTTTTTGATTATTCCAGCATTGGTGGTTTTTAGTAAACTACCGATGAAAGAGGCGATTGGTACGTCGTTGGTAATTATTGCTGCAAAATCCTTGATTGGTTTTTTTGGTGAACACAGTGGTGCAATGATACAATGGTTTTTTCTAGCGAAAGTTACCATTTTTGCCATTGTAGGAATTTTTATTGGGATTTTTATTTCCAAGAAAATAGATGGTGCTAAATTGAAACCTGCTTTTGGTTGGTTTGTTTTGGTAATGGGAATCTATATTCTTCTAAAAGAAACTGTTTTAAGTTAATTTTTCTTCTGTAACAAAAGTGGCTGTATGCCAACGTTAATTTCATCAAATTTGTTACAATCAAATTATATAAAGCCATGAAAATAGAGCAAATTTATACAGGGTGTTTAGCACAGGGTGCGTATTATATTACATCCAAAGGGGAAGCGGCAATTATTGATCCTTTACGAGAAACAAAACCCTATTTGGATCGTTTGGCGCAGGATGGTGTAACACTTAAATACATTTTTGAAACGCATTTCCATGCCGATTTTGTAAGCGGTCATGTGGATTTGGCACGTGCAACAAATGCGGATATTGTGTATGGACCAACTGCAAAACCTACTTTTCCAGCGCTTGTTGCAACAGATATGCAAGTCTTCCATGTTGGAGATGTTGTGTTAAAGGTTATACATACGCCTGGACATACCATGGAAAGTTCTTGTTTTTTATTGATCGATGAAAAAGGGAAAGAAACAGCTTTATTTAGTGGGGACACTTTGTTTTTAGGCGATGTTGGTCGACCAGATTTAGCACAAAAAGCAACTAATTTAACGCAAGAGGAGTTGGCTGGACTCTTGTATGAAAGTATCTATACAAAGTTATTGCCATTGGCGGATGAGGTTGTTGTATATCCTGCGCATGGTGCTGGTTCAGCATGTGGGAAAAACATGATGAAGGAAACGGTTGACACCTTGGGTAACCAACGCAAAGTTAATTATGCCTTAAATCAACCAGATAAAGCATCGTTTATTGCAGCTGTCACGGAAGGATTGTTGCCACCACCTGCTTATTTCGGAATGAATGTAGCGATGAACAAAACAGGATATACAGCATTTGATCAAGTAGTTCAAAATGGATTAACGCCATTAAGTCCGGAAGCTTTTGAGTTGACTGCAACTGCTAATACGGCATTGATTTTAGATACACGAAAAGATGCTGATTTTGTTGTTGGTTTTGTACCGCAATCCATTCATATTGGTTTGGATGGTGATTTCGCTCCGTGGGTAGGTGCGATGATTGTTGATGTGCAACAGCCAATTTTGTTAGTTGCGGATGCTGGTAGTGAAGAGGAAGCTGTCACACGTTTAAGTCGCGTTGGAATTGACAACGTACTTGGTTATTTAGAAGGTGGGATAGCGGCATGGAAATTAGCAGGTAAAGATTTGGATACAATTAATCAGATTGATTCAGAGCAGTTTGCCAAGGAAGTGAAGCTAGGTGTTTCTAACGTGATTGATGTGCGTAAGGAAAGCGAATATGAAGCACAGCATGTAGAGGGCGCCTTTAGTAAACCGCTTGCGTATATAAATACGTGGAGTAAAGACATCCCAAACCAACATTTTTATTTGCATTGCGCTGGAGGGTATCGTAGTTTAATTGCTGCAAGTATATTACAGGCGCGTGGCTATCGAAATTTCACGGAAGTTGCAGGAGGGTTTAGCGCGATTTCTAAAACAAATTTGCCTACCACGGATTTTGTATGTCAAAGTAAATTAATGTAATAAATAGGATGAGAAATAGATTGAAAAATTGGAATGTTCTGCGTGTTATACGGTTAGTTTTCGGTTTGTATGTGCTTATTCAAGGGGTATATGCGCGTGACATGTCTTATGTACTCATTGGTGGTTTATTTACGCTTATGCCGGTATTAAATATTGGGTGTTGTAGTACTTCTGGGTGCGCTACAACGAATCGTAAAAGTGAGGTAACAACAGAAGATATAAGTTATGAAGAAGTACGTTAAATTACACCTTGTGACCCTTATTGGAGTCTTGGTAGGTTCTGTTGCTGGATTTTTGTATTGGCGCTTTGTTGGTTGTAGTTCAGGTACCTGTGCTATCAGCTCCAGTCCAATCAACAGTACCTTATATGGTGCGCTTTTAGGGGGATTATTGTTCTCTATGTTTGAAAAAAATAAAACGAAATAGTATGACATTTCAAGAAATAATACATCAAGATAAACCAGTATTGGTTGATTTTTTTGCAACGTGGTGCGGACCGTGTAAAACGATGTCTACCGTGTTAGAGGATCTAAAAACGAAAGTAGGGGAAGATGCTACGATACTTAAAATTGATGTCGATAAAAATCCAAAGGCAGCATCGGTGTATCAAGTACGAGGGGTACCGACGTTGATTATTTTTAAAAATGGGAAACCGCTTTGGCGACAATCGGGTGTGGTTCCAGCGCAACAATTAGCGGAGTTGTTACAAAAGTATCGATAAATGCAAATGCAAATTTGGAGAAGTATATGGTTTGGAAGTGTTTTTTCCTGCATTATTTTTCCAATTCAAGCACAAAATGTAACTAGTGGATGGTTTAGAGGGACATTATCTAATACCTTACATAAAAAAATCAGTATTGAAAATGAGTTTCAACACCGTAGACAAAATGGGTTGAACAACCAGAATCCATTCGATAGGAATAGTTTACTTTCCTATCGAAGTTGGATTCATTTTCACACCAATGATTTGGTGAAATTATCCTTTTCTCCTTTTGCTTTTTTTTCAAGTTATTCCTATGCGAATGATGCACTCGAAACAAGCAGTAAACATTCAGAATATCGTTTTTCTTTCGCAATTGAATTACAGAAAAAACTAGTTATAAAAAATACGTTGTCTAACCGAATTGCTTTAGAGTATCGTTTGATAGAAAATGTAAAAGTACATTCAATTCGTTTTAGAAATAAAGTAGGTTACCGTTATGCGTTTTCAGATAAGTTACACGTGCAAATTTCAGAGGAGGTATTTTTAAATTTCCCTACTAAAAATCTTCCTAGGTTAGATCAAAATAGAATAGGTATTTCTTGTGCTTATTTTGTTACACCAACCATAAAGATGGAACTTGGGTATACGTATTTAAAGCGAATAACATCTGTAAATTCAGGTGAAAATTTTCAGTCAGAAAATAATTTTACGCTTTATTTTGCTTATGAATTCAAAATTTTGTAGTATGTTAAGTTGTTAAATTGTTTTTTATAGAAAACAATTTTGGTTTTTGTTTATTATGAAAAACATTTTGTATTTTTGTTTATCAAATAATGCAAAATGGATCGATTTATTCTTAAGTCTGAAAAAAAACGGAATGAAGTATCAGATACTTTTGTTCGTTATTTATGGAAGGAGGTGGATTGGAGTCAACGCTTAATTTTATTGTTAGGGCATCGCGGTGTTGGTAAAACTACCTTGTTGTTACAGCAAATGAAAAGTGATCCCACAAAGTCTATTTATTTGAGTTTGGATGATTATTATTTTGAAGAAATAAGGCTGGTTGAAGTTGTAAGTGCGTTGTATGATTTGGGGTATCGTTCCTTTTATTTGGATGAAATTCATCGGTATTTACATTGGTCAAAAGAATTAAAAAACGTTTATGATGATTTTACGGATAGTAAGTTCATTGTGACAGGTTCTTCCATTTTGGAAATTTCGAAAGGACAAGCCGATTTGTCTAGAAGAGCTGTAGTTTATCCCTTGCTGGGTTTGTCGTTTCGAGAATTTCTTTTGTTGGAAGAAAAGATAGATTTACAAGTTGTAACGCTTGAAGAGATGATACGTAATCATTCAGTGATTTCAGCAGATTACCTGGATCATTTTGATATAAAAACTTCTTTTAAGAATTATTTAAATTACGGGTATTATCCATTCTACCGAGAGGGAAAGCGTGTTTACTATCAGAAATTGCAAGAAACTACGAATTTGGTGATTGATTCCGATATTACACCCTTCGAAGAATTGAATTATACAACAGTTCGTGTGATGAAGAAGTTGTTGTACGTGATTAGTCAGTCGGTACCATTTATTCCAAACATCAGTAAGTTGGCTGAAAAAATGGGGGTGACGCGGAATACCATTTTGAAGTTGTTGGATATACTCGATAAAGCACAATTGTTGTCTTTGTTGCATACTTCCACGGAAGGGGTCAGTATGTTGCAAAAGCCAGAAAAAATCTACTTGCAAAACACCAATTTAGCTTATATGTTTGCGCACGAAAGTCCGAATGTAGGGAATATCCGCGAAACCTTTTTTCTAAATCAATTACAGGTAAAATACCAAGTTACTGCCCCGAAATATGGCGACTTTATGGTGGATAGTACGTATGTGTTTGAAGTAGGAGGGATTTCTAAAACCAGTAAGCAGATTCAAGGAGTTCCAAATGCGTATTTGGCGATAGATGGGATAGCAGGAGGGGTAGGCAATCGGATACCGTTGTGGTTGTTTGGATTTTTGTATTAATTAATTTCTATCAATTGCTTTTTTATCGTTCAACACATTTACCACCATTTCTAATTCCGCTTTATTCTGTGAACCAATAAACAAGCGTTTTCCGTCTTTAAAAGTTAGTTGTAAGCCGAAATCACCATATGCTGTATATGCCCGATTTTTTCTAGTGCCTTTAATTCCCCATCCCCAATATTCTTTCAGGCATTCTGCGGTGCGTGTTTCCATGTGAACTACATCTTTCCAGTAGAAGTTTTTTGGTTTCCAGTGAAAAGGTGAATATAGCACTTGCACATATTCGTCGGTGTAGTTGGTTTTTAGTTCAACCTTAAACATGAAAACACATAAGGAAGTCATGACAAGTATGGTAATCAATAGTGGTAAAATATTTTTCCAATCGTCTGCTAAGGGTTTCATTTCTTGAAAGGAAACTAAACAGGATATAAAACAGGTTGGGATAATCGCAATCCACATACCATTCATTTTTTGTTTTTCGGTAAAAGTTGTCATGTATGATTTGTTTTATCTATTATAAAATTAATGAATTTCGTATCTTTATAAAAAATTAAGATACAATAATCATGATTTTAAACCTTTCACCACATATTTTTTGGGATGTCGATGTAAAAACAATTGATATGGAAAAAAATGGTGTGTTTGTATTACAGCGTGTTTTACAATATGGGTTATTAAAAGATTGGTTATTAGTAAAATCCAATTTGGGTTTAGAGAAAATAAAATCAATTGCAATTCAAATTCCAACGTTAGATGATGTTACTATTTCTTTTTTGTCTAATTTGTTGAAGATTGAAAAATCTGAATTTAAATGTTACAAAAACAGGCAGTCAAACCAGAATTGCTGGAATTATTAGAGAAGTTAATGTTGGTGGAGGAATTCACTAAATGAGCCAGATCCAATTATTTTTAGTTCAATTACTTGGAGTCAAATTAAAGTAATCTTCATCCCCCATACATGTAAACATGGAATTTCGTCGATGGTTAGTTTTGGGATTTCAATGCTTAGTAGTTGGTTTTCTAATTTCCAGTTAAGGAAATGTTTAATCCCAAGAATTTCAATGTTTTTTGGTGTTGTTAGTGTATATTCAAAAGATATAGCTTGTTTCCATTGTGTAAAAAACACAAATACTGCTGTTTCATTTTGAGTGAAATAAAGTTGTTGTTCCTTTGAAATGATTTGTTTGGTGGTGTGGGTTCGTGTACTATAAATTCCTTCTCCGTTAACCTTGAGCCAACGACCAATTTCGATTAATCGTTCTTGCATGACAACCGGTATAGTTCCGTCAGCTGCGGGACCGATGTTTAAGAGAAGGTTTCCTCCGCGACTTACAATGTCTACTAATTCCAGGATTAGGTTTTTAGTTGTAGTGTAATGGTTCCAATTTTCTGCACGGTTGAAACCGTATGAATCTCCAATGCCACGACTTTCTTCCCAAGGATGATCGTTTTGAATGTGTTCGGCGTCGTTGTATTCACTAGAATAGTAGTCGCCATGGACGCCTGGCATTCCCTTATGAAAACGGTCGTTGACTACTATTTCATCTTTTACAGGGGATTCGGAGTATAACCAGCTCAAAAATTCTTTGGTTTGTGCATAGTTTTCGTCTAAGTCCCATTCGCCTCCATCGGAGAAAATGAGGGAGGGCGTATAGTTGTTAACGAGTTCTTTTAATTCTGGGATTAACACCTCATTAGCATATCTTTCAACAGGAATTTGGTATTTCTGGATGATGGCATCTGGAAGAAAATAACCACTTTCTGTACGGTGTGTTGGGCAACTTTCCCATTCAATCATGGAATAATATAATCCCATTTTGAGTCCTTTTTGCTTAATGGCAGTTGTAAGTTCGCCTACGATATCTCTTTTTGGGCCAATAGCTACTGAGTTCCAATTCTGTTTGTAGTTGTTGCTTGCAGGCCAAAGGCAGTACCCATCGTGGTGCTTGCTTGTGAGAACTGTGTATTTAGCTCCAGATTGTGCGATGATTTCTGCGAAAAAATCTGCATCAAACAATTCCGCTTTGAAAAGAGGAGCGAAATCGCGGTATTCGAAGTCTGCCCCATAGTTTTTTTCGTGAAATGCTTTTCCGTCATTGGTTTCATTGTACATCACGCGTGCATAGTACCATTCTGCGTAGGAGGCGTAGCGTTCGTTTTCTAGTTTTCTCCAAGCGGGTACAGAGTATACTCCCCAGTGGATGAAGATGCCGAATTTAGCGTTTTGAAACCAAGTAGGGATAGGACGTTGGTCGAGGGAGTTCCAAGATATTGAGTTTTCCATTAAATAAAGGTAAACAAATTAATTATGAACAAAAAAAGGCATCGCGAAGATGCCTTTAGTTTTGTTATAAATGATTATGAATTATTTCTTTAAATCAAATTTTGATAAAACACCTTTGTATACAGCGTTGAAGTTTTCTTTAACAGTGTGGACAAAAGTGGTAGTATCCTTATTGAAAAACTATTATCGGACACTATTGATTAAAAAAACATTTTTTTTGAGAATGAATCTTGATCAATCAATACTAAAATAATGAATTTCTATGAAATTTGATTTAACTTTTTTAAAAGCTTACATAAATAGAATATATTCCTATTTGCATATCGTAATTTTTTAATCAATCTACGTATTTTTATTTATATTTACTTCATTATTAATTTTTTAGCATGAAAAAACTATTTATTGCATTTGCTTTAACAAGCGTTTTGGTGGCTTGTAAAAAGGAGTCAACCACACCAACAAATAACAACAATAACACTACTACGAACTCAGCAGTGATAAATTCGCTCGATTGTTCTTCGGTATTGGTGGTTGGAACTTTAAAAAAAGATGAGTTAGCAAGCCAGGTAACGGTTTATATTGATTATGCTGGAGGTAATGGTAAAGCATATTCAACAAGTACAATTAGTTCTACAGGAGTTAGTGGTTTGACTGCAAAAATGGAGGCAGGAGTTTTGAATACCGGCGAGGGTCAGTTTACGTATATTGTTTCTGGAACACCTACAAGTGCAGGGAATGCTGTTTTTGCGATTAGTATTGGAGGTCAAACTTGTTCTTTTGAAATCGCTGTAAGTGATGCAAATCAGACAGTAATAAAAGCTGGAGAAACTATTACAGATGTGGATGGGAATCAATACAAAACGGTTCAAATTGGAGAACAACAATGGATGGCAGAAAATTTACGCACAACAAAATTTAATGATGGAACTATGATACCGCTTGCTATAGATAATTCTTCTTGGTTAAATGCAGGTGTTCCCGCAAGATGTTATTATGATAATAACATAAGTAATGCAAAATATGGAGCTTTATATAATTGGTCAGTCATTGGTCAATACGATGTTAATTCTAAAAACGTTTGTCCGAGTGGATGGCATGTTTCAAGAAATATTGACTGGTCGGATTTGGAAAAATATTTGGGTGGTTCAGACGTTGCGGGTGGTAAATTGAAAGAGGCTGGATTTTTAAATTGGGATTCTCCGAATTCGGATGCTACAAATGCTGCATTATTTAATGCATTACCTGGAGGTTTAAGAACGTCGAATGGAGATTTTTATTGGATTAAACAAAGAGGGTATTGGTGGACAGCAACGGAACAAAATGGAATGGATGCAATTTATCGTATTATTAAGTATGATTCAGGAGAAATTAATTGGTCTTATGAATATAAAAAAATGGGAATGTCTATTCGTTGTGTGAAAAACTAAACGAATTGTTGGATGTTAAATTTAGGATTGATTTGTTTCTGATCAAAAGTTAATAAATCAAAATAAAAACAAAAAAAACAAATGAAAAAACTACTATTTGCCATCGCTTTGACAAGTGTTTTGTTTTCTTGTAAAAAAGAAACGACTACTACGGCAACTTGTGGTGATAATCCGAATATCGATATTACTTCTGTAGGATCTCCGATCGGAAAGTTTTCGGAGTGTATCAAAGATGTGGATGGAAATACCTACAAAACGGTATCTATTGGAAATCAAATTTGGATGGCAGAGAATTTAAAAACATCCAAGTATAATGATGGAACGGCTCTTCCAAATATCATGGATGCAAACAAAATTATACTCGATACCATAGGAGCATGGTCTGTTTACAATAATGATATGGACAATAATTCAAGGTATGGTAAGTTGTATAATTGGTTTGCAATAAATTCAATCACCAATGGTAATAAAAATCTCTGTCCCACAGGATGGCACGTACCATCGGATGCTGAATGGGCTATTTTAACGGATTACTTGGGGGGAGAGAATGTTGCAGGAAGTAAAATGAAAGAAGTGGGTACAAACAATTGGAAAAGTCCTAATATGTTTGCTTCTAATACTTCTTTATTTACGGCGCTTCCGGGTGGTGGGCGAAATATAGATGGTAGTTACCTTAGTGTTGGTACGCACGGTTATTGGTGGAGTTCGACACATCACTTTACTTTCAATGCAATGTCTTTTAGTTTAAATGTTTATGTAGGTGTTGCAAACAGAAGTTTAAAAGATAAACAAGTTAGCATGTCTGTAAGATGCCTTAAAGACTGACTTCTCTTTAATTCTTTAGAGAAAAAAGACTCAGTTTGAAGTTGGACTTTATAAAAGAATGAATAATGGCTCGCAAGTATTTGTGAGCCATTTTTAATTTAGAATATACCGCTAGTTATCATATAATTAATTTCATAACCCATAACTCATAACCCATAATTCACAATTCTCTCTTATCTTTGTGGTATGAACAAGTGCATTGCCATCGGACACCATGATTTTGAACGAATCATTCAAGAAGATATCTATTATGTAGATAAAACTTTTTTCAT
>Ga0172373_10008878_pt1 | contig 12644 bp, 13 predicted proteins | sample Lak10m_2_FD_114546 | JGI IMG/M metagenome (GOLD analysis project Ga0172373, IMG submission 114546) | Freshwater microbial communities from Kabuno Bay, South-Kivu, Congo - kab_092012_10m | ecosystem: Environmental > Aquatic > Freshwater > Lake | place: Democratic Republic of the Congo... | reverse complement strand
GTGGCGTAATGCGCCAATTTACTCGACATCAGACAGCGCTCGTTCACGCGCGCAAAGTGCACGCCCCAGACGATGGTGCCGACCGGAAACACGCAGATGGCGTTGCTGATCCACGTATTGTTGCGCAAGCACCGCTGCGCATCCATCAGAAGATTGCTGCCTAGCGCGTAGCGCCCGCGCCCGAACTCGACGCCGTCCTGCAGCTCCGTCGCGCGCCGCAACATTTCGAGCAAACCCGCAGAGAACGTTCGAAGAACATTTCATCCATCGTGAGTTGAACGTTGGAATGTTCATTTTCTGGACGCCCCGCATGCAAGTGGCAAGCGTCAGCGAAATCTACGGTCTCTTTGCGTGCGGTCTGACGGGTCACGCGCGCGCCTCGCTTTTGGAGCGCGTGAACGAGCTGGGTTGCAAGCGGGCGAACGAGGACGAGTTTGTGCGCGCGCTGCAGCTGCGCGCGAACTTGACCTCCATCCTGTTGCTTTTCGGTGAGCTCGAACTGTTGCGCGCCTGCCACGCGCGCGGCATGAACGCGCTCCAACCGCTCACGACGGACCAGGGCGACGTCTTCATGACCGCGCACGAGATTGCAGTCTACCACGCGGACCGGGATGCGTTTGAGTTTCTGAACGATGAGCAGCCCGAGGCTTCGGAGGAGCAGCTTGGCGATCTGGAGCGTGGCGTTGAGCTATTTCATCACATGGTGCTTTCGGCGCACGGCATGCGGGCGCGTTTGGAGCGCGGTGAATCGGCGCGCAACATTCGGCGCGCCATTCTCGACCGCACGCGCAAGACCATTGAGTACCTTTTTCCTGGGCACGCGCGCAACATGAACCTGTACAAGCGCTTCATGAGTCCGTTCTCGTTCGTGCGGCTGGCGCGCGCGCTGGGTCTTTCGTGCTGCATCTTCCAGAGTAGAGAACTCGTCGCCGAGTTTGAGCAGCAAACGCCTCGGCGCCGCATGGTGGGCGTGGACCAAAGTGCGCGCGACATGGAGGGGCCGCGCTGCAACGTCAGCGCGCGCGTGTCGGAGGACCTTGGACCCATCATGTTCACCAGCAACCCCGTGCCCGTGCGCGACGTCGAAGGCACGCTCGTTTCCGTCCGCGTCGCGCTCATCACCGGGCGCCTCATCAACCCGTACCTGATCCGAACTCTGGTCGAAACCAACGACGTCGCGCTGCCCGTCAGCTGGCGCCCGAGCGACGCGCGCGAAATCTACGTGCGCGACGCCGAGTTGCGCGGTGAGGCTCTATTTCTGTGAACCGATGATGCGTTGGTTTCACCCTGACCCGATCTTTTTCCCTTTTCAGTTGCACCAACGGTAGACACTCCGATGCCTTTGTGATAGCGTCTGCAAACAGGGATCATCTTCTTTGAAGCTGACGGCGACCTCCTTGAGTTGACGGCAGTTGATCATCGAAAGCGGCAGCGCGGTCAGATGATTGTAGGTGGCGATCAAACTCTCCAAAGATGTGAGGTTGCCGATCGAGTCTGGCAGGCACGCGATTCGGTTGCCCTTCACATTGAGCGTTTTCAACTGCTGCAGCGCGCCGATCGAGTCCGGCAGGTGCGTGAGAAGGTTTTCGCGGACGTCGAGCGTTTGAAGCTGCTGCAGCGCGCCGATCGAGTCCGGCAGCGCGGTCAGCCGATTGTAGTCCAGCCTCAGCGTCGTCAGCGATGCAAGGTTGCCGATGGAGTCCGGCAGACTCGTCAAATTGTTGGAAATTAGAATGATCTCCTGCAGCTCTTGTAGCGCGCCGATCGAGTCTGGCAGAACTCTGAGATCGTTGGCGAGGAGCGTCAGAAACTGCAAGTTCCGTAGCTCGCCGATTTCGTCCGGCAGCGATCGCAGGCAGCAGGCGTTCATAGAGAGATGTCGGAGCGACGTCATGAAGCGAATGGCGGCGGGCAACTCGCTCACGTGGTTGTGCGTGAGATAGAGCGTGGTCAGCGTGTGCAAACGGAAGACGCAAAGCGGCAGCGTCGAAAGATAGGTTTCCTTGAGATCCAGCGTTGATGGCATGCCGTCGGCGTCGAACGTCACCCACACGGGTCTTCGGGGTCCGAATATGGATCTTAACGGCGTTTCCGTGACTACATGCGCGCGGATCTCGTCCACGACCGCCTGCGCCTGCTGCGGCGTGTGCGCGAGCGTAAGGCCCGGTTGGAAGGCGGCTGCGCTCGAAAACCAGATTCGCAGCGGCTTTAGGTCGCGGCGCGTCAGAACATCGAAGCTCATGCGGACGCGGGCTTCAAATGTGTGCAATCAATTCGCAGAACATTCTACGTGCACGATTGCGTCGTGCAACTTTAAGCTGACGAGAACGCGCGCTTATTCGATTCGCTCACATTCATTTCGACGAAGCCGTGTTGATGACCCAGACGTTGCTGGACACTGTGTGATAGCTGCGCAGTCCGTCGCGCATGAGGGCGACGTCTTCCTGGTCGTCCGCGCAGGGCAGGACGTCATCGATCGCGCTCCACATGTGGGCAACGCGTGCGCACGCGCGTTCGTAGAGCGCCACGATGTTCAACCAGAACGCGCGCACGTCGCTTTGCATTGTCTCGGACCTTTCGGTCCCAAAAATGTCCGCTCCAATACGACGCATACCTGTGACTCGGTGCGTTTTAGATTTCGTGCTGCGAGCCGCGAGGGATCCAGTCATCGCCTGCCTCGAGTTCGTCGTCGACGTCGGCGTCGGCGATCTCCGTCGCCACGGTCGCTTTCGTCGCAACGTGTTTGTCATCCTTCACGTCGCTTGAAAGTAGCTCGGACCTCGTCGCTTTGGAGTAGCTCGGAGCGTCGCGATTTCCACGACGTTTCATCGGACCTTTCGGTCCTCAAAACGTCCGCTCCAATACGACGCTTTCCTCTGAGCTACGCGTGTCGGTCCTCAAAAGGTCCGCTCCAATTCGCCGCATGTTTGGCAGCAATACGCGACAGTTTGAATTAGTACATGTAATCTGGTCAAATCTGCAAAGAATCACAGACTATGATGCAGCAGCTGCCGGAGGTTTGGGTGTCGAGTTACGCTGCGTCGCAGCACGTCGCTTTGGAGCAGCTCGGAGCGTCGTGATTTCCACGACGTTTTATCGGACCTTTCGGTCCTCAAAACGTCTGCTCCGATACGACGCACACGTACTCGTTTGACTCTGTGCGGGGTCTGATGGAGGAGTCGCTAATGTTTGACGCGGAGAATGGCGCGCGCCTAATCGTGACCAACTCGTTCGAGCGCGTGACGGTGACGTCTCAGATGTTTTGTGCGCGCGCGGACGAGCAGGCGCAGCTGCAGATGAGCGACTCGATCGACGCGGTCGCTTCGGTTGACTATTTTTTCAACCGCTTTGTGCAGTGGTGCGACTGGCGCGCGCGTCGCTTGCGTTCGTGGCCGTCGTCGGACGTCTACAGCCGGCGCATGACGCAGGAAAGCGACAGCGTGGTGTTTCGCACAATGCGCGGCGACTGGCTTCAGATCGATTCGCTGTTTGATCCACATCACGTCGAAACCGACTCTGGATCCGAGCAGCTGCAGGTCTGGAGCGCGTGCGCGACTTCGTCATCCACGCCGTGGCGCTGGCCGCGCGAAATGTACAGCAACAGCAGCTCCGCGCACGTGCTCGACCTGTTTTTGGACGTGGTGCTGCCGCAGTGCATGGCGGTCGTGGACTTGAACGGTTTCTGAGGATTGAGGAGCGCTTGAGTTTGATTGCGATAACACGATCGTTATGAACTTTGGGTTGCGCTGTGCGTTAGAAAATTCAAGTGTCAAAGACAAGTAGAATTCTCAAGTGGACGCCGCCGTACTGAGCTCGCGAAGCGCCACAGTGACGTTGAAAAATACAGCAGCGCAAGAGATGAAGACAACTCCTTACCAAAGTTGTTCTAAACGATAGAAGGACGTCTCAGCGACGGATTTCGCGCGACGCAATGGACTTGTAGCATAACAAGATGCTTTATTAAGCGTCCGAATCATAATGATCTGCATACGAAAACGTAAAGTCGATCGGATTAGTATCCACGGAAATCGTCAGTGTCTCCGAATAAGAGGTGCCTCAGACTCGCCAAACGGCTGACTCCGTCAGGTAGGGTCGTAAGATGGTTCCTTGTCAAGTTCAGGTAAACTAGGCTCGTCAAGTGGGTGATGGCGTCGGGCAATGTCGTGAGCTGGTTCCTTTGCAGGTCAAGGTACGTCAGGCTCGTCAGGCAGCCTATTGCGTCAGGTAGTGTCGTGAGCTGGTTCCTTTGCAGGTCGAGGTCCGTCAAACTCGTCAGGTTGCTGATTGCGTCGGGTAGGCTCGCAAGCTGATTACCAACCAGTTGGAGGTGCGTCAGGCGCGTCAGGCAGCCTATCGCGTCGGGTAGGATCGTAAGCTGGTTCCTTCGCAGGTCGAGGTGCGTCAGGCTCGTCAGGTTGCTAATTGCGTCGGGTAGGATCGTAAGCTGATTACCAAACAGTTGGAGGTGCGTCAGGCGCGTCAGGCAGCCTATTGCGTCGGGTAGGATCGTAAGCTGGTTACCACCCAGTTGGAGGTGCGTCAGGCTCGTCAGGTTGCTGATTGCGTCGGGTAGTGTCGTGAACCCGTTGCCCCATAGACGAAGTTGCGTCAGGCTCGTCAGGTTGCTGATTGCGTCGGGTAGTGTCGTGAACCCGTTGTAGCCCAGGTTGAGGCCTGTCAGGTTATTTAGGCGGCTGAATCCGTCAGGCAAAGTCGTGAGCTTGTTGCTGCTCAGGTCGAGGTCCGTCAGGCTCGTCAGGCGGCTGATGACGTCGGGTAGTGTCATGAACCCGTTGCCACACAGACTAAGTTTCGTCAGGCTCTTCAGGCGGCTCAATCCGTCAGGCAAGGTCGTGATCTGGTTGAATTCCAGGTCAAGGTACGTCAGACTCGACAGGCGGCACACCTGCACCGACAGCGGCCCGCGCAGGTCCAGCCCGCGCAGGAAGAGGCGAGTCGGCAGCCCAGCTTCGTCAACTTCAAACACGCCACAGCACGAACCAGACACTACGTCCTCCTCATAATAAGGCTCGACTCGCCACAACGAAAGCGGCTGCGACATGTCGCCCCAGGCCGGCCCCAGCTGGCTGGCGTCGCCACCCATCTCCGTCACGCCCGCCACCAACGCCTCCTTCGCCACCGCCTCCGTGCGCGCAGCCGAAAGCCCCGGTTGGTACGCCGTCGCCAGCCACACCCAAACACGCGCCGGCGGCCGCCACGCCGATCGAACGCGCCCGCCCGCCGTGCCTACAGTCTGCCTCGGCGACAGCCGAAGTGCGTCGCGGGGCAACAGGGCACCCACCGGTTCGGAAGATACCTCTCCATCCGACTGCCCCACGATGGGCGAATCGTGAGCAAGAAGCTCGGAGCTCCGCTCATTCGACGATAGCATGACGCAGAGGCTGCTCGTGAACCGGGGTGGTGCGGCGCGGTATTGTGATACTTTCCCTGCCGCTTCCAAACGAACGTTCCTGTAACGTTCCTCGTCATGCAAATTTTGTGCTTGTTACATATGTTGATTCTGCAGCTGGTGGGTGGCAAAAAGCCACACGTATGGATTCAGGTCACTATTGTGTGGTGCGATGCTTTATGGTTAACTGTCTTCTATATTGGTGGTCTCAACGGGGCGCGGGCGGGTGAGGCCGGCAAGGTGACGAAGATGACGGTCGTTTGCGGCTGACTCGCAGTGGTTCGGTGCGGGTCACAGGCTAAGGTAGCAGCGAGGGAAGCAGCGGTCCTTGATGGCGGCGATGCGGCGCTTCTCGTCGGTGCTGAGGAGGTTGTATCTCAGTTTGAGGTACGTCAGGCTCGTCAGTCCGCCGATGGCTTCGGGCAGGGTCGTGAGCTCGTTGTCGTCCAGGTCGAGGTCCGTCAGGCTCGTCAGGCGGCCGATGTCGTCGGGCAGGGACGTGAGCTGGTTGCTGCTCAGGAAGAGGTGCGTCAAGCTCGTCAGGAGGCCGATGGTGTCGGGAAGGGTCGTGAGCTGGTTGTCGTTCAGTCCGAGGTACGTCAGGCTCTTCAGGCCGCCGATGGTGTCGGGAAGGGTCGTGAGCTGGTTGTCGTTCAGGTCGAGGTATCGTCCACGACCGCCTTCGCTTCTTGTGGCGTGCGCGAGCGCGTGAACCCGGGCTGGTAGGAAGCGGCGACCCGCAGCCATACGCGCAGTGGCTTCAGGTCGCGGCGCGACAGACGATCGCGACTCATGCGTTCGCGCTCCATAAAATGTGCGCACTCAATTCGCAGAACGTTCTAAGTGCATGATTGTGACGCTCGTTTCTTCGTGACGAGTACAACTCTCTATTCTCTCCGCACGACTGCGAACAAGCTGTCGACGGAGCACGGAAAGCTCACGTAAACCCTTCTCAGTCGCACGCAGTTGTTCAGCGACCTCGGCAGCGCGGTCAGTTGATTGCATGCAGCATCAAGACAGACAAGAGACTGGAGGTCGCCGACCGAGTCCGGCAGCTTCGTGAGTTGGTTGCTGCCGACATCGAGTGTCTGCAGCTCGCGCAGCGCGCCGATCGAGTCCGGCAGCGCGGTCAGTTGATTGTGCTCCAGCCTCAGCGTCGTCAACTCGCGCAGCGCGCCGATTAAATCCGACAAATGCGTGATTTGGTTCCTGCCGACATCGAGTGACTTCAGCGCGCGCAGCGCGCCAATCGATTCCGGCAGCGCAGTCAGCTGATTTCTGTACAGCCTCAGCGTCGTCAGCTGGTGAAGCGCGCCAATCGATTCCGGCAGCGCAGTTAGCTGATTTCTGTTTAGCATCAGCGTCGTCAGCTGTTGAAGCGCGCCGATGGAATCCGGCAAGTGCGTGAGTTGGTTTTCGTCTACATCGAGCGTCTGCAGCTCCGTCAGCGCACCGATCGAGTCCGGCAGCGCGGTCAGTTCGTTATCAATGAGTAGCAGCGTCTGCAGCCTTTTCAGAGCGCCGATTTCGTCCGGCAGCGATCGCAGGCTGCAGTTACACATGGAGAGATGCTTGAGCGAGGTCAGGCGTCGAATGGCGGCGGGCAGCTCGTGCACGATCGTGTTCGTGAGAACGAGCCTGGACAGCGTGTGCAGGCGGAAGACGGAGGGCGGCAGCGACGGCAGGAGCGCGTGCTTGAGGTCCAGCATCGTCGGCATGTCGTCGTCATAGAGCGCCGTGTACACGGGTCTGTGTGGACCTTCTGTGTGCGCGCGGATCTCTTCAATGACCGCCTGCGCCTGCTGCGGCGTGCGCGCACGCGTGATACCAGGTTGAAACGACGCAGCGCACCGCAGCCAGACGCGCGGCGGCTTCAGGTCGCGGCGCAAAAGGCGATCGCGGCTCATGTCGACGAATTCTAGCGCGCACTCAATTATACGTGTACGATTGGCGCGCGCGATTGCTTCGTAACGAGTACAAAGCTCTATTCAATCTGCACGATGTCGAACAAGCTGTCGACGGAGCACGCAAAGCTCACGTAAACCGTTCTGAGTCGCACGCAGTTGTTCAGCGACCTCGGCAGCGCTGTCAGTGGATTGCGCGAAGCATCCAGACCGACAAGAGACTGGAGGTCGCCGACCGAGTCCGGCAGCTGCGTGAGTTGGTTGCTGCTGACATCGAGTGTCTGCAGGTCGCGCAGCGCGCCGATCGAGTCCGGCAGCTGCGTGAGTTCGTTGCTGCCGACAGTGAGCGTCTTCAGCTGCTGCAGCGCGCCGATCGAGTCCGGCAGCGCAGTTAGCTGATTTTCAAAAAGAAAGAATCTATTCAGCTGTTGAAGCGCGCCGATGGAGTCCGGCAGACGCGCGATACGATTTTCTGCAAGATTCAGCGACTGCAGCTGCTGCAGCGCACCGATCGAGTCCGGCAGGCGCGCGACACTGTTATGTGCAAGATCCAGAAATTGCAGCCGTTGAAGCGCGCCGATCGAGTCTGGCAGCGCGGTCAGCTGATTATTTTCCAGCTTCAGCGTCTTCAGCTGTTGAAGCGCGCCGATCGAGTGCGGCAGCGCGGTCAGCCGATTGAATTGCACCTGCAACTTCGTCAGCGCCGTCAGCGCGCCGATGGAGTCTGGAAGTTGCGAGAGACTGTTTCTGCTGACATCGAGCGTGGTCAGCTGCTGCATCGCGCCGATCGAGTCCGGCAGCTGCGTGAGTAGGTTGTCGCCCGCATCCAGCGTTTGCAGCTCCGTCAGCGCGCCGATCGAGTCCGGCAGCTCGGTCAGGCAGTTGTAAAAAAGTTGCAGCGTATGCAGTTGTTGAAGCGCGCCGATTTCGTCCGGCAGCGATCGCAGGCTGCAGGTGTCAATGGAGAGTTGCGTCAGCGACGGAAGGAGTCGAATGGCGGCGGGAAGTTCGTGCACGATCGTGTTTTTCAGAGAGAGCGCGGTCAGCGTGTGCAGGCGAAAGACCGCAAGCGGCAGCGACGGAATGCGAGCATCCGAACGTAAAAAATTGAGTCTTGTCGGCATGCCGTCGTCGTCGAGCGTCTCGTACACAGTTCCTTGCAGTCCCTGTGAAGTTGCATGCGCGCGGATCTCGTCTACGACCGCCTTCGCTTGCTGCGGCGTGCGCGCACGCGTGATCCCAGGCTGAAAGGAGGCGGCGTACCGCAGCCATACGCGCAGTGGCTTGAGATCGCGGCGCGAAAGACGATCGCGGCTCATGTTGACGAATTCTAGCGCTCTATTATATCAATTATCACGATTGGCGCGCGCGCTCTCTCATTTCACATACCCGTAGAAGACCAGCCACGCGTTCCCGTGCGCGGACACGGACGTGTTGGGCAGGTTCGGCAGGCGCCGCAGTCTGTTACTGCACACATCCAGCGTACGCAGATTGCGCATGGACTCCATCGATTCCGGCAGCGAGTGGAGATCATTTTCTCGAAGCGTCAGTGTATCCAGCGCGTTCAGTCTGCTGATGGAGTCGGGTAGGAAGCCGATCCGGTTTCTGCAGGCGAAGAGCGATCGCAGCTGCTGCAGCGCGCCGATCGAGTCCGGCAGCGACGACAGACTGTTGCACTCGACGTCCAGCGATCTCAGACTTTGAAGCGCTCCGATGGAGTCCGGCAGCGACGTCAGCGAGTTGTAGCGCACGTTGAGACAGATCAGCTGCACGAGGGCGCCGATTTCGTCGGGCAGCGCGACGAGCTCGTTGTAGGACGCGTCGAGCGTCGTCAGCTGCTGCAGCGCGCCGACGGCGGCGGGCAGCGCGGTCAGTCGGTTGGAGCGCACGTCGAGCAGCTTGAGATTGACGAGCGCGCCGATCGCGTCCGGCAGCGCCCTCAGAATGTTGAATTGCGCTTCCAGTTTCGTCAGATTTGTCAGCGCGCCGATGGCGTCGGGCAGCGCGCCGAGTAGGCAGCCGCTGATGCAGAGCTCCGTCAGACTCGTCATGAAGCGAACGGCGCGCGGCAGCGTGTGTACGCCGATTGTCGCCAGCGAGAGTGTCTTCAGCGTGTGCAGCCGAAAGACCGCGGGCGGCGTCGACGACAGATGGGAGCGATGCAGGTCCAGCGCCGTCGGCATGCCGTCGCCGTCGAGCGTCACGGTCACTGCTCTGGTGTACCCGTTCTCGACCTCGCGCGCCTGCAAATTGTGCGTGCGGATCTCGAACACGACCGCCTGCGCTTCCTGCGGCGTGCGCGCGCGCGTGAAGCCGGGCTGAAAGGACGCGGCGACTCGCATCCAGATGCGCAGCGGCTTCAGGTCGCGGCGCGATAGGCGAGCGCTGCTCATGCTTGCTCACTCGATTCTCAGAACATTCTGCGTGCACGATTAACGCGCAAAGTCGAACCACAATAGTGACTGTAAATAATACGACGCAAACATCATCGGATCAGAATGTCCAACTACAAGAGCTTGATTTCAGTCAAGATGATGCTGTTGCTCATCATGGGCCATGGTCCGTCCGGAATCATGTCCGAACGCCCAAAATTTCGTTCTTCGCTATTGTTTGGATCCGACGAATTTTTTGAACACGATGGCGATCGCTATGTCATTCGCGCGACCTTTCACAACGATTTGCAAGACCGAGGAGCGCGATCGGTCGAAGGCACCTTCCGCTGCCCTCGGGGGTCAACTTCGCCTGTGTCGTCCTGTTCGCTAGACCTGACCACTTCTCTAAAAGATGTCCGCCACGATGGCGCGCGCGACGCACGACGATGGCGCATCGAGTTTTCATACGACCGCCGAGTGCTCAACATGACGATTTTTTCAGACAAGCGACATTGCCGCGTCGCCATCGAGATGTCGTATGCGACGGTACGAATGACATTCGCCAAGATGATCAATGTGCTGGAGAGCGAATACTACGATATCCCATGCGTTTGGTCGTTTGATGAAGTGACAGCAGAAGAGGCAGCGGAACGAGATGCGTTCGAAAACGATATCTTGGGCCCTGCAAGCAACATGTTGACCACCTTTCTGGAACAGATTGTGAATGACAATCCATTTTCTCGTATCACGCTGCGCGACGCGGTGCCGTACGGAGCTGAAATAGTCGAGGGCGGCGTCGCCACATTGGGTGCATGAGGCTGTGAAGAGAAATGGTCCAAGCAGCTCCAAGGCGACGACTGCTGTGAACTGTATAAATTTTCAAATCAATACAATAAAAACAAGGAATGGGTCAGATCTGGGCGCGTCTGCAGAGCGCGATCGACGCGATCGGTCGAAAAGAGCGTCGCGTTCTGATGCTGGGTCTGGACGCGGCGGGCAAGACGTCGGTGCTGTACAAGCTGCAGCTGGGCGAGGCTGTGCTGACGATTCCGACGGTCGGATTCAACGTCGAGACCGTGCGCTACAAGAAGATGGAGCTTACATTCTGGGACGTCGGTGGGCAGACGAAGCTGCGCCCGCTCTGGCGCCACTACTATCGCAACACAGATGCGCTCATTTTCGTGGTCGACAGCGCCGACGTCGAGCGCTTGTCGGAAGCGCGCGACGAGCTGCACCACGTACTCGCCGACGACGAAATGCGCGGATCGATCGTTCTCGTGTTTGCAAACAAGCAGGATTTGCCCGGCGCGGAGCCGGTTGCGTCGATAAACGACAAGCTCGGTCTCTCTACTCTGCGCGAGCGCCAGTGGCTCGTTCAGGGCTGCTGTGCAACGAGCGGCGATGGTCTCTTCGAGGGTCTCGATTGGTTGAGTGTGGCGCTCGATCGCAGAGACGCGCGCGGGTGGTGAGTGCTTTACAAAAAATCGTTATGAAATTTCGCTTAAACGACGCGTGCGCACGCCGGCCTCTTCAAGACGCCGTCGGGTGCAGTCGTCAATTTTGGTTGCACCGCTGCGCACTTTAGCCATCCACATCGCCAACGCCCTCTCGAAGTCGTCCTTTGCCTTCTCTCTCGGCTCCCTTCCATTCTGATTTTTAAATGCGATATAATCGGTCGCACGTTCAGCAGCCGTGCGCCGGACTACGAGGGTCACGCGCGTGCGCACGCCGGCCTCTTCAAGACGCCGTCGGGTGCAGTCGTCAATTTTGGTCCGACCGCTGCGCACATCCGCAATCCACATCGCCAACGCCCTCTCGAAGTCGTCCTTTGCCTTCTGTCTCGGCTCCCTTCCATTCTGATTTTTAAATGCGATATAATCGGTCGCGCGTTCAGCAGCCGTGCGCACAATTCGAACGCCTTCAACGGTCACGCGCACAGCCTGCACTTCAGCCGCGTCGCGCGGCAGCGACATCGCGGTCGGAGACGCGTCCTCATCCATCGTGCACACGCTCCAGCGATCGAAGCCGCCGACGTTTTGCGATTTCAGAGACGCCGCCAGCTGCACGGTGTCGTTCAGCTCGCCCGCCCAGAGAAGAACCGTCGCGACCTTGTCGGGGCGCCGCGAATCTTTGCGGACGGCGCGACAGATGCGCTGAATGGTTCGCACGCGGTTGACCTGCGAAAGCATGAAGACGTGGTCGCAGGCGGGCACGTCGATGCCTTCGTCAAGAATGCGCACAGAGACGACGACGAGCGTGCCGTCTGCGTCAAAGCGGCGCATGATTCGCGTGCGCGCGTCCGTCGACGTTTCGGACGTGAGAATGCAGACGGATTCGTGGCCGATCTGGCGTCCGATGGCGGCGGCGTACTCGCGCGCCTGTGTCTGATGCTTGGCGTAGACGATGCCCTTGACGAGCCCGTGCCAGGCGATCGCTTGCGCGTGGAACGCAGCCTGGTCGTCGACGTGACTGGGCTGTCGCGCCACGTCGCCGGCGCAGTCGCGAACGACCGGCACGCAGACGCGAAAGTCGGCGATGAGTCCGCGCGCGACGGCGTCGCCGACGTTCATGCGGACTGGACAGGGTCCGAAGTGCGCGCGCGAGAAAAGCCGACGAGGCGGCGCGCTCTCTTCGTCCTCGTCCTCGTCCGCGCTCTCTTCGTCCTCGTCCGCGCTCTCTTCGTCCTCGTCCGCGCTCTCTTCGTCCTCGTCCGTGCTGTCATCGACTTCGCACATCTGCTCGTCGTCGTCCAAGAGGCCGGCGTCGCCGTTCTCGCCGACCGCGCGCGGCGTCGCGCTCATGAACACGACCTCGTCGACGTAACGACCGCTAAAGATCAGCTTGAAAAGATCGTTCTTGCGGTCCGTTCGGTGCGCGTGCTCCAGGTTGTGGAATTCGTCGACGAGTACGCAGACGCGCGCGGAGCTCGGCAGCGTTCTGAGAAAGTCGAGCACGACG
>Ga0172373_10008872_pt1 | contig 12654 bp, 3 predicted proteins | sample Lak10m_2_FD_114546 | JGI IMG/M metagenome (GOLD analysis project Ga0172373, IMG submission 114546) | Freshwater microbial communities from Kabuno Bay, South-Kivu, Congo - kab_092012_10m | ecosystem: Environmental > Aquatic > Freshwater > Lake | place: Democratic Republic of the Congo: South-Kivu... | reverse complement strand
TTTCGCACCGAAGGTGCGCGCGCTGTCGAGGGGGTTGGTGGGGCGTTTGCAGGGTGTTTTGCCCGCAGGCTGCCGCCATGCGGCTGGAACATGCGGCTCAGCGGTCGGGCGGCAGCCCCCCGGCGATGTTTCGCACCGAAGGTGCGCGCGCTGTCGAGGGCGTTGGTGGGGCGTTTGCAGGGTGTTTTGCCCGCAGGCTGCCGCCATGCGGCTGGGACATGCGGCTCAGCGGTTGGGCGGCAGCCCCTGGCGATGTTTCGCACCGGAGGTGCGCTCGCTGGGGCGCACGCCCCCGTGTCGTTTCCAATTCAGTGGACGCGCACAGCCGATTTGTGGAAACTCCACCTTCTTCCCTGCCTCTGACCGGAGACCTTTCCATGTGGCTGATTCTGGCGGCTGTGTTGTTGCAGTTTGGTGATCCGAATGCGGATGGTGAAGCGTTGCCGAAGGTGCCGTCGGGGTTTCAGGTGACGGAGTGGGCTCGGGAGCCGTTGGTTCGTCAGCCATGTTCACTGGCCTTTGATGCTCGGGGGCGAATGTTTGTGGGGATGGGTCCGCAGTACCGCAATCCGCTTCCGGAGACTGTGGGCGACAGTGTGATGCTGCTTGAGGACACGGACGCGGATGGTCGCTGCGACCGGGCTCACGAGTATGCCCGGGGGCTCAACACCATTCAGGGTTTGGCGTGGCGAGGGCGAGATCTGTGGATTGCGAACGCGCCTGATCTGACGATTTGTCGAGATTTAAACGGCGACGATGTGGCGGATGAATATGTTCGGCTCTACACGGACCTTGGAAATCTCGAACACGGGCTTCACGGGTTAACGTGGGCGGCAGACGGGCGGCTGTATATGAGCAAGGGCAATTCGAAGGGCCTGACGGAGCCTGGTCGGATTGCACCGAAGGCGTTTCGGGACCTGTGGGGTGTGACAGCACCGGAGGGTTCACCGGATCTTCCGCCACCTGTGGTGTCTGGTCCGGACGATTACAGGCGGGCTTATCACGACCCTGCGGACGACTGGGGGCGTGAGGGTGGAGTATTGCGTTGTGAGGCGGATGGCACTGGTCTCGAAATCATCGCCGGTGGTTTTCGCAATCCGTGGGACATTGCGGTGGACAGCAGCATGGAGTGGCTGGGGACGGACAATGATCAGAACCAGGGGGACCGTGTCTTCGCGCCGATCCTGGGAGCGCATTACGGCTGGAACCACGCATGGAGTTCGCACTGGTCTCTGGAACCGCATTTGCCGACGGCACCGGTGAGTGGTCCGTTGTTTGAGGGATCGGGAACAGGAGTGGTGTACTGTGATTTGCCGACATTTCCGTCGGAGTATCGGCGTGTATTTCTGGTGAATGACTGGCTGCGGAAAGCGACGTTTGTGTGGCGTCCCGAATGGCAGGGCGCCCTGATGGTGCCTCGCGGCGGTGACTGGGAGCTGTTCGCCGATGGTGCAGGCGCTTTGTATCGCCCCACCGATCTGGAACCCGGACCGGACGGCGCATTGTATGTGCTGGGCTGGAGTCGTGGTTACGGGGCGGAGTGGCGGGACGGGGAATTTGTCAGCGAGGGCCGTGTCTTTCGAATTGGCTGGTCGGGCGATGGAGTTCAGCCGGACATGAAGTCGCTGCCGGAAATCACGTCGAGCACACCCGTGAGTGAGCTGGTGGCTGCCTTTGGGGGAATCCTTGCCGCGCGGCGAACGGTGGCTCAGCTGGAGCTGCTGCGACGTGGCTCCGCGGTCACTGAAGAGCTTTGCCGCATGATCGAGAAGGGCGGTCTGGGAGAGCAGCAGGAAACCTGGACTCTGTGGACGCTTGCGCGGCTGCTGCCGCCTGATGCTTCCGGTGATGGGTGGTTTGAGCGGCGGTTGTCGTTGGCGGGCGGGAGTGCGAGTTTGCGGCGGCAGTGCGTGCGGATTCTGGCAGATCGTCAGGTCCGGGCCGGTGGTGACGGCGTCCGCAGGGGGCACCTGCCGGAACTTGTGCGCGGTCTGCTGGGTAGCAGCGATGCTCGGGAACGTCTGGCGGCCGTGCTGGCAATACAGCAGGTGCGGGACCGTGATTCGCTTGACGGCCTGCTGCAGATGTTGAGGGATGAATCGGATCGCGTGGTCTTCTACGCTGGCTGGCAGACCTTGCGTCAGATCGCTGAGCGGAGTGATCTGGAGAGTCTTTTGGGGAGTGATCAGGTGGTGGTTCGTCGCGCGGCGTTTCTGGCGCTGGCGGAATCCGGCTGGATGACATCGAAGAAGGCGGAGCGACTTTCCGGAATGGAACCAGTGGCGGCTCAGTGGCTGCAAAAAACATCGGGTGGTGGTGAATCGGTGGTTGTGCGAGGTCGGCCGTTGTCTGCGGGGAGCGATGTGGCGGTGTCTGCGGACGAGGCTGGCGGGCTGAGTGTGATTCGCGACGTGCGTGTCAAAAATGGTCGCCGTTATGAGGTGCGGGCGGGTGTTGTGCGTCCGGGGGAGTTGATTTTCACAGACCGGTCTTACAGGTTCAGAAGTGTGCCTGAGGAGCTGGTGGGTGCGGACATGATCCGGACAGCCAACAACGACGAAGGTGCGCAAGGGACAGACTGGCTGCAGTTCGAGCTGCTGGCGCCGGCGACGGTGGTTGTGGGGCTGGATGAGCGAACGGCGGTGGTGCCGTCATGGCTGGAGCGGGACTACGAGCAGCAGCCGGAGCAGCTGGAGGCGGATCACTGGCGGATGCGGCTCTACCGCCGCAGTTTTCCGGCGGGGCCGGTGGTGCTTGGCGGGAACACGGAAGATGGCAGATCCGGGGGTAAGAGCCACTACACGGTGATTGTTTTGCCGCAGCTTTTGGGGGGTGGGCCGGCAAATGAAGCGGCGACGGTTGCTGGTGCGGCGAGTTTGCTGGACGGGGCGATCGCAGAGCGAGGCGAGCTGTTATTCACCCATCCGCGTGGGGCTGGCTGTGCTCGGTGTCACAGTCTGGATTCGCGGGTAAACGGCTTTGGTCCGGCACTGGGCGATATTGGTCGGCGATCGGGTATGAGGCAGATTATGGAGTCAATAGTGGAGCCGAGTGCGGTGATTACGGAAGGTTTTGCGCAGCATGTTTTGCAGACGGTGGACGGGCTTGTGCACGCCGGAGTGTTGCTGGAGGAAAGTGGGCTTGCGGTGACGCTGGGGCTGGCGACTGGCGAGCGACTGGTGGTGCGGAAGTCGGAGATAGAGGAGCGTCGGAGCGAGCGGATTTCGGCGATGCCGGAGTTTCGTACGCGGCTTGGAAACCAGGACGTTGCGGATCTGACTGCATTTCTGCTGACAAAGAAATCCGCCCCGAAGGCCGCTGCATCCGTCGGCGGGGAAGTGCTCCGAGGCACAAACGGGCTGGGAGGTGGTGGTGTGGGGAAGGCGGAGGGCATCACAGAGCTTGCGGATCGCCTGAAGCTGTCGGATCGTTTCGGGGAAATTGGAGAATTTGTCTTTGCGGATGCTCGAATTCGGCGGCCTTATTTTGCCAATTTGAAGACAGTGCGTGGTTTTCAGGTGACCCGCAACCATCCGCCGGTGGAGGGGCGGGATGCGCTGGATCACGACACGATGCACCCCGGTTTGTGGCTTGGTTTCGGAGAGCTTGGAGGAAGTGATTTCTGGCGGAACAAGGGTGTTATGGAGCACGTGGGGTTTGCGGAGCGACCTGAGGTGCGGGGGGATGTGATTCGGTTTGGGACGGAATGTTTGCTGAAGGACGCCTCCGGTCGAGTGCTGGGACGGATGCGGCATCATCTGCGGCTGGACGTCTGGGAGGGGGCACGGCGGATTGTGTGGGAATCTGAAGTGGTGGCGGACGCCGGCGATTTAGTGTTTGGGGATCAGGAGGAGATGGGCTTTGGGGCGCGGGTCGCGACAGAGTTAACGGAGAAGTCGGGGGGAAAAATCGTGAATTCTGAGGGACGAGAAACGGCGAAGGCAACGTGGGGCCGCGCTGCTGACTGGTGTGACTATTCCGGCGAGGTGAACGGGGAGCGTCGGGGAATCCTGTTGCTGGCATCGCCGCAGAACTTTCGTCGCAGCTGGTGGCACAACCGGGACTACGGCGTGTTTGTGGCAAACGCATTTGGGCGTGCTGCGATGGGGCAGGGTGAGCGGAGTGAGTGGGTCGTGAAGAACGGCGAGCGACTGCGGTTAAGTTACACGGCAGTGTTGCACGACAGTCAGAAGTTTTCCCCGAAGGCCGCCTGGGAGGAGTTGTTGCGGGAGGAGGCTGATTCCGGGAAAAAGCAGTGAATGACGAAATTCGATTTTTCGCGAAATCCATCTTCTGCCGAAATTGCCGTTTCTGATATGCTCGAAGTGCAGTCCCTCAAAGCAGGGACGTCACGGAAGATTTGGTTCCCGGGCCGCGGAACGGCGGCTGTTTTGGAAAAGGCGGTTTCCATGTTCTCCAGATTGATTCGTTGTTTTGCATTTGCGCTGTTGACGGCGACCGTGGTTGCGCCTGTCTCTGCTCAGGAAAAACTCGCCTGGAAATTCGCTGAAGGCAGCCAGCTTAAATACAAAGTCAACCAGGCAATGATCATGAAAGTGATCGTCGCCGGTAACGCCAACACTCAGGAAATCCGGCAAACCATGGAAATGGGCTGGGACGTTCAGAAGGTGGGCGCGAACGGAGACGCTGTTGTCGGTCAGACGATCGAGCGGATCAATATGGATTTTTCCGGAAGTCTGATTGAACCATTCAAGTACGATTCGACCGACAAAACGCCTCCGACCACCAGCATGGGGCGGCGAGTCGCAGACAGCTATGCGAAGATTTTGAATCAGCAGTTTCAGGTTTCCATGAAGCCTACAGGCGAGATCACCAACGTGAAGATTCCGGAAACTCTGATGTCAGCGTTGACCACCAGTGGCAACGGCGTGCTGACGGAATCAATGGTTCGCCAGATGATGACTCAGTCCGCCATCACGCTGCCCCGCGAGGCAATCGCTCCAAAGCACAAGTGGATCACCAGTCAAAGCGTCGATCTGCCCTACGGAAAGATGTCGATCGCATCGCAGCTGTCCTTTGCGGGGATTGACCGCGCGACTGGTTTTGCCGTCATTTCGGTGTCTCCTGAAATCAAAATTGCTTCCAGTGAAGACTCCACGCAGCAGGTAACGCTCAATGAATCGTCCGGCAAAGGTCAGGTCCACTTTGACATTGCAAACGGTCGCATCGCGAAATCGCAACTGGATCTGCAGATGGATATGACGGTGCGATTCAACGAGCAGCAGATTGATCAGGAAGTGACCCAGAAGCTGTCGATGGAGCTGTCCGAATAATTCGGGCGATTGCCAACTATGAAACGCATTTTTCTGACACTTGCAGTGTTGGCACACATCAGCATGCTGACGGCCATGATCCTTGGCCTGCAGGTGGGCGACCCGATGACGATGGGGGGACGTGATCCGGTCGTAAACGACCGGATCAACAGTCATATCCTGTTTGGCCTTGCGGCGCTCACCGGTGTCACGATGGTGCATGCCCTTGTGTTCACGTGGTTTATGGGCACTGGTCGATGGGTAGAAGAATCATCGCGGGCCTACGGGATGTCGGCGGATTTTCACGCTCGCAGTCAGCGGCTGAAGTATTCGGTACTTCCTGGAATTCTCCTGTCGTTTCTGCTTGCCCTGGGCACGGGTTGTCTGGGGGCGGTGGCGGATCCGGCATCGGCAGCAAGTCTGCAGTCGTTCACGGGAATTTCCGACTCGACACTGCATTTCGTCGCGGCTGTAATCACGTGGCTGGCGAACGTGCTGATCAATTCGCTGCAGTATCTGGCAATTTCCGGGCATTCGCGTGTGGTGGATGGGGTTTTGGCTGAGGTTCGGCGAATGCGGCTGGAGCGTGGGTTGCCGGTGGAGTAGGTGGACGGTGCGGTGCATGGGAGCACCGCGGCTGATGTCTCCGGGCAATGGATTTCCCGTGAATGTCGCCCGTGGAAGCGCAGATTTTGCCTCAATTCCCGCGTGGATTTGTTGGGGGCAGGTCCCGGAATCGTCTTATTGTTGGTTTCGTTCGTTTCCCCGGCACGGCTCCGCTTTTCCTCAACCCGTTGTGTCGGTTATACCGACTGAATGAGTTGGCAGAATCCGGATGTGCGCCTGCAGGATCAACCTGCAGAAATTGCCGGCGTACCGCGGATTTCCCTTGATATCGGCCAGATCCTGTTTTCTGAATCAGGTCAACCCCAATGCTGCTGAACACCTGGCTTTCCTTCGCCCATCGCCGTCTGTCCGCGGCCGCAACTCGCCGTGCTGGTCGACAAAACCGCTCCCACGGCGGTCGGCTGGAAGCACTTGAAGAGCGGATGCTTCTTTCGGGCAACCCAGTGAACGTCAATTCGCTGGTGATTAATGCTGATAATCAGTCGCTGTTCACCAACCCGGCCGGTGGCCTTGTGATCACCAACGCGACGCTGGGGGCAAAAGACGGGCTGGTGATCGAGGGAATCAGCATTTCGCCAACTTCAGGCGACTCGATTTCGATCAGTCTGACGGGTGTCCCGCTGAAGCGTCTGGCGATCGAATCACTGAACATCACTCAAACCAGCGCCGCGGGGGCCGGGATCAATGTTGACCTCGTCAACGTAACCGGGCTTGACTCGGTCGCCATCGAAGACCTGATCATCACCGGCAATGGCCGCGGCATTGATTTGAATTTTGTGAACACAGACGCTGGTTCGCTGACCATTGAGGACAGTCAGGTCACTGGCATTCTGGTCTCTGCATCTCAGGGATCTGATATCAACAACGGCGTTGTTTCCGACAACCGAATTGTTGCGCCAGTCGGGTTCGAAGGTGTCCTTCTGGATCTGCAAAGCACTGCCACCGCACCGTCCTCTGCCAACAACTTCCGAATCATTAATAACTCCCAGATTTCCACTCGCGACCGGGACGCAGTCCGGATCGCCGCCACGGGTGCGCTGAATTCTTCGCGGGACACCGTGGCCACCCTCGACGGTCTGACGATTCAGGGAAACAGCATCGGTTCTTCCGAAGGTGCCAACGTCACGTTCCGTGCCGATGGCGACACCTTTGTTCAGCCGTTTACGCTGACAAATCGGTCGGTCAACAGTGAACGTCTGCAGACCTTCGTGTTTGATCTGCGGGACATCGGGCTGCAGTTCGACCCGGATCCTCTGACGGGCAAGCCATTCACGCCGGTTGGTGGCACCGGTGCAATCACCGGCTTCACCACCGCGGTGCTCAGCAACAACAACCAGACCCTGACAGTGTCCTTTACGGACTTCAATCCCGGCGAAACACTGCAGTTCGTCCTCGATATTGACCTGCTGGGCCCTGTGCCAACCTCCATTTTCGGCAATCAGCTGATTGGGGCAAACGTACAGTTCGACTTCCGCGATCTGGCGAACCTGACAAAGAATCTGTCAGGTCAGATGGCCGGTGATCCGGCTGCTCTTTCAGCCTCACAGTTCCTGCCCGGAGCCGGCGTGGCCGGGGTGACTCACGGTGTTCAGGTCGTGGCTTCCGGCGTGCCTGTCACCAATCTGAATATCAGCTCCAATACAATTTCCGGTTCTCCGGGCAACGGTCTGTTCCTCAACTCGCGGTCGTTCAGCGATATCTCAGGTGTGGTGGTTGGCAACACGATTTCGGGTGCTGGCCAGGACGGTGTTCGGGTCAGCATGCAGGACAGTCGTTTTGCCGGTCAGATCCGCAATAACTCCATTTCCAATAACGGCGGCAACGGAATTTCGCTGCTGCCGTCCGTTTCCCGTTCCGGGGCGGTTCAGACTGTCACTGGTGGAGTCCTGAATACTCCGTTCATCGTGACGTCCTCGAACCACGGCCTGCTGACGGGTACGGAGATTATTCTTCAGGGCATTCAGGAGGCTGACGAGAACACCAATCACCGTGCGAATGGCAGGTTTCTTGTCACGCGGATCGACAACAACAAGTTTTCGCTGCAGGGTACCGGAGTTAACTTTGGCCGCGTCTTTTCCTACGCGGGTGGTGGTTCGTGGTACATCCCGGACTTTCGTGGTGGCCGACTCGACCAGGATGCCGCACGGGGGTTTTCGCAGATTGACCTGCGAGTGGATGCTGCGCCGCTTGCGATTACTGACGCCACCAATACCTCGGACATCCTCATCACATCGGCGGGGCATGGTCTGAAGACCGGGGATCAGATTCGGATTACGGGTGTACAGGGCAATTCGAACGCCAATGGGACGTGGACTGCGACAGTGATCTCGGCAGACCAGTTTCTGTTGAAGGGTCGCGCTGGCAGCGGCAATTACACAATTGGTGGCTCTTTTGTGAATCTGTCCGAAGCGGATTCCAAAGGGGGAATTGTGCCGCAGGGACTGCTTGACAACTCCATCAGCAGCAACCGTGGCGTCGGCATCTTTGCTCGCCCGGAGATCGGTTCCACGGTCCGGGCTGACATCACCCGCAACGTGATTACGGACAACGACGACAAGGGAATTCTGTTCCAGTCCTACTCCTTTGGTCTGGGAACAAACCTGCCGCTTCCCGAAGGCAATTTCAACGCGACGGTGGCAACGCAGGATCTTGGTTACAACGTTTCGATCGGGACCGAGTCACCCGGGCAGGGCAACATTTCAAATGGCGGAAACACGCTGCACTCGAATCGTGGTGCCGGGATCGCCCTTGAAGCCCTGGACTACGGCACAGGCTCGTTCGAAATCTGGAACAACACCATCACGTCAACTGAGGACGACGCAAACGCGGCGACGCCTTATACCGGCGACGGCATTTTCATCCGACTCGACGACGGCCGCATCGTTGCGGATGCTGCTGCCATTCTGCAGCAGTCGGTAATTCGCAACAACGTGATCGGGGTGGATAATCAGGGCAATGCCGGAAACGGCTTGTTCTTCTCGATGAAGGAACGTACCAGAATTCAGACTCTGGATGTGGTGTTCAATACGTTCCTGAACAGTGGTCGTGACGGTTTCCATTTCGAGCGTTCTGAAGACGCTCGCCTGAACCTGCTTCGATTCGAGAAAAACCGGGCAACAAACAACACCGGTGACGGTTTCGATTTGTTTGCGAAGAACACGACACTGGACCGCCTCGACATCGACATCAACGACAACTTCGTCGAAGACAATGGCCAGTACGGACTTCGCGTGGATGCTCAGGCCGACGCGCGGATGCAAATCCAGTTCGACAACAACTCCGTTCGCCGCAACGGACATACGCCGGCCGGTCAGGGCTTCCACGCGAATGATGGCACAGCCGGTTCGCTGGGGGCGGCGGGTGGCGTTGGGATTCGCGGCTTCCAGCAGATCGACATCATCCTGAATGCCACCGATACCGTTATCAGCGACAATATTGGCGATGGTCTGTCGATTGATGCGTTTAACTACTTCGACACGCTCCGCGTTTCGTCGCAGTTTACCCGGGTCACTTTTGATAATAATAGCCGCACGGGGCTTCGAAATCACGGTGCCGCCTTCGGTGGCTTTGACCTCTTCGACTGCTCCCTCAGCGAAAACGGCGAAGACGGATTCCGCAGCATTTCCGTCGAAGATAAGAACGACCCGTACTTCCGTCGAGTTGGCTGCATGGATCTTGACCTGCGAGTGATGCGATCGATCTTCAACGACAATGGTCAGGACGGGGTTCATCTCGGGCAGGGGCTCAGCGCCGTCTTCGGTGACGGCACTCAGCTGAATTCCAACAGCTTTGACTTCAACGGCCGAAGCGGCCTGATGATTACTCAGCACAACAGCCCCTATCTTGATCGACTGACAAGTCTCGGCGACGAACGCCGACGACACGTGCAGGTGAATTTCGCGACATTCATGTTCAACGGTGCGGCTGGTGTTGACATCGGTATCGATCCAACCCAGGAACCTGCGAATGTTGAGCAGGGTGACGAGGTGGCTTCAGACATCGCAGTCACCATCAATAATGCTCAGATCGTTGGCAATGCCCGGGACGGTGTGGAGTACCTCGGGGATGATACATTCCGCATTCCACGACTGCGTGGTGGTGGTCAGGACTGGCCCGCCCGGTACAACTCAGCGCTGGAGGTTTCGAATTCCCGAATTGCCAATAATGGCGGTCGTGGAGTTGATATTCTCAATCGGCACCAGCAGGACGTTTATGTCACACTCACTGGTAACGAGATCCTCTCGAATACTCTTGAAGGCATCTACGTCTTCAACACGGCCTCGATCAATCAGCGACAGGTCAATTCAGCTGACCAGTTCTTACCGGATCTGACCGGCAGTCCTGTCCCCAATCCGAATATCGAACTCCGAATCCAGCAGAACCTGATCCAGTCAAACGGCAGCTTCAATGTGCAATCGCGGGTTCCGACGATTTTTGAACGTGGCCCGAACGACGCCGGGGGGACTCCGGTGCTGGACTGGATGCATGGCGACACACTGATACCGGGTACACTTGGCGGTCTTGTGATTCGCGTGGGCACGGCAGATACGGTAGGCCAACTTCCCACCGCAGAACCAGGGAGCGAACTGAGCCTGTCCGGCATCGATGCCGAGATCTGGCAGAACCGCTTTGATGGTAACTTCGGCACAGACGTCTACTTTGACAGCATCGTGACACAGGTGCCGCCGCATACGCGAATCTTCTTCGATGTGGCTGATGATCCCGACTTCCTTTGGAATGCGGGATACCGAGATCCCCTGGCCCGCTTTGACCTCGTCTTCCGAGAGAATTCAGGAAACTCGCTTGATGTGATCAACGGGTTCGCATTTCTTGACAATATTGAAGCTGAGTTCAAGTCCCGCAACAGGACAGCGAACCAGTCACCTCCGGACCACGCTTCTCATCCGAACATCAACCCGAACGGCCACTGGAGTAACTCCGGCCGTCCCCGCAATGCCACTCGCACTATCGGCAGTACATTCGATTTTGTTGGTGGTTTTCCGGGTGCGAATACGATGATACAGGACGACGGAGCCATCTTCGCTGCGATGCCACAGTGGTCTTACGACGGGATGGGAACGCCGACGTGGCGAGTGGAATCTGATTTTGACTTCGGCGGATTTAGCCAAACATCGACGACTCAGGGATTCAGCACGTTCTTTGATCTGGTGGGGCTTGACGGAGACCTGCCCCAGGCTGGGATTCAGGCAGATTACCAGTGGGACACCGGAGTTGACACGCCCACATTCGTGGGAGATACCCCGTTTTCACTGGATCGAGGAGACGTCTTCAACGTGCTCCCCGGGGAAACGCCTATTTTTGCCGATGCCTTTGAAAACAATAACAGCTTCGTTGCTGCCGCACGGCTTGGCACGATTGCCGGCGTTGGGAATTCAGTTGCCGCGATCACTCCAAACAACAACCTGAATATTCACCTGAAAGCCGATCGCGATTACTACCGCTTTACGGCAGGTGGTGACGGATTGCTCACGCTGAATGTCACCGTGAACAATGCCAATGATGATCGCATCAACTACATGATCTATGAAGTGCGGCCCGACAGTCAGACTGAAGAAGTGGCGTTGATCACAAATGCAGACAATACTACGAACTACCAGACTGCGACTGCCAACAATGCCTCCTCCGCCTCAGTAAACGTCGTCGCCGGTCGAGAATACATCGTTGAAATCTTCAGCAACGAACTGGAGAGCACGGGCTTCGATTTCTTTGGCAAGCCGTTTGTCTACGGCACCGTCCGGTCCTATTCGCTGATCATTGATGCTCCGGCCTCATCTGGTGGCGGCGGTGGTGGCGGTGGCGGCGGTGGTGGTGGTGGCGGCGGTGGTGGTGGTGGTGGGAACGTCGGTGGCCCGAAGCCGGGCAGCCCGGACGTGGAATCCATTGGCCCTGTATCTCCGGATCCTCGCAGCGTTTCCGCTGGTGTGGTGTTCGTCACCTTCACTGAAGATGTGACGGGCGTCGATATCACGGATTTCCGGCTCAGTCGGGACGGGGTGAATATTCCGCTGACTGGTCTGACGGTGAACCAACTGGCGCTGCATCGCTATTCGATCGACCTGTCTGCACTGACAGCCGACCCTGGCATCTATTCGCTGACCTTGATTTCCACCAACTCCGGGATCAGGGATCTCGATCAGAGCAACCGACTGTTTTTGAAGGATCCGGTTAATCCGACAATAGAACTGACGCAGAAGTCTGACACGTGGACAACAAGCGTTGATTCGCCTGATCTGACTGACCTTCCCGACACCAACCCGGGAGACGGCATATCGGTTGCGATCACTGGCGAACGAACTCTTCGTGCCGCGGTGATTGAGAGCAACACATCGCCTGGGATCGACGTTGTGCAGCTGGGGGCTGGCGTTTATCAGCTCAGCACCCCTGGGGACTTCGAAGACGCAGCTCGAACTGGTGACCTTGACGTGACGGGTGAGCTGACGATTCGCGGTCTGGGAGCGGGGGTGACATTCATCGACGGTGGGCTGCTGGACCGTGTCTTCCACGTACATACCGGAGCTCGACTGACACTTCAGAACCTGACAATTCGGAACGGCCGTGCCTTCGAGGGCGGTGGCATTTTCAATGCGGGTACGCTGAGCCTGCTGAACGTCAATGTGATTTGCAACATTGCGGGCAGCCAGGGAGGTGGCATCTACAACACGGGTACCATCACTGGAAATGTGGTGTCTATCTCTGAGAACATTGCCGGGGCGCGCGGTGGTGCAGTCAACAA
>Ga0172373_10008870_pt1 | contig 12655 bp, 7 predicted proteins | sample Lak10m_2_FD_114546 | JGI IMG/M metagenome (GOLD analysis project Ga0172373, IMG submission 114546) | Freshwater microbial communities from Kabuno Bay, South-Kivu, Congo - kab_092012_10m | ecosystem: Environmental > Aquatic > Freshwater > Lake | place: Democratic Republic of the Congo: South-Kivu... | reverse complement strand
GCACTCTGGCCCTCAACTGCCTCACCACCCACTACACCGACCTCTGGGCCGAGTGCTTTGACCCCGCCTTTACCACCGACGGCTGGAGCAAGCCCCACGACCCCCGCCTCGACCCCCACTTCTTCGCCCACCTCACCCCCACCTGGCAGCGCTCCTGTGCCCTCCGCACCGACTACGCCCGCCGCCAGGCCCTGGTGGAAATCGACGTGCTCGCCGCCATGGCCCTGGGCCTCACCCTCGAGGAGCTAATTACTATTTACCGGGTCCAGTTCCCGGTTATGCAGCAATACGAGCGGGAAACCTACTACGACAAAAATGGTCGCATCGTCTTTACCCCCAGCAAAGGGCTGACCGGTGTCGGCCTGCCCCGCAAAGGCAAGCCCCTCACCCCTAGGCAGAGGCTGCCCGGCTGGGAGGACGTCTATAACCCCGAAACCCAGCACGCGATCGTCGATACCCTGGAAGTCGACATCACAGACGACACCCTGCCCCCCACCGTCCCCCTGCGGCCAGGGGAACACTGGGTCGAAGCCGAAGGCGGTCCCCGCTACCGCAAGATTGTCTACACCGCCCCCTTTGACAAGTGCGACAGAGTCAGCGACTACCGCACCGCCTGGGCCCACTTCGAGCCCTGGCAGGGAGGCTAATTCCCTCGAAAAGCAGCCTGAAATCTCCCCTCAGTCACCCTCACCCTGGAAATGTTCTATGTCCCGCACCACCACCGATCACAAATACATCGAACTCGATGACAACGGCATTGCCCTCATCGTTGGCACCACCATGAAAGTCAGCGAACTCATAACCTCTCACCTCGCCTATGGCTGGAGTCCCGAAGAACTCCATTTTCAATATCCCCATCTTTCCCTCAGCAAAGTTTATTCTGCCCTGGCCTACTATTGGGACTATCAACGGGCCATTGATAGAGAAATTGAGCAACGTCTTGAGCAAGTTGAAACCCTCCGTCGCCAGGCCCCTCCCTCCGGCATTGCTCAAAAACTCAGAGAATCCGGAGCCATTGAATGACCATCCGGTTTTACATGGATGAAAACGTCCCCCGCCAAATTACCCTTGGGCTTCGACTGCGAGGGATTGATACCCTCACCGTTCAAGATGACGGCTTAACCGGTGCATCTGACCCACAGGTTTTAGCTCGCGCTACCGAACTCCAACGGGTAATTTTCACCCGTGATGATGATTTTTTAGTCCTTGCCCACCAGTGCCAACAAGACAGCACACCTTTCTACGGAGTCGTTTATGCTCACCCGCAGACCAGCAGCATTGGCGCTTGTGTTCACGACCTAGAACTGGTCGCCAAGATTTGTACCCTTGAAGATTGCCTCAACCAGGTACAGTACCTACCTATGTAAGAATCCAGCTATTCATTTTAAAACTCCTACGCCGCCGACACCAAAGACCATACCCTCAGTGATAACTACGTTCAGACCCTGCGATCGCGGCTGACCCCGCCTTGACAAGGGAGGAGTCTGGGGCCCAGGCCAAGGGGCTAGCTTCATGCCGACTTCATCAAGATTGGTGATGATTTGCCAATTGATGTAACAAACTGCCATCATCCTGCAAAAATAACCGACAAGCGAGCCGTAGCTGGTTAACCTTGAGGTATGCTGCCCTCTGTTATTGCCACCGAAGTTCGCGCCAGTCTTGAGGATTTCCTGAGAACGACCTTTCGTCATTCCACCTATCGGTTTAAGGGATTGACGGATCGTTTCCTTGCCGATCCAGAAAATTGCTTCCGGGGTCCCTATGTTTCCATTGCCCTGCCTTTTCGGACAGCCAGGGCTGAATCTGACTATTTCGCCAATATTCCCCTGGCCTTTCCACCCCACCGCCATCAAGAACTCGCCTTTGATCGCCTTAAAAATCCGTTCTACCGATCTACCCTAATCGCCACAGGAACGGGTTCGGGCAAGACCGAGTGTTTTCTAATGCCAATCCTTGATCACTGCCTGCAGCACCAGGGAGAGCCAGGTATTAAGGCCCTACTGATCTACCCCATGAATGCCCTGGCCACCGACCAGGCTAAGCGTATTGCCAGGGCTATCTACCATAACCCCAACCTTAAGGGTCAGGTAACGGCGGGGTTGTTCATCGGAGAGTCTGAAAAAGAACCCAGAAAGGTAATGACCGAAATGGGGGTGATCACTGACAAAAAGACCCTGCGCGATCGCCCCCCCGATATTTTGCTGACCAACTACAAAATGTTGGATTATCTGTTGATCCGGCCTCGAGACCAGAAAATCTGGTCTGGCAATGGTCCCACCACCCTACGCTACCTGGTGGTAGACGAAATTCACACCTTTGATGGTGCCCAGGGGACGGACCTGGCCTGCCTGGTGCGTCGCCTTAAGGCTCGGCTGCAAACCCCCGGCCACCACCTGGCCTGTGTGGGCACCTCCGCCACCCTGGGCAGTGGTGCAGAGCAAAGGGATCGATTGCTGGACTACGCCAGAAGGGTTTTTGCTGAACCCTTCGACACCGACGCTATCATTCAAGAAGACCGCATATCTCCCGACGAATTTCTACAGGATATTATCCGCACCAGCCGCCCTGGCCAACCCCTGCATCAGTCTGAGCTAATTGATTTTCTGGTAGAAGCAGGTAACCATACCCGTGCCATCCCGACCCCCGCCAATCTAAAAACCCTCAATCCCGCCAGCTATGCCACCCTAGAAGCCTATATCTCGGCTCAATACCAACTCTGGCTAGACCGACCGCTCCCCGGCCCCTTCCAGCAACCTGATTGGCGTATAGCCCTGGGTAAACGGGATGGCCTGATTGCCCTGCGGATTGTGATCACCCTCCTACCTATCCTGGCGGCGGGGCCCATAACCCTCGACGACCTATGGGAGCAGCTCGGACGCCGATACCCCCTACCCCAAAACGTTACCCCCGCCTTTAAAGCCGCCTTTCTCGATAGTTTACTAGCCCTGATGGCCATGGCCCGGCGGTGTCCCTCCCAGGCATCACCAAGCGCCATCCTGCCCTGGGTAAACCTGCGCGTCCAATTTTGGCAGCGGGAACTGCGCCGGATGGTGGCCACAGTAGAGCCAGAACCCCAATTGGTATTTGCCGATGATCAAACCGCCGACAACCCGACGAAGGTACTGCCGGTGCTCAATTGTCGAGAATGTGGTAGCACCGGCTGGGGCGGGCTTCGGCAGCAAACCAACGACCAGAGGCTGGCCTGTGACCTGCAGTCCTTCTACATTGCCTACTTTGGCCATGACCCCCTAACCACCTTTGTCTTTCCCTACGATGCCTCTGCCCCAGGGGCTGATACCTCCCCTAGCAAGCCAGGCAAAAAAACGAAGCCCGTTCCCCGACAACTGTGTACCCAATGCCTCTCCCTAAATGATGTCCAGCGTAAAACCTGTAATCTATGTGGCCATGATCAACTCATACCTGTCCTAGAACCCGACATGGTGCGAGAGGTGAAGACTAAACAGGGCCATACTCGCCGGGAAAGTCACCACGATTGCCCCTTTTGCCAGGCTAAGGATGGACTGTCGATTATCGGTTCACGGGCGGCCAGTCTATCTAGTGTCGTGATTGGTACCCTGTTTGGTTCGGCTTACAACCCTGATCGCAAGCTGATCACCTTTTCCGACTCAGTTCAAGACGCGGCCCACCGAGCAGGGTTTTTCGGAGCCCGCACCTTCCGCAATACCCTGCGGACGGCTCTAGCCCAGTACCTGCAGCAAGCCGACGGTCAATCTCTAGAGCAGGTCGTGGCCGGGTTTCAGCAGCACTGGCGAACCCAGCTTGGTAATGAAATAGATTATGTAGCTACCTTTATCCCCACCGATATGCAATGGCTGGGCGAGTGGGAAACCCTGATCAAACAGGGCCAACTTTCCCCCCAGTTAACAACGTTTGTCGATCAGCGCATCCACTGGGAGATCATCGCCGAAGCTAGGCTCCGGTCCACCATTGGTCGCTCCTTAGAACGGGTGGGGGTTTGGTCTGTAGAAATCGCCCCTGACCGGCTTCAGGCAGCCGTGCAAGCCCTTCGATTCCGGCTCCAGAATGAAGTGGGTACCTTGCCCGATCTAGACCCCAACATCCTCACAAGTTTCCTGCTGGGGCTGCTGCGTCACCTGCGACAACAGGGGGGCATCCTTCACCCCGAAACCCGCCGCTACATCGAGCAAAACGGCAAATCCTTTGTTTTGCAGCAACGGATCTTTATGCCAGGGTTTGGCTCCGCCTCTCGCCTGCCTATCTACTTCTGCAACCAAGGCCACCACTTCGAACCGATTCTCCGCAAGGAACAACGTACCTGGTGCTACGAGTGGGCCTTTAAGTGGTTCTTTAACCGCTCCGAGCTCACCCTGATTGCGGAACAGTTTGAACTGATCTACGAGCTGGTGCTAACCGAGTTGGTTAACCACACCATTCTTGACCAGCACCACACCCTCACCCACCAGGCGGTTTGGGGATTAAACCCCACCGCCCTACTGCTCCGTAGGCACAGCATCCCAGTGACTTGTGATGTCTGCGGCGATCCCCATGGTGCTAGCCCGGAGGAACTCGGTTACTGGGTGGGGATGCCTTGTCAGCATCCCCACTGTGGCGGCCATTACCAGTCTGAGCTAAACATCGGTGTGACCGACCAGTCGTCGCCAACCAGTCAGACCCCCTCCCTAACCCCATCTGGCCAAGGCCATCGCCTTGACTTTTACAAAAACCTCTACTGCCGGGGCGAAGTCTGGCGGATTGTTGCCCAGGAACATACCAGTTTGCTAGACCGGGACGTGCGGGAGGATCTAGAAAACCGATTCATCAACAGTAATCGGCGCTATGACCCAAACCTGCTGTCCGCCACCTCCACCCTAGAAATGGGGATTAATATTGGCGATTTATCCGCCTCCTTACTCTGTTCGATTCCTCCCGCCCAGGCTAATTACCTGCAACGGGTGGGTCGGGCTGGACGGCAAGACGGTAATGCCTTTATTGCCGCGATCGCCAATGGGCGCCCCCACGATTTATACTTCTGGGCCCAACCCCTGATGATGATTGCTGGTGGTGTAGAAACCCCGGGCATTTACCTGAATGCCGCTGCTATTTTGCAGCGCCAGCTCACGGCCTACTGCCTGGATAGCTGGGTTGCCCAGGGTGCTCAACCAGAAGACCTACCCGATCGCTTCTCCCTGGTGTTGGAGGCCGTCAAAAATGAAGACATCAGTCAGTTTCCCTACAACTGGCTGAACTATATTGAAACCCACCAGACTAAACTCCTGGAGGAATTCATTACCCTATTTATCGACCAAATTACCCCCGACACCCAGGGGCAGTTACGCCAGTTTATGGAAAAGGGGGATCTGGAGCAGGGCGGCCTCCGCTGGCGCATCCTCAACCGATTGCGAGAGGTGGTGCAAGAACGGGAGCGGTTACAGCGTCAGATCGAAACTCTACGGCAGCGCATTAAGGAAAAGGAAACCAAACCCAAGGGGCAAAACTACGAAGCAGAGATGGATGAGCTGAAGCGGGAACGATCCGGCTTCATCGATCTGGTGAAAAAGCTGAACGGCAAGAATACCCTAAACTTCTTCACCGATGAAGGATTACTGCCCAACTATACCTTCCCGGAGGCCGGGGTAACCCTTAAATCCATTATCTGGCGAGAGCGCAGCACTAAAGGGAATGCAGAGCAGGGTAAGTATGAGACCCTCACCTTTGAGTATGAGCGCCCCGGTGCCATTGCCATTGGAGAGTTGGTTCCCTCCGGGACCTTTTACGCCGAAGGGCGACGGGTCACTATCGACCAGATTGACCTCAACCTTTCTCAAATTGAAGAATGGCGTTTCTGTCGAAATTGTTCCTACGCAGTTTCTACCCTGGCCGACACTGCCCGGCAAAAAGCCTGCCCCCGCTGTGGCGATCTGATGTGGTCAGACACCGGTCGTAAGCGTAAGATGATTCGTCTACGTCAGGTGATGGCCACCACCCACGATCGCCGCAGCCGCATCGGGGACGATCAGGATGAACGTACCCCCGCCTTTTTTACCAAAGCACTGCTAGCAGACTTTGAACCCACCGCCCGGGAAGAGACCTACGTTTTTGATGACGAGGAGTTTCCCTTTGGCTTTGAATTTATCAAAAGCACCACCTTTCGGGAAGTAAATTTTGGGGAAGCGACCGGCCAGGGGGAAAAACTAGAAATTGCCGGTGAGGCCAGGCCTCGCCACGGATTCAAGGTCTGTCGCCGCTGTGGTAAGGTCCAGACCTCCAAGCAACAGTTCCAGCAAGGGCAATTCAAGCACTCCCTGGCCTGCAAGCTTAAGGACCAGGACGATGAGAGTCAGTACCTCGATATCCTCTACCTGTTTCGACAGTTTGAGTCCGAGGCCCTTCGCATTCTCATGCCCGTGGATATTCTCAACTTTCCAGAGAAGCTCCACTCCTTTATTGCCGCCCTACAGCTAGGGCTGAAGCTCCACTTCAAGGGCAATGTCGAACACCTGCGCATCCTGATCAACGAAGAACCCCAGCCCCACAGCTCGCTGCGTCGTCCCTATCTATTTCTCTACGATACGGTGCCCGGTGGTACGGGCTACCTCAAGCAATTGCTGCGTCAGACCGATGACTTGATGGACCTGGAGTTTATGGGCGTGTTAGAGAAAGCCCTAACCGTTGTCAATAACTGCCCATGTGAAGATGGTTGTTACCAGTGCCTCTTTGCCTACCGTAATAGCTTTGACCAGGATAAGACCAGGCGGACTGAAGCGGTTTCTATTCTCAAGGCTATCCTGAGCCGCAGGTCCACCCTTAAACCCTCTGAAACTAGCCTCTCTGGCATTAAACTAAATGCCCTCTTCGATAGTGTGCTAGAACATCGTTTTATTGAAGCCCTGCGTCGCTATCGTTACCAGGGGGAGCCCACCATCCTGCGGAGGGAAATTATCCATGCCAAGGCGGGCTATTTTATCAAAATTGGCCAGCAAGCCTGGAATGTAGAACCCCAGGTTTCCCTCGGCCCACAGCAGGGAGTTGCGATTCCTAGCCGTGCTGATTTCGTCTTCTGGCCAGCTACCCAGACTGGGCAGATCAAGCCCATCGTGGTTTTTACCGATGGCTGGGAGTACCACCGCGATCGCATCGGTCAGGATTTCTTGCAGCGCATGGCGATCGCCCACAGTGGTCAGTTCCATGTTTGGTCTTTAACCTGGGCGGATATTGAAGGTCAACTCAAGGGTCAGGAACAGACCGGTGTTAACCTGCTAGAAGTCGGCACCAACGAGCAGTTTAAGAGTAAGAGTCTGAGGTTATTTGAGCACTATGGCTGCCCTGACTTGCAGAGGCTTTCCTCAGAATCTAGCTTCGTTTGGTTAGCTCACTACCTGGCCAGACCAGATGACGGACAATGGCTAGGGTTTGCCCTGGTCAGAACCTATGGCCATATTCACCCAAATCTAAAGCCTGATCAGGATTGGATCGCACAGGTAAGATCCAAGGGGGGGGATGATCTGGCAACCTTAGCCCAAAGCGATGATCCAGATCGGCTTTTGACTCAATTTGCATGGGGCTCAGGTGATGGTCCTCCTCTGGTGAAGAGCTACATTTCCCTTGATCGCAGCCGTCACAGCAAAAAAGACCCCCAGTCGGTTTTTGCCCTGACCTGGCTAGACGATCGCCAGCCAGAGCAACCGGCTACACAACAGGCCTGGCAAGCCGTACTGAGACAGTTTAATTTGTTCCAGTTTCTTCCCTACAGCTATGTGCTGACTGAAGCCAGTGGAGCAAAGGTTCGTCCAGACCTACCCTGCCTGGGTATAAACCCTGACCTCACCCCTGAGGTCCAATCTAATCTGGTGCTCCAGGAAGACTGGCGGCAGGCCATGGTAGTAACCGATAGCAATTTTCATCCTTTTCTGAAAGAACTAGCTCAACGCCAACTACCCCTACCAGAGCCGGGCTACGAGTTAGAAGACGCCGATGGAGCAGTGCTGACCGGTCCAGCTGAGTTAGCCTGGCCAGCGGTTAAAATCGCTGTACTTGTAGATGACGATGATGTTAACCGCTTCACTGAGCAGGGTTGGTTAGTCTACCGCCTCGCTGACCTTGAAGCTAACCCCGAGGCCTTTTTCCATCAATTACAAGTCCCTAGGGAGGCTACCCTATGTTAGACCACGCCATTCGCCTGGTCATGTCTATAGACTTTCTGGATGCCTTCAGCCAGCTTCCCAAGCAAATCCAGGCTAAGACCTCTGCTTTCATTCAAAAATTTAAGCAAACACCCACCAGCTCTGGGCTTAATTACGAATCTATCCAGCAGGCCGCAGATCCTAACCTGAAATCCCTACGGATCGACCAGGCCTATCGGGCGATTGTCCGCAAACCCGACTCGGGTAATGCTTACCTGCTCCTCTGGGTTGATAAACACGACGACGCCTATGCCTGGGCGCAGCGCAAAATCTGTAAAGTTAACCCCGAATCAGGGGCACTGCAAATTATTGATGTAGAAGCTGCCTCGGCTCTGGAAAATGAGCTATCCAGCCATAGGCAACCTCAGACTAAGGGACGCTTTGATCAGATCCGCGATCGCCACCTTCTCCGTTTGGGTGTTCCTGAAGAAATGCTGGGAGCGGTACGAGCGACAGTTACCGATGACGATGTCGATAAGCTCTTACCCAGACTGCCAGAGGAAGCAGCAGACTCTCTGTTAATGTTAGCCTCTGGCTATGCCCTGGAGGATGTGCTGAATTTACAAGCCCCCTCTAAAGTAGTCGCCATCGATACAACGGACATTGAACGAGCCCTCGAACAGGTAGATAGTCAACGTCGGTTCCATGTAATCACAGACGATGACGAGTTATTGGAAATGCTAGCCGCTCCCCTGGATAAATGGCGAGTTTTCCTCCATCCCAGCCAGCGTCGTCTAGTTAATAACGATTGGCATGGTCCGGTTCGAGTATTAGGCGGAGCTGGCACCGGCAAAACCGTAGTAGCAATGCATCGAGCTAAATGGTTGGTTGAAAAACGGTTCACAGATGCAAAGGATCGAATTTTCTTCACCACCTTTACCCGCAACCTGGCGGTCGATATCGAGGCCAATCTCCGTAAAATTTGCTCACCGGAGCTAATGCGGCGGATTAAGGTGGAAAATCTAGATAGTTGGGTGACCGCATTCCTTAAGACAGAGGGGGTTCCTATCCGGGTGGCCTACGGGGATGAACTGGATGAACTCTGGCAGCAGGCTTTTGCATTGGGTATCATTTATCCCGAAAACTTTTACAAAGATGAGTGGAAGCAGGTCATCCAACCACAAAATATTACCAATGCCCAAGCCTATTTCAAGGCATCTCGAGTGGGCCGTGGTACTCGCCTCAATCGCATGCAGCGGGCTGCCGTCTGGCCAGTATTTGAGGAATTCCGGGCCTTGATGAAACAAAAAGGGCTAAAGGATCGAGAGGACGCGATGTACGATGCCTGCAGCTTGCTTCAACGTAAATCTGACAGCGATCGACCCTACTGTTCCATTATTGTGGATGAAGCCCAAGACATGGGACCCGCTGACTTTAGTTTGATCCGCACCCTAGTCCCTGCTAGTGGTGGAGGCAATGATATTTTCATTGTCGGTGACCCCCACCAGCGCATTTACGGACGACAAGTAGTGCTTAGCCGCTGTGGCATTGAGGTCCGGGGACGTTCTCGCAAACTCCGAATTAACTATCGCACCACTGACGAAACTCGCAAATGGGCCACCGCCCTCTTAGCTGGGCTCACCATGGATGATTTAGATGGCGGTAGTGATGATTTAACCGATTATCGATCGCTGATGCATGGTGCAGCACCCTGGATTCAGGGGTTCTCCTGTTTTGAGGAAGAAGTCGAGTTTATCCATGGAGAGTTGCAAAAGCTGGAAGCTGCCCAAATTCCCCTCTCCTCAATTTGTATTGTGGTACGAACCAATACTTTAGCCAAAAACTACTCCTCTCAACTCAGTCAGCTCAATATTGAAAATCGTAGTATCAGCCGTAGTCAGGCAGATAATCCTGCCCTTCCCGGAGTGCGGGTTGCCACTATGCATCGGGTTAAGGGTCTCCAGTTTGAATATGTCTTTTTGGCAGGACTCACCCATGATCATCTGCCTCCCCAGGCAGCTCTTTCCAGAACTGCCGATCAAACCGCCCGAAATGCTATCCTCAAGGCCGAAAGATGCTTACTCCATGTCTCCGCGACTCGAGCTAAGCAGGGGGTTTTTGTGACCTATCATGGCAAGCCCAGCGAACTGTTGCCTATTCACCCGGAGTAAGCCAGCTTGCCCCAATCAGCGATCGCCCCTAAACCACGATCAGAAAACCCACCCCGAAAAATTTGTTGTTCCAGAATTAAAGCCAGGCTGCCTTAGTCTTTAATTTGTCCCTTGTAGAGACTCGCATACCTTAACTTGCTCAAACTAATAATCCCATCCTGAATATCAGGAAGTAGATAATTCCAAAGGCCTTCACGATTCACTAAAAAGGAAGTATCGGTCTTTTGGCTGCTAATACGAATCAGGTTATCCTCCTGGGAAATTAGGAAAGAGGCAGTGGGTTGGGAAGCGGCCTGAATCAACTTCCAGGCGGCTTTGAAGGCCTGGTCCCGTTCGGGGCTATTAGCGGGCCAAAAGATACATTGCATCCCAGAGGCCGGGATAGGTTTCTCAAAGGCAATCGGGTTAAACAGTTCGTAGTAAAATCCTCCATCCTCTGGAGCTTCAACGCAATTGAACAGCTCGGCGGCTCCAATAATCGCTCGGCGGGCAATCTGGTCCTGGGGAATGCTATGCTCCATAATCAGCTCATCAGAGTCCTTACTGGTACTGGCATGGATCAGGACAAACCCCCGGTACTTTGTGGCCCTGGTACGAAATTCACAATCTTTTACGCCATTAACGATCCCCCAAGCATAGGGGAAGTGCATCGACATCGCCCTGAGGCTTTCTGGATAGGTGATTGTGGCAGAGGTAGGCATAAGATAGTCCTGGGTGAACTTAGGAAGTTATTGATAATTCAAGGCCTATGGCGATCTGAGGGTTAAAGATCTACCCCGGGTCAATTACTTAATTCATAGTTTTCCCAGGTAATCAGGAAGGTTTAGTAAAGATTTTAAACTCTGGCACATAGAAAACCTGACAGGAGAGCGATCGCCCTTGATACCAGCTCCTCCTGACCTCTATCCAGACCAGGGCCTGTAGGCCCCAGCGGAGTGGTTTCCATGGGGAAAAAAGCTGGTTTACAATAGACCCAGGGTCGCTACCGTAATTGAAACCAAAGTTTAGAACGTAGATTTCCTGATAAACCTCTAGAGTCCTATAGTATTTTCTAGGTTAACCATGCGCTTTCTTGCCCTCTTCGGCGGCCTGGCCTTAATTTTGCTGGGCATATACTTTCTAGGTAGTAACATCATCTTCACCACCCACGCCTATCCCTGGTGGCGGGGGGTAGCCGCTGACCTATCGATAATCAGCCTATGTCTGGGGGTACTAGTGCTGATCTTTTTGCCCTCCAGCCTTAAATCCTACGGTTGGCTGGGGGTGATCGCCGGTATCCTCTGTGTTTTCCTCAGCAGTCGGGCTATCCTGAACCCCACCAGTCTCTGGCAGTTTTTTGTCTCTTTGACAGCCATCGGGTTCGGTTACAAACTACTCACCACCCGCCTGGACTGATTCAGGTTAAAGCATCCCCTGGTCGGTATCTAGCGCTAGCTCGGCTCTACTCCCAAAGGTATTAGGCACTATTTCCTAAATCAATCCCCCGACTTACACCGCACCCGGCTACCCTCGCCGATCGCACCGGTGGGGTAGGCTTCAAAAATACGGTTCACCGCCAGGGCATAACCCTCGTAGGTGTGGGCGGTGGCGGTGGTGAGCAGGGCCTCGATCAGTTTCTGGGTGAAGAAGGGGGAGAGGGTAAACATCCGCAGGGCCCTGACCACCATGCTGGGCCAGTCGGTCAAGATTACGGTCAGGGCTAAATGAACTTCGGGGTTGGCCCGGAAACCATCAAAGTCGGGTAGGGCCTGGGGGTCGAAGCGGGATAGGTGGAAGGGGCATTCATGCCAGGGCAGCAGCAGGCGGGCAGACTGGGGTTGGCCAAAGCCTTTGGTTGAGGTGACTTCAAAGATCCGAAAGCAAACGAAGGGGAGATGATCGATAACATTCAGGCCAATCTCAAAGACGCCCCGTTGTACTCCCCTGATCTCATCAGGTTTGAGGTGGTCCAGGCTGATGATCAGTTGACATTGGTGGTCGATCCAACTGAGGCGAGCCCCTTCGGCCTCATGGCGGCGGTTGAGGCGATCTCCAATGTGGATAGCTTCCAGGTAGCCTGTCATGGTTTCAGGAAAAGTGGCAGTAGTAGCAGCATAGCAAAGGGGTCGGGTAGATTTGCGGTGGAGTGGCTAGGGCGGGGTTGGGTATCTTGAGGGAAAGAAACCTAGGCCTCTAGCGATCGCGATCGCTGGAGGTTTTTTTATTCAGTTTCTACCCAGCCCCGAAGAAGGGATGGGTATCGAGGAGGATGATTTGCTGACGACGGTTTCTGGATGGATCCGTGATTACTTCACCGGCGTAGGTGCTGGGCTGGGTGGGGTCGTCAGGTTGGGCAGTCGGGGCTAACCTGAAGTCAAGACATTGACCCTGGGGGCCATCGGG